>Ga0181522_10001390_pt1 | contig 14770 bp, 8 predicted proteins | sample PEATcosm2014_Bin_27_FD_121103 | JGI IMG/M metagenome (GOLD analysis project Ga0181522, IMG submission 121103) | Peatland microbial communities from MTU Mesocosm Facility, Houghton, MI, USA - PEATcosm2014_Bin05_10_metaG | ecosystem: Environmental > Terrestrial > Soil > Wetlands > Peat | place... | reverse complement strand
TGCCGCTATGGCACGCAATCAACCGGTGCGCACTTATACGGTTACCTTCCCGAGGAAATATCGCGTCGGCGAATCAGCGCTCGATGATCCCGCAGTCCCTCAGCGCCTAGCGCGGAGCCTGGGCTGCGAGCATCATGAGATCGTAGTTGAGCCCGATGTCGTGAACTTGTTGCCCGAACTCGCCTGGCATATGGACGAGCCGACCGCCGATCCAGCGATCATTACTTCGTTTCTGGTTTGCCGCGAGGCTCGAAAGAAGGCGACCGTGCTGCTCTCTGGCGTCGGTGGAGATGAGTTGTTCGCAGGATATCGCAAGCACGCCGCACATGGATGGGCGGAAGAATTTCGCCGCCTGCCGGCCTTCGCGCGAGTCGCCGCGGAAAAGGCGATCCTCGCGCTTCCGAGTCTGCGTGGCACGCCTTTCAAGGGCGCATCACGCATGGCGAAGAAGATGGCGCGCAGCGCCGCGTTGAGCCCGGTCGAAGCCTTTATCCGAAATTGCACGTATTTCGACGCGCGGCAGAAGCAAGAGTTATACGCACCGCAAGCTCTTGCGACAGGATATGGCAACGGCGCGGCGTTCGATCCAGCCTCCCGCCATCTCGCGGCCTTCAACAAAGTTCGCCACGCCGACTTTCTCAACCAGATGCTTTATCTGGACACGAAAATTTTCATGCCAACCCTCAACCTGACTTACGCGGACAAAACGAGCATGGCATCGTCGGCGGAAGTTCGGGTGCCGTTCCTCGATCGACAGTTGGCCGAATTTGTTGCCTGGAACGTGAAGCCTGAATGGAAACTGAAAGGCAAATGGCGTCCAACAACGAAGTACATCTTTCGCCAAGCAATGCGCGGAATGCTGCCCAATGAAGTCTTACGTCAGCCCAAGGCGGGCTTCGCCGCGCCCGTGGATTATTGGCTGGCGCACGATTTGCGTCCGCTGGTTGACGATCTTCTCTCCGATTCGCAAGTTCGCAGTCGCGGACTTTTTCAGCCACAAACAGTTCACCGCTATGTCGACGAACATCGTCGAGGCGCGGAAGACTGGTCCATGCAAATTTGGCAACTGCTGACCCTCGAAATCTGGATGCAACTCTTTCTCGATGGAGGCGCGCGCGGGTTCGCGGACAAAGCGCTCTCTCAACGAACCACAACCGAGCGAAAGTCTGCGAGCCGCTCAGCGGCGCGATCCGAACTCATCCCCGCATGAAACAACTCTTACAAGACGCGCGCAGTGGCGAACTGAAAGTTGCCGAGGTTCCATCTCCGCAATTGCTGCCGGGCTGTCTGCTGGTGCGAACCGCGGCGTCACTAGTGTCGGCCGGCACGGAGCGTGCCTCGTCTGAATTCGCGCGCAAGAATCTCGCCGCAAAAGCCAAGGCGCGTCCCGACCTCGTGCGCGACGTGATCGCCAAACTTCAGCGCGATGGATTCGCCGCTACGCTCGGCACTGTGCGCTCGCGGCTGGCGCAACCGCAATCGGTGGGTTACAGCAGCGCCGGCATTGTGGTCGCGGTGGGCGACGGCATTTCCGATATCAGTGCCGGCGACCGCGTGGCTTGCGCCGGAGCCGGATATGCCGTCCACGGCGAGCTCGCCTGTGTGCCGCGTCTGCTCGCGGCAAAAATTCCGCAGAACGGAAATGTATCGTTCGACGAAGCCGCCTTCGCAACGGTTGGAGCCATTTGTCTGCACGGCATCCGCACCGCTGAAGTTACGCTCGGCGAAACCGTGGCTGTGATCGGACTCGGATTGCTCGGCCAGATCACGGCGCAACTGCTGCGCGTTGCGGGCTGCCGGGTTCTGGCAATGGATTTGTTAGAGCAGCGCGCCGCGCTCGCCATTCAAAATGGAACCGAGGCAGCCAGCACGAACGAGCGCGACTTCCGCAATCTCTGTTTCCAAATAACCGGCGGCACCGGCGTGGATGCTGTGTTAATCACGGCGGAAACTCCGATGAGTGGTCCTGTCAATCTTGCGGCTGACGTTGCGCGCGATCGCGCCATCATCGTTGCCGTCGGAACCGTTGGCATGGAACTGGAGCGCAAACTCTATTACGAAAAAGAATTAACGTTTCGCGTTTCGCGCTCGTACGGTCCCGGCCGCTACGACGCCGCGTACGAACAAAAGGGCCGCGATTATCCCATCGGCCACGTGCGCTGGACCGAAACGCGCAACATGGCTGCGTTCCTGCATTTCGTCGCCGATTGCAAGCTTGACCTCGCATCGCTTATCACGCACCGCTTTTCGATTGACGAGGCGGGCCGCGCTTATGATTTGATCCTTGGCCGTGCGGCGGAGCCATTTCTCGGTGTGCTGCTGACATATCCGCGAGCTGAAAGCGCTGCGGACTTTGCTGAATTACTCAATCCGCCGGAAAAAATCTCGCTCACGCCGATTGCGCGACTGCAGAACTCAGATACTCGCGCCTCTATCGGCCTCGCCGTTCTCGGTGCCGGAGCGTTCGCGCAAAACACGCTTCTGCCCGCGCTCAAGGCTGTTCCCAATGTTTCCCTGGTCGGCGTGTGCAACGCCACCGGTCCGCGTTCCCGCAGCGCCGCCGAAAAGTTTGGATTTTCTTATTGCTCAAATTCGGAAGACGATCTTCTGCATGATCCCGAAGTCGACGCGGTGGTGATCGCGACTCGTCATCATCTTCATGCCCGCCAGGTGCTCGCGGCGCTCGATGCGCAAAAAGCAGTCTTTTGCGAGAAGCCGCTCTGTTTGACGGAAGCGGAGCTTGCGTCCATAGTTCGGACGATGTCGCGGACAATGTCGCGGACAACATTTCTGACAACGTCGCAAGAAATGTCGCGCGCAAAGCCGCAAGCCGTCGGCACTGCGGCCATCGCGCCCCTGCTGATGGTCGGCTTCAATCGCCGCTTCGCGCCCATGTCCGCATCGCTGAAAGAATTTCTGTCTGACATTCACGAGCCTCTCTCCATGCACTACCGCGTTAATGCCGGCTACATTCCGGCCGATCATTGGATCAACGATCCCGATCAAGGTGGAGGCCGCATTCTGGGCGAGGTCTGCCACTTCGTCGATTTTCTTTGTTTCCTCGCAGATGCTCCTCCGATCGAAGTGCGCGCCGAGGGCGTTGGTAATTTCGGCCAGTACAGCATGGACAACGTCGTCGCGACTCTGAAGTTTCCGAACGGCACTGTGGGCACGATTACCTACATGGCGAACGGCGACAAGTCAGCATCAAAGGAGCGGCTCGAAGTTTTCGGCGGCGCGTCGGTCGCGATCCTCGAAGATTTTCGGCGGCTCGAATTGGTTCGTGATGGAAAACGGAAAATTTCGCGCGAGCGCTGGAAGCAAGACAAGGGTCACGCTACGGAGATGCGCTTTTTCATCGAGGCCGCACAAGGAAAGACTCCACCGCCGATTCCGTTCGAACAAATCGTCGGTTCGACTCTGGCGACATTGCGGCTCCAAAATGCCTGCCAGACGGGCCAATCGCTAGATGTCGACGTTAACGGCTTCATCGCGTCGGCCTTGCGCGAAAAAATCACTGCGCTGAAAATGGCAACCAGTTGAGAAGAAAATGAGACGTAAATGCTGATTCTGGGCCTGAATATGTTTCACGCGGATTCGTCCGCGGCGATTATCGAGGACGGCAAAATTCTCTTCGCCGTGGCGGAAGAGCGTCTCAATCGCCAAAAACATTTCGGCGGATTTCCCGCGCTTGCCGTCAAAGCCTGCCTCGATGCGGCGGGCGCAAAGCTTACCGATATTCAACACGTCGCCGTGGGCCAGGACAGCGACGCCCATCTCGCAAAAAAAGTTCAATACGCTCTCGCCAATCCGGCCAAGATTTTGAACTTCATCAAAATGCGCCAGCGCAAGGAATCCATGCGCGACGTGCGTCTGCTGCTGGCGAAGGCTCTCGACATTGACCCGAAAGAATTGAAATTTCAGGAACACCACGTCGAGCATCACCTCGCCCACATTGCGAGCGCCTACTACTGCTCGCCTTGGGAAAAAGCCGCCGGCTTCAGCTACGACGGCTCCGGCGATTTCGTTTCCACGATGATGGCGCGGTGCGAGGGACACAACATCGAAATCCTCGACCGCGTTTTTCTTCCGCACTCGCTCGGCAGCTTCTACACCATGATTTGCGATTTCATCGGCTACAAGAAATATGGAGACGAGGGCAAAGTGATGGGCCTCGCTCCTTATGGCCGAGACACGTATGTCGACGAAATTCGCAAGATCGTTCCTCTGAAGAACGGCAGCTTTCAGCTCGACATGAGCTACTTCAAGCCGCTTGGCAGCAGTCAGGGCATGCAGGTGATGCCCGATGGAACGGTGCGTCTGGCAAGGCATTTCAGCGACAAGATGGAAAAGCTCTTTGGGCCGCCTCGCGATCCGCAGGCAGAAATCTCGCAGCGCGACATGGATCTCGCCTACGCGATGCAGCATTGTTTTGAGGAAGTTTTGTTCCATACATTGAAGGCGTTGCACAAACGCGTGCCCGACGAAAATCTCGCCATGGCGGGAGGCTGCGCGCTCAACAGCGTGGCCAACGGCAAACTGTTTTCGCGAACTCCGTTTCGTCGCACCTGGATCCAGCCCGCTGCCGGCGATGAGGGTCTGGCGATCGGTGCTGCGCTGCACACCCATCATGCGATTCTGCAACAGCCGCGGCAGGAGCAGATGAGTCACGCGTATCTCGGCTGCGAATTTTCCGAACCTAAGATCGAGTCCGCTTTAAAATCCGCGCATGTGAAGTACAAGCGACTCGAGCGCGAGCCACTACTCGATGCCGTCGCCAGCGAGATGACCAGCGGCAATGTCGTTGGCTGGTTCCAGGGCCGCATGGAATGGGGTCCGCGCGCGCTTGGCAATCGCTCCATCGTGGCGCATCCCGGTCTGCCCGGCATGAAAGATGTGTTGAACGCGCGCATCAAACGTCGCGAATGGTTTCGTCCGTTCGCGCCGGCGATCCTCGCCGAGTCGCAGCATGAATATTTTGAGCACGATCATCCTTCGCCCTACATGCTCCATGTCTACAAAGTTCGCGCCGACAAGAGAGAGAGCCTGGGCGCAGTGAACCATGTGGACGACACGGGCCGATTGCAAACCGTAGCCCGCGACGAAAATCCGCTCTACTACGATCTCATTAAGACTTTCGCAAAAAAAAGCGGAATCCCCGTGATTTTGAATACCAGCTTCAACGAGAATGAACCGATCGTGTGCACGCCGCAGGAAGCGATCGACTGCTTTCAGCGAACCAAAATGGACGTTCTTGCCATCGGCCCGATGATTGCCCGCAAGACTGAGCAGTGAGCAAATGGACCTCACCGTGAAGATCGAGACCGAATACCGGAAAGAAGACCGGGAAGTTGAATCGCCTGAGATGCCTGAGAGCGCACTCGCGCCCGCCGCCGCAACTTCCGCCATAAGTCCTCGCAAAATCTGCGCCAGTCGCGGAGTTCGGGCCCACGCCTGGGACGGCGAAGTGCTCTACGCGAGCCTCGGTTACCACCTCATTCGTTGGAGAGCGCGCGCGAACGAGCGGCGCCGAAGGGTCGACGTCCGGTGGGAATCAGTCTCGAGCTTCGACCCTGGCTGGTGGAGAAATCTTACCTCGCGAGCGCGGCTCAGCTCACGACTTGTGCGCGACGGCTTTCATGCCTTGGCGATTCTGCCCGATGCGGACGAGCCGGTGTCGAAAGATCGGCGACTGGAAGATCAGCAGCGGGAAGATCAGCGACCGGAAGACCGCAACAATAAGGCCCAGCGCACCTTGATCGCCGCTGTTCCCGGGGCGATCGTCACGCGCACTCCCGGCAGCGATGAATTCCGGGTGACTCACGAAATCCGTCGCGGCACGCGCCCGCTGCACATCGCCGCCACTCCCGGCGGCATTGTTTACTGGGGAGAATATTTCGACAACCGTGAACGCGCCAAGGTTCATATTTATGCGTCCACCGATCGCGGCGAAACCTGGCAGATAGCCTACACATTTCCCGCGCGCACAATCCGCCACATTCACAACATCGTTTACGATCGGTGGGCGGATTGCTTGTGGATCCTCACCGGCGACGATGGGGACGAGTGCAAAGTGCTGCGTGCGAGTTGTGACCTTCGCTCCGTGGAAATCGTTCTGTCGGGAAATCAGCAGGCCCGCGCCGTCGCCGCGATTCCCATGCCAGACGCGCTGTACCTCGCAACTGACACGCCGTTCGAGGCCAATCACGTTTTGCGCTTGCGCCGCGATGGAAGGGTCGACGAGATTGCGCCGCTGGCCAGTTCTTCGATCTTCGGGTGCCGGGTGCGTGAAGCAATTTTCTTTTCGACCATGGTCGAACCCAGCGCCGTAAATGCCAGCAACGAAGTTCATCTCGTTGGCTCGGCCGATGCCGGTTCCTTCGATAAGAATAATTGGCAGACTCTTGCGCGCTGGACAAAAGACAAATGGCCGATGCGCTACTTCCAGTATGGCAACGCCATGCTGCCGGACGGCGAGAACCTCACGAATTATCTCGCCGCGACCACAGTCGCTGTCGAGCAGGACGATCAGGTCACTACGCTTTGGCAAGTAAGCGGCGAAGTACGTGGGGCGAGCAATCGGGAAGAAACTCGCGAAGCAAGCAGCGAATTCGAAAGACTGCCCCCAGCGCCCAAGCAAAGGCCGTTCCCGGCATGAGTCTCGTGGCGCGCTGGCGCTACTATCGCCGCATTCTGCCCGCTTATCTTGGTTCCGGTCGCAGCCAGCTAACCTTCTGGCATGAGACGCCGGAGGTTAACCCGCGAGCGAGCCTCGACGCGCAGGCACACGATCGCGAACCGGATGACCGTCGAGTAGACGACCCGCGCCCGTCCGCTCGCCGCCTCCCTCCTTATTACATGTCTTTTCGCGAGAAGGCCGACTACGCGGGCGCTTACGATGTGGCCGGAATTCCCATGCTCGACTATCGCGGCGCAATCGGTTTGCAATATAACCCGATCGCGATTGCGCAATGGGGGCTCGCAAATTTCAATCTCTTCAGCGAGACCTCCGACGCTGCCCGTCTGCAAAAGACTCTGAAGTCCGCCGACTGGCTGACTGCGAACCTCGAGCAAAACCCGCATGGTTGCTGGGTCTGGAATCACCACTTCGATTGGGAGTATCGCGACACGCTGAGGGCGCCGTGGTATTCCGGCCTCGCGCAGGGGCAGGGCGTTTCACTTCTGCTTCGCGCCCACGCGCAAACCGGCGACGTTGAATATGAGCAAGCCGCCGAGCGCGCCTTTGTTGCGCTAACCAGGCCGATCAGCCAGGGCGGCGTTTTATTTGAAGATGACGAACAGAATTTGTGGATCGAAGAGTATCTCGTCAATCCGCCAACCCACATTCTCAACGGCTTCATGTGGGCGCTCTGGGGAGTCTTCGACTTCTGGCGCGCCCGCGCGGACAGCGCCGCCAAACAAATTTTCGATCGCGGCGTCGCGACGCTGCTGCATAATCTTCCGCGCTTCGATACCGGCTACTGGTCGTTATATGAGCAATCCGGAACGCGGTTGAAGATGCTGGCGAGTCCCTTCTATCACCGGCTGCATATCGTGCAGTTGCGCGTGATGGCAAATCTCAGCGGCGACGGCCGGTTCGCCGACTTTGCCGACCGCTGGGAAGGCTATGCGCGTCGTCGCGCGAATCGCACGCGCGCAATCGCCGAGAAAAGCATGTTCAAGCTTCTCCATTACTGAGTCATGCGCGAAGTGAATCCTGCGCGAAGCGAGTCACGCCAGCTTGAAAGCGCCTGCCGCGCTCATCGTCGCCTTGTCTGTTGTTTGCGACTCTGGTCCCTCAGCACCTATAACTCTGTAACCCGCACCCGCCGTCGTGTAGGCTTTTTTTGGCGCAACTCGGTACTCCGGAGATCGGCACTCCCAGTCGTGAAAATTCTTTACGTCTCGCAATATTTTCCTCCGGAAATGGGCGCCCCGGCCGCGCGCGCCGACGAATTGTCGCGGCACTGGGCGCGCATGGGACACGATGTCACCGTCCTCACTGGATTTCCCAACCATCCCACCGGAGTCGTGCCCGCTGAGTGGCGTGCGCGTTTGCGCCGCCTTTATTACACGCAAACGGTTGACTGCGTTCGCATCGCCCGCACCTGGCTCTGGCCGCTACCAAACCGCAAGGCGCATGAGCGCATCCGCTCCTATGCGTCATTCTTCTTTTCGTCCGCCCTGCGTGGATTGAATCTCAGCAGGCCAGATGTGGTAATCGGCACGTCGCCGCAACTGCTGGTCGCACTTTCCGGATGGTGGCTCGCGCGCTCAAAAGGCGTGCCGTTTGTGTTCGAGGTGCGCGACCTTTGGCCCGAGTCGCTTGCCGCCGTCGGCGCCGGAGGCGAAGGCAGTGTCATGCATCGCACGCTGGGCGCGATCGCCGGATTTCTCTATCGCCGCGCGAATCACATCGTCGTCGTTACGCCTGCCTTCAAGGATCATTTGATTCGCTACTGGCGCGTGCCCGCAGAAAAAATTTCAGTCGTCGAGAACGGCGTGGAGACTGACCTGTTTCGCGCCAATCCCACCGCGGCGACGATTCGCAGAGAACTCATCGGCGACAGCGACGACCGTTTCCTGATCTGCTACATCGGCACGATGGGCATGGCGCACGGCCTCGAAACTCTCATCGACGCCGCGGAAGAACTTCAAACCACGCAGCCGAATTGCCTGTTTCTCTTGATTGGCGAAGGCGCGGAAAAGCAGCGCATCGTCGACATGGCTGCGGCGCGCGGCCTCACTAACATCAAATTTCTCGGCCAACAAGCACGGCATCAAATCCCAGAGCTCGTTTCAGCGGCGGATGCCTGCCTCGTCATGCTTAAGAAAACCGATCTCTTCAAAACTGTGATTCCCACCAAACTGCTCGAATACATGGCCTGCGAGCGTCCGGTGATTGTGGCCGTGGATGGGCAGACTCGCCAGATCGTCGAGGAGGCGCGCGCCGGCATATTTGTTCCGCCCGAGGATAGTCATGCGCTCGCCGAAAGCATTCGCTCGCTCGCGTTAAACGCGAATGCCGAAATCAGGCGACAGATGGGCTTCAACGGCCGGCAATATATTCTCAGCAGGTTATCGCGCGAGCGAACGGCGCACGATTACATCACGGTGCTCAAGAAGTTGACGGGCGAAACAGAGTTGACCCAAGCCGCAGCCGCGTAGCGACAGCATACTCAGCCAAGCCCTACTCAGGGATGAGCAGCCACCACCGCAAGAGCAGTGGTCGCGGATACGGCCGCATCCGCTGTGCGATAGGCAGCCGCCTTCGCCGAACTGGTCGGAATGAACAGAACGTCGCCCTTTACCAGCAATACATCGGGAGCCTTCGCGTAAAGAATCTTCTTCAGCGGAATCGGAATTTCCTGAGTTCCATTCGGCCCCCGCCGCAGGATCTTCGTCTTGTTCAGCGACGCTGTGCGAGTGCTTCCACCCGCCAGCGCCAGCGCTTTCAGCACGCTCAGCGCATTGTCTTCGATCAGGAAGCCGGCCGGATGCTGCACATCTCCCACCACGTAAACGATGCCGGCGCGCGAGACGATGATCGTGTCTCCGGGCAACACATCGACATTGTCCTGCGTATCTTCGACGAGGTTCGCGGACAGTTGCAGCTCGATCTTATGATCGGGATCGTCGCGATGAATGATGGTGACGAGGCGTCCGGCTTTGTCGCTCAGGCCGCCCGCCGCCGAAATCATGTCAAAGAGCGTGCGATTTCCGGAAATCGTGTACGGACCGGGATGCATCAGCTCTCCGACCATCGTGATGGCCTGCGATTGCGCCTCATCGATGTAGACCGTAACGTGCGGGCCGCGGACAAAGCCGCCGTCTTCGAGACGCTTCTGAATCAACTCCTGCGTCTCATCGATCGTCAGGTCGGCGACATGAACGTAGTCGATCAGCGGCAGATAAATATCCCCCGATCCGCTGACGCGCGATTTGGTCTGAAGGTCAGGCACGCCGAACACCGTGACCTCGACCACATCGCCAATCCCTAACTTGGCGTTGGAATTTGCGAGCAGGTGGTGCCCCGTAGAAGCGTCGTCCGGTTTTGCGGCGGAGGGTTGCTGCGCATCCGAAGCGGCCGGCGTTTGCACGCTAGTCTGCGTTGGCGCGACTTGCGCCGCAAGACCTGTTGCGCACAAACCAAGAATCAATGCCTGCAAATTGCGCAGGAGGACACGGCGATTCCACCCTGACATGCGATGCTCCTAAGTTGCGAGTGTGACGAGCTTAGCACGGCCTCGCGCGCCATCTTTACACAAGGATTGTCGATCTCGATACCCGGACTCGGAAGTATCAACAGTCAAATGTGCAATCAGTATTGCCGCGCCCGGCGTGCGACGGTATAGTCCGAAAAAATGCACTTGTTGCGGACCGCGCGCCGCCAGTAGGGAATTTCCACTTACTAAGTGGTCGGGATTCCCATCTCATGGTTTGAAGCTCATGGTTTGAAATGCCGGCCCTTCTGCCGGAAGGAACGTCCGCTTGACGCTGCTGTTTTTGGGATTGTTCGTGTTCTCGCTTGCGCTCTCCTTCGTGGCGACGCGCAAGGTCCGGGACATTGCAATCCGGCGGGGATACGTTTCCAATCCGCAGGGTGGACGCCATCTGCACCAAACGGCGTGCCCGCGCCTGGGCGGCGTCGCCATATTTCTCGCCTTCTCGTTGAGTCTGATTTTGTGGCTGGGCCTTGCGCTTATATTTCCCCGTCTCGCCGCCGGAGCCGAGTCCACGATCCTCCTCCGCATTTATATTCCCGCCTGTCTGATTTTCGCGCTGGGCATTTATGACGATCTACACGGCGCCGGCCCTTATTTAAAATTTGCGGTGCAGGCGATTGCGGCCATCATGCTCTTCGCTGCCGGCATGCGCGTCCTCGATGTGCCGCTCCTATTTCCGCACACGCTGCCCTGGTTTGTCGGCCTGCCGCTCACTGTGCTCTGGGTGATGGCGGTTACCAACGCTTTTAATCTGATCGATGGGCTCGATGGCCTGGCTGCCGGATCGGCCTTATTTTCGACGCTGGTTTTTTTCGTAGTCGCGCTCGTCAATCATTCCTGGCTCTGCTCGCTGATGAGCGTCACGCTGGCCGGCGCGATCCTGGGTTTCCTTCGCTTCAACTTCAATCCAGCTACGATTTTTCTGGGCGACTCGGGCAGCTTGTTCATCGGCTTCATGCTCAGCGCCCTGGCGCTCGCCGGAGCCCAAAAAGCGCCGACATTTGTCGCCGTCGCCATTCCGGTGGTGTCGTTCGGTTTGCCGATCCTCGAAACCGCGCTCTCCATCTTCCGCCGGCTCATCGGGGGACGTCCGATTTTTACTGCCGATCGGGAACACATCCATCACAAGCTCTTGCAGATGGGTATGTCGCACCGGCAAGTCGTCATCGTTCTTTACGCCGTCTCGGCCGTCTTCGCCATGCTGAGCCTGTTCCTGCTCTGGCCGACCGGAAGCACCTTGGGCCTGGTGCTTGCAGTAGTCGGAACCGGCATCTGGCTGGGCGTGCAGCATTTGAATTACCCGGAGTTTGGAGAACTGCGCCGCGTGGCCCAGCGCACCATTGAGCAGCGGCAGATCGTGATCAACAATCTGTCGGTGCGGCGAGCGGTCGACGAACTCAAAAGCGCCGACAATTTCGATCAGGTGCGCCGCATCCTCGTGGCTGCCTTCGAGTCCAACGATTTCGACGCCTTCGAACTGCACGCGACGCCGCCACACGACTCGCCTTCCGTGGAGCCCAATCAGCGCGTCCATTGGAGCAAGTTTCCCCGCCTCATGACGATCGCCGCCGAGCCCTCATGGAAGCTGACCCTCGATCTGGTCACGACCGCGAATCGCCGCTGGGGTTCGCTGCTCGTCTTCCGAACCTACAGCGACCACGATCTTCAACTCGATGTCAACCTCCTGACCTCGCGTTTTCCTGTCGCTTTGGCCGACGCCTTGGAGCGCGCCTGGTCAGTCCCCGATGTTCTCGTCGCCGCCCAGCAACCCGAAATTCGGGCCTACGCCGCCAACGTCTGACCCGCGCTGGATGCGGCTTTCACGATCATTTTCCCCGCCGATTGACGTCTGAGTTAATATGGTGCATCCATGGATCGGAGCTTCCGATTGCCGGATCCGGACACGCGCCTTCCCCGCGGTGAGCGCCGCCGCGCGGTTCGTCAACGCCTTCATACGCCGGTCTATGTCAGCTTCAACACGCCGCGTTCCGGCGCCGTGCTCGACTTGAGCGAATTGCTCGACCTGCACGAAGACGGCTTTGCGGTGCAGACCGCCATTCCAACAGCCATGCATGACCATGCCGTGCACGATGACGACCGTCTCGCGCCGAACCGCGCTGTCACGCTCTGCCTCGACTTGCCGGAAACCAAAAAATACGTGCACGGCAGCGGCCAGGTTATGTGGACCGACGACACCGGCCGCGCGGGAATCCGCTTTTCATTTTTGCCTGACACCTCGCGGCACGCCCTCAAAGAATGGCTGTTCGCGAACCTGCTCGTGGCCTCAACCAATCATGCCGCGCGGGCGGGTCAACTGGCGCAGCAAAGGCAGGAGGCGCGCTCCTTCGAACTGGTATCGCGAGCATCGCAACCGACAGCACTGCCCGAGCATCTCAAACACGAGCCGTTCGTTATGGGCATGCCTGATCTACGCACGTCCGATCCAGAACCAGTCGCGGCGCGACCGCGCGAGGCCATAGAACCGCCGGTGCGCGAATCTGGCGTGCGCGATGCAGGCGCCTCGCCGGTGCCCGATCGCGCCGAGTTGCTTTCCGCGCTGGATGACGTTCGGCGGCAAATCCAGGAGATCCTCAGTCGTAAAGAAGAGAGCGTGAGTCGGGGGGGAAACGCTCCCAGAGTTGATGCCCGCGCAATTACTGCTCGCGCCCCTGACGCGGAAGCTGTCGTCAACTACCAGTCGGTGCTGCATTTCATTACCGAGCGCGCCGCCATGCTGACGGGCGCTTCGGGCGCGGCTCTCGCGCTCCTTGCCGGAGACCACGTCATTTGCCGCGCTTCGGCCGGCGAACCGGCTCCGCCTGTTGGTTCCGAAGTGGACATTAGTTCTGGCTTGTCTGGCGAATGCCTGCGCCGAGGCGTTGCGGTGTCGTGTCGCGATACGGAAGCCGATCCGCGCGTCGATCCTGAAGTTTGCCGCGCGCTCGGGCTCGGTTCGTTCGCGGCGGTCCCAATCTTTTCGGGCTTCCAGGTCGTCGGCCTCATCGAAGTCTTCTCTCCCTATCCGCAGAGCTTCGCGAGGGTCGAGGAAACGATTCTGGAGAGGCTCGCGGAATTGGTCCCGCACTTCGACGATAAAGAGATCGGTCAAGAGAATCGCGATCGCGTAGTCGATCGTGAAACGCTCGATCACGGAAAATTCGATTACGAAGCGATCGTTCGCGCAGCATTCGCTCACGAGACCTTTGCTCGTGAAACAGTCGATGACAGAACCGAGCATGGCAATGCCGAAGACCTGAAAACCGAAAACGCGGCAGCCCAAGTCCCACGCGACGAGACCACACCCGAGCAGATCGCTCCCGAGCAGATCGCGCCCGATTGGACGAGTACCGAACTTGCAAGCGTCCTCCCTGCGAACTCCGGGCGAAACAGCGAAGAAATACTGCGTGAGCCTGAGTTGCCTCAACCGGCGCCGCCTCGACCAGCGCCGCCTCAAGCAGCGACGACTCAGCGCTCGATAACTCAAAACTCGACAAAGCAACGCTCGACCAGTCAACGACTGGCGGCCACTCCCGATGCAATCCAGGCCCTCGTCGCGGAGCGGTTGTCGGAGCAGGCTCGCGAACAAGCTGTCAAGCTAGCCTCCGAGGCTTCCAGGCCAGCTCTCGAACACGCTCACGAACCGGCCCTCGGACACGCTTCCGAACCCGCGCTCAGTGACGCTCCCGACCCAGCCGCCGAAATAAGCCCGGACAATCCCGCCGAACTCAATCCCGCCGAACCGCGCCGCACCTTCGCGCGCCGTTTTCCTTTTTCGCATGTCGTTCTGCTCGTCATGGCAATCGCCGTGGCGGCGATGGCGCTCGGCTATCTGCTGGCGCCAGCCATCGAACAGAGATGGCTGCGGCCGGCACAGAGCGCCGAAGCTTCTTCTCCTCCGCCCGCCGCCATCGACCGCCGCGGTCACGCGCTCTCGACCGACGAACTGCGCAAGCTCGCCGACCAGGGCGATCCCGACGCTGAGTGGCAGATGGGCATTCTCTATCACGATGGTGAAGCTGTTCCCAAAGACGATGCGCTCGCCGTGCGCTGGTTCGAACTCGCGGCCGCGCAAGGTTACGTGCGCGCGCAGTCGACGCTCGGCGCTTATTATTGGGCGGGCCGCGGAGTTCCGCAGGATCTTTCCAGGGCCTATTTCTGGTCGCAGCTCGCGCTCGCGCAGGGCGACGAAGACAGTAAGTCGCGTCTCGAAGGTCTCTCCGCGCAGATGACGCAGGCGCAAGTAGCAGCCGCCCGCCAGCAAGCCGAAGCCTGGCTGCGCTCCCACAACCAGCGCGTGAATTCCAAACTGAACTGATCATCCCAAGCCCCAACTGATCATCCCGCCCGCGAAACGGCCGATTTGACAGCGGTTTTGCCGCGAGCCTATATTTGCGTCCACGCCACGAACTTCCCTCCGGAGAGATTGCCATGTCCCGACATTCCGTTCTCCTGCCTTTGATTTCCTCTTGCCTCGCTGTCACGATTCTCAGTGCAGCACCAGTGGCCGCGCAGACACGCTTTCCGAAACTGACGGTCGAGAACAG
>Ga0181522_10001389_pt1 | contig 14772 bp, 11 predicted proteins | sample PEATcosm2014_Bin_27_FD_121103 | JGI IMG/M metagenome (GOLD analysis project Ga0181522, IMG submission 121103) | Peatland microbial communities from MTU Mesocosm Facility, Houghton, MI, USA - PEATcosm2014_Bin05_10_metaG | ecosystem: Environmental > Terrestrial > Soil > Wetlands > Peat | place... | reverse complement strand
CCTGCAGAGCCGCAGCGTGATCCTGGTCGATCTCGGCCTCGTGGTGTTCCTCGGGTGGTTCATGCAGAAGCTCGTGGACAAGGACTTCGCCGGCGCCGGACTTCGCGCGTGGCGCAAGTGGGTGACGTTGGCGCCCGCACTCTTGACCGCGCTGCTCGCGTTCTTCATGATGTTCTTCGGCAACGACATCGTCCAGTGGATGACGAGCACGACAACGCCGGTGCGTTTGGCGAGCTACGAACGACCCACCCTGGCGCTGCACCTCGTTCTCGCGTTGGCCTTTCTCGGGGCCCTCGTTTGGGGAATCGGGCGCCCGAGACTCGTGGGGGCCCTGTGCGTGCTCGTGGCCCTTGACGTGTTGGTCTTCGCGTTGTTCTCCAGCGAGGGATTTTTGCCGGGTCGGGTGAACGTCGAACCCTCGCGCACCTACGCGTTGACGGCCATCGATCCGGTGGGACGTTACGCGCTGGTGGACCCCTCGGGCACGAACCACTACACGTTCGAGGACCTGGGCGCGGCGAACTTGAACGTGTTCACCAAATTACCGAGCGTCCAGGGCTACGGATCACTCATCGACGAACTCTACGGCAACGTGACCCAGACGCACCCGCTGTTCGGTCTCGACGGTTGCCAGTTGGCCCGTGGCATCTATCACCAACTGCAACTCTCGACGGTCATCGTGCCGATGAACAAACTGACCACCCTGGTGCGACCAGGTATGGGCACGCCTCCCCAATGCGTCACGCCCCAACGGGAGTCCTCGATCGTGCGCTACTTCGGTGAACTCGTGCCGGTGCGCTCGATCACCGTCAATGGCCTTAACGGCCAACCGGCGTCGCCCGATCCTATGACCGCTCAGCTCTTGGACGCCAAGGGTAGACCCGAGGGCGCGTTGATCACGATGCCCGTAAGTACGAACGTGACCTTCGACTTCTCGAGCCTGCACGAATCCGCGGCGGGCGTCGTTGTTTCCTCGATCAGCGGGATCCTGAGCGAATCGGTCTCGATGAAAGAGGACGTCAAGCCCGGTGTCACGTACGACCTCAACACCCAGTTCCAGCAGGCGCTCTCGTCAGCGCAGTGGCGCAACGTCGGCACGGTCGGTTCGCTCGCGTACTTTCGCGCGACGTCGGTTCGAGACAGCGCGTGGCTCGGCACGCACGCGGCGACGTCACGGATCAAGAAGATCGTCGACGCGACCTGGGGGGATTCGTGGATCACGGTCGCCGCGACCCACCCGACCGTTCTGAAACGGTCCATGGAATGGATACCCGGTTGGCACGCCACGGCGGTGAACGTCTCGAACGGGCGAGCGGTGACCCTGCACGTCGTGCGTTCGGGATTGATACAACAGGTGATCGTGCCTCCGGGCACGTGGAAGGTCCACTTCCACTATCACGCGCCCTACATCGACGTTGGCTTGATTGGTTCGATCGGCGGATCGTTGTTGTTGCTCGCCGGTTGCTGGTACGTGTTCGCCTGGGAGCCGCGAAGTCGACGGGATAGGGTGAACGAATGAAACGCTTGGTCATCGTCGGCGGCGCGGGTCGCATGGGTCAGGCACTGGCGACAGGACTCGGGGCCATGGCGGACTTCAAGGTCGTCTCGCTCATCGACGTGCGCGAACCCGCCGCTCTGCACGGCGCGTCCTACGCGAAGTCCCTCAGTGACAATGACGGCCTGGGCGTCGACGTGGTGATCGACTTCTCGGCGCCTGAGAGCGTGGTGGCGTCCGCGCACTGGTGTGCGTCGCACAAGGTGGGTCTCGTGATCGGCACGACGGGACTGAGTGCCGAGCAGCGCAACGCCGTTGATGAGGCGAGCACCAAGACCGGCGTGGTGATGGCCTCGAATTTCGCGATTGGCGCGGTGCTCTCCGAACGCTTCGCCGCCATGGCCGCGCCCTACTTCGAGCGCGTGGAGATCATTGAGCTGCACCACGACAAGAAGGTCGACGCGCCTTCGGGGACGTCGCTCGCCGCGGCGCGCGCGATCAGCGACGCGCGAAAGAAGGCGGGACTCGCCGCGTTGGACGATCCGACTACTCGCCAAAGCGTCACCGGATCGAGGGGCGCGGACGTGGGCGAGGGGATCAAGGTGCATTCGGTGCGGCTGCCCGGTCTGGTCGCACACCAGGAGATCCTCTTCGGGGGACCGGGCGAGGGCCTCACCATCCGACACGATTCGTTTGACCGGACCAGTTTCATCCTCGGCGTCGCGATTGCGGCGCGCGCGGTCACGTCGACGCCGAAGTTGACCATCGGTATCGAGACGTTCATTCCCTAGTCAATCGCACCCGAAGGGGGAGGGCGCACGTGGAACGGTAGTAACTTCGTTCTATGGGATCGACGCGATTTGGCACGGTGTTAACCGCGATGGTGACCCCGTTTTCGCCCGACGGCTCCCTTGACCTTGACGTCGCGGCCACGCTCGCGAGATTTCTCGTCGACCAGGGCACCGACGGTCTGGTGATCGCGGGCTCAACCGGCGAAGGTTCGGCGTTGAGCGACGACGAGAAGTTGGACCTCTTCGCCTGCGTCGCCGGGGCGGTCAACGTGCCGGTGCTCGCCGGTTCGACGTTCGCCAATACCGCGCAGTCGGTGGCCCTGACCGAGCGGGTGAAGGGCACCGGGGTCGCGGGCGTGCTCGCGACGACACCGGCGTACGCGCGTCCGAGCCAGCGAGGGATCGCCGCACACTTTTGCGCCATCGCTCAAAGCACGGCGTTGCCGATCATGCTCTACGACATCCCCGTTCGAACCGGACGAAAGCTGGCCAGTGAGACGACGATCGATCTGGTGCGCACGAACCCGAACATCGTGGCCTTAAAGGACGCCTCGGGCGACCTCGTCAGTGCCGCGCACACCAAGGCCGTGCTCGGTGAGGACCTCGACCTCTACAGCGGTGACGACAGTCTGCTCCTGCCCTTCCTCTCGATCGGGGGCGTGGGCATCGTCTCGGTCGCGGCCCACTGGGCCAGTCCCGAGTTCTCGAGCCTGGTGCGCGCCGCCGAGAAGGGCGACTGGTCCAAGGCCCAGATGTACAACGAACGTTTGGCGACGAGTTGCGCCTTCGCGAGCACCGAGGCCTACCCCAATCCGATGCCGACCAAGGCCGCGCTGCGGTTCCTAGGTTTCGCCGTGGGCGAGTGTCGTTTGCCTCTCGGCGGCGCTGACGAGACGCTCGATCGCACCGCCGCGGACGTCGTGACGTCGCTTCAGGCCCAACGTGGCTAAGGACACGATTCGTGTCACGTTTCTAGGCGGACTGGGCGAGATCGGGCGGAACTGCCTCGCGCTCGAACAAGACGGACGAATCGTGGTGGTGGACGCGGGACTCATGTTCCCTGAACCGACCATGTACGGCGTCGACATCATCCTGCCGGACTTTCGCTGGCTGATCGAGCGTCGCGATCGCGTCGACGGGATCGTGCTCACCCACGGTCACGAGGACCACACCGGCGCGTTGCGCTATCTCGTGAAGGACGTCAACGTGCCGATCTACGGCTCGGCACTCACGCTCGGCTTCGCGCGCCATCGTCTCACCGAGGCCAAGGTCGCCAAGGACCTCGAATTCATCGAAGTCCACGACCACGAACGAAGGAAGATCGGTCCCTTCGAGGTCGAGTTCATCCCCGTGACGCACTCGGTGCCCAGCGCGCACGCGCTCGCGTTTCACACCAAGGTCGGTATCGTCGTGCATTCGGGTGACTTCAAACTCGATCTCACCCCTATTGACAATCGCCGAACTGACGTGTCGCGACTGGCCGCCATCGGCGACGAGGGCGTGGCGCTGTTGCTCTGTGATTCGACCAACGCCGAGGAACCGGGCTTCACCGCCTCGGAGCGGTCCGTCGGTGGTGCGCTTCGACGATTGTTCCTCGAGCGACCCGAGCGTCGAATGGTGGTGGCGTGCTTCGCCAGTCATATCCACCGCGTCCAGCAAATCATCAACGTCGCGCTCGAGCAGAAGCGAAAGATCGTCCTCATGGGCCGTTCGATGGAAGCGAACGTGAAGCTCGCGCGCAAACTCAATCTGTTGCACGTGAACACCGCGGACCTGGTGGACGTGGAGAACATCGACCGCTTCAGTCCCGGCGAGATCTGCGTGATCTGCACGGGCAGTCAGGGTGAACCGCTGGCGGCTCTTTCGAAGCTCTCGCGCGGCGACGCGCGCTTCATGAAGGTGGGACCCGACGACACGGTCATTCTCAGTTCGCACCCGATCCCCGGGAACGAGTGGTCGGTCGGGCGAGTGATTGACGACCTGCACCGCGCGGGTACCGAGGTCATCCACTCCGGCCACGAGCCCGTGCACGCCTCGGGTCACGCCCGACAGGGTGAACTGCGTACATTCCATCAACTGGTGCGACCGCGCAACTTCGTTCCCGTGCACGGTGAGTATCGACACATGGTCCATCACGCCGACCTGGCGCTCACCATGGGACTGAAGAACAACCACGTGTTGATCTGCGAGGACGGCGACCAGGTCGAGGTCAGCGCGACCGGCATTCGGCGGTCCGGTCAGGTGCCCGCGGGCTTTCACTACATCGACGGAAGTGCCGGGGACTTGGACGAGCGTCCCCTCGAGGAACGTCGCATGCTCGCCGAGTACGGTCTGTTACTCATCTCGGGGGGCATCGACAAGGATCGCGGCATCATCGTGGACGCGATCAAGATCACCACGCGCGGCTGGTTCGAAGGTGAGCACGACCAGACCCTGCTCGAACTGGTCACGAGCAGCGTGCGCGAATCGATCGACGTCGCCTTACGCGACGGCGAACGTGATGCGGTGGCGCTGAACAAGGTCGCCCAGCGCACGGCGGGTCGCCTGCTCGGACAGAAGTACCGTCGCCAGCCTGTGCTACTAGCCGCCCTGGCGGTGTTCTAGAGGTCTTTCTCAGGCTCACCGTGTTCGGCGTTGTGGCGCCCGGCGCGCCAGAACGCCTTGTGACTCTGCTGTTGCTCGGGTAACCCTCGATCACTCAGCGCGGCACCGAGCGCGCGAATGACGTGGAACTCACCGAAGAGGTAGGCGTGGCCCTCGTTCGCGGGCATCTCGAACGCGGCGAGACCGCTCAGCAGTCCCGCCGGGTCGTCGTAGGCGCGGCCGCGTCGTTCGATGAAGATGCCCGTGACGCCAAGGCCTTCGTCAAAGGGCGCGGTGAGCGCGTCGTTGATGTCATCGACTTCGACGATGAAAATTGCTCGACCCGGTGACTCGATGCTCTCGGCCAGGCGGTAAAACGAGGCGAGGCCGCTGGTGTCGCCCGCGAAGAGGTACCAGTCGGCGAGCGGATCGAGGGTGATCTTGCCCCGCGGTCCCACGAGGTCGACCTGGTCGCCGGGTTTCGCCTCGCGCGCCCAGTGGGCACCGGCACCTTCGTGGCTCGTGACGATCCAGAGCGTGACGAGACCTTGTTCTTCCTCGACCGATCGGACGCTGTAGCGGCGTCGAACGTTCCGGCCCTTCGCGTCTACGAGTCGAACCATGACGTCGTTGCCTGGCACGCCCGCGAGCGCGGGGTCACCGCGCAGCACCACCTCGTGAAACGAGGCACCGAGCGGTGACGAGGAGACGACCTCGAAGAGCCGGGCGTGGGCGTTCAGGCGCTTGGCGAGTTCGATTGACGTGGCGTCGGGAGCGCTGAGCACAGGGCCAGCCTACGGGTGGCACGAATATCGAACTGATGTTCGGTAAGTTGGTGAGTAGATGAGTCCTGCTCAGCACCAAAAGAAGTCGAACACCAAGTCGGCCGCCCGCCCGTCCGCGAGAAAGGCCACGCCCGCTACGCCTAGCGTGTGGCGACGCCACGAACGCGACCTCTGGATAGTCCTGCTCGTGGTGGCGGGCCTGTTCTCTCTGCTGGCCGACGCCGAGGCGCTGGGCCCCGTGGGTCACGTCGTCCTTGACGGGCTGAAACTCGTGCTCGGGGTGGGCCGATTGGTGCTGCCCGTGCTGTTCGTTGGCTCGGCGGTGGCGCTGCTCTGGAACAAGATCGAAGTTGACCGCAACCGATTCCTCTGGGGAATCGCCCTCACGCTGGTGAGCATTTGCGGCATCGGTCACCTCGCGGGTGGTCGCCCGGGTCTGCACGCGGGCGCGAAACTGCTCGGGCACGCGGGCGGGTGGCTCGGGGTGCTCGTAGGTGGTGGTCTGGTGAAGACCATTGGATTGGGCGGTGCGATCGTGGTACTCGTCGCCCTATTAATAGTCGCGTTGATGGTGATCACGGGTTTTGGCCTGCGGGCCCTCGCGCGAGGTACCGCGCGGCTCTTTCGAGGGACCTTTGGCGCGCTCGCGCGGTGGTGGACCGCCCGACCGAGGGCCAACGAAGAGTCTGAGGTCACGCCACCGAGAACCGAGGCGCGACACGTCGTCGCCGACACGCCGTTGGAACTGGACCTCGAGCCCGCGGTACCCGTGGCGGGGGACGCCGAGTTCTACGACGACGACTACGTCAATTCGCCCGAAGAGTCATCGGACTACGAAAACGTCTTCGATGAACCCGACCCCGCGCCGAGCCACGGTGTTCCACCCGTGGCGAAGCCGGCGTTGGTGGCGAGCGAGTGGGTGCTGCCTCCCTTGAGCTTGTTGCAGCGAACCAAGGAACAACGACAGGACCGCGCGGCCGTCGAGGCTTCGGGCGCCGAATTGGTCGAAGCGCTTGGCGCCCACGGCGTTGAGACGACGCTCGTGGGTTACACGGTCGGTCCGACCGTCACGCGTTACGAACTCGAACTCGGCGCCGGCGTGAAAGTCGCACGGCTGACGTCACTCAACCGAGACATCGCCTACGCCATGGCGACGCCCGACGTGCGCATCCTCGCACCCATACCTGGACGTTCGGCCATCGGGGTCGAGGTGCCCAACCGTCACCGGACCCTCGTCGCCTTGGGCGACTTGCTCTCGTCGGACGAGGCCCTCGCGGCCGGGCACCCACTCGACGTGCCCATCGGGCGCGACATCGCCGGGCGAACGGTGGTGTTCAACCTCGGCGAGATGCCCCACGTGTTGATCTCGGGAGCGACGGGCGCGGGAAAGAGTTCTTGTATCAACTCGCTCATCACGTCGCTCGTCATGCGTACGACGCCCGAACAACTACGACTCTTGTTGGTCGACCCCAAGCGAGTCGAGATGGGTCAGTACAACGACTTGCCGCACTTGCTCGCGCCGGTGGTCGTGGACCCCAAGAAGGCGGCGAACATCCTCGGCTGGGCCGTCAAGGAGATGGAGCGCCGCTACGACCTGCTCGCCCAGAGTGGCGCGCGCGACATCACCAGTTACCAGCAGATGATCGCGCGGGGAGAAATAGATCACGTGTCAGGCACGCGCGAGCAGGTGGCCAACGTCTTCGAACGCGCGACGGGCCTCGAGAGTGACTTCGACGACGCGGCCGGTCCCGAGCAGCTGCCCTACATCGTGATCGTCGTCGACGAGTTGAACGACCTGATGATGGTCGCCGCACGAGACGTCGAGGAGTCGGTGGTGCGCATTGCCCAGATGGCTCGTGCGGTTGGTATCCACCTGGTCCTCGCCACGCAACGTCCGAGCGTGGACGTCATCACCGGCGTCATCAAGGCGAATATCCCGAGTCGGATGGCCTTCGCGGTCTCGTCGCTCGCCGACAGTCGGGTCATCTTGGACCAGGCCGGCGCCGAGCGGCTCATCGGCAAGGGTGACATGCTGCTCGTTACGGCGTCGAGCAACATCGCTCGGCGCCTGCAGTCGCCCTGGGTTTCCGAGGAAGAGGTGCGTCGCGTCGTTGAATTCTGGCGAGCCCAGGGTGGTCGACCGGAGACCGTCGTCGCACTCGACGCGCCCGTACATCACGGGGGCTCGGCCCACGTGGGCGATGACGACGACGAGATCTTGCGCCAGGCGCGAGAACTGGTGATCAAATTCCAGTCGGGCTCGACCTCGATGCTTCAACGTAAGCTTCGAATCGGCTTCGCGAGGGCCGGGCGTATAATGGATCAACTCGAAGAGGAAGGCGTGGTCGCTGCTGGCGATGGTTCAAAGGCTCGAAGGGTGTTAAAGACGCCAGAAGAGTACGGCCAGCAGTCTTCTCTCTAAGCGGTGTCTGAACGTACCTCTTCCCCTAGTCCGGTCTCGCGCGGTCTCGTGGCCCGTCTCGCGGCGTTGGTATTGGGCTTTGTTGTTGCCGCGGCGCTTATTGTCGGAATGCAGTTACCGTTGCTGCACCCGGTGGCGAGCACCAAGTTGGACGCTCTCCACCTGGGACTGAGGCGCGCCACGAACCCGATCGCCTGGCCGAGTGAGGGCAGCGCGGCCGTGGTCATTCCATCGCTCGGAGTGGAGCGCAGTTGGCACAACTCGGTAGCGCCCATCGCGAGTCTCACCAAGCTGATGACCGCGTACGTCGTACTGAAACACTTTCCTCTCGCCGTGGGCGAGACCGGACCGTGCCTCACGATCACGCCCGATGACGTCACGGCGTACGATCAGCTGAAGCTGACTGACCAGTCGAGCGTGGCGGTGACGAGTGGCGAGTCGCTGTGTGAGATCGACCTGCTGAACGGGCTCTTGGTCCATTCAGCGAGTAACTACGCGGTGCTGCTCGCAACCATGGTCGCCGGGAACGTCATGAGCTTCACCTCGCTGATGAATCAAACGGCCGAACAACTGGGCCTTAACGGGACGCACTACGACGACGTGTCGGGCTTTAGCAACCAGTCGGTCTCCACGGCGCTGGACCAAGGTCGCCTCGCGGCGCTGCTCATGCGCTCGCCACTCGTGCGCGACATTGTCGATCAGACGAGCGTGGTCTTGCCGTTCGCGGGCACGGTGTACTCCTTCACGCCCGACGTCGGGATCGACAGCGTTATAGGCGTGAAGTCAGGCCGCACGGCCGCGGCGGGAGGATGCGACGTGATGGCGATGACTTTCCTCAACGGGACGACCACGGACGTCGCCTACGCCGTGGTCCTCGGCCAGCGAGGCGGGAACTTGCTCGGGCCCGCGGGCGAGGCGGCACTCGCCCTCGAGCAGTCGGCGCTCACCCAAGACCACGTTCGCCTTGGCGCGGGCACCGTGGTGGGCACGATTGGCTGGGGGCCTCATCGCACTCACGTGGTCCTGGCTCGTTCAGTCCGTCTTACGTGGTGGGCGGCGAAGGGGCCGCCCAGCACCCAGGTTCACGTGCGAACTTTCTCGAGTGGTATCCGAAAGGGTCAGGTCGTGGGCTTCGTCAGCGTCGGGGCGCGGGCGCGCCTCGCCCTGATCGCGAGTGCCGCGGTGGCCCCGCCGTCGTTGTGGCAACGCCTACGCTGATTTGGTGCGATGTCGCGTTCCCGCCAGTTCGGCCAACCTTGGCCCGGGATTCGATGTCCTGGCGGTCGCACTCAATCTGTACGTCGAAGTGAGTCTCGAACCGTCTGATCACTTCTCCATCTCCAGCGAGGGATTCGGCGCGGGACTCTTCGACGACGAGCGTCACCTGGCCGCGGTGGTCGCCACTTCAGTCCTCGGACACGCGAACTTCGCGTTGCACGTCAACTCGAACATTCCGCTTTCGCGGGGCCTCGGCTCCTCGGCGGCCCTCGCACTCGCCGCCGCCGCCGTCGCGGGAGCCACCGACCCGCTCGTCCTCGCGACCGAACTCGACGGTCACGCCGAGAACGCCGCCGCGTCGTTGCTCGGCGGTCTTGTCGCCGCGAGCGTGCGCGACGGGGGCGTCGTGGCGCGACCACTTCCCCTCGACCCGGCCTGGCGCTTCGTCGTCGTGATCCCCGACCTCGAACTCAAGACCACCGACGCGCGAGACGTGTTGCCTCGCACGGTCCCCTTCGCTGACGCGGTGTTCAACTTGAGTTCGCTCGGTCTGCTGATCGCTGGACTGGCGCGACACGACCAGTTCGTCGCGTCCTCGATGGATGACGCCCTGCACCAGAACTACCGCATGGATCTCGTCAGTTTCGCCCGTCCGCTGCTCGCCACGTTGCGAGAGGCGGGCGCGCTCGGCTCGTGTTGGTCCGGCGCCGGTTCGACGATGCTCGGACTCTGTCTCGGCGACTCGGCCGAAGCGGTCGCGCACGCCGCACGAGAGTTCCTCGCGGCACACTCTGAACCGGGCAACGTCCTCGTCCTCGAGGCGGACCGCACCGGCCTGGTCATTCTTTGAGGGCCGCGACGACCGGTGATTCACGAAACTCGGTGCTGGGCGCGGGGCTCGTCTTGTTCGCGGCGACGTTCATCCCGTGGTCGGCCGCCCTCGTCCAACCGGCCTTCGCACTGATTGGACCCTCGGCGTCTAGTTCGTGGCGCTTCTTGTTGGGTGCGGCCATGCTGATGTTGATCGCACGGCCGAACCTGCGTCGCTTCACCCGTCACCAGTGGGTCGGGGCGTTCGCCTTTGGCGTCGCGGTGGCGTTCATGAACGTCTCGTTCTACGAGGCGATCGCGCGTATCCCACTGGGTAGCGCGGTGGTGATTGAGTTCCTTGGACCCTTGCTGGTCGCCGCCCTGGGAAGACGCACGTGGCGCCACTTCGGCTTCGTCGTCGTCGCCGCCCTCGGTGTCGTCGCGCTTTCGCACCCCGGCGGTGGACTCACGCTCGAAGGAGTGCTGTTCGCCCTTCTGGCGGGCGCCGGGTGGGCGACGTATCTCTTCGCCGCCCAGCGCGTGGGTACTACGACCAGCGGTCTCGAGGGACTCGCGGTGGGCGTCACGATCTCGGCCGTGCTGTCGTTGCCGTTCACCGTATCGAGCGCGCGCGTCGTCTTCGCGCACCCTTACTTGATCGCACGGTTGGCCCTCGTGGCCATCATGGCGCTCGTGCTCGGTTTCGGCGCCGAGTTGTCGGCGCTTCGTCGCCTCAAGCCGTCCGTCGTGGGCGTGCTCGTGGCCTTCGATCCAGTGGTCGCGTTCTTCGTGGGTTGGCTCTTGCTCGCCCAGCGCGTGAGTGGATGGGACTACGTGGGTGTGGCGTGCGTGGTGTTCGCGAGCGTCGGGGTGACCCGCGACTCCTCTCGGGAGTTACTTGAAATCGTTGGGTAGGCTGGGCGGATGGCGGCGCCAAAAACCTTCTCCATTCGCACCTTTGGTTGCCAGATGAACGAGCACGACTCCGAGCGGTTGGCGGGGCTCTTGGTCGCCGACGGCCTCGTTCGCGCCCCGAGCGACCAGGAGGCCGACGTCGTGGTGCTGAACACCTGCACCATTCGAGAGAACGCGGACCTCAAGCTCTACAGTGCCCTCGGACAACTCAAGGTCCTCAAGGAGCAGCGACCGGACATGCAGATCGCGGTGGGCGGCTGCATGGCCCAAAGAGAGCGAGGCGCCATCCAACAGCGCGCCGGGTGGGTGGACGTGGTCTTTGGCACTCACAACCTCGCGGCGGCGCCGGCGCTGCTGCGTCGGTCCCGTCGTGAAGGACCGCTCACCGAGGTGCTCGACGCACCCGATCCCCAAGCCAATCTCGACATGGCGCCCGCGCTCTACGCCGTGCGCGAGACCGCGTACGGCGCGTGGATCACGATCCAGACGGGTTGTGACAACGCTTGCACCTACTGCATCGTGCCGTCGGTGCGCGGTCGCGAGATCAGTCGGCCGATGCCAGACCTGATCCAAGAGGCGACGATGCTCGCCGCCACGGGCGTGGTTGAGCTGACCGTCCTGGGCCAGAACGTCAATTCGTACGGTCGCGACATCACCCGGCGCGGTCCGCTGTTCGCCGACTTGCTGCGCGCCCTCGGCGAGGTCGAGGGCATCGAACGGATCCGCTTCACCAGTCCGCACCCCAAGGACCTTCGCCCCGAGACCATCGCCGCGATGGCCGAGACGGCGACGGTCTGTCCGCAGTTGCACCTGCCGCTCCAGCACGGCTCCAATCGAGTCCTCGCCGCGATGCGTCGCGGCTACACGCTCGAGCGCTACCTCGAGCGACTGGCCCGAGCGCGCGGGGCGATCCCCGACCTCGCGGTCACGACCGATCTCATCGTGGGTTTCCCCGGCGAGACCGACGAGGACTTCGAACAACTCCTCGAAGCGGCGAGTATCGCGCAGTTCGACTCGGCCTACACGTTCATCTTCTCCGCGCGCGAGGGTACCCGCGCCGCGTTGATGAGCGAGCAGTTCATCGCCGAGGACGTCATCAAGGAACGCTTCGAGCGCCTCAAGCAGGTCCTGGACCGCAGTGCGCTGCTCAAGCACGAGGCGCGCGTCGGCCGGCTCGAAGAGACCTTGGTCGAGGGCCCCTCCCGGCGCAACCCCGCGATGCTCTCGGGTCGGACCCGTCAAGGGAAGCTGGTCCACTTCCCCCTCGCCCACGACGTGCGCGTGGGTTCGTTGGTGAACGTGCGAGTCAAGCACGGGGCCCCCTACCACTTGCTCGGCGAGATCGAGCGCGTGCTGCGCGCGCCGCGCCACAAGACCCGAATTCCTCTTCACGTCTCGTGATGAATCACGGCGGCCCGGCGGTCGCGCTCGTGGGCACGACCGCGTCGGGCAAGTCGGCGCTCGCGCACCAACTGGGACTCGAGCATCGCGACGTGTCAATACTGTGCGTGGACGCCATGACGGTCTATCGCGGTATGGATATCGGTACCGCCAAACCCACGCCCGCTCAGCGCCGTGACGTGCGTTACGAACTGCTGGACCTGGTCGAGCCGAGCGAGGAGTTCACGCTCTTTGAATTCCAGCGGGCGGCTCGCGCGAGCGCCGAGGACGTCTGGAACCTCGGTGGTGCCGTGCTCTACGTGGGCGGCACGGGTCTCTACGGCCGGGCGGTGTTGGACAACTTCGAGATCCCCCGCCAGTACCCCGAGGTCCGTGCGAGCCTCGAGGCGCGTACCGGCGACGTGGCGGCGCTCTACGAGGAACTTCGCGCGCTCGACCCGGTGGCGGCGGCGCGGATGGAACCCACCAACGAGCGGCGGATCCTGCGCGCACTCGAGGTCACCCTCGGCAGTGGTCGACCCTTCTCCTCCTACGGGCCGGGACTTCGCACCTACGGACCAGTGCGCGTGATCCAGGTGGGGCTACGCGCCGACTTCGCAGAGCTCGACGAGCGCGTCGAGAAGCGCTTTCGCGAGTGGATGGATCAAGGTCTGCTTGACGAGGTGCGCACCCTCGCGACGAACCCGCGGGGACTCAGTCGCACCGCGCGTCAAGCAGTTGGCTATCGGGAACTGCTCAGCCACGTCGAAGACGGCGTCGACCTCGAGCAGTGCGTGCGCGACGCGATCACCCAGACCAAGCGACTCGCGCGCCGTCAACGCTCCTGGTTCTCGCGCGATCCGAGGATCGAATGGTTCGACGACGCGGCACTCGCCGCGAAGCGTCTGGTCGAGGTAGTGAACTCTCCCGACGGCTTCGTGCGAGACTAGAGCGTAGTGACCCTACGATCTCTTCAAAAATGGCACGGCGCCGGCAATGACTTCCTCGTTGACGTCCTCGAACCCGGCGAGGGAACGTGGTGGAACGCGCAGCGCGCGTCGCTCGTCTGCCATCGGTCCCTGGGGGTGGGCGCCGACGGACTGCTCGTGGCGGTGCTTGACGAACCTGTCACCATGATCCTGTACAACGCCGACGGCGGCGTGGCCGAGATGTCGGGCAACGGGATTCGCTGCCTCGCGGCGGCGGTTCGACGCCACACCAAGGCAGATTGGGAACAACTCGAGGTCGCCACCGACGCCGGGTTGCGTCAGGTTCGCCTCACAATGCACGGCGACGACGGTTACGGCAGCGTGGACATGGGCGAGGTGACGTTCCTCGAGACGTTGCCGAACTCGATCGGTGTCGCCAGGGTCGGTAACCCCCACGTCGTGGTGCGAGACGACCCGGCTTGGGACGAGGCGGCCTGCGAGCGGATTGCGGCGCCACTCGCGCAGAGCCTCGGCGGCGCGAATGTCGAGTTTGTCACCGTGCTCGACCAGAGCCGAGCGCGCATTCGGGTGATCGAACGAGGCGTCGGGTGGACCCTCGCGTGTGGCACGGGTTCGGTCGCGACCGCGGCAGTGCTGGAGCGTGAAGGTCTCGTGGGCACCGAGGTGACGATCGAGAACCCGGGCGGGGACCTGATGGTGAAACTCGACGCGAACGGGGCTCAACTCGCCGGACCGGTCCAATTCGTCGCCCACGTGCAGTGGCTCGTCGCGTGACGTATATACCAACCACCCTCATTGAACGCGCGTTTCGCGAGAAGATCGTGCTCGTGGGCGTCCAGTTCCCCGGCGTCAACACCGAAGCCCTCGAACGACAGCTCGACGAACTGGCGTTACTCGTCGATACCGCGGGAGCCGACGTGGTCGCTCGCGTCGTGCAGCGCCGCGACGCCCCCGATCCCGCCACGTTCCTCGGTTCGGGAAAGGTGGACGAGTTACGTGAGATCTGTCTCGCGGTCGACTCGGACACGGTGGTCTTCGAGCACAACCTCTCGCCGGCTCAACAGCGCAACCTGGAGAAGATTCTCGGACGCACCGCGATTGACCGCACCGCGGTGATCTTGGACATCTTCGCTCAGAACGCGCGCACGCCCGAGGGCAAGGCCCAGGTCGAGCTCGCGCTCTTGCAGTACCGGCTGCCCCGTCTTCGTCGCGCGAGCGGATCGCTCTCCCAGCAGGCCGGTGGCATCGGAACGAGGGGACCGGGCGAGACTCAACTGGAAGTGGACCGTCGACGTCTGGTGCACCGGATGCACCACATTCGAAACGAACTCAAGGACATCGACCGCACACGTGGAGTCCAGCGACAGGGTCGTGATCGGGGGCGTCACCGCGAGGTGACCCTCGTCGGCTACACCAACGCGGG
>Ga0181522_10001388_pt1 | contig 14773 bp, 13 predicted proteins | sample PEATcosm2014_Bin_27_FD_121103 | JGI IMG/M metagenome (GOLD analysis project Ga0181522, IMG submission 121103) | Peatland microbial communities from MTU Mesocosm Facility, Houghton, MI, USA - PEATcosm2014_Bin05_10_metaG | ecosystem: Environmental > Terrestrial > Soil > Wetlands > Peat | place... | reverse complement strand
GCCGAATTCGTCGCCGCGGACCTGATACGTTTGCAGACCGAGATCAAGAAATTAGCGACGTACGTCGGCGAGCGCAAATTGATTCGGCGGCAGGACATCAGCGCGCTGGTGATCTCGGAAAAGACTGCCACCGTTTGGGAATTGGCGGACCTGCTGGCTTCGCGGCAGACCAAGAGGGCCCTGGAGTATCTCGAGCGGCTCTTGCGGGACGGCGAAGAACCTCTGCAAATGCTGGGCGCGTTGACGTGGATGTATCGAAAGTTGATCGAGGCCAGCGAGATACGAGGGGTATCGAACGGCTATCAAGCGGCCCGGGCGCTGGGGATGCGACCGGAGCAGGCGGAACTGGCTTTGCGGAGCGCGCGAAAAATCGGCAAGGCTGGATTGCTGAATGGGTTGGCGGCCCTTAAGGTGGCGGACAGCCGGCTTAAGGGAGGTGCCGGCGACACGCGTGCGGCTTTGGAATTCCTGCTGGTTGAATTGGCTGGATCGGGAGCTGCGAAAGCAGCCGTTTAGCCACTTCTGGTCAGCGTGTCTGGGCGTCCGCAGAGGCCAACGTTCCTGCGACGCTCGTTCATCCCCCACTCTACGCATTTTTCGCGCCCGCTATATTCCGATAATGAACCTCTACTTGCCGGCATAGGTCCCCGGCATCGCAGACCGGCGCGGCGTTCAGCCGCTTTCTCATGCTCGTTCGCAGCACCGCGAGTTGCGCCGCCGAGCGCAGCGACCTGGAGCCGCCCTCAATGCATTACGAAACGTATGACCGGTAAACAAAGACAAGACGGTTAGACCGGCAGTCGTTCCCGTTGAATTGATGGGCGCCAACGGATGTGTTCTTTCCGGGACAGACCCTTATTTCGCAAAACGTTAGTCTAATCGGGGATTCCCACGGGCATCGGGCTCATTCGTGTTCGGAATCGAAAACGGGTTGCATAAAACCGCCAGCAAAACCGATTGAGTGTTAGAAGGAAGGCAAGAGTATGTGGCAGAAAAATTGTCCAATATGTCGTCTACCGATGGAAAAGGCTCGTCCCACCGAGACTGTCCCTTGCGCATGCGGCAAATACATCTGGAAGGGTTAGGCATTACCGCATAAGGTCAGGTCGACGGGCCAGACTGGCGGGAGGTATCATCTGGCTCTGAAGAGAGAAGTCCCGACAACTTGCTGCACGGAGTGCGGAGCGGCAGGATACAACAGTTCGGTGGCTGACGGCCGATGCAACAAAGTCACCAGAGCGGAACGCTGCCACGGGATAAACCGGAGCGCTACCAACATCGCCGACTGGGAAGAATGCGTCTGCTGTGCGGCGACCGGTTTTGAACGCAACAAGATTTGTTCGCCATGCCGAGGCGTAGGATTTCTATTTGTCGGCAAAATTTAGCCCGCTCACTATCGCTCGCTTTGACAGGGGCGGAACACCGGACGAATCATCTCCAGGACAAGAAGTCGTTTTGGCTATTCCCAGTGCCGGTCAGTCCGGTAATTGCATGTGCTGGCACGAGCACTGAATTTATCCGATAAACGTGCAATCAGGCAGTTCAAAATGCATTATGGTTATCTGCTCGCCATTCGAAACCGTCTCAGATTACCGAAGATCAGGTTGTCGCTCTCAGTGAGTACTGAAAGGATGTTGTCGTTCGTACCGCACTCGATCTATTTGCAGTGTCTTGAATGAGGCGAGCGAAGGCAACGGAGGCACGTTTCCTAGGGATTGGCGACTGGCCGCGTATCTTCTCTCGGTCGAGAGTTCAATGAAGGAACACAAAAAGAGGGTAAGAAACAGCCGCTAAAACGCCCGAAGAGCCTATCAACGCGCAAGACACCAATCGGAGCGAGAATCAAGCTAGACAGCCAAGGTAGCTGTGTCACGACCCGCGGCGAAAATCTGCAATTTTCTTCGGTTAAGCCGAGGATTTGGCGGCTTTTACGCCGTTGAAGGCCAACGTCAAGCGGGATTTGTAGCGGTTCCCGGTGTTTTCGTGCAGCACGCCTTTGGTGATGGCCCGGTCGATCGCGGACAGGGTCGGGTGAAGCAGATTGCCGGCGGCGGTGGCGTCCCCTGCGGTGATCGCAGTGCGCAGGCGGCGCATCAGGGTGCGGACGCGCGTGCGGTTGGCGCGGTTCACATCGGCACGTTGACGAGATTGCTCCGCCCGCTTTAGAACGGACTTCTTCCGCTTCTTAACTTTGGTAGCCTGTCCCTGCGCCATCTATTGCTCCTCGTGTGTATCACTCAAACAAACAACGTTAAACGAGGCGGAAGGCTTTGTCAAACGAGCTGAACGACATGCGGGTGATTAGGGATCTGGTCAAAATTGTGGCCAAGCAACTGGAAACCGAAAACATCATCGAGCGCGAACGCAAATAAGACTGCCAGCGGGAACTTTACGCCAGTTTGAGGCTGGGGTCGGCGTTTAGGGTGGCGTCGGCCACGTGGTTGGCGCGGAATTGGTAGTAGGCGGCGGCAGCGATCATGGCGGCGTTGTCTGTGGAGAGGGCGCGGCTGGGGAAGAAGACATCGATGCCGAAGGATTGGGCGCGTTGTTCGAAAGTAGAGCGGAGTTGTGAATTGGCGGCCACGCCGCCGGAAACAAGGATGCTTTCGGCCGAGAGTTGTTCGGCGGCGGCCATGGTGCGGTCGACCAGATCGCGGACCACCGCGTTCTGGAACTCTCGGACCAGGGCCAGTGTTTGCGGTGTGCACAGCGGGAGGAGCTGATCGAATTTGCGTTCGCCGCGGGCCAAGGCTGCTTCCCTTTTCAGGATTTCGGCCCCGTACTCGCAGTGTTCGCGCACGTGGTAGAGGACGGCGGTCTTAAGGCCGCTGAAGCTGAAGTCCAGTGGATTGCTGCGGGTCTTGGTGCGGCCGAATTTGACTGGGGCTGGGGCGCCGTTTGCGGCGGCGGCCAGGCGGTCGAGAATCGGGCCACCCGGATAGCCCAGGGCGAGCAGCTTGGCAACTTTGTCGTAGGCTTCGCCCGCGGCGTCGTCGCGGGTTTGACTGATTTTTTTGTAGCGGAAGATTGGCGCGGCGGGGTCCTGGGTTACTTCGTAGAGAACGGTGTGGCCCCCGGAAACGATCAGGCAGATGGCCGGGAGTTTCGGGATTTTTCCCGCTTTGTGAGCTTCCAGAAAAACCGCGTGGACGTGGCCTTCCAAGTGATTTACCGCGATTAGCGGCTTTCCCAAGGCTTCGGCCAGGGTTTTGGCGTAGGTGATACCCACCAGGAGGGCCCCCACCAGGCCGGGACCTTGGGTTACGCCGATGGCGTCGAGATCGGTTAGCTGCAACTTTGCTTGAGTTAGCGCTTCGCGGACTACCGGGACGATTTGGCGAAGGTGTTCGCGAGAGGCTAGTTCGGGGACTACGCCGCCGTATTGGCGGTGGATGTCGATTTGGGAGGCGACGATGCTGGAGAGGATTTCGCGGCCGTCGGCGACGATGGCGGCGGCGGTTTCGTCGCAGGAGGATTCGATGGCCAGGATGCGGGTGGGCATGGTGGTTTTTGCGACTGCAATTCTATGCTAGCACATGGATCGGACCATTTCCGCGCGGGCGAAAGCCTGTCGTGGGCGCGGCTTAGTGTCGGAGCTGAAGCTCCGACTCCCTGAAAATTTACGGGACAACATGAGGCGGAGGCTGGATTGACAAAGGCGGGGCGGCACCGCTACTGTGCGGAGGCAGAGTAGCTGAACCTTTTTTGGATCGAGAACACACCTGATTATGACTTCGCACGATACGGCGTCGTCGAACCATGTTCCTGTAAGGAAGGTGCGCAAGGCGGTATTGCCCGCGGCTGGATTGGGGACGCGATTTTTGCCGGCGACCAAGGCTCAGCCGAAGGAGATGCTGACGGTCGTCGATAAACCGCAGATTCAGTATGTGGTGGAGGAATGCGTCGCCTCGGGGATCGAGCACATAATTATTGTGACCGGCAAGGGGAAGAATTCGATTGAGGACCACTTCGATTCTTCGCCGATGCTGGAGAGTTTTCTGGAGTCCAAGGGTAAAAAAGACCAGGCGGACTTGATCCGCGACATCAGCAACATGGTGCAGGTGAGTTACACGCGGCAGAAAGAGCCGCTGGGTTTGGGACACGCGGTCTTGGTGGCGCGGGATTTGGTGGGCGACGAGCCCTTCGCGGTGCTGCTGGGAGATGTGCTGATCCCCGGTGAGAACCCGGCTACCAAGCAATTGATTGATGTGTACGAGACAACCGGGGTGGGGGCCATTGCCGTTGAGGAGGTGCCGAGGGACCGGACGTATTTGTACGGGATCATCGCGGGAGATCCGGCACCTTTGCCGCCGTTTGGAGCTCGGCTGCTGCGGATTCGTGACCTGGTGGAGAAGCCGAAGCCAGCGGATGCGCCTTCGAACCTGGCGATCACGGGGCGGTATGTTTTGCCTCCGGCGATATTTGATTGCTTGGCACGGACAAAACCCGGCGCTGGTGGAGAGATTCAGTTGACCGATGGGTTGCGCTTGCTGGCGCAGGCGGCTGGACTATGGGCTTACATCTATGACGGCGTTTCGTACGATGCTGGGGATAAGCTGGGGTTTTTGAAGGCTACCGTAGAGTTGGCTTTGCAGAATGTGGAGCTGGGCGCGGATTTTCGCAGTTATTTGAAGACATTGAAGTTGTAGCCTCAAGGCTTCGCCCGGGTCGCAGGAGTCCTGCGCCCAGCGAATGGAGCTCGCACTTCGGTCTGGATTTACTTCTTCGCGGGTTTATCGGACTTCTTTTCTTTTGTATCTTTCGATTCCTTGGTTTCCTTCGCGGAAGTTTCTTTCGTGCCTGACTCCTTGGTTGAATCTTTCGCGGCGGAGTCTTTTTTGTCGGAAGCGGATTTCTCCTCTTTGCCGCCATCACTACCGCTGGTGCCGACGGATTTTTTGCCGGCGTAGTCGGTCACGTACCAGCCGGAGCCCTTGAATTGGATGGCGGAGGCGGAAATCAGGGCTTCGACTTTGCCGCCGCAGTGTGGGCACTTTCTGAGATGCGGCCCGTTCACGGGCTCGATTTTCTCGGTCAGTCGATTGCACTTCAGGCACTTGTACTCGTACAGGGGCACAGACCTCTCCTTGCAATGGTGCGAACCTGCGAGTATATCACGCACGGGTTTTTGGCTTCGAGGCGCGTGCTAGACTCAAGCACGGCAGGCAAGATCTCATGAGCGACAAACGTTCACCAAACGAGTTACGTGACCTGGACGAGGCGTTGCAGGACGGCGGAGGAACAGCTTCTCCGGCGGAGGGGACGGGCTGCTTGTATCTGGTGGGCACACCGATCGGGAACCTGGAGGATATTACACTGCGGGCGCTGCGGATTCTGCGGGAGGCCGATCAGATCGCCGCCGAAGATACGCGTCACACGCAAAAGCTTTTGCAGCATTACGAGATTTCGCGGCCGCTGGTGAGTTACCACGAACACAATGAGATGACGCGGGCGCCGCAATTACTGATCGCGCTGGAACAAGGAGCCAAGGTCGCACTGGTTAGCGACGCCGGGACGCCGCTGGTGTCCGATCCCGGGCACCGGCTCGTTGCGCTTTGTTTGCGGCACCAGATACCGGTGGTGCCCGTACCGGGGCCGTCGGCGCTGCTGGCGGCGCTTTCGGCTTCGGGACTGCCGAATGAGGAGTTTCTTTTCGTGGGATTTTTGCCGCAACGCAGCGGAGAGCGGCGGCGGGCGCTGGAGCGGCTGCGGATCGAGGATCGCACGATTATTTTTTACGAAGCGCCGCACCGGATTACCGAGTGCGTCGCCGATGCGCGAGAGATTCTGGGAGATCGGCCGGCGTGTTTGGCGCGAGAAGTTACCAAACTGCACGAGGAATTCCGGCGCGGGAACCTCTCGGTGATTGCGAGTTCGCTGCAGGAACGACCAGCGCGGGGAGAGATGACGCTGTTGATTGGTCCTGCGGATCTGGGCGAAGCGGGAGCGCACGCGGATTCTGCCCAGAACTTGTCGGACCGCGTGGAGGAGTTGATGCGACAGGCGAAGATGGATCGCAAGGATGCGTTGAAGCTCGCTGCCAAGGAACGCGGGTTGACGCGGCGGGCGGCATACGACCGCATGATCAAAGAACGCGACTAGGTCCCGGAATTAGCCGAGAGGCGAGTTGTGGGACCATTTCCGATTGGCTTTTTTGAACGGCACGCAGTGGTTGGAAATTCTGCCGACCTCGCCACGGCCCGCTCCTGAAATGGGTTGCGCCGTGATGAGGACGAGGGTACGCCGGGCGCGACCCAGCCGCCAAACCGGGGAATTCCGGGTTGATGTTCACCCCACCCGTTTTACAAAGATCCTCGAAACAAAGGAGAGCTCGATGTCCGTAGAGCTAACGCAGGTTCGCGATATTTTCAAAAACCTTGAAAGCGGCGACGGAGCCGCGTTCTTTACTCACGTTGCGGACGACGTGGACTGGATCGTCGAGGGAACTCATCCGCTGGCCGATTATTACCACAGCAAAGCGGATTTTTGGTTCACACTTTCGAAAAGACTGACGCCTGGAACCGAATATGCCGACGACGTTCTGTTGCGGCTGATGGGTTGACGGCGGCGCGAGCAGGAGTGCCGGTACTATGTGCACTACGAGACGGTTTCGGGCTGGAAGAGGCGGCGGAAGCGACGGCCGGTGAATTGCACGCCGACCAGGCGTTCGCCCGCCTCCCGGTCGCGGTCCCGGACATGCACGACGCGGCCTTGGGTGGCGAAATCAACCTCTTTTTCCTTGCGGCGCGCTCCGAAATGGGATTGCGGGATGCAAATCTCGAGGTCGGAGCCGATGGCCACGTCGAAGTGGGTGATGAACGCGGCGCCGCCCCGGCAGAGATTTTCGCTGGAAGTTTCTTCCTCGAAATTATTGCCGCGGGCATCGCGCCCACGGACTTTGAGAGGCAGGCGGACGGCGATCCTACGTTCCGCGCGCGGTTTCGAGGTGGAAGGGCTGCTGACTTCTTGAAGCATGCGCTGGGGCCTCCCTTGACACTGCGCCTGCGGCGACGTGGTGCTCGAAGAATCGTTCCACACTGTCGAGCACCTCTTGCTGCGTCTTGGCCGCATGCACGGTACGACGAAGTTCGCCGCCGTTCCCCACGCCATGCGTGAACCAGCAAGCGAACTGCTTCATTTTGCCAACACCGTCGGGAAGGTTGGCAGCGGTAATTTCCCGGAAATAGCCGGAGAGTAAACGGTGCCGGTCGGCGTCGCTGGGAGTGTCGTAGCGACCAGTGGCGACATATTGGGCCATTTGGCTGAAAATCCACGGGTTGGTCGCGGCGGCGCGGCCGATCATTACCGCGTCGCAGCCGGTAACGCTTACGATGCGCTCGGCATCTTCGGGCGAGTTGACGTCGCCGTTGCCGATCACCGGGATGCGTACCGCTTGCTTGACGGCGGCAATGAGGTTCCAGTCGGCACTGCCGCTGTAGCCTTGGGTTCGGGTGCGCGGGTGGACGGCGACGCCTTCGACTCCGGCGTCCTCGGCCATTTTCGCAACGTCCACGGCGACCACGGAGTTTTCGTCCCAGCCGGCGCGGAGTTTGATGGTGAGGGGAATTTTTACGGCGGCGCGCACGGAACGGAAAATTTCGTTGAGCAACGGGAGATCGCGCAGCAGGCCGGAGCCGCCGCACTTGACTACTTTTTTGGCAGGGCAGCCTAGATTGATGTCGACGGCGTCGTAGCCGAGGTCTTCGACCATGCGGGCGGCGTCAGCCATCACTTCCGGATTTGCGCCGAAAAGTTGCGCGGTAATGGGATGCTCGTCTTCCTGGAAGTAGAGATAGCGCAGAGTCTTTTTTGCGCTGCGCGTGATGCCTTCGGAGCTGGTGAACTCGGTCATCAGAAGGCCGCAGCCGCCGAGACCGCGGATGACGCGACGAAATAGAGTGTCCGTGACGCCGGCCATGGGAGCGAGAATGGTGGCCGGGCGAATCGTTACGTCGCGAATTCTGTACGACGGCGGAATCATTTTTGCTCACTGACAGGCTGCAGGTGGAGTTGTTCTGGCCGCCTGGGCGCTGCTTCTGCCGTTTTCAGATAGGCGTCGAGCTTCAGGAATTTCCGGCCGAGCGCATTGCTGTACGCGGACCATTCCTCGTCGCCGGCGCCGCTGGCGAGCGCGACACGGACGGCGGCGAGCTTCGAGTCGAGATCGTCGAGATAGTGGAAAACCATGGCTTCGCGGATCATGGGTAGCTTCGGGGAGCCGAACTCGTATTGACCGTGATGGCTGATCAGCAGGTGCTGGACGACGGTTTTTAACGGCGCGGGAAAACCTTCGATCTTGTCCATCGCGCGAGTGATGGTTTCGAGTTCCATGACGATATGGCCGAGAAGCTGGCCCGGCGTCGTGTAACCAATTGCGCGCTCGTAGCACAATTCTTCCAGCTTGCCGACGTCATGCAAAAGGGCCGCGGTCAGCAACAGATCGACGTCGAGTTCGGGATAATGCCCCGCGACAACCTTGGCCATGCCGCAGAGACCGATGACGTGTTCCAGCAGACCGCCGAGATAGGCGTGGTGCATCACCTTGGCGGCCGGGGCTCGTTTGTAGCATTTCGCGGTGCCGGGGTCGCTGACGATTTCCAGGACGAGCTTCTTCAGCCAGGGATTTCGGATGGAGTCCGCGTGGGCGAGCAATTCCACCCACATTTTTTCGACGTCGGCGGACGTATGGGGCAGGTAGTCGGAGAGGTCGATCTCTTCGGGCTTGGCAAGGCGGACTTGCACCAGGGCGAGTTGCGGTTTGTTGCGGTAAACCTCGACGCGCGCCTGAACCTTCACGAAATCATCGCGATTGATGTCTTTCGCTACGATTTCAAACTGCTCCCACATGCGGGCTTCGATAGTGCCGCTGCGATCCCCGAGTTCCAGACGAAGATAGGCGCGGCCTTCGCGGGTGTTGCGTACTTCCTTTTCATGAACGAGGAAAAAAGTGGTGATGGTTTGCTCGGACATCAGATCGGTGACGAAACCAGTCTTCATGCGCCGGAGGCCGTTCCGGACCGCTTGCCAAATAACAGGAACTTCTTGTGTCCCTTCTTCGGACCCTTGGTGGCTTCGGGGGTGGCATTCACTTCCTGGATTTCGGAGTTGCCGCCACCGGCCATGTCCTGATAACCGGGCTTGATCACGACGTAGCTTTGCTCGCGCAGCGTTTTCAGATACTCATGCAGCTTTGGCTCCATACGCTGGGAATAAAGTTTGTCTGAGATTTCGTTTTCAACCTTGCTCAGGGACTGCTCGCCTTCGTCGTAGTGTTCGAGGACCTGCAAGACCAGATAGCCCTGTTTGGTATCCATCACTTCGGTGAGATCGTTCTTTTTCATCTTGAAGACGACGTCTTCGAGTTCCTTCGATAGCTCACCGCGCTTGTAGATCCCGAGGAAGCCGCCCTGCTTCGCGGTGCTGCCATCGGAAAAGCGCTTGGCGATCTCTCCAAACTCTTCGCCATCTTCGACACGCTTCCGAGCGGTCTCCGCCTTCTTCTTCAAGTCGGGGAGTTCGCTGTCTTTTTTTCCCTCGGTGCTGACGACGATTTCTCGCAGAGCTACCTGTTCGGGCCGAACAAACTCCGCCTTGTGGTCTTCGTAATACTTGGCGACCTCTTCTTTGGAGATGTTGATGTGGGAACCGACTTCCTGGCTGATCACGCGCTGCGTCAACAAGCCTTTGCGGATATTATCCTTGAAGTCTTCCCAGTTGATGCCGGTGCCGGAGACCGCTTTCTCCAGATCTTCCATGCTGGTGAGATTGTTCTGGATGCGAATCTGGTCGAGGCGCTTGATGACTTCGGTCTCGACGCTGAGGCCCATGTCTTTTCCGCGCTGCACCAGTAGGGATTGGTCGATCAGGTCGCGGAGAGCATTCTTCTGGCGATCTTCGATTTGAGCCTTCAGCTCTTCGGGCGTGCACTTTCCCTGACATTCTTGCTTGGCATCGTCTTCGGCGGTTGCGCGCGCTTTGTCGAGCTCGGAGCGCGTGATGATTTCGTTGTTCACGCGCGCGATGATCTCTTCGACAACCTTGGAGTTCGCGCCTTCGGGTATGTTCTCGGCGTTTTTGTCGACTGGCTTTTTCGCTGCGGTTTTCGGCGCAGTCTTCGCCGGCGCCGTGGCTGGCGGCTCTGCCGGGGTGTCGGGCGCCGTGCCGGGTTTTTCCAATGTCGGCGTTTGAGATTGCGGTGCGGGGGCGGACGGCTTCTTGTCCTGGTCCTGGGGCGCCGGCGGGGCCGGCTGATCCTGGGCCGCGAGGGGCATCGCGCCGGACAATGTGGTGCATAGCGTCGCGAGAATAAACAGGTTTCGCATTACTGACCTCATATCTAAAGAGTTTAGTCCTGCCCACGAAGGCTGAGCAATACGTTTCTCACCGCCGTAGGCACGGGTTCCCCGCGGGTCACTTCCATCCACAGGACGCCGCTGGGATCGAGCTTAATACCCTTTCGGGACCGCACCACGCTCACCAATGCGGCCGGGTCGATGGTCGTTTCGGGATAAAAGCGGATCGCGATACGGTTGCCCTGCCGTTCGACCGCCGAAATGCGCAGCCGCTCGCAGATGGATTTGAGGACGGCGTACTCCAGAAGGTTATCCACGGACGTTGGCGGGGCGCCAAAGCGGTCTTCCAGCTCCTTCCGGACGTCCTGCTTTTCTTCTTCCGAGGCGATGGAGGAAATGCGCTTGTAGGTGCGGAGGCGCAGATTTTCGCTGGGGATGTAGTTTTCGGGGATGCGCACATCAAAGCCGAGGCTAAGGGTGGTACGTAACTCGGGCGCGGCTTCTTCCCCTTTCAGCTTGGAGACGGCGCGCTCCAGCATCTGGCAATAGAGGTCGAAACCGATCGATTCGATGTGGCCGTGCTGCTGGCGGCCGAGCATGTTGCCGGCGCCGCGCAGCTCGAGGTCGAGGGCGGCGATGCGGAAGCCGGCGCCCAGCTCGCTGAATTCCTTCATGGCGGAGAGGCGCTTGCGCGCGATATCGGAGAGGGTGGTTTCGGGCGGGACAAGCAGATAGGCATAGGCGCGTTGCGACGCGCGTCCTACGCGGCCGCGCAATTGATAGAGCTCGGCAAGGCCGAGACGGTCGGCGCGGTTGATGAGGATGGTGTTGGCGCGCGGAATGTCGAGACCGTTTTCGACGATGGTGGTGGCGACCAACACGTCGGCTTCGTCGCGAATGAACTTCAGCATCACGGTTTCGAGTTCTTTTTCGCCCATTTGGCCGTGGCCAACGACTACGCGCGCTTTCGGAACCAGCTTGGTGACCAGCGCCGCCAGCGAGTGGATGGATTCGACGCGGTTGTGAATGAAATAGACCTGGCCGTCGCGGGCCATTTCGTTCTCAACGGCGCGTCTCACCAGTTCTTCTTCGAATGGGGCGACGACCGTTTGGATCGCGAGTCGGTCTCTTGGCGGCGTCTCGATCAGGGACATATCGCGGAGACCTACCAGGGACATATGCAGGGTGCGCGGAATGGGCGTGGCCGAGAGCGCCAGTGCGTCCACGTTCTTGCGCATTTCTTTCAGGCGTTCCTTGTGCGCCACGCCGAAGCGCTGCTCTTCGTCGACGATCAGCAGGCCCAGATCGTGAAACTTCACGTCCTTGGAAAGCAGGCGATGCGTGCCGATGACGATGTCCACTTTTCCGGCTTCGAGCGCGGCGAGGGTCTCCTTTTGCTGCGCGGTCGTGCGGAACCTGCTGAGCATCTCGATGCGGGCGGGAAAGGCCGCGAATCGGCGCTTGAAGGTCTCGAAGTGCTGGAAGGCCAGGACTGTGGTGGGGGCGAGAATAGCAACCTGCTTCGAGTCCGCAATGGCTTTGAACGCGGCGCGCATGGCCACTTCCGTTTTGCCGTAGCCGACGTCGCCGCACAGAAGGCGATCCATCGGGGTGGCGCTTTCCATGTCGCGCTTGATGTCGGCGATGGCGAAGTTTTGGTCAGGCGTCTCCTCGAACTCGAAGGCGTCTTCGAATTCGCGCTGGAAATTTCCGTCGGGGGAAAAGGCCAGGCCCGGTGCGGTTTTTCTGGCGGCGTACAACGCCAGGAGCTGCTCCGCCATGTCTTCGAGGGACTTGCGGACGCGGGTTTTGCGCGTGTTCCACCCGGTGCCGCCGAGCTTATCGAGCGTCGGATGGGCGCCTTCGACGACGCGATAGCTTTGCACCAGGTCCATGCGCTCGAGCGGAACATACAGGCGGGAGTCTTCGGCGTAGTGCAGCAGCATGAATTCGCCGCGGCGGCCGTCGGATTCGATCTGACGAAGCCCCTCAAACCGGCCGATGCCGTGATCGACGTGGACGACGAAATCGCCGGGTTTGAGTTCTGCGAAATCACTGAAGAAGCCTGAGGTTCGAATCTTGCGGCTGGGACGTTCCAGCGACGGGGTGACCTCGAAGAGGTCGGAATTGCCGAAGAGCGTGAGCTTGGATTCGCTGAACGCCACGCCCTCGGCAAATGGCGCGCGAATCAGAAGTAACGCCGCCGATTCATGAGCGCGTTCGGAGGTGAATCCGGCGGCGGCGTCTTCGGATTCGCCGAGGACGTAGGGCGTCTCGTACTCGCGGCAGATGTCGGCGAGACGTTCCAGTTCGCCGGTGCTGGCAGCGGTGAGCAGAACCTTGCCTCCATCGGCGAGCTGCGATTTCACGTCGGCCATGCAGGACACTACATCGCCGTGAAATCGTGAGCTCGGCCGGGAAGGAAGTTCGAACTGGGGGATCGATCCTATGCCAAGTGCGAGTTGCTCGAGATTGACCTGCGAGGCTTTTTCTAGCGCGGCGATGAACTGCGTTTCGGTCCAGAAATAGTGCTCGGCGGTGGGAGCGTTTGCGTGGGCGTGACGTTCGTAATTCTCGACGGCTTGAGCGAGATGTTTGGTTGCGGCCTCCCGCAGAGATGCAGGCTCGTCCAGGAACACGATGGGACGCAGCGAACTCTCGGAAAGCTCGAACAGCGCGCTCTGGCCTGCCTCGCTTCGCGGACCGAAAAACGATGGATTTTCCCAGGCGGCTTCTGCGCCGCCTTCTGACCGTTCGCGAGGCGGAACCGACCATTCGGTGAGCGGAAGCAGCGTGGTGCGAACGACCGGGGCGATCGATCGTTGCGTGCGGGGATCGAATTCACGCACAGATTCAACGGTGTCCCCAAGCAGCTCGATACGCACGGGGCGCTGCGACTCTGGCGAAAAAACGTCGATGATGCCGCCGCGTACGGCAAACTGTCCCGGCAGCTCCACCATTTCCGTGCGGGTGTAGCCGACCGAACCAAGATGCAGTAGCAGGTCCTCCAACGGCATTTCGGTGTCGCGGGCCAGCGTGCGGGCAAGCGACAGATAAACGTAGGGATCCTGATAACGCCACAGCGCGGCGGTCACGGGTGCGATCACGAGCGAGATTTGGCCATCCGCCAGGCGAAATAGTGTGGCCGCTCGGCGCTCCAAGATATCGGGGTGCGGACTTTGCGATTGCCAAGGCAGAGTGTCAAACGCGGGTAGCGTTGTTATGCCGCCGAGCGCCCCCGGGAAAATACTGGCGAAGAAGCGGATGGTTTCGGCCAAGGCTTCGGCGCGGCGATTCGACTCGGTGACAAAGTACGCGGGCCGGCGCAACTCGTGCGTAATGTAAACGGCGACCAACGCTTTGGCGACGTTGTGCAAACCCGACACGGAGATGTGATTGCCGCCCGGGCGCAGGGCCGCGAGTGCCCCTTCCATCGAAGGATGGCGAAGCACACTTTCCAAACGTTCTCGTACGGCGGGAAGAATCATTCGTGAGGTGTCAGGAATCTACGCGAGAGGCCGGCGCACTGTCGCGGATCTTTCGCAAAATATCGCTGGTCGAGAAACCGGGCACGACCGGCGCGGAAACGACGCGCCCGCCGGCTGCTTCGACTTCTTCGCGGCCGACGATCTTGTCTCCGGCCCAGTCGCCACCCTTCACCAGCACATCGGGAAGCAATCGGGCGATGACTTCACGGGGGGTAAGCTCATTAAAGATGACCACCGCATCGACGCACTCCAGAGCGGCAAGAATCTCGGCCCGTTCGCTCTGGGGCAGCACCGGCCTGCCTTCGCCTTTGAGTTGTCGGACGCTCGCGTCGCTATTCAGACCGACAACCAAGGCGTCACCGAGGTCGCGCGCCTGCTCCAGGCTGCGAATATGGCCGGGGTGCAGGATGTCGAAGCAACCGTTGGTGAACACCACGCGGCGACCGTTGCGTTTCTCGCGGCCAAACCGCAGAATCGCTTCGTGCAAAGTGAGAACTGCAGGACTGTTCAAGAAATCTCCATGCAGGCGCAGCGGCGAATGAGGACGACGCTTCCTGAATCTCTAGTTTATCACGCGAGCGAGCGGCGGCGGTGCCTGCGAGGCAGCCAGGCTCGGCGTTGTCGATGAAAGACCGAACCAAGCGACGGAGCGCACTTCGAGCCGCCGCCGGCGTCGTACTCTGCGTGGTTGGATTCTCTCTGACGCGGGCCAGCCCGTTTCGAGAGGCGACAGTTATCGTGAACGCGGACGGCTGTAGCATGGTCACTGACATCGTCGACACCGGCAACGACGCGACGAACGGGTCGGTGGTGCTGTTGCACGGTTTGGCTGCCAACAGAGTCATCATGACGTACCTGGCGCGAGGATTCGCGCTGCTGAATTTGCGTGTGTTTGTGCCGGATATGCCGGGACACGGGCGCTCACCCGGCCCGTTTTCCTACGCTCGCGCGGACGCTTGTGCGAATTCCTTTGTTACGCAATTGATCGCGCGT
>Ga0181522_10001385_pt1 | contig 14790 bp, 9 predicted proteins | sample PEATcosm2014_Bin_27_FD_121103 | JGI IMG/M metagenome (GOLD analysis project Ga0181522, IMG submission 121103) | Peatland microbial communities from MTU Mesocosm Facility, Houghton, MI, USA - PEATcosm2014_Bin05_10_metaG | ecosystem: Environmental > Terrestrial > Soil > Wetlands > Peat | place... | reverse complement strand
GCGGCGACTTTGGGATTTGCACCGCGATCCCGGCGCTCGCGGGAATTCCAATCGTCGCCGCAATCGGCGACTCCCATGACGCATTCGTTGGGCATGGAAGCTTTCGACCAGGAGCGGTGAAAGCAACCTACGGCACAGGCTCGTCCTTGATGATGTTGACGAACGAACTTGTCAAGGAGAACGAAAACCTGGCTCGCACCGTGGCGTGGTCGTCAGGCCGCGACGTCCGCTCTGCGATCGAAGGCAACATTCCCATGACAGGCGCGGCGGTGCAGTGGGTGGGTGAATTCCTCGGGCTCGCACATCCTGCCGAAGACGCGGCCGCGCTGGCGGCAACGGTTGGGGACTCAGCGGGAATGACGCTGGTTCCCGCAATGGTTGGGCTTGGCGCGCCGCATTGGGACACCGCTGCGCGTGGCGTCGTGTGCAATTTGGAGCGCTCCCATACTTCAGCGCACCTGGCACGCGCGGCGCTCGATTCCATTGCGCACCAGGTGGCGGATGTCTTGGAATGCATGGAGCAAGCAGCCGGCGCAAGCCTGCCGGCGCTGATGGCAGACGGCGGAGCCACGCGAAACAGCACGCTGATGCAGATACAAGCTGACGTGATTGGCCGGCCTGTGCTTCGCTCGTCTCATGAAGAGCTCTCAGCACGCGGTGCGGCAATGCTGGGCGGGGTGACGCTCGAGTGGTGGAAATCTCTGGACGAGTTGTCAGGGCTCTCAACAGACGATGCGCGATTTGAGCCTGAGGTCTCCGAAGAGGACCGGCTCAAGTTGCGAAAACGCTGGAGCCTGGCCGTCAGTCGCGCGCGCCTGCGGGGTGAAGGCTAACAAGAAGCTTGATGCAAGGGAGGACGGAATGATCACGATTCAAAGCTACCCCAGCGCGGTTCTGCTCTGCACTATCACCATGATTTGCTGGGGCTCCTGGGCAAACACGCAAAAGCTGGCCGCGCGCTCGTGGCGGTTTGAGCTTTTTTACTGGGATTTCGTTTGCGGGCTTCTGTTGACGTCGCTCATTGCCGCCTTCACCCTGGGATCTTTTGGTTCGACCGGACGGCCGTTTCTCGCCGACGTTGCGCACGCCGATCTGTCGAGCATTGGCTGGGCGCTGCTGGGCGGCGCGGTGTGGAACCTCGGCAACCTCCTGCTGGTGGCGGCTATTGCCGTTGCTGGAATGGCGATCGGGTTTCCGATCGGCGGTGGTCTTGCGTGGATTCTCGGCATCGTCATCAATTTCGTCTTTGTCATTCTTCAGGGAGGAGTGAACCCCGGCAATTCGAAGATGCTGTTCGCGGGCGTGGCTGTGATTGCCGTTGCCATCCTGCTGAGCATGCGCGCCTATAAGCAACTGGCGAGCGCCGTAAGGAAGCCGACCGCCAAGGGGGTCCTTCTGTCGGTTTCCGCCGGTCTCCTCATCGCGTTCTTTTATAGTTTGGTGGTTAAATCCATTGACCCGGCATTCGTCTCCGGCGGCTCCGGCAAGTTGATGCCGCTGACCGCGGCGTTCTTCTTCGCCGTTGGAGCATTTGGCTCAACCTTTCTCTTCAATGCATTCTTCATGCGCAATCCCGTAGAAGGCGCGCCGGTTTCGACAGCATATTACTGGAAAAGGAGTTGGAGGACGCACCTGACCGGAGTGCTTGGCGGGGCAATCTGGAGCGTCGGCATATCGGCAAGTTTTATCGCAGTGGGCGCCGCGGGCCCCGCCGTTTCGTATGCGCTCAGTAATGCCGCGCCTGTTGTGGCTATCCTCTGGGGCGTGCTTGTCTGGAAGGAATTTGCTGCGGCGCCGAGCGGCGTGAACCGTGTCCTGGCAGCAATGTTTATCTGCTACCTGATCGGCCTCGGGTTGATTACGTACTCGCGGCTTTAGATCGTCCTGAAGGTACCAGCACGCGCAGTTGTTTGAGCTTGACCCGGCACGCAACAGCGTGATTTGAAACTCAACAATTCCGAATTGAAGACGAGGTGTGTGAGATGGCTGCAACAACAATACTTGGAGTGATCCTGGGCAACCGTGACTTCTTCCCCGACGTACTGGTTGGAGAGGCACGCCGCGACCTTGTCAAGCTGTTCGCGGAACTCGCGATTGAGCCGGTCTGGCTTTCACCTGAAGAATCAAAGCTTGGGGCTGTGGAAACATGGGCAGACGCGCAGAAGTGCGGCGATCTGCTGAGGCGAAATCGCGACCAGATCGAAGGCATCCTCGTCTGCCTGCCGAACTTCGGCGACGAGAAGGGCGTAGCCGACTCCATTCGCTTGGCTGACGTACGCGTGCCGATCCTTGTCCAGGCATGCCCTGACGACATCGATCAATTCGGTCTTGATCGCCGTCGCGACGCCTTCTGCGGAAAGATATCGGCCTGCAACAACCTTCGCCAATACGGGTTCCCGTATACCCTGACGCGCGATCACACGGTTGCCATTTCAGCGGAGCGCTTCAAAGAAGACCTGGCTCGATTTGTGCAGACCTGCAAAGTGGTGCGCGGGCTGAGCCGCGTCCGCGTCGGCGCAGTTGGCGCCCGTCCCAACGCCTTCAACACCACTCGCTTTAGCGAAAAGCTTTTCGAAGCGGCCGGCATTTCAGTGAGTACGATCGATCTTTCCGAGGTCTTTGGAAGCGCTGCCAAGATCGCCAGCGACGACGCGGGCATCAAGCAGCGTCTCGAACAAATTCGAAGCTATGCCGATACATCGTCGGCGCCAGAGGATTCGCTTCTGCGCATGGCCAAGTTCGCGAAGGTTGTGGACGACTGGATGGAGGGCGAGGGCATCAGCGCCACTGCGCTCCAATGCTGGAGTTCGATGCAGAAGAACTACGGCGTGAACGTGTGCACCATCATGTCGATGATGAGCCAGCGAATGATGCCTTCGGCCTGCGAGGTGGATATCGCCGGCGTGGTCAGCATGTATGCGTTGCAGCTTGCCAGTAGGAGGCCGAGCGCGCTTGTCGACTGGAACAACAATTACGGCGGCGATCCCGACAAGTGTGTGCTCTTTCATTGCGGAAACTGGGCAACGGAGTTCCTGCCAAACGCCAAGATGGGCACCGCTCCAATCCTGGGCACGACGCTGGGCGAGGAGAACACGGTGGGCACACTGAATGGCCGCACCGATGCCGGCCCTGTGACCATCGCGCGGGTCAGCACCGACGACGCGTGCGGGGGGATTGTGTCCTACGTTGCTCAAGGGGATTTCACCGATGAGCCGCTGAATACTTTCGGCGCGCGCGCAGTCGTAAGTGTGCCCGCTCTGCCGCAGCTCATGCACATCATCTGCGAAAACGGATTCGAACATCATGCCGCCATGAGCCGCAGCCATTGCGGCGACGCTGTCGCGGAGGCGATGAGCCGGTACAAGGGATGGCGGACATATCATCACCGGCGGTCAGTGGAGTTGCAACGGATTCCGAAGACGATTTGAAGCCCGGAGCAAGTTCTTTGAGATTTGCAAGAAGCCAGAAATAGTATTCGAGGCGCACAAAGTACGGCAGAATTTCGAATTGACCTTCAGATCTCTGCGTGCTTCATTTGTTCCTTCAAGGAACAGTGTTCAACCGATTACCAGGAGAAGAGAAATGTTTGACAAGAAAGTACCAGCTTTATTCGTGATCCTGTTGTTCTCGGGTCTTGCAGCGTTTGGGCAGCAAGCAGCGGCACCGGTTTTTCCTCCTCCTCCGCCTGCGCCGCCGGAGTGCGGTCCCGTGCTGCTGCCGGATAATCACGTGACCTTCCGGCTGCTGGCGCCAAAGGCTGCCGATGTGACCGTCCGCTGGAGCGTCCAGGTGGACGGTGGCACCCCCACGGCGATGACCAAAGGCAGCGACGGTGTGTGGACAGTTACCGTCGGTCCTCTCGATCCGGAGTTTTACGGGTACACGTTCAATGTTGATGGAATGCGGATCGTGGACCCCTGCCACCCCGAAGTAAAGCGGGACGGCACCCTGCTGGAGAGCATGCTGATGGTGCCGGGCGACCCCGCTAACCTTTACGCCACGCAGGATGTTCCGCACGGCACGCTCGCGCAGGTCTGGTACCACTCGGCAACCGCGAACATGCAGCGGCGCATGCAGGTGTATACGCCGGCGGGCTATGAAGACAGCGGCGGCAAGTACCCGGTGCTGTATCTGCTACATGGCGGCGGCGGCGACGAACTGGAATGGGTGAACCAGGGGCGCGCGTTGCAGATTCTGGATAACCTGATCGCCCAGGGCAAAGCCAAGCCGATGATCGTGGTGATGCCCTACGGCCACATCGAGAAATCTGCGGCACTGGGTGCGATTGTCGCGCCGACCCCGGCGCCGGCCGAGGCGTACGTTTTCAGGCCAGGAAAGGGCGGACCATCGCGCGTAGCTTCAGGCCAGTACGAAAAGAGCCTGGTGAACGATATCGTCCCCTACGTCGAGAAACACTACCGCGTGATTGCAGACCCGGAACACCGCGCCATTGCCGGCCTATCGATGGGCGGCCTGAACACGTTGAGGACGACTCTAACGAATCCTGGGATGTTCGACTACATCGGAGTTTTCAGCGCGGGACTGTGGAGCCAGATGGCTCCTGATCTGGATTTCGACAAGCAATTCGCAGTTCTGAAGAAGAGCAATCCGAAGTTTTACTATGTTGGTGTAGGTACCGCGGACAAGCTCGCCTTTGACCGCACACAGGATCTGCGAGCCGAATTGACAAAACAGGGAATTCCTTACGAGTATCGCGAACTTCCCAACATTGGCCATTGGTGGGGAGCCTGGCGCATATTCCTCTCGGAGTATGCCCCGCATCTATTCCGCTAAGTTCCTGGTGAGCGAATTCTCAAATTGAGTAACGGTCTGGAAAAATTGGGCGTCGGTGGAGCGGGAAGCTTCTGTCCGGTGCCCGATTGACCGGTTCCTCCGCAACTTGCGAACATCTCCGCATGGTTGGTTTCGATGCTGGAATGAAAGGGAAAATGAAATGCTCAAGAACATCGATCCCCTGCTGAACGCAAATGTCCTGACGATCCTTGCCGAAATGGGGCATGGCGACGAACTAGCGATTGTCGATGCCAACTTCCCAGCGGTAACCATGGGAAGGCGAGTGACAATCGTCAGCGCGTCGGCATCCGCCACACTGGACGCCGTGCTTACCTTGCTGCCACTGGACGATTTTGTCGAAGCGCCCGCGACTGTTATGGAGGTCGTAGGTGCACCCGATGAAATTCCGGAGACGATCAGGGAATTTCAAATCAGCATCGACCAGGCGGAGAGCAAGAAGGTCAAGATGGCTCGAGTTGGCCGATTCGCTTTCTATGATCGCGCCAAGTCTGCCTTCGCGATCCTCGCAACAGGGGAGACCAGACTCTATGGCTGCATTCTTATCAGGAAGGGTGTGATTCGCCCGAAGTAACTTGAAATGCCTGCATGCGGTGCGCGTCAGTCGCTGTGAAGCTTTCTTGCAGCTGTGCATATTTATGGAAATCAGGCTCCGTTTGGTGCCAGAATAGTACTATGTCGCGAGTCGATGAGCTCCGGTTGATGGCAAAGGTTGCGCGCCTCTATTATGTGCAGGGAGCGCGCCAGCAGAGCATCACCGAGCGGCTTCAGATTCATCAGTCCACGGTTTCACGGCTCCTCAAGCGCGCGCGCGAGCAGGGACTGGTGCGGTTCAGCGTGGCGAGCCCCCAGGGGACTTTTTCGGAGCTTGAAGACCGGCTTTGTGAGCAGTATTTGCTTAAGGATGCCGTCGTTGTCGATGGGCCGAGCGAAGAGACCGCGCTGATCCGAGAGCTCGGAGAAGCCGCTGCTTATTATATTGAGACGACACTCAAACCGGAGATGGCAATCGGAATTTCGTCCTGGAGCCGATCGCTGTTCGCGATGGTTGAAATGCTCCATCCAGGTGATTATTGCAGGAACGGCAAGGTGGTGCAGATTCTGGGCGGTGCGGGAAATCCGGACAAGGCCTACGAGGCCATGTACATTGCACAACGGCTGGCGTCGCTGATTGGCGCGACGCCCGTGCTGCTTCAGGCCCCGGCAGTGGTTGCATCCACGGATGCGCAGAGGGTTCTTTCGAAGGAGCCATCGGTGCTTGCTGCATCAGCTTTGTTTGAGCATCTTGACCTGGCACTAGTCGGTATCGGGTCGATGGACCCGTCGCAGTTGCTTGCCAGTACGGGGCACGTATTTTCCAGAGCGGAGCGAAAGGCTCTTAGCGATGCTGGCGCCGTTGGAGATGTCTGTTTCCGGTTTTTCGATGCTGAAGGCAAGCCGATCAAGTCGCTGCTTATGAAGCGTGTGATGGGTATCGAACTTGGCTCATTGAGGAAGACGCAACGGGTGGTTGGGGTTGCCGGAGGCCGAAAGAAGACACGCGCTGTGCGCGCAGCGCTTCTTGGCAGGTGGGTTGATGTTCTAATCACTGATCGGCGCACAGCCGAGAGTCTAGTTACAGGGCCTGAAATATAGGTCTGAAGCACTTGTGTAGAACTCTTGGTTGCTCATTTTCAGCTCGACAGTCATCTTCTAAAAGTAGAAGGAACTGAACTTTCCGACTTCGTGTACAACGCTACCAGGTTCTCGCCGAAGTGGTATTTCGACCTGTAGCGCGATTTCACGTTGACCAAAGCGACCAGACCTACGCATTGATCGAACCGAGCGGACGTAAGCTGAGCATTGAGATCGGGTGGGGAGGACAGCATAGGCGCTGGCCGGCGGGTCTATTCGTAAGATACTTCCCTGATCCCCTTCTCGAAAAGGCTATTGTCAGGCTGCGTATTTGATCGGCTGTTGTCGGGCGCGCCACGGCTTCTGCTCAGCCTGAGCCTCAATTCACATTGGCCCACCAATTCGATGAATCCTTTGACGGGTTGTGGATATGCACCACGCTTCCGATTACGGGCGTGATCAGCCGAGGATGCATCTCGCTGGCGATCGCGGAAATACTGCGAAGCGGCGCATCCCAGTCGTGATTGGAGATACAGAACTTGGAGTTGTGTACTGGGAAGATCAACGATGCCTGAAGATCCATGGCGGCTTGCAGGGTTTCATCAGGCATCATATGAATGAACTTCCACGCCATGTCGTATTGCCCATTCTCGAGTACCGCCAGGTCGAATCCGCCAAATCGTTTCCCGATTTCTTTGAAGTGTGGCCCATAACCGCTATCTCCACCCAGGTAGACCTTGTAGCCGCTGGACGTCTGGAGAGCATTTGAGCCCCACAAAGTCGAGTTGCGCCGGAACCCTCTGCCGGAGAAATGCCGTGCCGGCAGGACATGCGCGGTGAATCCGTCACCGAGAGCAAAGTTGTCTCCCCAGTCACCTTCTTCAATGGTGCTGCCGGCGTAACCCCAGCTTTCAAGGTGTGCACCAACCCCGAGTGGACAGACCACCTTCTTCACTTTGGGGCGCATTTTCGTCAGCGTTTCATAATCAAGGTGATCCCAGTGATCATGCGTGATGAAGAGAAAATCGATGTCCGGAATGTCAGCGGCCGAATAGGGATCTGTTCCGTCAAAGGCTTTCGTAGTGAAAGAAACCGGCGAGGCTCTGCCGCTGAGAACCGGGTCAACCAGAATCCGCTTGCCATCTACCTGCAGGAAATACGAGGAATGGCCAAACCACACCAAGACATCTTCCGCCGGAGCAAGTTGCCGTAAATTCCGCCTGACCGACGGGATGGGGTCTTTGGGCTTGAGCCTTTTGTTCCTGTTGAACACGAACTTCAACATCGTTTTTAGACCGCCACCTTCTGCGGTCATCATGGGCGTGGCGAGTTGATTCCGAAATTCACCATCGCGGAAGTTCGGCGACCTACCGATGCGTTCCAACCGGGCATCTTCAGGCACAGCGCCGAATTTGGCCTGCTTAAAGAAGAGCCAGAGGCCGCCTGCAATTGATCCCACCATTGAAGCGAAGAAGACAATCCCCGCCTGTATAAATGAACGTCGATTCAAAAACACCTCGAAATATCGGATTGCGTCCCCGTCTACAAGTGACGTGCCTGCCGAATAGCGAGTTTCAGCACAAGGGCGCTTTGAGATGTGGGATTCAAATCAGACGACTCTCCGAAAGAACGTTCCATTTCTGCGGGCCCGATGTCTCCCCGCAGGCGCTCGAGCCTCCGTGTTCCAAGGATGGAAAGAATCAAGAGTTTCCACACAAGCAGCTGAATGACTCAGCTCCTGTGTGGTTCCGGAGCGATCTCATCCACGTTTATCGGCTAGCCAGTGAGACTGCTCGGGAAAATGCCGGGCAGCCTCACTGGCGCTGTGCACCGCGTGTATTTCGCCTCACGAGGCGTGAAGAGGAGAGACGCAAAGAGGTTCAGGTAGTCTCTCCGGTTATTCCAGGAGTGGAAGCCACCGCTCTCGTGGACGTCGGTCTTGATGCCTGCCTTGTTCAGCAGGGCCACTGACGCGCGGCCGCTCTCCATCGCGATATGGTTCGAAGTTGAAATGCAGGCCTGGCGCAAGGTGGAATTCGGATGTGTGGCCGGCCGGCATCACCACGATCATGGGGAGGCTTTGCCGACCGCAATCAAGCTGCCAAGGATGGTCCCTGCGCGGCCAATCATGCTCCACGCATCATGCGCTGCCCCTTCGTGTAAGTAGGCCAGGATGGGACGCCTGGGCCATTGGGATCGCCCGTCTTGATAAAGCTTACGAAAAACTGTTCCATCGCCTTCGACACTTCGTAATCCTCCGGCGTCCAGGCATACACATTGTTCCATCCGAGAGTGCCAAGCGCGTACTCGATATCGGAGGAATGGACGGCGCCGCGCCAGGCGGGCCTTGGATAGGTCTTTCCATCGACGACGAAGGCCGACCAGCTTTCGCATTTGGCCTTGGCTTCCGGTCCTGTTACGCGTCACAGTTGGCGATTTGCTGCTGGGGATCGGAGAAGTCAGGCTCTGCGATGATTTGATTGCTCCCTCGCCCGCTTATAAAAGCGACCGTTTGTTGCTCAGTCGTTTCTGGTAATTCAACGAGTCTTTCAGCTCGGAACAGACGTCATTCCCTCAGGAATACGGTCGGAGAGGCGAAGGCGATCTCCAGTGCGTTTGCGCCAGTTCGGCTTTTCTGGTCCTTTAGATCGGGATCGAGATGCTTTCCGAGATTGCATTGCGCTCATTTGCTGCAAGCAAGACGAACGACCCGCCTGCAATCGAAAACAAGGAGACCACAGTGATGAAGTGCTTGGCGAGATGGTATTGTGCAGGAACGTTAGTCATGGCAGCCGCTTTCGTGGCACCCACTCTTGCGGTTGCCCAGTTTCCCGGGATGCAGCAGCCGAAGCACTATCCCTGGTCTGATGCCACCCTGTCACCCGATGTGCGCGCGGACTTGGTGATCAAGGAACTGACGCAGGAGGAGAAGATTTCTCTTTTGCATGGGCAGGGATTCTCGTTCAATATGACAGGTCCAACTGAGTCCAACGGAGGCGCCGGATATTCGGTTGGAATTCCACGCGTCGGCATTCCCGCGATTCAGATGGCCGATTCGGCTTACGGCGTTACCCGCGGCGCTGCTTCCGGACGCTATTCAACTGCGCTCCCGAATAACCTCGCCGCGGCCTCCGCCTGGGACCCGCAATCGGCCTTTGAATATGGAGCATTAATTGGCCGCGAACTTCGCCAGGAAGGCTACAGCATGTCGCTGGGCGGTGGCGTCAACCTGGCCCGCGAGCCGCGCAACGGGCGCACTTTTGAATACCAGGGTGAAGACCCTCTCCTTGCCGGCACGTTGGTTGGCAATTTCGTCAAGGGCGTGCAATCGCAACACGTAATCGGCGACCTGAAGCACTATGCCATCAACGACCAGGAAAGCGGGCGGAATGCAGTAAATGCCAATATCGACAAGCGGTCCATGCGGGAAACGGATTTGCGGGCCTTCGAAATTGGCCTCAAGATTTCCGATGCAGGGGCTTTCATGTGTTCCTACAATCGGGTCAATGGCGACTATGCCTGCGAAAACAGCTACCTTCTTACGGACGTCCTGAAGAAGGATTTTCACTTTCAAGGATTTGTGCTCTCCGATTGGGGCGGGACGCACTCCACCGCCAAAGCCTCGCGCGCGGGTCTTGACCAGGAACAGCCCGGCAAGAACTTCTTCGGCGATGCGCTTCAGAAGGCGGTGGAAAGCGGAGAAGTCTCCCAGGACGAGATCAACGATCATGTCCATCGCATCCTTCGCACCATCTTTGCCTCGGGCCTCTTCGACAACCCGGTCGTGAAGCAGGTCCCGGACGTGGAGGGTGGGTATGTAATCGCGCAGAAACTGGCCGAGAAGAGCATCGTTCTGCTCAAGAACGATCGCGATGTTCTGCCGCTCAAGGGTGCAGGCTTGCATTCCCTAGTGCTGATCGGCGGCCATGCCGATGTAGGTGTGCTCACGGGCGGAGGATCGGCCCAGGTGGACGCACCGGGCGGCTCCGTTGTTCCACCTCCGCCGCCACAACCGGGCGCAACTCCTATGGCTGGCATGTTGAGGCGTCAGGTCTGGCTGCCCAGCTCGCCCTTACGCGCGTTGATCGCCAAGCTGCCTTCGGCCAAAGTCACCTACGTCTCTGGGGATGACCCGACTGCTGCAGCCTCGGCCGCCAACGCTGCTGACGTTGCCATCGTCTTTGCCTGGCAGCATGAGTCGGAGGGCATGGACCTCAAGACCCTCGATCTCGCCGAAGATCAGAGCAAGCTCATCGAGGCAGTCGCCGCCGCAAACGCGAACACGATCGTGATTCTTGAGACGGGCAGCCCGGCGACGATGCCGTGGATCGGCAAGGTCCCAGGAGTTGTCGAAGCATGGTATCCAGGAATTCGCGGCGCCGAGGCGCTGGCCAATCTGCTCACTGGAGGAGCGAACTTCAGCGGCAAACTGGCCATTACCTTTCCAAGGAGCGACGCCGATCTGCCACACCCAATTCTGGTGTTGCCGCCGCAGGCTTCGCAGCCCGTTCGTCCAGCGCCCGGGGCAGACATATCCAGCTTCATGGCTATGATGGCCAAAGGCCTGCCGCCGTTTGAGACTTATTACGACGAGAAGCTGAAGGTCGGATACAAGTGGTACGACGCCGAGAAGAAGCCCGTCCTATTCCCGTTCGGCTTCGGTCTTTCCTACACGAGTTATGCGTACTCCAGACTGACCGTAAAGAACGGCGATGGACTTGAAGTCTCCTTCACCGTGGAGAATACCGGCAAGCGGTCCGGAACAGAAATCGCACAGGTCTACGCTTCTTTGCCGGATTCAGCCGGCGAACCGCCCAAGCGCCTGGTTGGTTGGGCTCGCATTGAACTGGCGGCAGGGGAGTCAAAGTTGGTAACGATCCAGGTTGATCGCGATCGCCTCACCGTGTTCGATGAATCATCCGACGCCTGGAAGTTTGTTCCCGGGAACTACATCATCATGGCTGGAGGCTCATCGCAGAATCTGCCGCTTCTGCAGCAGTTGAAGCTGCATTAGGAACTGTCGGATGAGCTGATCAAAGGTGCCAATCGAAACTTAAGTCCGAGATTTTATTTGCCAGACCGGCCTCGTGGGATAAGCCGCGGGTAATCATCCTGTTGAGGCGGTTTGCCCGCTCATCGCTTTCCCGTGGTGCGCTCGACTTTCGACGACGGCCGAGAAGGGATCGTGTTGCGCGACAGCTCGGAATCGGCATTTTCATCTCGATACATTCATCGCAACTTAAGGTAGCTTGAAACCCAAGCCGCACTTTTCAGCGCACTCCTCTCTGAATTCGAAGTCGTCATTGATCTTGTCGTGGAGCCGAATGGGGATTGTCATACACTGGCGGCCAAGAGCTGACAGAAAGTTCTGGCGCCTAAAGAGAATGCCCGCGAGTCAATTGACCGCATGCTCTCTGCCACTGGGTGGCTCATTCAGAGCTGGACAGACGCTAACATCGACGCCAGCCGCAGCGTTACCATCCGTGAATTCTCTCCCGGTCACAGTTTTACAGACGGCGCTCGATGAATTCGCGCCGATTGCGGAGGACCTTCGGGCCGATAGCCGTCATTGGCGTGCTTTTGTTCTTAATGTGTCTCACCTGGATGGGTTGGCATGACATGCCTTCGGTCATCAATTCCGGTGTCGATGGCTCTAACCAAACTGGTCAGCACGTTTGACGCCAACCGGTGGGACTACTACAAGCGGGTGACGCCCGAGCCTGTTCCTTATTTCACCTACGGCGTCGTGGCTCGCTTCATGGCCAAGCACTCCGCGGTTCCGGAAACTTCAAATCCCAACGCCGAGTTGGACGCAGCCGCCATGTAGAGCCCCAAAGGGAACCTGACCGTTTATGTGCTCAACTCGTCCGAAGGCGCACAATGCATCAAGGTGAAATTCTCCCGTTTGAAATCGCGCCAGACTCTCTACAAATACCAGATAACTGAGTCCACGGTAAACGATTCGCATTTCGAGATGAATCCAATCAAGGACTTTGAATTCACATCCGCTGACTCAACAATTTCCGATAAGGTTCCGGGATTCAGTATCACAGTCTATTCAACCTACAAGTTGATGAACTTCGACCCCGGCATCATCGCTGGGTGAACCAACTTTTTGCAGCGTCTTCCCCGGTCACACGAAGCTAGGAGAATGTCCCTCGAGAGCCTGGTTGGATCAGCAATCTCGCCAAGTTAATGCCAGCGAGGCGAATTCCGCTTGATTTGACGGCTTATCAATTGCTGGCACAGGCGTGCAGCAAGCCGGTCGAATCAATCTACTTCGGAGGATAAGAGGGCGGCTGTTCGCCCGGTGCCTTGTTCGGCACAGATGAGAGTTTGAATTCCAGCCGCGACGACTTCGCCATCTGATCCCACCAGATCCAGTTGGAGATCGGCTTGCCATCGAGCATCACACTCTCGATATAGATCATTTGAGGCGCGCCGGGAGCGAGAATCTCGAACTTCCGGTCACCGAGCTTCAGCTTCACAGACTCAAAGGCAGGGCTGTTCAGTGCAAACCCTGCCACGCCCGGTATCTCTGGAAATAAACCAAGTTGTGCGAAGACCGCCCAAGAAGAGGTTGCGCCGAGGTCGTCGTTTCCAGGCAAGCCGTCCAAGCCATCGAAGAAAAGGTCTCTGAGCGTCTTGCGCACCACCTCTTGCGCGCGCCATGGGCGGCCAGTCCAGTTATAGATCCATGGATTGCCAAAGCAGGGCTCGTTTTCAATATAGAAGTTTGCGGTAAGGTTCTTGTAAGTTGCGTACGCGCTGAAGTAGTCGTCCAGGCGGCTATTGGCGGCCTCCGGACCGCCTACTGCATCAATTATGCCGTTCAAGTCGAAGGGCACCATCCAGGTGTACTGCGAGCTGTTGCCTTCCATGAATCCTTTCTCGGTTGAAGGCGAGAAGGGTTCTATGAAACTGCCATCCGCGATCCTTGGACGAATGTATTTTGTCTCAGGATCGAATAATCTTCTCCAGTTTGCGGCACGCGAGAGCATTCGCCCAGCAGCGGCATTGTCTCCCAGCGCTGAAGCTAGTTGCGCGATGGCGAAATCAGCAGTCTGATCTTCCAGTGTCACCGATGCGGAACCCCACATCGACTTGCTGTCAGGGAGATAGCCAAGGCGCAGCAGTTCCTCCAAACGAGGACGCTCCAGATAGCCGCGGCTGCGGGTGTTCGGATCGTCGGCGCCCCGCAACATGGCCGCGTAGGCAGCCTGGACGTCGAAGTCGCGCGCCCCCAGCGAGTAGAAGCTGGCAAGGATCGGATCCGAGGGATCCCCGCCCATCGCGGCTTGATCGTCGTTGGCCAGCGGCCAGATCGGCAGCCCGCCTCCCTGTTCCGCATCAAGCACCAGAGACTGCGCCATGTCACTCGCCCGCTTGGGAAAGAGTATGGCGAGCAACTGCACCTCCGAACGGTAGATGTCCCAGCCCGAGAATGTTGAGTATTGAGTCCGGCCCGGCTCCACATGATGGATCTTCTCGTCGAAGCCGATGTATTCGCCGTTCACGTCACTGAAGACCGACGGATACATCAGGGCATGGTAGAGCTCCGTATAGAATGCCCGGCGCTCGTGCTGTGTGCCGCCCTTCACTTCAACGTGGCTCAGTTGCTCGTTCCAATCGTCACGCGCCTCCCGGCGTAAGCGGACGACATTCCAGTCCGCAATCTCGCTGGCCGCATTTTGTTCCGCATTAGCCGCGCTTACATAGGAGACGCCTACCTTAAAATGAACCGTGCGTGTTCCTGGCCCAAACACCATATAAGCTCCGGTTCGCGGTCCTTTGACGGAGCTGGGGCCGGCATCAAATCCAGCTTCGGAGAAGGTACCTTCGCTGTCCGGCTTCTCTTGCACCTGATATGAAAAGTATGTGCGATGGTGCTCACTGGAACCGCATCCTCCTCCTCCAGAGCTTACAGAGCCCGCCATGTAGCCGCCGCGCAAGGACATTTCCGCGTCGTAAACGGTGGTCAGGTTGTGGCTCAGATCAACGAAGAGGGTGTGCTCGCGGCCATCCGCCGGAAGGGTGACCTGTGCCAGGCCGGAGCGCGGCGCCGCAGCCATTTCGATCTTGATGCCGGAATCGAGTTCGACGCTGTAATATCCGGGTTCCGCGACTTCATTCTCATGCCGGTAGGCCGAGATCACCAGATCCTGAGCCCCGAACACAGAAGAACGAACAAACGGAAGCGCTTGCAGCTTGCCACTTACGACCATCACGGGCGCATCGCCCAGCTGAGGACAGCCCGCACCGCTGATGTGCATTGGGCTGAAGCCGCGCAGGGTGGGATTCTCATAGCGATAAAAGACATCGGTACCGGAATCCGGGCTCCAATAAAACATGCCGAAGGGTCTG
>Ga0181522_10001384_pt1 | contig 14805 bp, 13 predicted proteins | sample PEATcosm2014_Bin_27_FD_121103 | JGI IMG/M metagenome (GOLD analysis project Ga0181522, IMG submission 121103) | Peatland microbial communities from MTU Mesocosm Facility, Houghton, MI, USA - PEATcosm2014_Bin05_10_metaG | ecosystem: Environmental > Terrestrial > Soil > Wetlands > Peat | place... | reverse complement strand
GGGATATCGGCTGCATTCACTGAAAGGCGACCGGAAAGGCTTTTGGGCCGTAACAGTGACTGCAAACCGGCGCATCATCTTTCGTTTTGAGGGTGCAAATGCATTCGATGTCGAATTGATTGACTACCACTAGCAAACCCAAGGAGCAAACTCTATGCCGATGAAAAACCCCGCACACCCCGGACGAGTCGTAAGAAACGCCTGCCTTGAGCCCTTGGGGTTATCGGTTACGGAAGGCGCGAATATCCTCGGCGTCACGCGCCAGGCGCTGAATAACGTGATCAATGGCAAGTCGGGCATCAGCCCGGAGATGGCGATCCGGCTTTCGAAAGCATTTGGAAGCACGCCGGAGACGTGGTTGCGGATGCAGCTTGCCTACGACCTGGCGCAGGCCCAGAAGAACGAAAGCAAAATTAAGGTGAGGCGACTGCGGGCGGCGTGAGGGCGACGCAGCGTACGGAGCGGCTCAGGTTTTCGCGGGCGCTTTCAGGCCCAGCTCTTTCATCGCGATCTGCAAATCGGCCCAGGCTTCTTTCTTTTGGCGCGGATCGCGCAGCAAGAACGCGGGGTGATAGGTGACGATGAGGCTCATCCCGCGAAAGGCGTGGACGCGCCCGCGCAGCCCGGCGAGCGGTTGCCGCGCGCCGAGCAGATAAGTCGCGGCCGTTGCGCCCAGCGCCACGAGGACTTGCGGACGGACCACGTCGATTTGGCGGAAGAGGAACGGCGAGCAGGTGTTGGCCTCGGCGGGTTCCGGCGTGCGGTTGCCCGGTGGACGGCATTTGACGATGTTGGCGATGTAGCACTCCTCACGCTTGAGCCCCATGGCGGCGATCATGTTGTTGAGCAGCTGCCCGGCGCGGCCCACGAAGGGCAATCCCTGCGCGTCCTCATCGGCTCCAGGGCCTTCGCCCACAAACATCAGTCGGGCGGCGGGATTGCCGACGCCAAAGACGATGGTGTGGCGGCCGGTGTGCAGCGCGCAGCGCGTGCAGTCGCCGAGGTCTTCGCGGATGAGCTCGAGGGCTGCGGCGCGATCCTCGACAGGAACGGCGGCGGCGATTTGCGGAGGCGCGGAAAAGCTTTTGCGAGGTTTGATCGTGGGTTCCTCTTGGAAAAAGTTGGGCTGAATGTCGGAGGCGGGGGCTTCCGCCTGGGCTGGCGAGGAATTGCTGCATCCCACCCATTCCGAGGCCGCCTGCGCGGCCTGCGGAATGGATGGGGCACAGACAGCCGCACCTGAATCGGCGTCTGCCGCATCTGCAATCGCAGCCTGCAAGAGCGCTTCTCGTTCCGCCAGCTCTTCAGCTACGCTTCGGCCCATAATGGGGTCGTCGACCGCGGTGGCCGGCTCCACATCTCTGCGATAGAAGTCGGTGAGCCCGAGATCGCGGTAGAATTTGAGCCGCTCGGCCAGAGCGTCGCGAGTGGCGGAATCGAGTGCGCGCGGCAAGCAGCTTACTCCACGATGAGGTGGCGCCGGCCAGCACCGACGGGAACGCTCTCGTCGAGCACGCGGCTCTGGATGGCCTGCTTCTTGCGCGCTTCCACATCGCGCTCGTCGAGATTTCGCTCGGGGTCCAGCTCCTCGACCATATGGCGCGGACGACGGAGAGTGAGAATCTCGTCGAAGATGCGGTCGGCCAATTGGCGCTTGGGCATTTGCGGCAGCTCCACTGCCGTGGCCCGGGTGAGGAACGTGGCAGCATTGGTGTCGGAGTCGATGCCAACGCCCTCGCCGGCAACGTCGTTCACTACAATCGCGTCGGCGCCCTTGGCCAGAAGCTTGGCGCGGCCGTTCTCCATGCGATTTTCAGTTTCCGCGGCGAAGCCCACGATGAGCTGCCCCGGACGACGACGACGCACGACTTCAGCAAGGATATCTTCAGTGGGCGCGAGCTCGAGGGTCAGTGGACCGGTACGCTTGAGCTTTTGCGCGGAGACCGCGACGGGGCGATAGTCGGCCACGGCGGCGGCTTTGATGACCAGCGTAGCCTCGTTCATGCTGGCGAGCACCGCGGTTCGCATTTCGTCCGCGGTTGTGATCCGGATGATTTCGCAATGCGCGGGAGCTTGCAGGCTCGACGGCCCGCTGATGAGAATCACTCTGGCGCCACGGCCGCGCGCAGCCTCGGCCAGCGCGTAGCCCATCTTGCCGCTGGAACGATTGCCAATGAAGCGCACCGGATCGACCGCCTCACGCGTGCCACCGGCGGTCACCAGCACCACTTCTCCGGCGAGGTCGCGGCGGCGACCAAGCGCAGCGATCACCGCGGCGCCAATCGTTTCCGGCTCCGCCATGCGGCCGGCGCCTACCATGCCGCAGGCCAGCTCGCCGGTTCCCGGATCGACAATGGCAACGCCGCGCTGGCGAAGAGTTTCAAGATTTGCCTGCGTCGCCGGATGGTTCCACATGTTCACATTCATTGCCGGCGCAACGATGACCGGCGCAGCAACGGCGAGATATAGCGTGGAGAGAAAATCGTCGGCGATGCCATGAGCAAACTTGGCCAGGATATTGGCGGTGGCGGGTGCAACGACGAGCGCGTCGGCCCACTGCGCCTCCGCGATGTGATCGATGCCGTTCTGCTCCGGTGCGGCCGCGCCGGGGTCGCCTTCGTCCCAAAGGCTGGTGATGACCTTGTGGCCGCTGAGCGCGGCAAAGGTGAGCGGCTGCACAAATCTCTGCGCCGACGCAGTCATCACCACATGCACTTCAACGGCCTGGCGTTGCAGGACGCGCACCAGTTCTGCTGCCTTATAAGCAGCGATGCCACCGGAGACGCCCACGACGACTCTCATATCTCGATTGTAGTTCAGAAAGCAGTGGACGGTGAGCGGTGGACGGCGGACGGTGAACAGGGGTCAGGGATGTGGGAACAGGGATCAGCGGCCTTGTTGAACCCTGACACCTGATCTCTGACCGCTGCTATTAGCTGAGAAGGATAGGGATTGCCGGACCTTCAACGAGTGGCTCTGTCACTTCGACCTCATTTTTGACGTAGGCAATCTTCCCGGCGTTGATTTCATCCTGCGCAATCCGGCATGCCTTGCTGGACCGCGTGGGGACCAGAGCCTGGGAACCGTTCTGTATTTGACGCGCGCGCCGTGCGGCTACCAATACCTTGCGATAGTTGGAATCGAACTGGGTCTCAATCGTCATCGGGTTCATCTCCAAAGGGAAGCTGCTGCTGGCCGGAGTCCCCATCGATGCCAAAGGCCTCCAGCACAGGTTTGAGCCGCTCCTGCGAGTTCGCTTGCAGACAGGCCGCGGCAACCTCCAACACCCGGCGCGAACGGTATGCGATCACTTCGCCATTGCGGTAAAAGCGTTCACTCAGCACAATGGCTTCCAGTTGCGCTACTGCCCGGTCGAGAACGTCATTGACCAAAATATAGCCGTATTGGCGATAATTCTCAATCTCGTTGCGGGCCTGGCCGAGACGGCGAAACAGTTCGTCCTCGTCCACCACGCCTTCGGCGCGGCTTCGGTTACGCAAGCGCGTGCGCAGAACATGGGGATTCGGCGGCAGAACGAAGATACCGACTGCCTCAGCCATCTTGGCGCGCACCTGCGCTGCGCCCTGCACATCGATGTCGAGCATCAGGTCGTGACCTGCGGCCAAGGCATCATCGAGCGATTGGCGAGCAGTGCCGTAGAAATGCCCGAAGACCTCGGCGTATTCAAGAAACAGGCCCTCGTCCACCATGCGCAGGAATTCTTCGCGAGTGGTGAAGTGATACTCGCGCCCATTCTCCTCGGACCCGCGGGGAGCGCGCGTGGTCCACGAGACGGCGAAGTCAACGCCGCTTACCTGTTTGCGCAGCTCGCTTACCAAAGTGCTTTTGCCCGAGCCCGACGGCGCCGAAATGATAAATAAAATTCCTGCCACGTATTTTCGATCCCTCTCTATTTGCTATCGTCCCCTGCTTTACTCCACATTCTGAATCTGCTCGCGGGCCTTTTCAATCTCCGCTTTCATGGCCAGGCCCAACTCCGTAATGCGCGTTCCCTTCCCGCTGACGCCCGCCGTTTTAGAGAGAAGGGTGTTGGCTTCGCGATTCATTTCCTGCAGCAAGAAGTCGAGTTTCTTTCCCACCTCGCCGCTGGAGCCGAGCAGTTCGCGAAAATGCCCGATGTGCGTCGTCATGCGCTCCAGCTCCTCGCTTATGTCGCTGCGCTCTACGAGAACGGCAACTTCCTCAAGCACTCTTTGCTGGTTGAATTCCGGCCCCACGGCCGCAGTCAGACGCTGCGCCAGCCGCTCCTGGCTTCGCTGCTCGATCTCCGGACGAAGCGCGGCGATGCTGGCCGTCGCCTGGGCAAGCCGTTCCAAGGTGCCGCGCAAAATTGCCTCCAGCGCCTCGCCCTCGCGCGAGCGCATCGCCTTCAATTGCTCCAGAAGTGAAACCATCTGCTCAAGCACGCTGGCCGCAAGCGCGGTCAGGTCGGTGTTGTTTCTGTCTTCCATTTGCAAGGCGCCGGGCAACCGCAACGCCGCGTTCAAGTCCGGCTCTCCAATCAGCCGGTGCTCGCTTCGCGCCGCTTCAAAAGCTGCGAGATAGCCGGAGATCAGTTCGCGATTGTAGCCAGCTTTCGCCTGCGAGTTCCTGTCGACAGAGAGGGTGAGATCGACGTGACCGCGGATCAGATTCTCTTTCAACACGCGGCGCAACTCCATCTCCAGCGCGTCAAGGCCGGCCGGAAGGCGGAATTGCAGATCGAGAAAGCGATGATTCACGCTCTTCACTGTCAGCGTGTAGCTGAGCTGCTCCTCGCCTCCCGTAGACACGCGAGCCTGCACCCGCGCAAACCCGGTCATCGAAGCAATGGCCATGCTTACTCCTTCGCTCCCGTGGCCAGCGCGGCCCTGTCATCGAACGGCAGATACATCAGGTTAGGATCCGGAGTTTGTATCTCAGGCGTGTCCATCGACTCCGGCATGTCCATGAATTGCAACTGATGGAGCCTCTGGTAGGTGGGCGAAGAGTTGAGCAGCTCTTCGTGCGAACCAATGGCCGTGATGCGACCGCTCTCGAGAACTGCTATGCGGTTGGCGCGGCGGATGGTGGAAAGGCGATGTGCGATCACAAGGACCGTGCGGTTCTGAATCAGATTGGCCAGCGCCTCCTGCACCAGGGACTCGCTCTCGGAATCGAGGGCTGACGTGGCTTCATCGAGAATGAGAATGGGCGCGTTCTTGAAGATGGCGCGCGCGATGGCCAGGCGCTGGCGTTCGCCGCCGGAGAGCCGGAAACCCTTTTCGCCGATCATGGTCAGGTAGCCGTGCGGCATGTTCATGATGAAGTCGTGCGCCAGAGCGTTGCGCGCAGCCTGGTTCACCAGCGCGGGCTTGGTATCGGGCTGCCCATACGCGATGTTGTTATGTACTGTGTCGTTGAAGAGGATCGTCTCCTGCGTCACCTGCGCTACCTGCCGGCGAAGCGACGCCAGCGTGAGATCGCGCAGATCGCGGCCGTCAATGAGAATGCGGCCCGAGGTCACGTCGAAGAACCGCGGAATCAGATTCACCAGCGTGGACTTGCCCGCTCCACTGGGGCCAACGATGGCCAGCACCTCGCCGGCGTTTACTTCCAGGTTGACATTGTGAAGAATCTGGTGCTCGCCTTCTTTGGTCGAATAGGAGAACCCCACGTCTTCGAACTTGATCGACTGCCTAAAGCGCGTGAAAGTGGCGGCGCGCGGACGTTCCTTCACGTCGTCTTCGGCGTCGAAGAAGGCGAAGATCGAAGCCGAGGCGCCCATCGCCTGCTGGAAGCTGTTGTAGAAGAAGGCGAAGCGGCGCAACGGATCGTAAAGCTTGAACAGCAGGAAGATGAACGCGCCAAAAACGCCGATGGTCATGTAGCCGTTTTTGATTGCGCTGCGGCCGATCCATAGCAGCAGAGCCATGGCGATTGCGCCGACGGTATCCATCAAGGGCGAGCTGATGGACTGAATGCGCACGCTGCGCAGGTTGGCGCGGAAGAGGCGCCTGGCCGCACTCTTGAAGCGGAGAATCTCCCATAGCTCGGTATTAAAGGCCTTCACGATGCGGTTGCCGGTGACCGTCTCGTGCAGAATGTTCTGCACTTCGGCCAGCTTGTCCTGGCCGGTCCGAGTACGTGTGCGGACTTCGCTGCCGATCTTTCGGACGGAAGCAATCACGACCGGAATAAAAAGAACCAAAGACCAGCTCAGGTAGCCGCCGAGTTTGACAATGAGGATGATCGCAACCACGAAGGTGAAGAACTGCTGCAGAAAATCGCCCAGCACGGAACTGAGCGCAGTTTGCACCCGGTCCACATCGTTGATGAGCGTGGAAAGAATGGTGCCGGTGGGATGCTGATGGAAGAAGCTCGATGAGCGGCGCATCGTGACTTCGTAAAGATGATTGCGCAGGTCGGTAATGGTGCCGAAGCCCGCATAGTTCACAAGATAATTTCCCAGGTAGTCGCAGAGCCCCTTCACGACCGTTGCAACCACGAGCGCAAAGGCAACCACATCCCATGCGTTGTGCAGATGCATAAAATGCGGGACCATGCTGCGCAGATCGAAGTGCCACCGGCTATTGGCAAGCCCGAGCATGATCGGGCCTTCCGGCGAGCTCGGCGCCAGCACACGATCGAAGATTGGCTGCAGCAGCAGGATGCGGAAAGCGTCGAGCAACCCGACGATGGCCGACAGCACGACTCCGGGCAGCCACTCCAGCGTGTACGGCAGCCCATAGCGCAGAAGGCGCAGGAAATTCCTCATGCGGCTCGGCCTGCTGGGCGCGCCCCACGCGCCGGTCTTTGCTGAAGTTGGGTGCGGAAGTCCATCCCAGTATTGTATCCGCGTTGGAAGCGATTCACCCTATTTGCGGGGCGTCCGGCGAGGCGGAGTGTATCCCGCTCGTTACGCGGAGCGCGACCCCATCCAAATCAGTATGCTTTCAGCTCCACGATGGCCTTGAGGATGTTCTCCGGCTGCGGCAGAATCGCGTCTTCGAGCTTGGGCTGGTACGCCACAAAGGTGTCCATCGCGCCGATGCGGCGCACGGGAGCGTCGAGTTCATCGAAAAGGTCATCGGCGATGCGGGCGGCAATTTCCGCGCCATAGCCCCAGCTCAGCATGTCTTCGTGCGCCACGATCACGCGATTGGTTTTGCGCACGCTTTCGGCGATGGCTTCCCAGTCGTAGGGATTCAACGTGCGCAGATCGAGGATCTCGGTTTCGATTCCGTGCTCGCGCTGCGCTTGCTGGGCGGCCTGCATCGCGCGCGGAATGAGCGCGCCATAGGTCACCAGTGTGAGGTCCGAGCCGGGACGGACGATCTTGGCTTTTCCAAAAGGTATGGCAAACTCCGGCCCCGGATACGCCGCTCGGCCGTAGGTCTCGCGATAGAGCCGCTTGTGCTCAAAAAAGAGCACAGGATCGTCGCAGCGGATGGCCGTGCGCAAAAGACCATTCGCGTCGAGCGCATTGGAAGGGAAAACCACGCGCAGCCCCGGAGTGTGCGTGAAGATGCTCTCTCCCGATTGCGAGTGATAGATCGCACCGCCGGTTAGATAGCCGCCGATGGGAACGCGGATGACTACGGGCGCCTCCCAGGCGCCATTCGAGCGCCACCGTATCAAGGCCAACTCATTGCGAATCTGATGCATAGCTGGCCAAATGTAATCAAAGAATTGAATTTCCACCACCGGCTTCATTCCGCGCAAAGCATAGCCGATGGCGCGGCCAACAATGTTGGCTTCAGCGAGCGGAGAGTTGAAGACGCGCTCCGCTCCGAACTCGGTTTGCAGGCCGGCGGTGAGCTTGAAGACTCCGCCCTTGCCCTTCACTTCTGACAGCGCTTCGACGCGGCTCGCGTCCGCCACGTCCTCACCATAGATCACGATGCGCGGATCGCGCCGCATTTCGTCGCGCAGGCAGGAGTTGATGAGGTCGGCCATGGTGTGCGCGCCCGCACCCGTACGACCGGTTGCCGATGCTGCACCATTCGTCTCCGATGAGATTTGCGGCTGCTCGGTGGCGAAGGCGGCGCGCGTCGGATCGAGATCCTCGGAGTAGACGTGCGCGGTGATTCCCTCGACCTCCGGCAACGGCGCTTCGAGTGCGCGCTCGGCGGCTTCGGCGGCTTCGGCTTCGAGCTTCCGTTCCAGCTCGTCGATCTCATTGACCGTCAGAATCCCCTCGCCGATGAGCCGCGAACGCATGCGCGCAATGGGATCGCACATCAGATCCGCCTCGCGCTCGGCAGCGGAGCGGTAGTTCTTGTCGTCGTCCGAAAGCGAATGAGAGTACAGCCTGACGCAATGGCCGTGAACCAGCGCAGGTCCGTGGCCGGCGCGGCAATGCGCCGCCGCCTCCTGAAAGGCGCGCAGGCTAATGACAGGATCGTTGCCGTCCACTTCGGCAAAGTAGAAGTTGGGAAAATTTGCGACCAGCCTGGAGATGTTTCCGCCCGGCGTATTCACTTCGACAGGCACGCTGATGGCGTATCCATTATCTTCCACGCAAAAGATCACCGGCAGTTTCTGATTCGAGGCGGTGCTGATCGCTTCCCAAAACTCGCCCTGCGAGGTCGAGCCTTCGCCCACGCAGGCCAGCGCGACTTCGTCACCGTGGAACTCGACATCGTGAAAGGCGCGATAGTCGCCTTCCGCCTTTGCCGCGATCTCAGGGTGTTTGCTGAATGCCCGCCCAGCCTCGGCGCAGCCTACGGCGTGCAGCAACTGCGTCGCCGTCGAAGACGAAGTGCTGACAATATGCAAGGCGCGGCTGCTCCAATGTCTGGGCATCTGCCGCCCGCCGCTTGCCGGATCGGTTGCAGCGCCCGCGGCCTGGAGCATCATGTCGTAAGGCGTAACCCCCAAAGCCAGGCACAGAGCGCCATCGCGATAGTAGGGGAAGAACCAATCGTAGCCCGGACGCAAGGCCAGAGCCGCGCCAACCTGCAGGGCTTCGTGGCCCGCGGTTGAAATCTGGAAGAAGGTTTTCTGCTGGCGTTTGAGGAGAACTTCGCGGTCGTCCACCGAGCGGGAAAGAAACATGAGCCGGTAGATTTCGACCTTCTGTTGCGCCGACAGCTCATCCGAGGCCGGACGCGATCCGGACGCACGAGCGCTGGAAATTGCAACTTCCATTCCGGTCGACCCCCATACGCAAAACCGGATTCAGTCTTTCCCGGCGTCGCGGCAAACCAGCCGACGCAATAGACGGAGCGCGGCGACCCTGCGCATAGCGAATCCGGGCACGGTGACTCCCGTCTTGCCGGAAGAACCCTCTTCCGAATAACACCTTGATTGTAACAACTTGTAAGGAGCAGTTGCATGCCCCGCTCGACCGTCCGAACCAATGCGGATCATGCCGCCCGATGCGGTCTATTGGTCGGGAAACATGACGGGTGGACCAAAGGACTGCCGCGCCTGCGGCACTCCATCGGCCATCTTCTCCTTGACGCTGTGGGCCAACTTTTCAATCTCGGCAATCCTACGAAGCTGGTCGTCTGTCAATGAGGCCGCGCCCTTGGCCGCGATTTCGTCATTCAACTCCCTGGCCAGCTTGAGCAACTTGTCGGCGTCGGAAATCATCTCCTTCTGGCGCGCGACGTTGAGCGCATTCATGCGCCTCTCCATCATGATGGGGTCGTAGTCACCCGACGTATCTCTGCCGCCCCGCCCAGTGTAATAAGGTTGCTGGCTCGCTTGTGGCTCAAGCTGCGACTGAATTTGCGAACGGCCCGGGGGAGCAGGGGCAAGGACAAAAACCAACCCCAAGCCAAGGCCTGCCCACAATGATCGCGTCAAGTGGCCGCCCCAAGAGTTCCCGGATGCTCGCATCGCTTCACGCATTTTGGCTTTCCTTAAGAACAGACCGCATGGCATGCCTCAGTTTCTCCCGTTTGCGGTTCTTACCTTGTGGGCCAGTTGCTCAATTTCGCCGGCCTTGCGGACCACAGTCACCGAAAGAGTGTCCGCCGAGGACTTATCCACTGCAGACTTGAGTTCCGTCGCCATCTTCAACAGGTCGGCGCACTGTTTTGCGACCTGGGGCGTGCTCGCATCCCCGGCCCTAGGCCCGGCCTGCTGCGCATGCGCCGCGTGAGCCCCCGGAGGATCGATTGCTGGAAGTGGAAACGACTCCTGCGCTTGGGTTCGAATCAGTCCCACGCCAGCGGCAACAACCAGCGCGGCGACGCATCCAAGCAAACAGAGACCTCGTGCGCGGCTTTGCTGGCTGTTTGTTTGATCGCTGATTCGTTTCATTCGCAGCCTGTCCGCAAGGTAGGGATTCGGACGAACAAGGCCCAGTTCCGGCCGTTCCTGCGCACAGTTTAGTCTAGAAGCTGGAGTTTTGGCATGTCTCTTTTTTCGTCGGCAACGGCATTCATTCTCATGTTGCGCTGGGGCTGGTTCCAGGAGGGACGGTTCCTGGGCCGGGTCCTCGACGAGTGGATTTATGACAGCCAGGAGTTCATCCACACCAAGCTCCCACGCCTGATTGTCATTGCCATCATCGCCTTTGTGCTCAGCCGCTTGCTGGGGCTCGTCACGTCTCGTATGACCCGCGTTGCCGAGCAGAGCGGGGCCGGACCGGGCCGCTTCGCCGAAGTAAGGACCATGGCGGGAGTGATCCGCGCCACGGGGTTCGCCATCATCGGCCTTATCGCCACGTTGCAGGCGCTTGATTCGCTGGGCTTCAACCTGGCCCCGCTGCTGGCTTCGGCCGGGGTCGCGGGCATCGCCATCGGCCTGGCAGCGCAAAACATCGTCAAGGACATGTTCAACGGCATGTTGTTTCTGGTCGAAGGCCAGTTCAACGTGGGCGACACTGTCAGGCTCGCCGGGCTCAGCGGGACCGTGGAATCCATGACCCTGCGCAAAACCTCGGTGCGCGACGCCGACGGAACACTTTACGTGATTCCCAACTCGCAGATCACCACCGTGGCCAATCTGAGCACCGACTTCTCCGTGGCCACCGTCAACGTGAGCGTCGACTTCTCCGCCAACCCCGACGACGTGACAAAACTGCTGAAGCAGATCGCGATGGACGTCCGGAACAGCGACGAATTCAAGGGCGTCTTTCTCCAGGACCCGCAGGTTTTGGGCGTGGATGCGGTCAAAGGCTCGCAGGTCATCTTTCCCGTTGTGTTCAAGACGAGAGCGACCCAGCAATACGGCCCCATGCGCGAATTCCAGCGGCGCGTACGGCTTGCTCTTGAAGAACACCACCTGCTTCCCGGCGATCCATATCGTGTGTTCAGGCCGTCGGGCGAAGGGTCATCCGCCGCGAAGATCGAGGCAGAAGAACGGGAGCACTCCCACGAGCCAACCGTCGACCCCACTACCATCAAGCCGCAGGAGACCAACCCGTTCACAGGCGAGTGACGAAGGCGCTCTGCTCCACACCCCCTGTTGCCTTATTCTTCTCAAGTCGTCATCCCCTGCGTTCCAAGCTGGAGAACACAGCAATGCGTAAGCGTCAGATTGTCGCGCAAGCCCTGGTCGGATTGGGATCTCTCAACGTGCTCGCTGGCGCCGGCCTTCATTTATTCGCCGGATATCCCCTCGTTACCTCCGCCCTCGCAGCCTCAAGTCTGACTGCTCTTCTTGCAAACGCCATGCGAGCCGTCTTTCTCATGATTGGAATCACATGGATCGCGATTGCAGTCGTCACGCTGATTGCGGCATTCACGCAAACGCGAATTCGCAAGACCCTCGTGCTTTTTTGCGGACTGTCGTTCCTGGCAGCGATTCCCCTCTGGGTTGGCCTCATGGGTTGGTTCCTCGGCAATGAAATGTTCCTTGTCTCTGGGGCATTGATTACCTGCGGCGGTTTCCTGCTTCCGCCCGCGAAGCCATAGCTCGACCGCGGCAACGGGTTCGCTGAGCCGCTCCTTTCGTCCCCTGCTCTCTGTTCTTTGTTTCTCTGCGGTTGCATTTCTCCTCCTGCCGTATCATCTTCGTTGAAATGGCCGTTTCCCCCGGCGCCCGAATCAACTCCGCACGCTCGTCCGCGATTCCCACATCGAGGTCCGGAATCATGCTCAGGCGCACTCTCCTGGCCGCCATTCTTATTGGCGCACTACTCGCGCCCGGCAAAGTCCCGTCGGCTCCCTACTTCCCACCTCCGCAGGCCGCCTCCACGCAATGAACGGGCGACCGGACTCAAGCACGTCGGGCTGCGTATAACTCCTGCGAAACTTCTTGAAGCCAAATCGCGTATTCTCATTCAACGTTGGAGAGTCTGAATGACGTCGCGCAAAAGGACGGCCCGCATTGCCGGCCTGTGGTATCTGGGATTCACCCTGGGCCCGTTTTACCTGCTCTATGTTCCATCGCAGACGGTCGTGCCGAACGACGCGGCCGCCACAGCAGTGCGTGTCCTCGGCCATGAGGCGCTCTTCCGTTGGGGAATGCTTGCCGAGACGCTCGGCGTGGTGATCTTCATCGGCCTGAGCCTGGCGCTCTATCGCCTCTTTGAGGAGGTCGACCGCCATCGCGCGCGGCAACTGGTGGCTCTGGTGCTGGTTTCGTGTGCCCTCAGCCTGACAGGCCTGGTCTTCACCGCGTCCGCGCTTGTGGTTTTTCGCGGCGGCGGTGCGGTCGCCACCTTCGACGATCACACACGCCAGGCGATCGGCATGCTCCTCGTCAGCATGCATGGGCAGGCGGTCGGCATTAACCAGATGTTCTGGGGACTGTGGCTGCTGCCATTCGGATGGCTGGTGGTGCGCTCACGCTTCCTGCCGCGCTGGATTGGCTACTGGCTCTTGCTCGACGGTGTGGCCTGGGTTGTCGTCGGCATCGCCTGGTTTCTCGCTCCGCAATACAATAACGCTCTGTTTCGATCCCTTCAGCCGGTGTTTCTTGCCGAGCTTGCCGCCATGCTCTGGCTGCTGATCATGGGAGCAAAGGAGCAACCCCTCGTTGAGCCTGCGAATCCGTAGTTTTCGCGCACCGGATGCGCCACACAAGCTCTGATGGGGTGGGCTTTCCGGTCCTTTGGTCCGTCGGCGATCCCTCAGGGGTTAAAACCCCATTTCCCTGCTGTCTTTTTCGGCCCGGCTAAAGCCGTGCCCTTGTTACAAAACCTTCTCCGACTGGGTTTTTCAGCAAGCTGAGAAGCCGTGCCCCTGTTACAAAGCAAAATTTCTTACAACACGCTTTACTTTGTGCCCAGGCCGTCATGCTCGTGGTAATTGGGATAAGGCGGAATCACCGGGTAGTCGACAGGGTGCTCTTTGAGCTGCTGCATCACGATGTCAACAGCGCGCTCCAGCTGAATGTCGTGGCCCTCGGCAACATCCTTGGGCAACACGTCAACTTCGACGTCGGGCGGGACGCCGTGCCCTTCCACTTCCCACGCGCCGTGCAAACCAAAGATGGCAAAGCGCGGCGCCATCACACGACCGCCGTCGATGAGCACCGGATAGCCGCCAATGCCGACCAGGCCGCCCCAGGTGCGCGTGCCCACCAGCGTTCCCAGATGCTGATTGTGAAAATACCAGGGCATGGCGTCGCCGCCCGAGCCGGCAGACTGGTTGATGATCATGGCTTTGGGCCCGAAGATTGCGCCCTGGGGATCGTAGCTCACCTCGCCGTCGCGCTCGATGAGGCCGGAGAGCATCTTGCGGCCGAGAACATCGATGACGTAGTTGGCCAGTGCGCCGCCCTCGTTGAAGCGCTCGTCGAGCACCAGACCCTGTTTGCCAATCTGGGCATAGAAGTAGCGATTGAAGTTGTCGTAGCCTGCGCCGGCCGTGTTGGGCATGTAGACGTAGGCCACCTTGCCATCGGAGAGCTTATCCACCAATTGGATGTTGTGGTCGATCCAGGCAAGGTTGCGCAGGCCGGCCTCATCGGGTGCCGGCACCACGGTCACGTCGCGCGCATCAGAGCCGTCGGGCTTGGAGCCGACGGTGATCACCGTCTGCTTGCCGGCCGCGCCGTCAAAGAAACTGTAGAGATTGTCAGTGGCGTAGAGCGGACGTCCGTTGACGGCGAGCAGGTAGTCGCCGACATGGACGTTTACTCCGGGCGAGGTGAGCGGCGCCATAAGGCCGGGCGCCCAGTTTTGGCCGTTGTAGATGGTGGAGAACTTGTAGCGGTTGTTGTCAACGGTGTAATCGGCGCCCAGCAATCCGGTCCGTGGGCCATTGGCCGGAGAGTTCGGGCCGTCGATGAACATGTGGCCGATTTCGATTTCGCCCAGCATCTCCTCGCAGAGATAAGTGAACTCGTCGCGCGAGGCGAGCCCGGCAACGTAGGGCTGATACTTCGCTTCGATCTTCGCGAGGTCGAGACCCTGCAAGTGCGGATCGTAGAAGAAGTCACGCTCAATGCGCCACGTCTCGCGGTACATCTGGGCATATTCCGCGCGGGGATCGATGGTGGCGAACATCGCGTGGTTGTTGACGGGCTTGCCAGTGGATCCGCCAGGCCTGAGGTCGGTAGCAGCGATGGTTAACCACTGACCCTGCTGGATGTAGACGAGCTTTTCGCCGTTGAAGGAGACCGCGAAGCCATCCAGATCGTTGAGCACTTCCTCGGTCTTCCGCGAATCGTTTGTATAGCGCCATAGGCCGCGGATGCCCGGACCGCTTGCCTCAGAAGGATTGCCGACAGCAGGGCCCTCGGCGAGGTAGATGACGCCGGACTTGCCGGACTTGAGATCGACGTAGTTCCGCGCCGGGACGGGCAGCGCAAGAATGCGATCGCCAATGCCGTCAAGATCAATGGGTGTGACGGCGGGTTTGGCGGCGTCTTTTTTCTGTGCGGCGTCGGCCGGCGCAGGCTGTTTCGAGTCCGGCGCGG
>Ga0181522_10001381_pt1 | contig 14815 bp, 25 predicted proteins | sample PEATcosm2014_Bin_27_FD_121103 | JGI IMG/M metagenome (GOLD analysis project Ga0181522, IMG submission 121103) | Peatland microbial communities from MTU Mesocosm Facility, Houghton, MI, USA - PEATcosm2014_Bin05_10_metaG | ecosystem: Environmental > Terrestrial > Soil > Wetlands > Peat | place... | reverse complement strand
CGTTGCCCGGGCTGGACTCCCGAGTCGGTTGCGAGGGCCCTCGGGCAGGCGGCGGAGGCCGGCTGGGACGTGGCGGTCCCGGCGCCCCGTGGCGACGGGGACGCAAGGCAGGCGACGTCATGAGCCGCGAGCCCTGGATGACCCAGAACACCCACACCGACTGCAACGGGGCGTGCGGCGGCGACCGCTTCCACCCCAGCACGCCGTCGGCTGCCGACGACGACCAGGACGACGGTGATGCCGCGTGAGCACCGATACCGCCACGGGCCGCTCCGTGATCGAGTTCGACCCCCGGCACCCCGTCCTCGTGCTCCCTCCCGAGGACGACCAGGCGGACCCGGGGCAAGGCGCGGAGGCTGCGGCATGAGCGCCAAGGACGCCCCGCAGTCCCTCGCCGAGCTTGACCAGTGGTTCGCCACGGTCGACGCCATGAACGCGGCCGACCCTCCCGGGAAGCACGCAAGCAAGTCGACGCTCGCCGCCGGGCAGGCCGCTGTCGACGCCATCAACGCCCGCAGGGGGCGGTCATGAGCCGCGCCGCACTGAACGCCGCCCTCGCCCTCGCCCTCGCGGCCGCGACCGCAGCGTGCGCCGCCGCCTGCGCCCCGGTCGCAGCCTCCCCCTACTCCCCGCCCGTGCCCGCGTCCTTCTCCCCGTGCACGTCCTCGCAGGGGCACCCCGTGCTGGATAACTCAACCGGCCAGTTCAGGTGCGAGCCGTGAGCGCCGTCACCGCCGGGGCCCTGTCATGGCACGACCTCGCCGCTTGCGGCGAGGTCGGCTGGGAGGCGTTCTTCCCGGAGCTTTCGGAGCGCGCCGAGCCCGCCCGCCGCGTCTGCCGGGGATGCCCCGTGGTGGAGACCTGCCTGACGGACGCCCTGGAGACCGGTGACTACGAGGGCGTCCGCGGTGCCCTGTCCGGCGAGGAGCGCCGCGCCCTCGGCGTCCCCGTCACCCGCCCGCTGCCGGCGCTGTGCGAGTCCGGCCGTCACCTCGCCCGGACCTCCCGCGGGGGCTGTGACGAGTGCGAGCGGGAAGCCGAGCGGGAGCGCGGCAGGACCCGGGCCCGCGACCAGGCCGCGCGCAACGCCGCCCGCCGCGCGTCGCGCCGTGCGGCCAGAGCCGGAAAGCCCAGGACCAGGACGAAGGGAATCGCCGCATGATCGCCGCCCTGCGCCGCTACGCCCGCGCCGCCCGGGCCTGGGCCGAGCACAACATCACCGAGTACGAGGCGGGCACCGACTGGGTAACGCCGGAGGGCAAGCGCCTGGAAGGCGAGTACGAGAGCGCGTACGCGGCGGTTCCCCGCCGGCTGGCCGCGCTCGTCGACCGGCGCGTCTTCCGCCAGCTTGACTACCTGCGCCGCACGGGGCAGAAGGGAAGTGCCGCGTGAACGGCGCCGCATGGGCCGCATCAGGCGCGGGGATCATCCTCATCGGGACCTGCGCCGCCCTCCTCTACTTCGCGGGACGCCACGCTAACAGGGTCCACCAGCGGGTCCGCCCCTACGTCTACCGGCTGATCATCCTCGGCATGTACGTGGGCTCCTGCGCGGTGGTCCTGACCGCCCTCGGCGAGTACGTGGTCCGCCTGGAGTTCACGATCGTGGGCCTGGCCGGCAACGTCCAAGTTGGCCTCGGTCACGAGATCGTCGTCATCGCCGGAGTGGTGTTCATCCTCGCGGCGATCCTCGGCTTCTTCCTCGAGCCGTACCCGGCGGTCGCCTGGTTCGCCCTGGCGACCCCGTTCGTCGTCGCCCTGTCCGGCGGCCACCTCCACGGGGCGCTGACGGTGTTCCCGGTCAACGAGTGGTCGGCGCAGATCTCCCAGTGGATCGGCGGGTGACGCGGTGCACGGCGACGGCGGCCTGCTCATCCTCGCCCTGGTCCTCATCGGGATCCCGGGGCTCTTCGGCGTGCGCGCCGTCGCCCGGCACCGCGGTTCCCCGGGAGCACCGAAGGCCCGGTCCGGCGGCATTGTCTCCGGCTGGTTCGCCCACCGCCGCGCGCTTCGCGAGAAGCAGGCCGACCATGAGCTCGGCATGCACCGTGACCGGTTCCGCTCCATGCTGCGGATGCGGGAGGCAGCGGAGCGCGAGCGCCGTGCCCGCGCCCGCAAGACGGGGCGGGGCGGGGCGGCGGCCGCGGGCGGCCCGGCAGGGGCCGGCGCGGGCAGTGCCGGCACCCCCGGCTCCGCGCCCGGCCCTGGTCCGGCCCCTGGCGCTGGCACGGGAAGTACCGGGCCGGGCCCCGGCCCGCAGGCTCCCGGGCCTTCCGGCGGTCCCGGGCCCGGCTTCCCGCCCCCGCCCCGCTACGCCCCCTGGCGGGTCACCGGCATCTGGGTGCGCACGCGGCGGAAGCCCCCGGGGAGCGGACCCGCGGCCGGGCCGCCCGGGGCGCCCGCCCTCGACCCGGCCGCGCCCGGGAACGCCGCCGCTCCCGGGCGCCCGGACGCGCCGCAGCCCGCCCCGCCCGGCGGCCGCCCCCCGCCCGGCCGGACGGACCCGCCCCCTTCGCCTGTTCCGCAGTCAGTTCCGGCTAGCCCGGAATCCCCGACCCTTGAGGGAGTCGTCGTGACAACCCCTGATACCCGGGCCCCGTCGGACCTGGCCGCTGCGGTCCCCGGCGTCGAGGAGGCCGTCGAGGGAATGCGCCGCATCGCCGCCCACATGAGAGCGGGCAACATCCGGGCCAAGCGCCGCGCCCTGCTCGCCCTCGTGCACGTCTGCCGCCGCGGCGCCTTCATGGCCTCGGCGATGGCCCGCGCCCTGGCCGAGCCGGACCAGCATTACGGCCCGCAGGTCACCGAGCCGGTCAGCATGGGGGCGATGTACCTGAGTGCCGCAGCGTCGTCGTTCTCCGACGGCGACGACGCCCTCAGGGCCCTGCTGCACTCCAGCCTCGACGAGTCGATGCGGTCCGGCCGCCAGGTGCCGCACCACGACGAGCTCACGGAGACGGGAGCGTACTGACCGTGCCCGGAACCGAGGTCGAGCCCCGCCCGGAGAACCTGCCCGTTCACGTGCCGGGGATGCCGCAGCGCAAGCGGGAGTCCGAGGCGCTGCCCGCGCGGCTGCTGCGCTCCGCGCGCCGCAACAGCGCGGTGTCGGTGCCGGCCTCCCTGCCGGCCCCGGTCTGGACCGCGGCGGAGATCATGCACGCCAGCGGCCTGGGCCTGGAACTGGGCTTCGCGGGAGCGACCGCCTCCGTGGCCGTCTGGCTGTTCGCGCCGCACAAGTGGACGGGCAAGGACGGGGAACCCCGCAAGCCCGAGGTCTGGTACGCCCGCTGCACGGCCGCCTGCTTCTCCGGGTGGCTGACCGCCGCGGCGCTACTCGGCCCCGTCTCCGGCGCGGGCCCCGAACTGGCGGGATCCCTCGCCGTCCTGTGCGCCGCGTGGGGCGTCCCCTGGTACCGGCATCACCGGGTCCGCGGCCGGAAAGAGCGCGAGAGGCTGCAGGGCGAGTGGGAGCGCTGGTGGGCGTACTGGGGCCCGCAGCTGGGATACCCGAACTGCCGCGTGATCAGCGTCTCCGACAACGGCGTCGTCGTGCGCCTGCGCCTGCAGCTGTGGGCGGGCCACCAGACCGTTGCCGGCCTGCGGTCCGCGGTCCCGGCCATCGAGTCCGCACTGCAGGACTTCGCCGCGCACGGCGGGGTGTCCGCCTGGGACGTCAAGGGCAACAAGTCGCAGGCGGACCTGTCCTTCAAGCGCGCCAACCCCCTGGCCGAACCGGTCGGGTGGGACGAGAAGACCGCTCCCCGCTCGGTTCTCGACCCCTGGTACCCGGGGGTGACCGAGACCGGGCGCCGCCGGGCCATGACGCAGATGGGGTCCATGTTCACGCTCGGCGAGACCGGCTCGGGCAAGTCAACGCTGCTGCTCGGCCGCCTGCTGTCCCTGTGCGGGTGCCCTGACGCCCTGTCCGTCCTGATCGACCTGAAGGGCGGCCGGTCGGCCCGCCCGGTCCTGGAGACCGGGGCGGCCGACTACGTCGTCACCACCCTGGCCGAGGCGGAGATGGCCCTCATGCTGGCCGAGGCGGAGATCCAGGCCCGCAACGAGGGCGCCTACGACGGGAACGAGCAGCTGACGCCGACGCCGCTCACCCCGGCGATGTTCTTCCACGCGGACGAGACCCACAAGCTGAGCGGGATCGCCAAGGGCTCCAAGCGGGCGGCGGACAGCATGTCGGCTGTCGCCACGACGGGCCGGTCGGCAGCCGTCTACGAGGACGCGGTCACCCAGTACGGCTCCCTGGAGGCCTCGGTGCGCTACGAGGAGACCCGGATGAACCTGTCCCTGCGGTTCGTGTTCCGCATGGCCCGCGCCGAGATGGCCTCGTTCGCGATCAACGAGTACGGGCAGCTCGACGTGTCGGAGCTGGAGGAGCCCGGCGAGTGCTTCGCGAGCGAGAAGGGCAAGGCCGACCCGGAGAAAATGCGGGGCGCCAACATCTCGCACGAGGCGTTCCGCGCGCTGGCCCCGGCCCGGATCAGGGCCCGCGGGCCGAAGCCGGCGCTCAAGCTGTGGTGCGGGAACCAGCCGTGCCCGGCCGGGGGGACCTGGCAGCAGTGGTGGGATTCCCGCTGGGGGCGGCTGCCGAAGGCATTCCGGGAGATCTCGGTCCAGTACCAGGAGTGGGCCGAGGGCCGCGATGAGGCGGAAGAGGCAGGAGGGGCGGAAGTGACCGCCCCTGCCGCCCCGGCGGCCGCCGGGGCGGAACTGGCCCGCCCCCGCCTCGCCCCCCTCCCCCCCGCGGACGACGATGATGACGAGGACGGCGCGACCGCGGCGGCCAGGATCGCGGCGGAGACCGAGGGTGACGACATCGCCCCCCTCCCCGGGGCGTCGGCCCGGGTCGGCGAGATCAGGGCCGCGAACCAGGCCCGGTTCTTCGCCCTGCTCGCCAGCGCTCCCCCGGAAGGAATCCGGACGGCGGACCTGATCGCCCAGTCGGACGTCTCCAGCACCTGGGCTTACGACGCTCTCGGCTGCCTGGCCGAGCGGGGCGCCGTCACCCGGGTCAGGCAGGGCGCGCACGCCCCGGTTCCCGCCCGCGACCTCGCTGCCGAGTGGGCGGCGGTCAGGGCGGGCAACGAGGCGCTGTCCGTGACTGCCAGAAGGTACCTCCAGTCGGTGGGATGACAGCAGAGCGTGACGGACGGCTGCCCCGTTTTCCTTTTTCCGCCCCGGACACCGCCCGCCCCCCTATGCGGGCAGGCGCGTGACGGGGGCGGAAACGACCGGAAAATAGCCAGCGGAATTCCGGAGCGGAAAACACGGAAAGTAACCAGAAAGGAGGCCCGGCCATGGGCCACATCGACCCGTCCACCGGGCGGAACCGCCGCGAGGCAGGGAGACTGCACGCGCGGGCCCGCGAGGCGCACGAGGCACGCCAGCAGGGCGTGAAGCTGCCGCCGTCCGGGGGCATCCGCCGCCAGAACGGCCAGCCGGCCGAGAAGCGCGTCACCTGGCGGCGGCGGGAACGGGTCCGCAGGGGGAAGCGGCCGGTGACCCGCGACATCGCGGTCCTCGGCCGCGCCGGCTCGAAGAAGGAAGCCGGGTCGCGGCCTGCGCCGCAGGCCGCCCCCGTGGACTGGGACCAGTTCGCGGCCGACGAGGCGGCCGAGTACGAGAAGCCGATTGACCGGAGATGGCAGGTTCCCGGCAGGCGGCCCCGCACCTGAAGCACCCCGAGGGCGCGCTCAACCGGGGCGCGCCGTGAAAGGAGAACCCAATGGCAAACGCACTACCAGCCATGACGGCCGAGCAGCGTGCTGACGGCCTGCAGAAGGCGGCTATAGCCCGCAAGGCCCGCGCTGACGTCAAGACCGAGCTCAAGCGCGGCACGGTAACAGTCGCTGACGTCCTCAAGAGCGCCGAGTCGAGCGACATCATCGGGAAGATGAAGGTCACGGCCGTGATCGAGTCCCTGCCCGGTTACGGCAAGGCCCGCGCTAAGCAGGTGATGGAGCGTCTCGGCATCGCGGAGAACCGCCGCCTCGCCGGACTGGGCGCCAACCAGCGCGCCGCCCTCGAGCAGGAGTTCGCGACCGTCAGCGCCTGACCCCCCTGAGCGCGGCCGCCCGGCGCACCCCGCCGGGCGGCCGCCCCGTTTGCCGGTAATGATCTTCGAGGAGCGCGACGATGGCCCCTATGGGACTTCACTCAGCCCCCTTGCGGCTGGCAGAGACGCCGGACCCGGTCGCCGTGCTGGCCGGAGCGATTCGAACCTTCGCGGCCCGCCCCGGGTCGGCAGAGGCACGGAAGGGACTAGACACGGCCATGCTCGCGTGCACCGATGACGAGCAGGAGGCGGCGTGGGAGCTGGCTCAGCCCGAGCCTGCCGCCGAGCCGGGGCCGGAGCCCGCCGCCCCGCCGAAGCCGGCTGCGCCCAGGTCGCTCACCCGCGGGCAGGCGGTCCTGGCCGGGTTCGCCGCCGTCCTCGGCCTCGGGCTCGCCCCCATGTTCTTCATCGTCATGTTCATGACCGTGAACCAGCTTCTCGGCCCGTACTTCGACGGCTGGGCGTGGACGGTGCCGGTCGCGACCGAGACGACGTTCGTGCTCCTGACGGCCCTGGCGATCCTCTTCGAGTGGATGCGCCGCCCCGTCCCGGCGCTGTGGAGGCTGCCTTACCTGTTCATGGGCCTGAGCCTGTTCATGAACGTGTGGGCATACCGGGACTCGCCCGCGGGCATCGCCGGGCACCTCGCGGTGACGGCCGCGTTCTTCATCCCGATGAGCTTCGCGAAGACCACTGTCCGGAAGCTGATCGTTACCCCCGCCGAGCGGGCCCGCGCCGCCGCGCTCGCCGACGCCCGCGCGCACGCCTACGACGTCCTGCGCGCCGCGTTCGGGGTGCTGTGGCGCTACCGGACTCCCGTGCTGCTGCGCAGGCAGCTCAGGTCGGGGCGCCTGCCCGCCGCCGTCGCGGCTGCCGTGGAGACGTGCGACGCCGCCGCCTGGGAGCCCGTCGTGCAGGCGTGGATTACCGCCGCCGTTACCCTGCCCGGCCAGGTCGGGAAGGCCCTCCGGGCGGCATCGGCCGCCGCCGCCGTCACGGACAGCGGACAGGACATCGGCGCGGACAGGCTGCCGGACACCGGCGCGGACAACGCGGCGGACAGGTCACGGGACAACCCGGCGGACATCATCACGGACAACGGCCAGGACAACGACCAGGACAACCCCGGGGACATCTCCCCGGACAAGGTGACGGACATCTCCCCGGACAAGCGCGGGACACGGACAGCCTCCAGGGCTGCGAAGACAGCCAAGCCGGTGCACCCGGTGGCGGCCATGATCAAGCGCCGGCCGACTTGGGATGACGAGCGGATCGCCGCCGAGTGCGACGTCCACCCGAAGACCGTGAAGCGGCACCGCGAGGCGCTGGAGACTGCCGCAAGGGGAACGGGCTGAGCAAGATCATTTACGCGAAGAGGCCCGGTCCCTGAAACCTCAGGGGCCGGGCCTCTCGCCGTTCAAGATCATCTCGGGTCAAGATCATCTCGGGACCGCAAGGCGCGCCCCCGCGGGCTCGTTCAGGCGCCAGGGGCGAAGCTGAGGCCAACGTCCTCAGGGCCGGCGAAGCGGACGGTCACGAGGCCGCGGGGAACCGCGGCAAAGTAGCGGTCAGGGTAGACGGCCTCCGCGCAGTCGAGGACGCCGAGGGCGAACCCGGCGGTAACGAGGTAGTCCTCGACGAAGGCGGCGAAGGCCTCGCCGGCGGTCATGGTCCCGGTCGCGGGCTGGACGGTGCTGGTCATGCCGGTTCCCCTCGTTCAAGATCGTTTAGCGGTTCTTCGGGCCCGTGCGGGCCCCGGGGTAGTCGACCACCATCGACTACAGAATGGCCTCAAGGTCAACTTCAGGGGGCCCGCCCGCACGGGGCGGGCCCCCGGGGCCTCAGCCGTTCCAGGCGACCAGGTGCCTGGAGTCGCCCCCGAAGTACTCCTCCGCGTGCAAGGCCGCTTACGGGGCGGCAGGCGGGCACCAGGTCTGCGGGCAGGAGCTGACGGCAGCACCGGAGGAGGAGGCGGAGAGGCCGAGGCTGATGCCGAGCCCGGCGCCCAGTGCGAGCAGGGCGACGGCGAGGATGGTCGCGACCACCAGGCGGGCGCGGTCGCGCACCTGCTCGCGCTTGCCGTCTTCGATGGTCCTGGTCTCCGTGGCGTTCATGCTGGCTCCTTAGCGGCGTTCCCTGCTGACATCCTTAATTTACCTCATGAGGTAAATTAAGTCAAGAGGTCGGGGGACCCTTCCTCGGCCGCCCCCGCCGTCCCTCGCCGGACGGCTCCCCGATCGCCTTCGACACCTGCACGTGGCTGACGCCGAGCCGCCGGGCCAGCTCGCCCTTCGGCATCCCGCCGGCGACCACCTCCCGCATCGCCTGCGCCCTGCCCTCCGACAGCGCCGCCCGGGCCGCCCCGATCAGCGGCACGAACGCGGCGGCCCTCTCCAGCGGCGGCAGCGCCATCACGCGGTGCAGCTCCGCGTCAAACTCCCCGGGTGTCACCCTTTGCCTCCCTCGGCTGGTTCCCTGCTGCCGGCGCCGGAGGCCGCCCCCCTTACGGGCCGGGGGGCGGCCAGCCGGGCCCCTACTGGATGCTGACCAGGTGCTTGTCCTCGCCGCCGACCCTCACGGCGGTGGCCCGCTGGTCGCGGGTCAGGGCCTGCTGGTTGCTCTGCGGAACCAGGTTGACCTCCTGGCGCCTGAACATCTCCGTCAGCACCGCGTCCTGCTCGGGGAACAGCATGCCCTTCGCGCAGAGGCGGTAGCGCAGATCCAGGAGCTTCACGAACCTCCCCGCCCCGGCGCCGGCCTCGGTGATCATCTGGGCGTACGCCTGGCGGACCTTGTCCTCCGGGGTGATCGTCCTGGCTGCCATCTCGTTCTCCCTCGCTCGTTCCCTGCTGACACTCTTAATTTACCTCACAGGGTAAATAAAGTCAAGCCGTTCAGGCAGCCTTCGCCCGCCCCGTCACGACCAGCCCCGTCCCCGACCGGTGCACCTGCGCCACCAGTCTCGCCGCCTCGAGCGCCACCGCGTAGGCGGCAACCGCGAGCGCCTTCGCCTCGTGGTACGCGGGCGACCCCAAGTACTCCTCCGCGTGCTGCCCGGGGTCCGCCACGACGATCACGCTGCCGTCGCACTCCACGGCGAAGAACCCGCCGTCGCCGCTCGCGGCCGCCCGCTCGTGCCCTGCGGCCCGCAGTGCCGCGGCAACCTGCCCGGCGAGGGTGATCCTGACTGCGGAGCTTGCCATTGTTGTCTCCTTCGTTCGGGGGGCTCGGGGGGTCTAGAAGGGGGCCAGGGCCCCGGCCGTGGCGCCCGTGGCGTTCAGCTCGGCCCAGATGTCGGCCGAGGGGGTCCGGGTGACCGGGGCGGGGAAGGCGAGGCCGAGCACGATCGGGATCAGCAGGTGCCAGCAACGGCGGTCCTTCATCCCCGCGGCGCACACGCAGCTGTGGCCGTCCGTGGCGTACCGGGTGCCGTCGTTCTTGCTGCTCGGGACCCCGTAGAGCCCCGGGCCCTCGACGGTGACCTCGCCGGAGCGGATCGCCGCGGCGGCCTTGGCCTGCTGGTCGGCGGAGTAGGCGCCGGCTTTGGCGGCGAGGGCCTCGGCCTGGCGGATCTTGCGGTCGCAGGCCTTGCTCATGCCCCGGGCGACCGACTCGGCACTCCGGAGAATCCCCTTGCAGCCGGGGCGCTTGCACTGGGCGGTCTCGGTGGTGTTCGTGGTGGTCATCGGTGCCTCCCTGGCCTCTGTGTGTAAACTTAGTTTACGTCACCAGGGATGTGAATGTCAACTAAGGCGACATCGCAATGTCAACTAAGTTGTGAGAGAATCGGGCTCGTGACAGAAAACCCGGTCCTGCGCGTCACCCGCGCGAGGGCGAACTACGACGAGGCGTACGCCACGCTCATCAGCGAGATCAGGGAGGTGATCGCCGAAGGCGCTCCCGTGACCGACGTGGCGCTCGCCGCCGATTGGAGCCGCCAGTACGTCACGGACATCCGCGACGGTAAGGCCGGGGATGCCCCGCCGAGGAGACGGACGACCGACCGGCGGACGACCGGAATGCGAGACGAGTAGTCGAACGTAGTCGACTACTCCGTATCCACGATCCCGAATCTTCCCTGACCACCCGGCCCGCGCGCCACGTCCGCACCACCCGTCCCGGCGTGTGATCATTTGCGCATGGCGCGCGGACAGTACTGGAAAGACAGCTTCCGTTCCTCCGACTTCAACGGTGACGACCGGCGGGACCGCGGGAAAGCCGCCGAGTCCGCGCGCCCGGCCGTGGCAGAGCTCGAGGTTCTCGACGGCCGCCCGTGCGCCCAGGCGGAGTTCTGCGCCTCCGCCGTCTTCGCGGACGGCCCCGGCGGGCCCGTCCGTATCCCCCTCAAGGGCCCCCGCGCCTTCTGCGGCCCCGACGAGGGCAAGGTCGCCACGGCCCTGGAGGCGATGCCCCGCGACTACGCCGCCCTCGCCGCCGACCTCGGGAACCCGTCGCAGGACAACACCCCGGTCCGCTCCCCGTTCGGCCCCCGCATCCCCCTGCGCCTCGGCACCGAGGCCCTGATGCGCGCCATGACGGAGTCCCTCACCTCCTGGCATGACCGCGTCGCCGACGTCGACTCCCTCACCGGGCTCCCTGACCGCGACGGGGAGAAGCGCCGCATCGCCCGGGACGGCTGGCTCGCCGGCCGCGCCGTGAAGGTCCTCGTCCCCCGCCTCGGCGCGCTGCTCGCCCTCCCGCCCGCGCCCATGCCCCGGGCCGCCACCCACCACCTCGTCCAGCTCCTCGGCGACGACGCCCCGGACGGCACGGTCCGCGCCGGGTACGTCCTGCTGCGCCCCGACCTCGACGGCGGGGACGCGGGACTGGAGATCCTCCGCTTCCACCGCATGACCCGCGCCGTGCTCGGCGAGACAAGGCCGCGCCCGGTCGAGCTCATCGGCGTCCCGTGCCGCCTCGAGGAGTGCGACATGCGGACCCTTCGCCGCGCGGACCTCCCCGACGACCTCGAGCCGGGCGACGAGGACGCCCCGTGGAGCGAGTGCGCCTCCTGCGGCGACGTCATGACCGAGACCGAGTACAGGCTCTGGGTGCGGCGGTACGCGCAGTGGGCCGCGGGACACGCCGGCGACGCAAGTTGATCTTCCTTGCCGCTTACAGTAAGTTCGGAACCGCCCTCTGGCGTGCCCGCGTTTAGCCTGGTGAACTGTCCCGGACGCGGGGGTGACATGCAGATCACCCGCGAGGACGGCCTGATCGACCGCGAGACCGCCGCCGAGTTGTGCGGCGTGACCCCCGACGCCGTCACGATCTGGGCAACCCGCGGCTACGTCGTCACCGTGGACGGCCAGCGGGAACGCCGGTTCCTGCCCGTCGCCAAGCGCGAGGGCCGCACCCCCCTGTACGACCTGATCGAGGTCGCGAAGGCTGAGCGCGCGACCCGCAAGCGGGGCAGGCGGTCAGTCCCCCGGCCGCTCCTGGCCTCCGCCGCGTGACCGTCACCGTCACCGAGCTCGACGGCCGCCACCGTGCCGAGGTCCCGTTCGAGGCGATCGACCTGCCCTGCTGCACCCCCGGGCACGCGGACGCGCTCGAGGCGGCGCGGCACGCGTGGAAGCTGACGCGGGCGATCGCGCGGAAGGCGGGGCATGACTCACGAGGGCGCCCCGTACTACTCGGATGACCTGGTGACGCTTTTCCTCGGCGACTGCCTCAAGGTCGCCGAGTGGCTCGCCGCCGACGTGCTCGTGACGGACCCACCGTATGGCAGGGGATGGCGGCAGGGCGATACCGACACCGGGCGGGGCTGGGTCGCTAACAGTCACCCGGGGATCGCGGGCGACAAAGGCACCAGCCTCCGCGACTGGGTGCTCGCCGCATGGGGCGCCCGTCCCGCCATCGCTTTCGGCGATCTCATGCTCCCCCCCCCCGCTAGGTACTAAGCAGGTGCTTCCGTACCGCAAGGCGGCAGATGCCGGGGTACGCGGGGCGACGGCAGGGTTCCGCCGCGACGCCGAGGCGGTCTACCTGATCGGCCGCTGGCCGTCCGGGCTCGGCGGCCGGTCGAGCGTCATCGCGACGACAACAGGCCAGGGGCACCTCTCCAAGACCGTCGGCCACCCGCACGCCAAGCCCGTCGATGTCATGGAAACGCTGATCTCCGTTTGCCCGCCCGGCCTTATCGCGGACCCGTTCGCGGGCTCGGGCTCGACGCTCGTGGCAGCCCGCAACCTCGGCCGCCGTGCGGTCGGCGTGGAGCTGGACGAGGCGTACTGCGAGAAGGCCGCGCGGAGACTGTCTCAGATGACCCTCACCGGAACCGGCTGACGACCGCAAACGATCTTGCTCCGCCCGTATGCGCGTAAACGATCTTGAACGACCCCCGCTGAACGAGAGCACCATACGAACGCCATGGCCACACGAACGCGAGACGGCAACGGCCGCTACATCCGGACCGTCAAGACCGTGAAGCGGGACTTCGACGCGGCAGAGATGCGCGCCGCGGGCAAGCGCCTCGAGGAGATCGCCGTCACGCTCGGGTTCGCCTCCCGCGGCCACGCACACGACGCCGTCACCCGCGCCCTCCGCGACACTCCCTACGACGGGGCAGAGGATGACAAGCTCCTCGACCTGATGCGCATCGACCGCCTCATCGAGCAGGCCTGGGACGTCATGCACCGCAAGCACGTAACCGTTTCCCACGGGAAGATCATCACCCGCCAGGTCGGCGTCGAGCGCGATGAGGACGGCATCGAGAAGCTCGACATGGACCTCAAGCCGATCCCCGTTTACGAGGACGTCATCGACGACGCCCCGGTCCTGGCGGCCGTCCGGGAGATCCGGGCGCTCGTCAAGCGCCGCGCCGAGGTCATCGGCTACGACGCGCCGCTGAAGACGCGGGTCGAGGTCATCACCGAGGACGCGGTGGACGCGGAGTGCGAGAGGCTGCTGGCGGAGATTGCGGAGCGGGAGCGTGAAGCCCTCGCCGCTGATCCTGGCCCCGCCCGAGAAGGTCCGTCTCCTTGCCGAGCTCCGCGAGCGTAAACGGCAGCTCGAGGAACGCTCCCGCCGCGAGTGGGCGACCCCCGGCGAGCTGGCCGTCGCGATCGACCAGGCAACGGTTCAGACCCCCGCGCTCGACCTGATCGACGAGGAGCTCGTCCGGGCGTACACGACCCCCGGCGCCCGGCTGCTGATCTCCCTTCCGCCTCAGGAAGGCAAAAGCTCGAGGGCGACCCGCATGGGCTCGCTGTGGGCGCTGACCCGCGACCCGGAGACGCGCCTCGGGATCGCGTCCTACGCGCAGTCGCTCGCCGAGGGCTTCGGCCGCGACGTGCGCAACCTGATCGCGACCCACAACGGCGACGAGGACACGCTCGACCTGGGCCTGCGCATCGCCTCCGACTACGGGTCGGCCCGCCGCTGGCAGCTCGACGGCCACCGCGGCGGCGTCGTCTGCGTCGGCATCGGCTCCGGCCTCACCGGCCGGCCGCTAGACGCCCTGACGATCGACGACCCGTTCGCCGACGCCGAGCAGGCCGGGTCCGCTTACTACCGCGACCGCGTTTTCGACTGGTGGCGCTCGGTGGGCGCGCCCCGTCTCGCCCCCGGTGCCCCCGTGATCGTGATCCTGACCCGCTGGCACGAAGACGACCTCGCCGGGCGCCTCGTCGCGGCCGAGGACGGCCACCGCTGGCGCGTGATCAACATCCCCGCGCTCGCCGACCATGATCCCGCCAAGGGGCAGGCGGACCCGCTGGGGCGCGAGCCCGGCGAGTGGCTGACCTCGGCGCGCGGCCGGACCGTGGCCGAGTGGGAGCAGATCAGGATCCAGGCCGGGAGCCGGGTATTCACGGCCCTCTACCAGGGCAGGCCGTCCCCCGATTCGGGCAACGTCTGGCAGCGGCACTGGTGGCGCCGCTACCAGGAGCCGCTGTGGTCGCAGCACCCTGAGGTCCCCGGCGCCTACCTGGTCCGCGAGTTCGACGAGATGGTCATGTCCTGGGACATGGCGTTCAAGGACACCAAGTCGAGTGACTTCGTCGTCGGCCAGGTGTGGGTCCGGCGCGGCGCAGACGCGTTCCTCGTCGACCAGGTCCACAAGCGGCTGTCGTTCACCGACACGCTGACGGCGTTCACCGCCCTAGCCGCCCGCTGGCCGCAGGCGATCCGGCGCCTCGTCGAGGACAAGGCCAACGGCACGGCGGTCATCTCAACGCTCAAGTCGAAGATCCCCGGCATCGTCGCGGTCAACCCGACCGACTCCAAGTACGGCCGGGCCGTCGCGGTCGCCCCCGTGATCGAGGCCGGGAACGCGCTGCTGCCCGACCCGTCGATCGCGCTGTTCGACACCGAGGCGTTCATCGACGAGTGCGCGGCCTTCCCTAACAGCGCGCACGATGACCAGGTCGACACGACATCCCAGGCGCTCGCGGAGATGTTCTTGGACGGGAACGGCGCCGCCGCGTGGATCGCCTGGGCGAAGAAGAAAGCTCTCGCCGCCGCGGTCGAGGCCGGGGATCCGGCGCCTTCGCGCCGCGCCCTCGAGGCAGAGCGGCCACCGGAGCCCGACCCGGAACCTGAGGTCCCCCTCAGTCCCGCCGGGCAGCTCCGCCAGGCGAGGAACGCGGCCTACCGCGCGCAGAACCGCTAGCCGCAGTCCGGTCCGGCCTCGTACAGGCCGAGTTCCTCGGTAAGCGCGGCCAGCCTGTCGGCCGCGGCGAGTTCCTCGGGCGACGGAACCGGCCGCCGGTCCTGCCATGTCCCGCTCTCCCGGTACTCGGCG
>Ga0181522_10001379_pt1 | contig 14859 bp, 8 predicted proteins | sample PEATcosm2014_Bin_27_FD_121103 | JGI IMG/M metagenome (GOLD analysis project Ga0181522, IMG submission 121103) | Peatland microbial communities from MTU Mesocosm Facility, Houghton, MI, USA - PEATcosm2014_Bin05_10_metaG | ecosystem: Environmental > Terrestrial > Soil > Wetlands > Peat | place... | reverse complement strand
CGTGCGCACGATCCTCGAACGCTTCCCCGGCGCCAAGATCGTCGACGTGCGCGGCCCCGACGCGCCGCACGCCGCGCCGACGCCGGCCGGCGACGACGACGTCGGCTACGCCGACGCGCCTGACGACGACGAATTATGAGCGGAGCGCAATATGGTCGACATCCTGGACATGATGAAGAAGGCCCAGGCCGTGCAGGCGCGATTGCAGGAGGCGCAGGAGGAATTGGCGCGGCTCGATGTCGACGGCCAGTCGGGCGGCGGCATGGTGCGGGTCACGCTGACCGGCAAAGGCGAGATGAAGGCCGTCGCCATCGATCCGTCGCTGCTGTCGCCCGGCGACAAGGAAATGGTCGAGGACCTGATCCTGGCCGCCTACGCCGACGCCAAGAGCAAGGCCGACCGCCTCGCGGCGGAGAAGATGCAGAGCCTCACCGCCGGCCTGCCGCTGCCGCCGGGCATGAAACTGCCGTTCTGAGGACCCATGTCATCGAACGTCGCCGGTCCTGAAATCGAGCGGCTGATCCAGCTTCTGGCGCGCTTGCCGGGGCTGGGGCCGCGCTCGGCGCGGCGCGCGGCGCTGCATCTCATCCGCAAACGCGAGCCGCTGCTTGGGCCGCTCGCTGAGGCGATGCGCGTCGCCCACGAGCGGATCGTCGCCTGCTCGGTGTGCGGCAACATCGACACCCGCGATCCATGCACGATCTGCGCCGACGAGCGGCGCGAGAGCGCGACGCTGGTGGTCGTCGAGTCGGTCGGCGATCTGTGGGCGCTCGAGCGGGCGCAAGCGACTCGCGCGCGCTACCACGTGCTCGGCGGCGCGCTGTCGCCGCTCGACGGAATCGGGCCTGAAGACCTCAACATCGCCGGGCTCGTCGCACGCGTCGCCAAGGGCGAGGTGCAGGAGGTCGTGCTCGCGGTCAACGCCACCGTCGACGGCCAGACGACGGCGCATTACATAACCGAGCTTCTCAGCCCCTATCCCGTCAAGGTGACGCGCCTCGCCCACGGCGTACCGGTCGGCGGCGAACTCGATTACCTCGACGACGGCACGCTCGCGGCGGCGATGCGCCAGCGCACGACCTTCTGACGAGCGAGCCCGCGTGGCGAGCTGCTATTCCGCGGCCTCGCGGTGGTCGATATGACTTGGGGTCGGCTCGTTGTCTTCCGACGCAGGAACGGCCTCGGGATGCTCGGCCGAGCGCCACAGCCAATTCGAAAGCTGGTCGAGGTAGAGATAGATCACCGGTGTGGTGAACAGGGTCAGCGCCTGGCTGAACAGCAGGCCGCCGACCATCGTGTAGCCGAGCGGCTGGCGCAGCTCCGAGCCGGTGCCCTGCCCAAGCATCAGCGGCACGCCGCCGAGCATCGCCGCCATCGTCGTCATCATAATCGGACGGAAACGCAACAGCGCCGCTTTGCGGATCGACTGCTCGGTCGTCAGATGTTCGTCGCGCTCCGCGGCGATGGCGAAGTCGACCATCATGATGCCGTTCTTCTTGACGATGCCGATCAGCAGAATCAACCCAATCAAAGCGATGAGGCTGAATTCGTATCCGAACGCCATCAGCGTCGCCAAAGCGCCGAAACCGGCCGAGGGCAGGGTGGAGAGAATCGTCAGCGGATGGATGAAACTCTCGTAGAGCACGCCAAGGATGATGTAGACGACGACCAGAGCCGCCAGGATCAATAGCGGCACTGTGGTCAGCGAATCCTGGAACGCCTGGGCGTTGCCCTGGAAGGTCGTCGTCAGGCCGGGAGGCAGGCGCAGATCGCGCTCCGCCTGCTGGATCGCGGCTGTCGCCTGGCCAAGCGCCGCGCCCTGGGCGAGGTTGAAGCTGATCGTCACAGCGGGGAACTGCGATTGGTGGCTGATCGACAGCGGCGCCACTGGCGTCGTCGTCCACTTGGCGAAGGCGCTAAGCGGAATCATCTGCCCCGTCGACGGCGAACGGATGTAGATGAGGTCGAGGCTCTTGGGGTCCCCTTGCAGATCGGGCCGGATTTCCTCGACTACGTCGTAGGTGTTGATCTGGGTGAAGTACTGCGCGACCTGTCGTTGCCCGTAGGCGTCGTACAGCGTGTCGTCGATCAGTTGCGGCTGGATGCCGAAACGAGACGCCATATCCCGATCGATCGTCAGATGAAGCGTCGCTCCGGCGCTCTGCTGGTCTGTGGCGACGTCGCGCAGCTCCGGAAGGCCGCCGAACTTGGCGAGGATCTTCGGCGCCCAGAGACTGAGTTCGTCAAGGTTGGCGTCCTGCAACGTATACTGGAACTGAGAGCGCGCGGCGCGCGCGCCGACGGTCACGTCTTGCGCCACCTGCAGAAACAGCCGTGCGCCCTTCACCGCGGCGAGCTTCGGCCGCAGTCTGGCGACGATCTGGAACGCGTCGGCTGTGCGCTCGTCGCGTGGCTTCAAAGTGATGAACATGCGGCCGCTGTTCTGCGCCGAATTGCCGACGCCGGCGCCCAGCGCCATCGCCACCGTCGCGACGCCAGGGTCGGCTTGCACGATCGCGCCGAGCTCCTGCTGGCGCTTCATCATTTCCGCAAACGAGATGTCCTGGGGCGCGTCGGACGTGCCGAACAGGACGCCGGTGTCCTGCTGCGGGAAGAACCCCTTGGGGATGACGACGAACAGAAAGACAGTGGCGACGACGGTGACGAGGAACACCATCAGGGTCGCGAACCGATGGCGCAACACGGCGTCGAGCCCGCGCTCGTAGCCGCTGGCGAGCGCCGCGAAACCGCGCTCGAACGCCATGAAGAGTCGACCGTGCCGGTCATGGGCGTGGTCGCGCAGGAAGCGCGAAGCCATCATCGGCGTCAACGTCAACGACACGACCGCCGAGACTACAATGGTCATCGCCAGCGTCACAGCGAATTCCCGAAATAGCCGACCGATAATGCCGCTCATCAGCAACAGCGGGATTAGCACCGCGATCAAAGAGGCTGAGATCGACAGCACGGTGAAGCCGATCTCGCCGGCGCCGCGCAGGGCGGCGCGGAACGGCTTTTCGCCCGCCTCGAGGTAGCGGGTGATGTTCTCGAGGACGACGATCGCGTCGTCGACGACGAAGCCGACGGCGATCGTCAGCGCCATCAGCGACAGGTTGTCGAGGCTGTAACCCGCCGCCCACATCAATGCGCAGGCGCCAAGCAGCGCCAGCGGCACCGTGACGCTGGGAATGAAGGTCGCCCAGAAGTTGCGCAGGAAGACGAAGATCACCGAGACGACGAGGACGATCGTCAGCAGCAACGTGAATTGCACGTCGTCAACCGAAGCGCGAATCGTGGTCGTGCGGTCGGAGAGCACCGAAACGTGCATCGAAGCAGGGATCGACGCCTCGAGTCGGGTCATCGTCTGCTTGATCTTGTCGACCGTCTTGATGACGTTGACGCCCGGCTGCTTGAAGACGACGAGGAAGACGTCGCGTTTGCCGTTGCCCCAGGCGGCCTGGGTGTCGTCGGCGGGTCCGTCGACCGCCTTTCCGATGTCGCCGATGCGCACCGGCGCGCCATTGCGATAGGCGACGATGACGTCGTTCCATGCCTTCGCGTGAACCAACTGGTCGTTGTCGAAGATGGTGAAGGTCTGCCGCACACCGTTGATCGCGCCCTTGGGGCTGTCCGTCGTCGCCTCGGCGATCTGTCCGCGGATGTCTTCGAGCTGCAGATTCTTTTCGACCAGCTTGGCCGGGTCGATCTGGATGCGCACCGCCGGTTGCTGCTGGCCGCCGACGCGCACCAGCGACACGCCGGCGATCTGGCTGATCTGTTGAGCGAGGATGTTCTCGGCTGCGTCGTCGACGTCGATGATCGGGGCGGTTTCGGAGGCGACCGAAAGAATGAGGATTGGCGCGTCGGAGGGATTGACCTTCCGGTAAGTCGGGGCGCTGGGTAAGTTCTTCGGCAACTGCCCCGAAGCAGCGTTGATCGCCGCCTGGATATCGTTGGCGGCCGCGTCGATATTGCGATCGAGGTCGAACTGCACGGTGATTGCGGTCGCGCCGAGCGAGCTCGTCGACGTCATCTGCGACACGCCAGGAATTTGCGCGATCTGCCGCTCCAAGGGCTGGGCGACCGACGACGCCATCGTGTCCGGCGAGGCGCCGGGCAGGCTCGCGCTGACCGTGATGGTGGGGAAGTCGATCTGCGGCAACGGCGCCACCGGCAGTAGCGGATAGGCGACCATGCCGGCCAGCAGGATCGCAACCATGATCAGGGTGGTGGCGACCGGGTGGCGGATGAAGGGTCCTGAGACGCCTTCTTTGATCGCGTCGGGTCCCGACATCGGCTCAGCTCCCGCCGCCGGCTTCGGCCTCGACAGCGACGCTGGCGCCAGGCTGCAAGCCGAAGTGGCCGACCGTCACCACCTTTTCGCCTTCGCTGAGCCCTTTGGCGACCACTGCAATGTCGGCGTCCTCGTGCGCGAGCGTCAGCGGCCGCGTGACGGCGCGGTTGTCGGCGCCGACGACGTAGACGAACAGGCCGTCGGGGCCGCGCTGGACCGCGCGGTCGGGAATGGTCAGCGCGTTCTTTTCGACCTCGACGCGCAGCCGCGCTGCGACTGCCTGCCCTGGCCACAGCTTGTGGTCGGCGTTGTCGAACTCGGCCTTGAGACGGATGGAGCCGGTCGTAGGATCGACCTGATTGTCGACGACGGTGAGCTTGCCGGTCGCCAGCAGCGTCTCGCCGTCGGAGGTGCGCGCCTCGACCGGCGGTTGGCCCGCGGCGAGCGCGGCGGATATGCGCGGCAAGTCGTCCTGCGGCGCGGTGAAGACGACCGAAATCGGCTCGATCTGGGCGACGGTGACAATGCCGGTCTGTTGCGCCGCGTTGACAATGTTGCCCTGGTCAACGAGGCGGAAGCCGACCCGGCCGCCGATGGGGGCGGAGATCGTTGTGTAATCGAGCTGCACCTGGGCCGCGTCGATTGCAGCGACGTCGGCCGCCTCTTGGGCGATGAGCTGGTTGACCAACGCGTTCTGGGTGTCGAGCTGCTGCTGGGTGGCGAAGCTCTGCTTGGCGAGCGTCGAGTAGCGCTCGAGGTCGAGCCGGGCGTTCGTGAGCGTCGCTTGATCCTGAGCCTGCTTGGCCTTGGCCTGGTCGAGGGCGGCCTGGAACGGGCGAGGGTCGATCTGCGCCAGAAGGTCGCCGGCCTTCACCATCTGGCCTTCCGCAAAGGCGATCTTGACGATCTGGCCGTCGACGCGCGTACGCACGGTCACCGTGTTCTCGGCCTGGACCTGGCCGAGCCCGTCGATGAAGACGGGGTAGTCGGTGCGGGCGACTGCCGCCACCGAAACGGCGGCCGGTTTCGCCGCGCCGGCGGAGGTGGCGGCCGCCTGTGAAGGCGCCGGCACGGGTCTCGCCGCAAACAGCGCGTCGTGAGCGCGACGCGCCGCCGGTTCGACGGAGGGAAGCAGTCGGCCGGCAAAGTCGGGCGCGTAGATGCCGTATGCGGCCGCCGCCACGACGATCGTGAGCGCCGCGGCGACCAGTCTTCGAGATCCCATGACGTGATTGTTCCTTCGGCGCCGACGGCGCCGGACAGGTCCGCGCCGCCCGGATCGGCGCGCGGAGACACGCCCCGCCGACGCCAACCGTCGCGCGGAAAATGGCTGACCAAGCCGCAAATATCGAGGCGAACTCGATCAATCCTGTGTGAGAAGCGTCAACAAGCGCGTGAAGGCGCGACTGCGCCCGGCGATCAGACGCTGACGCGCGGCTCGTATTCCGGCAGGTGGGAGACAGGGCGAAGCGGCGGCGCCGGGCCGAACAGCGACTCGCGTTCGGCGGCGGTCGAGCTATAGAAGGGATAGCGAGCTTCAATGCGCTGGCGGTTGTCGCGGAAATGCGCGCCCATGCACGCGAACTTCGCGGTCAGCCCGGGATAGGGGCACGGCTCGCACCACGCCACGCCATTGAACACCCTCTGGTAGAAAGCGAGATGCTCGGCGCGCGGCGAGGCCACCGCAAGATCGGCGTCGAAATGATCGGCGGCGAGATAGGCCGGACGCATGATCATGTAGGCGAGTTCGGGGTGGGCCGTCGACAATTCGAGGCGCGCCGCGAGGCGGGTGAACTCGACGACGACCGGCCGGTCGACAAGCCGCGCCGCCATCACTTCCGGGTAGACGTTGACCGCCGGGAGGCCAGAGTAATCGCCGTCGGCGACATTGATGCGGGTCGTGCCGGCGAGTTCGCCGTCGATCAGGGTCATCGTGACCCAAGCGTTCGGGGCGTCGTCGTATTTCGGATCGTGCAATTGGCCGTCGGCGCGCTCGGGCAGCAATCCGTTGCGCCGGTAGGCCCGGTATCGCAACCGGTAAACCGTTTCGCGCTCCTCTGCGGACCTGGCGACGCGATGCTCGACCCTCTCGAGAAAACGCAGCAGCCGCTCCGAGAAGCGAGACGTAGCGTCTGCAATTTGCGGCCGCATCTTAACCCACGCTTAACGTTACCGTGGGCGCTACGGTAGCAAACAACCGAGTAGAGTAAAGAGCAGTTAACCAAATTCAGTGACGCATGGTTAACGCTAACGGCGTCACAGCCGTGCGCTGTTAGGCCGCGCGCGGCTCAGGCCGCGACGCAATTCTTTGATCGTGTCGTGAGCGTCAGTCCGTCGCCAACAACTCGAGCAGCAACGCTGCGTAAGCGTCGAGCGCGGATTCACAGACCGGTTGGTCGACGCATGTGCACCATGCGATGACGTCTTCGAGGCGGACCGGCAACTCGAAAACCTGCGCGCCGGCCGCAGAGAGCTCCACGCGCCGGGTCCGCCTCCGCCGCAGCCAGGCGGCGAAGTCGCCGACGCCGCCAATGCGATCGCAGGCGTCGAAGTCGCTTTGGCTGATCGCCGCCAGCGCCGCAGAGTTCGGGGCCAGACGCACGGAGTGGACGAAAGCGGCCAAGCGGTCGAGCGCCGCGTCGTCCGGCTCGCTTTCAGTAAGACGCGCCCAGGCCAGGAGCGCCGTCAGTGAAACAGGCGTGAACTCCGCGTCGACGCCGGCCAGCGCGAGGCTCATCTGCAGTCCCTCGCGAGCGTCGAGCCAGTCGTCGTAGTCAGCGTAAGCGCCGAGGGCGGGCGTCGCCGCCGCGGCTGCGAACGCGTGCGGCGTCAGCATGCCGATTGTCGGCGCCAACTCGCGCCGGTCTGCGACAAGAGAAACGTTGAGGGCGGGTTCGACTTGAAACACGTTCACACGACGCCTGGACGCACGAAGAAGTCCTCCCGCGGCCAATCCCGGGAGAAGCCTTCAAATGGACAATGTCCGAATAGATTAAAGGACTTATTAAGTCGGCCCCTGCATATTGCAGCTTACTCGTCACGAACACGGCCGGTTTATGACGCCTACCTCTCACCATGACGTTCCCGTCGTTGGCGACAACCTGTCGGACGAGCTGTACATCAGCTTCGTCGACGGGCTGCTGGTTGACGCGAAGTCGGTCTTTCTTTCCGCCGTCGCTGTGACGGTGATCGAGATCGCGGGCGCCGTGGCCGCCGTCAGTCCAGCGCTGGCCGCGCTATCCGTGTCGCAATTGCTCGTCGCGGCAGGCCGCCTCTACTACATGAGCGTTCACGCGCGGCAATTGCCGAGCCGCACCGTCGCGATCGCTCGCCGCCAGGAGCGGCGCTTCGCCATCGGCGCCATCTCCAGTCTGGCGGCGTTGTCGCTCTGGACTCTCGCGACATTCTTCCTGAAGCCGGTCGGGTTCCCCTCCCTGCTCGGCACCACGATGACGATCGCCTACGCGTTCGGCATGCAGACGCGCGGTTTCGCGATCTATCGCGGCGTCTCCGCCAATCTCTTCGCCGCCTATGTGCCGCTGAGCGTCGGCTTGATCGTCGCCGGAGGTTGGTACCCGGTCGGCATCGTCTTCGGACTCATCCCGCTCATCCTGTTCATGATCGGCTCGTCCGGACGCGCGCGCGCCAATTTCCTCGCGGTCTTGGCGGCCAACGCGCAAACGGAGCTGCTGGCCAAGCGTCTCGACATGGCGCTCAACAACATGTCGCACGGCTTGTTGATGATCAATGCGAATGGCCGCGTCGCGGTCGTCAACCGACAGCTTCTCAACGTATTTCGCCTTGGCGCGGAAGACGTCCAGCCGGGCGCAAGCCTGCGTGTCGTCGCGCGCACGCTGCTGCGCCGCAAGATCGTCGCCCAGAGCGAAATCGAGCGGGCATGGAAGACGCTGGCGCAGGCCGTCGCCGGGGTCGACGTGGTCGCGCCGTTCGAGACGCGGGACGACCGCGCGATCGAGATCACCGTCCATCGCATGACGGGTGAGGGGGAGGGCGCGGTCGTCGTCGTCCAGGACGTCACCGAGCGCCGCAACGCCGCGCGCGCGATCGATCGCATGGCGCGCGTCGATTCCGTGACCGATCTGCCCAACCGCCGCCGCTTCGAGGAAGAGCTCGTCGCGACGCTGCGCGGAAGCGACGACGAAGTCGAAAGCGCCAACGTCCTGTTCCTCGACCTCGACGATTTCAAGCAGGTCAACGACAGCCTCGGCCATGCGCGCGGCGACAAGCTGCTCACCGCGGTCGCCCGCAGGCTGCAGGGGCTCGTGCGCGAAACCGACATCGTCGCGCGCTGGGGCGGCGACGAATTCGCCATCCTGCAGCGCCCGGCGGTTGACGCTGGCCAGGCCGGCGAACTCGCCGAACAGATCCTGCGCGAAGTTCGCCGACCGGTGTTCATCGACGGGTACGAGGTCATCGTTGGCGCCAGCGTCGGTTCGGCGAGCGCGCCGAAGGACGGCGAGACGCCCGAAGCGATCCTCTCCAACGCCGACATGGCGCTTTACGCGGCCAAGGCGGAGGGGCGCGGCAATTGGCGCGCGTTCGAGAAGTCGATGGACGCCAAGATCCAGATTCGGCGCCTGGTCGAGCTCGATCTGCGCGCCGCGGTCGCCAACGACGCGATCGAGGTCCATTTCCAGCCGATCGTCGAAGTCGCGACCCGCCAGATCTCCGGCTTCGAGGCGCTTGCGCGCTGGAACCATCCAGTGCGCGGCCGCGTCTCGCCGGCCGAGTTCATCCCGATCGTCGAAGAGCTCGGTCTGATGAACGAGTTCGGCGCCAGCGTGCTGCGCCGGTCGTGCCTTGCCTGCGCCTCGTGGCCGGGCGACGTCAGCGTCTCTGTCAACCTTTCGCCGGCGCAGTTCCGCAGCGGCCGCGTCGTCGAGACGGTGCGCGAGGCGCTCGCCGCGGCCAATCTCCCGGCCAGCCGGCTCGATCTCGAAATCACCGAGTCCACCCTGCTCGACGATCGTGGCTCGACCCGCGAAACGCTGGAGACGCTGCGCAAGCTTGGCGTTCGCATCTCGCTCGACGATTTCGGCACCGGCTACTCGAGCTTGAGCTATGTGCTCGCCTTCCCGCTCGACCGGATCAAGATCGACCGCTCCTTCACCATCGGTCTCGGCCTGCAGGACCGCGCCTCGATTCTGGTCGAGAGCGTCGCGCAGATGTGCGGCAAGCTCGGAATGAGCGTGCTGGTCGAAGGCGTCGAGACCGACCTGCAATTGCGTTTCATCGAACGGCTCGGCACGATCTCGGAGGTGCAGGGCTTCTATTTCAGCGCGGCGGTGCCCGAGCCCGAGGCCCGTCGCCTGGTGACCGAGAAGAAACGCCTCGTCGCCTGAAGCGCGCTTACTCCAACCTCACCACGATCGAGTCCGACGCGCCCTTTGCGTCGATAACCGAGACGCGGGCAAAACCGGCGCCGTCCGGACGCCAGGCCGAATGCCGTCGCAGATCCGGTTCACCGATCGGCTGACCATTGACGAACCAGGTTAGCGGCAACGCCCCGCCCAACGCCTTGAGCGCGAGCGTCTCGTCGCCGGTGCGGTCCGCGAGGCCGAGATCGACGCGCGCCCCGTCGGGCGGATAGGCGATCTTCAGCGGCGTGACGCCGGCGGCGGCGATGGTCTTGGGCGCGTCGCGGCGCAGATGCCGCAATGGCGGCGGCAGGTCGGCGCTCGCCGTGACGCGCAGCACGCCTTTGGGCGCGTGGATTGGTTCGACGTCGCGGCCGAGACGGGCGAACGCGTCGAACAACAACGGCGCGGCGGCCTGGCGGCCGATCAGGCCGGGCGTCGGTCCGTTGTCGGGCCGGCCGACCCAGACGGCGATCGTCGTCAGCCTGTCGTAGCCAACCGCCAGCGCGTCGCGGAATCCGTAGGAGGTGCCGGTCTTGAAGGCGATGCGGCCGGAGATCGCGCTCGAAGGCGGCGGCGCGCCGCGCAGAATGTCCTCGACGTAATAGGCGGCGACGGGATCCGTGACGCGCTTGGCGTCGATGATCGGCGGGGCGCCGTCAAGCCGCTCGATCAACGCCGGCGCTTCGCCGCCGCGCGCCAAGCCGGCGTAGAGTCGAGCGAGGTCGGTCAGGGATATGCCGAGGCCGCCGAGCCCGATCGCCAGACCGGCCGGGGCGTCTTTCGGCATTTCGATTTCCGCGCCGGCGCCGTGCAACCGGGCGAGGAAGGTCGCCGGGCCGACGTCGGCGAGAAGTTCGATCGCCGGCAAATTGAGCGACATCTGCAACGCTTTGCGCGCGGTCACCGTGCCCTGGTAGCCGAGGTCGAAGTTCTGCGGCGCGTAGGCGCCGTAGCGCGCCGGCCGATCGGACAGCACCGTTTCGGGGTGCGCGAGCCCCTGCTCGAACGCAAGCGCGTAGATGAACGGCTTCAGCGCCGAGCCGGGCGAGCGGGGCGCGCGCGACATGTCGAGCGAGCCGCCGCGCGCCGCGTCGAGATAGTCGGCGGCGCCGATGCGCGCGCGCACCTCGCCGGTCGCGTTGTCGATCACGACGACCGCCGCCGAGAGTCTTGGGCCGAGGCGTGTCGCCGCGTCGCGGGCGAGTGTCTCGAGCTTCTCCTGGAGTCGCGCGTCGATCGACAGCTTGAGGACGTGCGCATTCGGATCGGCGGCGACCGCCTCGTCGGCGGCGTGTGCGGCGAGGATCGGCAGAGGCTTGCGCGCGTCAGGAATCGGCTCGCGCTTGGCGGCCTCCGCTTCGTCGCGGCTGATGATTCCGCGCGCCGCCACACGGTCCAGCACGCGCGCGCGGGCGACGCGCGCCGCGTCGGGGAAGCGCTCCGGCCGGCGCGACTCCGGCGATTGCGGCAACGCCACCAGCAGCGCGGCCTCGCCGATTGTGAGCTTATGCGGCTCCTTGCCGAAATAGGCGAGCGAGGCGGCGCGCACGCCTTCGAGATTGCCGCCAAACGGCGCCAGCGTCAGGTAGCGGTCGAGCGCGCCCGCCTTTCCGACACGGCCCTCGATCTGCCAGGCGCGCGCGATCTGCCTGAGTTTCGCGGAGAGATTGCGGTCGTCGCGCGGTTCGATCAGTCGCGCAACCTGCATCGTCAATGTTGAACCGCCCGAGACGATGTGGCCGCGCGTCACGAACTGTCCGGCGGCGCGCGCCATCGCCCGCCAATCGACGCCGTGATGCGTGTAGAAGCGGCCATCTTCGTAGCCGAGCAGCATCGCCAGATAGCGCGGATCAACCTCGCCGGCGGTCGTCGGCAACCGCCAGCGGCCGTCGGGCAGCGTGAACGCGCGCAGCAGCCGGCCGTCGCGATCGACAACGATCGTCGAGCCGAGCCGCGCGGAAGCGAGATCAAGCGGGCCGAGGCTCTCGACATAACCCGTCCACGCCGCCGGCCCGCCGAGACTGAGGACGAAAACGAGCCCACCGGCGATGGCGAACAGGCGGCGTTCGCGTCCACGCGACTGTCCTTCCCCCCTTGCGGGGGAAGGCGTCGGGTGAAGCCCCAAAGATGAGGGGTCGCGCCGCAAGGCGCGCTCTTCGGGAGCGCGACGACCGAGGGGTATGATCGAACGGAGAACGCCCATCTAAGAACTCGCGCTTGGGCGCCGCGCCGTTTGGCGCGAACCCTCATCCGACCCGACTTCGTCGGGCCACCTTCCCCCGCAAGGGGGGAAGGGGCGGGTGGCGGCGGCGCGCGTCACTTCGTCGTCACCTCGATCGCGCCGAAGGCGGTGCGGCCGAAACGGTCCGGGCGGTACATGTCTTCCGCGGTCGCCGGCGGATAGACGTACAAGCCCGGCGCCACCGCGCGCACGACATAGGCGACGCTGAAGAACGCTGATTGGCCCGGCTCGCGATCGAAAGCGGCGACGAAGCGGTCGTCGCGATACTCCGCGTGCACCGGATCGATGTCCTTCTTGAGCCACGAGAAGGCGTCGATCGAGCCGCTGTCGAACAACGTGGGATTGTCGATCTCGAGGCCGGCGGGCAGGCGATCGACCACCAGCAGCTTGGCATAGCGCGCCTCGCTTTCGGTGATCTTCAGCACCACCACCACGCGTTCATTCTGCGCGATGGCTTTGAGGTCGGTCTTGGTTCCGTCCAGTTTGTAGAACGAGCGTTCGAGCGCGTAGCCCTCGGAGGCCGCGGGATCATGGGCGATCGGCACGCCAGAGGCGGTCGTGACGAGCTGGGCCGTCGCCTTGCCGGCGTTGGCGATCGTAATCAACTTCTGACCAAGCGCGAAACCGCTCCATTTGCGATTGATCGCACCTTCGACCGGCTGTCCGTCGACGGTGAACTGGCTCAGCGCCTTCTGCCTGGCGAGCGCCTCGGCGGCGACTGCCATCCAGTCGTTCTCCTGGGTGCTGGTGGAGACGCGCGCTGCACGGGCGCGCTCGAGCACGGCGCCGATGCGGCCAATCGGGTCGCCGGGCAGTTCGGCCGAGGTCATTTCGGCTTCAACGACCAGCGCCAGCGTCGCCGCCGCGTCGCGCAGCGTCGAACCATAGTCGGGACGCGACAGGCCGTCGTCCTGCTCCGCGTCGAGCGCGTCGAGCGCAGTCGCGAAGCCCTTGCCGGCGCGCGTGCGGTCGCCGAGCATCGCCAGCGCGGCCGCGAGCTGCGCCTTGGCGAGCGGGGTCTTGAACACGTCCTGCTTTGTGTCGGCGAGATAGCGCAGATCGCCGACCACCGGCCTGCCGTTGCGCGCCAACACGTAGAGCGCGTAGGCAAGCGGCTCGCCTGCGCCTTCGCCGGGGTCGGCGGCGTTGATCACCGAATTGCGCAGATGATCGAGCGCGAGGTCGAAGCCAGCCTGCGGCACGGCGAAAGACTTTTCGCGCGCGCGAGTCAGGAAGTCGGTCACGAAGGCGTCGAGCCAGAGATCGTCGCTGTCGGAATCGGCTGTCCATAGGCCGAACGCCCCGTTCGAACTTTGCCGCGTCATTTCGCGGTCGATCGCCTGGTTGACGCGCGCGTCGATGTCTCCGTCGCCAGCGAGATGCTCGAGGGCGGCGATCTGGTTGAGATAGAGCAGCGGCATCGCACGGCTGACGACCTGCTCCGAGCAGCCGTATGGATAGCGATCGAGCGCCTGCAACAGGGCCGGCGTATCGAGCGCGCCGAAGGGCGAAGCGGCGATCGAGACCGAACCGGTGCCGGGAACGAAATCGGCGACCAGGTCGTCGGCGATCGTCACGCTTTCTCCCGCGGCGAGCGGCTTGATGACGCGGCGATAGACGTCGGGCGCTCCCGCGGAGACGCCGAGCGGGAAGCGTTGGGTCAGCGACAGTCCGGGACCGGTGAGCTTCAGATCGACGGTCGCCGTGCCGACGCCGGCGGCGGAGATGGGAACGGCGAGACTGGCGCGCTGATGGGCGGCGAGCTTGACCGTCCGGCTCAAAGCTTCGGCGTTGGCGGTCAGCGGGCCGTGAATGTCGAGGTCGAGCCGGTAGTCGCCCGTTTCCCCTTCAACGTTGTCGAAGTCGACATGGACTTGCGACCGGTCGCCGAGATCGAGGAAGCGTGGCAACGTCGCCGTGACGACGACGGGATCGCGCACGATCACGTCGGATTCGGCCGAGCCGACTTTCGACTTCGACCACGCGACCGCCATCACGCGCACCGAGCCGTTGAAGGCGGGCAGGTCGAAGGCGATGCGCGCGGCGCCGTCGGCCCCGACCTTGACCACGCCGGAAAACACGGCCAGCGGCGGCTGGGTCGGCAGATTGCCTTCGAGGTTGCCGGAGCTGTCGCCGCCGGTTTGCAGCGCGCCGGCTGCCCCCTGCATGCCGTCGATCAACATGCCGTACAGGTCGCGGATGTCGACGGCGAGCTTGCGCTGGCCGAAGAAATAGCTGCGCGGGTCGGGCGTCTTGTAGCCGGTGAGATTGAGGATGCCGACGTCGACGGCGGCGACCGCGATCTCCGCCTCCTCGCCCGGCGCCAGACCGCCGATCTGGATCGGTACGGTCAGCGGCTCGCGCGGCCGGGTCTTGTCAGGCGCGTGAATCGCGACGTCGAGTTTGTGTGCGGCCTCGTCGATCGAGAACCACGCGAGGCCGAGCGCGCGGCCAGGCATGCGTTTCGCCTTGACGTCGAGCGGTCGATGGGTGAGCGCGACGGCATAGGCGCCGGGGCCCCAGTCGGCGCCGACGTCGAACGGAACGACATTGTCGCCTTCGACGAGATCGACGTCGATGAATTTCTCCATCTTGCCGCCGACCAGTGCGATCGTCGCCTTGCCGGCGAAATGCGAAGCGACGCGCAGCCTGGCCTGGTCGCCCGGCGCGTAGCTCGCCTTGTCGAGCGTGACGACGACATTGTCGGGCGTGTCGGGGCCGGCGGTCCCTGACCAGCCGACGTCAAAGCTGATGCTCGTTTCTTCGCCGTCGGCGGACTTAAGGTCGAGGCGATGGCGGCCCCAGGCGACCGGCGCGCTGAACTTTGCCGGCGCCTGCGGGTCGATGTCGATCGAACCTGCGGCGAGCCGCTTCGACGATTTGACCGGTTCGTAGCTCCACCGTCCGTCGGAATTGAACCATTGGTAGTCTTCGTTGATCTG
>Ga0181522_10001376_pt1 | contig 14898 bp, 19 predicted proteins | sample PEATcosm2014_Bin_27_FD_121103 | JGI IMG/M metagenome (GOLD analysis project Ga0181522, IMG submission 121103) | Peatland microbial communities from MTU Mesocosm Facility, Houghton, MI, USA - PEATcosm2014_Bin05_10_metaG | ecosystem: Environmental > Terrestrial > Soil > Wetlands > Peat | place... | reverse complement strand
CTACACTCTCAACCCTAGCGGCTCCGAGCTTACATGCTATGTTCCTGCCCTCAGCGCGGTTCTGATTCAGGTTCGGTAGGGTCAGCCCATTCGCTAACTAACGGCGCAGTCGAAAAAACTGCTGCAGTATCTCGGCCGAGCGCCCCGCCAAAACTCCGCCTCGGACATCCATCTGGTGATTCATGCCGGGGTGATTCACCACTCGCAGAATGGAATGTATAGCTCCGGCCTTCGGGTCGTCGGCGCCATACACCAGACGTCGCAATCGCGCGTGAATCGCCGCTCCCGCGCACATTGCGCAAGGCTCAATTGTTACAAACAGTTCACAGCCGACGAGTCGGTGATTACCAACGGTTCTCCCGGCTTCGCGCAGTGCCACCATTTCGGCATGGGCGGTCGGGTCGTTGTCAGCGAGGTTGCGATTCCAGCCCCGACCTATGACACGCCCTTCGCGCATAACTACGGCTCCGACCGGCACTTCTCCGGCCTCAAGCGCCCGTTGGGCGCAGTGGAGAGCTTCCGCCATCCACACCTCATCGGAATGAGAAGCTTCGGCGTCAGAACTGTCAGCGGAGAGCGGGTTGTGTCCCATCGGGGTTGCCGAAAATAGTAGTTGTCAGGCCTCAAAAGCCGTGCTGAAGGAGGTGTGGGCATTCACCTGAAGTGCCTATTTTAACGGGGGGTATGGCTCTTTGGTGTGGGAAGTTCTGTTCTCATTCCCGTCCGCAATTCTGCTGTTACCGTCGAGCGCCTCGGCCCACATATCCATTGGGTCCAGATAAGCTGCTGCTGCGCCATGAGTTGGCGCCGTTTCCTGAATCGGCACTAACAGCCAAAAATGGCACCGGGCGTGCATTTTCACAAGGGTGGCAGTGGAGTGTCTCCCCCCGAGGTCTTCCGACAACGGCGCTCCTCAGAAGGGATGAATCACTTGAAACATGTAAAGAAGGTTTTGATCGTTGCGTTATCTGTTCTGTTGTTTTCGGGGTTCGCGTTCGCGCAAGTTGCGTTTAGCGTGATCGCTGTTCCGGGATCGAGTCCCAATTCGCCGATCGCGGTTAACAACGCTGGACAAGTAATGTTGAATACCGGCACCAGCGTTTCGACACAGGTATCGCTGTGGAGCAGCGCCAGCGGAGCGCAAAGTATGGACCTGGTCGGGACAAACAGCGCTGGGTCGTCGATCAGCAACTCCGGCGACGTAGTCGGCGCGGGGGATCCCAACAACACCGGCTATCTTCAGGCTTTCACGTGGCAGACGGTGGGTGGCGAGCAGTGGCTCGGCTCACTCGGCGGAAACTTCAGCGCAGCGAGTGGGGTAAACGACGCCGGCGCAGTGGCCGGGATGTCCCTGAACGCCGCCAACAATCAGCATGCGTTTCTCTGGACTCAGGCCGGTGGGATGCAGGATCTTACGCCAAATCTCACCAGCGTCGGGGGCGCCACGGCGGTTGCGGTTAATTCTTCAAATCAGGTGGTTGGGTATTACTTCCCGAATGGCAGCAGAAACACCTTGGGCTTCACGTGGACACAGGCCGGTGGTCTCGTAAACCTGGGTGCGGCTGGCACTCTCGCGTTGGGGGTCAACGACGCTGGAACCGTTGTCGGTCAGTGGCCTTCGGCCACCGGCAACTCGCACGCCTTTTCGTGGACTCAAGCCGGAGGAATCCAGGACCTCGGTAGCCTGGGCGGCGAGAGTGCTGCGCTCAGCATCAACCGTCAGGGATGGATCGTAGGAAACTATCTTATTAGCACGGGCAAAGGACTGTTGCACGGCTTCTTGTGGACGGCTACTGCGGGAATGCGGGATTTTACGGCCTTGGCCGGTCTGATTGCCAGCGAACAGATTTCTTCCGCGCAGGTCAATGACCTTGGAATGATCGCAATCTCGACCAACAAGGGCGGCTATCTCTTGCTTCCCAAGGTAACCGGTCAGTTCGCCTCGTCAGGGAGTCCTTCGGTCCTCGGACAGCCGGTGACGTTTACCGCCACCCTCTCATCGATCGCCGGACCGCCTCCGGATGGAGAGACGGTAACATTCTTAACGGGCACGACGGTGCTGGGATCCGCAACCCTGGCAGGTGGAGTCGCCGAGTTCACAACCTCGGCTCTCAAGGCGGGTTCACATGGCATCACAGTTCAATACCCGGGCGACGTGAGTCACCCAGCCGCGAAACTTGCGGCTTTGACCCAGGTCGTCAGCAGATAATTTTGTGCGCTCAACTCTCGGCGCAGGGCGCGGTCTCGACCGCGGCTCTGCGCCGGAGATTTCTGTGACTTCTCTCCGAACCGGGGGCTTCGGGCCAGTGTTATCCTATGCGTGCCATGGGAATCGCTGCCATCCTGCGGAAAGTATTCTTGGTGGACCTCATCCAGGGACTCGGCGTGACCTTCCGGTACCAGGATCCTAAGGAAATCTACACCGAGCAATATCCCCTGGAACGGCCACAGGTAGCCGAACGCTACCGAGGTGCGCCCAGGCTGAACGTCAACCCCGACACCGACGAAAGTCTGTGCATTTCCTGCGATCTGTGCGCGTTGGTCTGCCCCGAGAATCTGATCGTTGTAACCAGCAAGCGCAATGAAAAGACGCGACGCAAAGAACTTGTGAACTTTACCTACGATCTCAGCCGTTGCATGTTTTGCGGCCTCTGCGAGGATGCCTGCCCAACCGATGCGCTCGAACTGACCCAGGATTTCGAACTCGCAAATTACACCCGCGAGGGCATGATCTGGGATCGCGAGACGCTGGAAAAGGGTCCACAGCCTACCGTGTACAAGAAATAACTCAGCTTTCCATTTGCGATCGCGTTCAACCTTATTTCTATACGCAGCGAAAAGACGAAAGCCCTTCGTATTGCCGCGAGCTCGTTCTTGAGTTCGTCTCGTCCCGGATGCTTCCGGTCTTCAAGGTTCAAGCCTCCTGGCTGGAGGCCGATGGTTCTGTCCGGAGACGACCCGCGTGGCGGACTCAACGCATTTCCGCGAAAGTTGGGGATCGATCCTAAAACCCCAATCTGGATTCGAGTTTTTAATCTTTTTCGCCGGTTGCCGAACGCGGTCTCTGGGATTGGTTTCGGGGGTCATTGGCAGTTTTGTATTCTTAAACAATCGGGCCAATCCTCCTGGCTTACGAGTTGTGCACTACAAGATTACAAAACATCGTCATAAGGATTTCAGTTCATTCCGGAAGCAGCGGACGTCCCTGGACATTCCATGGAATCCTGTACACGGCGCTGGTAGTCGCGAGGATCGCCGAATTGCCGGGAGCAAACGCCAATCCAACCAGGCCTTGACCCGACACTTCCAGGGTCGCCTTGCCTTGAGGAGTAATCTTCACGATGCCCCGTTTTCCGCCGAGCGAGGCCGCAACATAAACGCTGCCTTCGACATCCAGAGCCAAACCTTGCGGACGCCCTAGACCACGGTAAAAAACCGACACAGTTCCATGCGGATCGACTTTGTAGACGCTGTCGAAGCTTGAAGTGCTCGGTCCGGAGACGAACATATCGCCGTTTGGACCAAAAGCGATGTGATAGGCCGAAACGCTGGGCTCGAGCGTGGCGAAGACAAAAATCTGCCGGTCGCGGGCGATCTTGAAAATTGTTCCGCTGCGGTCGCCCACGTAGAGATTCTCATCGCCATCGAAGGCAATCCCGGTTGCGATGCCCATACCCTCGGCGTAGGTCGAGACGGTGCCATTCGGCGCTACCTTGTAGACTGTTTCATCACTCCGGGAAGAAACATACATCTGGCCTTCGCGATCAAAGGCAATGGCGGTGGCATTCATCATGTCGCTGAGAAAGGGCTTAACGCTGTAATTCGTGTCGATCCTAAAAATCGACACGGGAACCTTCTGTCCGCGCGATCCAGAGAACGTCACATACAGATTGCCTTCACGATCGAGCGCGGGGTTAGTCACAGGATGAAGATTGTCGGCAACCGGGACTGCCACATGAATGGAATGCGGATTGCTGATATGGCCGTTGGCGCCCACTCCGCCCGTGTTCACAATGACCGGGCCCGACGCTGCCCCCTCCGGCACGCGCGCGATGAGAAAATCGTCGGAGCTAATCAATACCGAGCCTTCGACATCGCCAAAGTGCACGCTGGGACGACGTAATTCGTGCGGCCGCAACCCCTTTCCAATAATGCGAACCTCGCCTCCGGGCAAAGCTAAAGCCGGGGCCACCGCTTCGATGTGCGGCTTGCCATTCACGTTCTTCTTTCCCAATATTCGGTCGGAGATACTCATGAAATTATTCCGGCGGGAGCAAAGTAGTTCGACTCAGCGCTACCTCATTAGAAGTCCAAAGTGCGGCAGAAGATGCATGACGACCAGCGCGTAAAATCCCGCGCCCAGGTCATCCACCACGATACCAGTGCCCTCGGGCAGCCGCTCCAGTCGCCGGATTGGAAACGGCTTCCAAATATCGAAGACACGGAAGAGTATAAAGCCCGCGAGAAAAGTTTTCCAAGCCAACGAGACCCCGATGAGCGTGGTCAGTTGCCCGGCAACTTCATCGATGACGATGAATTGTGGATCCTTGAGGCCAAAGGCGCGTGAGACGCGAGTGGAGGCTGGAATTCCAATCAGCGTCACAACGACTGCCGCAACCAGGGTTGCCCAAGTGCGACTTGCGACCGGAATCCGCGGAATGGCCGCCGCCCACAGAATGACAGCGGCCAATGAGCCCCAGGTGCCGGGAGCGGGTTTGAGGAATCCGATGCCAAAAAATGTTGCGACCAGGGTTGCCCAGAGGGGAGAATGCCGCGATGGAGGAGATATCGGCGGGCTGACTGCGGACGCCTCATTCATGGCTCGCCGTCCTCGTCGTCCAGGCTGTCCTGTCGGACAGCTTCTTCGGCATCAGCGACCGGCGACGAGATCACATACCCTCCGCTCGCCCATTTGCCGAGATCGATCAGGCGGCAGCGGTCGCTGCAAAAAGGAAAGTCGGGATCCGACGCCTTTGTCGTCTTCCTGCAAATCGGGCAGCGGAGTTTGATGGAGCGCTTGCGCGGCATAGTCGGACTGCTCTCAGGGTGAGATTGTGGAGGTGAGACCATCTCTCCGTCGAGTGATTATGACCCTTGCAATCTCACCTTCGGCCTCTGGCCTTAAACGATTTCGCCTACCAAATCATAATCGTGCGCCGCCGTGATGCGGCAGCGATAAAACCCGCCCTCTTTCGGTTCCATTCCTTCAGGATAATCGTTGACGAAAACCTTGCCGTCAATTTCTGGGGCGTGCATGGCGGTGCGGCCTTCGAGCAGCAGATCGGACTCGGTCGAAGCGCCTTCAAGCAGCAAATCGAATTCGCGGCCCATGAGCTTTTTCTTTTTTCCCCGGCTGATCTTTTTCTGGATCGACATCAGCGTTTTGCGGCGCCCCTCGATCTCTCCGGCAGAAAGCTTCTGATCATGATCGAATGCGCCAGCGCCCTCCTGGTCCGAATATCCGAAAGCTCCCATCCAGTCAAATGACGCCTCCTTCACGAAGCTGCAAAGCTCCCCAAATTCTTCTTCGGTCTCGCCGGGGAAGCCGACAATGAATGATGTCCGTAAAGTAACCCCGGGGATCACCCGCCGCATCCTTTCGATTGAGCGCAAGAACAGTTCGCCGCCCCCGCCACGTTTCATGCGCTTCAGAACGGTTCCGGAGGCGTGTTGCAGCGGGACATCAATATAGGAACAAATATTGTCGTGACGGGCGATCGTGTCGAGCAGCTTGCCCGTAATTTTGTTGGGATACGCGTACAGAAAGCGAATCCACCGCAGGCCTTCAATGCTTGCCAGCTTTTCGAGCAGCAGCGCCAAGCCGTCCTTCAGTCCCATGTCCTCGCCGTAGCAGGTTGTGTCCTGTCCGATGAGCGTGATCTCGCGAACCCCAGACCTCACCAATCGCTCGGCTTCGGCGATCACGGATTCGAAGCGTCGGGAACGGAACTGGCCCCGAAGCTGGGGAATAATGCAGAAACTGCAGGGATGATCGCAGCCCTCGGCAATCTTGATGTAGGCCGAATAACCGGGCGTCGTCAGTATTCGCGGCGTCTGGTCATCGTAAAGATAGTTGGGCAGATCCGCGACGGCCCCGTCCCAGGAATCGCGCGCGAAGCGCCCCTGCTCGCGGCGATGATCCCCCTCCGGCCTCGAGGTCAAGATATTGAACGGAGAAGGCGCGCGAGGTGGTTCCGCAACACCCGCAGCAGCCAGAATTTTCTCCAGTTCGCCGGTGCCTACAACCGCGTCAACCTCGGGAATGTTTTTCTGAATCTCATCGTGAAATCGCTCGACCAGGCACCCGGCTACAACCAGCCGCTTCGCCTTGCCGCCAGTCTTCAGACGCGCCATTTCGAGAATCGTATCGATCGATTCCTGTTGCGCGCTGCCGATGAACGAGCAGGTATTCACCACGATGACGTCAGCATCCTCGGCGTCGGGAGTCAGATCGGCCCCCGCGTGAGCGAGCATGCCCATCATCACCTCGCTGTCAACCAGGTTCTTGGGGCAGCCGAGGCTCACAAAGCCTATTTTGACGGGCGCCGCCGGCTCCCGAATCGGAGATATGGTTTTCTTTATTGGCACTGGAAAAATAAACCGCAGGAAACAGATGACCTTATTCTAGCATCGTATCTCGTCGTATCCCGGGTTCGAAAGGGAGGGGCGGGCAGCCCGACGCAAAAAGAGCAAAGGTGTTAATGTTGATGTTTTCCACCGAACCGGGTTGGGCGTGCTAATCTTAACGAAACAAAAGTACATCCCTCACACTCCGGAGGAGAGAGATGCCGGCTAAGCGGCTCGCAGTTCTTGTGGTTTCAATTCTCTTACTCGCTTTGAATGTTTCGGCACAAGTGAATGAAGTCTCACTCACAACCGGTCGCACCTTCGTCAGCACTGAGACGGCATCCGCTACCGGGTTGCCGATCCATTTCGGGAATCCGCCAACTTACGAATTCAATTACAGTCGTTTCCTCCTGAGCCGAAGCATATTCGGTCTCTATGCCGAATTGCCCGTGGCCCTCGACCCGCGGATGAATGTGAACTACTTTTACGGAACCACACCAAAGGACATCGGTTCGTTGTTCGTTACTCCTTCTCTGCGGCTGAACGTCTTTTCGGGCGACTCGGTTACACCGTGGGTGAGTGTTGGCGGCGGTTATGGTCGCTTCCGTTACCCCCCCGTCACCCTTTACGAAAATCCGAATCCCACATCCGGCAGCAATACCGGCGTATTACAGTTCGGAGCTGGGCTGGATGTCTGGATATGGCATGCGTGGGGAGCGCGGTTCGAAGGGCGCGACTTCTACTCTGGAGAGCCCGACTTGAACGTTACCACCAAGAACAGCCGCCAGCACAACTACTACGTCGGTGTAGGCGTTGCCCACCGCTTCTAGCAATGCCTGCAATGCAGTGCAGGGAAGTTCGGCCTTGCCGATGCCTCCTGAGGTGTCCTCAAGATTTTTGGGTCTTGATCAGCTGGCGCCTGTCACTTCCGGGCAGATGCCGTTTCAGCGTCAGTGATCTCTTCAAACAGCGCCGGCAGGCTTTGAGCATCATCCACCGACTCGCCAAAGCGTGCAGATTCGTAAGCGCGCGTAAAGCTGGCAACCTTCCTCTGCAACTCCGCTTCCTGTATCGCTGCGACAAAATCGAGTGGCGTTTGCGACGGCGATTTGCGCCATCCCCGGCGTGCGAGGCGGTCCACCATCCGGTCATACCACAGTGCCGCTGATTCGCGCGGGGCGCGTTCCGGATGAGCTCGCAGAGTGCGGTCTCGCAGAATCCTTATCGCCCGCCGAAGATTGGGCAGCACGAAGAGCAGCACCCCGATTCCAAGCGGCCAGCGGATCGACTGCTCCGGGAAGTTGATGAAGTGATCGTGCGCCCGTCGTGCCGATCGCAGCAAAGCCTCATGCTGCTGCTCAATCCACCGGCGGGCGCCGTCAAAAGTCTGCCGTAGGTTGTTAGCCGCACTCCTTCCCAGACTGCGCTGGTGGTAGACGTCGTAGTTGATGATCCATTCGCGCCAGAAAGACGCTGCTGCATCCACATAAAGTCGCAGCCGAGACCAGAATGTTCGCACCGGCACGCTCCCTGCCGGAGTCGGGTCAAAACTGATCCAGCCGGAACCGGGAAAGTACGCCTCAACCCAAGAATGGGCATCGCTGGCGCGCACGACGTACTGTCCCGTGAGGTCATTGAATTCGCCTCCGCGAAAGCCGGTCACAATTCGCGACGGGATGCGCAATGATCGCAGCATCACGGCCATCGCACTCGAGAAAAACTCACAGTGCCCTTTTTTTCTCTCGAACAGAAAATTGGCGATGGGATCCCGCGGATGGCTGCGCGGCAGTTCGAGCGTGTAGCCGAAGTGCGTCGATAGATAGCGTTCGAGCGCGACTGCCTTGTCATAATTGCTGGGAGCCCCGGTGGCGATTTCCTGCGCGAGCTTTGAAATACGAACGTCGAGCGGCGGCAGCTCCAGGTATTCTTGCAGGCTTGCCGGAGAGATATTTTCCGCCAGGCGAAGCTCGTCAACGTCGATGTCGGCCAAGCGCGATTCCGCCCGGTAGAGAACGATCGGGCGATCGCCATCCAGGTCATAGACAGCTCCCCCGGCGTCCGTACTAAGGTTCCGGAAAGATCCGCTCAGGCTCTGCGGCCGTTCGGCCAGAAAAAAAACATTGGTTCCAATCGGCTCCATCGTGACCCGATAACGAATCGATCGACCTGACACGGTTGTTGCGTGATCTGCAATTGGTAAGGGCGCCAGCCGGTAAACACCATCCGCTCCCTGCGGCAGACGGGTTTGCTCAAAGGAATTCGACCACACTTGGCCATCGAAATTGCTCAGTGCAATCCCGCGCCACTTCAGGTCATACGCGCCCTGCAAATCGTTATCGATGGCGATATGCATTACGACGGCGCTCGACTGCTGAATCTGCCCGATGCGGCCGAGCTGGACGCTATCGGTGAATCCGGTGGAGACATCACTAGTCGAACTGTAGGCGCTCAGGTAGTGCGACGAGACCCGGGGAAGCATGAAGAAAATAAGGAAGCCCCCGGCAAAGATCGTCAGCATGAGCGCCGGAGCGATCGCCAGTAATCCGAATGCCATGCGCCGGCTCGACGAGGCGACGCCCGAATAAGCAGCGCCAGGAGCGCCGATGCGGGAATCGCGTGCGCGCACTCCCTCGGAGGCGACCGAGTGCCGCATCTCCATCAGCACGAAAGTGACGATTGCAACCAGCACGAAAACAGCAAAGGCAAACAGGAATAGACTGCCGATCGTCAGCACCGCGGCGGCGAGGACCATCAGGAAAGAGAGCACCGCAAGCATGTAATGGTCACGCGGGCGCTGCAACGAGAAGAGTCGGACGACCGATGCAAAAAGCACGAGGTGAATGGTTGCCCCGAGAAAGCTGCGCGAAAGGAACAAGTAGTCGACAAGATAAATGACGATGTAAAGCACCGTGAGTACGGTCGTCCAGCGTTCCGGAATGGCAAAATTGGTACCCGTGAATAGTTGGAAGCCGCGGAGCGCCAAGGCAAATCCCACGAGAAGAACGGCCGGAAGGTCCAATCCCCCGGTGGAAGCGAGAGCGCCGAACCCTGTGAGCACCAGCAAGTAAAGTGAAAAATTCAAGTAGCGCTCGATGTCTTGCGCCATGGCGATGGCGTCCGGGTTGGTGGAGGCGTCGGTCACGATTAGCTTCTATTCTTGGTGAATCGGGCGTGAAAGGAAAGTGTCCGCGGTAACACGATAGAATGTCCGGACATGGACTACCTTTTGAAAACTGAACCTACAGTGTATTCGTTTGCGGATCTCGAGCGAGAGAAGACCACGATCTGGGATGGGGTGACGAATCCTACAGCGGTGAAGCACCTGCGCGAGATGAGGCCCGGAGAGCGGCTCGTGATTTACCACACCGGCGACGAAAAAAGCGCGGTGGGGACGGCGTCGGTGGTGTCGGTAGAGGCGAGCGATCCGAAGACTCCGCTGGTGAAGATTAAAGTCGGGAAGGCGATCGCGAAACCGAAGACACTGGGGGAGATCAAAACCCATGCGGCTTTTGCGGAGTCTCCGCTGGTGAGGCAGGGACGGCTCAGCGTGGTGCCGCTCTCAGCGGCGCAGTATCGCTGGCTGGTGGGTGAATAAGACGGGTTCGAGAGGTCAGCTTTCGCGGACAGGGGCGTTCGCGCGCCACGGTTTATGTTCGCACCAGCCGCTCACTGCAATCGGGTTCGGGGCACGCGTAGGTCACATGATTGCGCTGGCGGTCGAGGCTGATAATAAACATGGGACGCCCGTGGCGATCGCAGGAGGGCTGGTTGGACAGAATGAGGGGAGCATTTCCGCGGCTCGGGGTAGTGTAGCCGACGCGCTCACCGAAGCAACGGTGACAGAGCTTGTCAGTGCAGCGAAAGAATTCGATGGAGTAATCGGCGTTGTAGGGAGCGAGCATCGGCTCCATGGCGCGGAAGTGCAGGTCGCAAAGGGGCAGAATGTCCGTCCGCATGCGAAGTGAGTTTAGCATTTGGAAGGCTGTCGAGTCCGGTTTAGCGGCTGCTTGTAGCGTGATGTGCTGGCAGAATTTCCCAAGAAGCAAAGTCAACAAAGCCCGCGTTTCGGTGCCCGTAACAAACGAGCCGTCGCGAAAAAATGAAGCCGCGACTTTTCCTTCGGCTCATCCGATGTGGCGCAGCGCATCGACGATGCCGAGGTTTGAAGCGCGGTAGGAGGGGATAAGCCCGCTCGCAACTCCAACCAGAATCGCGACCGCCATAACGACGCCAGCGGTGGCGGCGGTCATGTGCATCGATACCGGCAAGCCGATTCCCGGTTGCGCCATGAACAGAATAGCTCCGGTTGCGAGCGAGACGCCGACCACTCCTCCGATCACAGAAATAGCAATCGACTCGCTCAAAAGCAGCCTGAGAATTCTTCCACGCGTGAAACCGAGCGTTCGCAGGACCGCGACTTCGCGGGTGCGTTCGCGAATCGACATCGCCATGGTGTTGGCGCACACCAGCAGCGTGGTGAAGAGCACCGCCCCGCAGATGGCGAGGATGAAAGCTTTGACGTTGCCGAGAGTGGCGATGAAATCCAGTTTGAACGCCTGTTCGCTCTCGCTCTTGGTAGGTACTGGACTGCCGTGGAACATATCATCGATGGCGTGGGCAGCTCGCGGCATGTCTTCCGGACTGTCGACGCGAGTGAAGTAAAAGCCGGCGGTGTCCTTGAACCAGTCGACGGACTCTTCGAGATACTTGGTATGAAAATAGAGATTGCTGGATGGTGGATCGATCGTGTAGATGCCGCGCAAGGTCAGGTCAAGATTGGCGGGAAAAATCGATCCTTGCAAAATGATATGGTCGCCAATCTGCCAATGGTGTTTCTTGGCCAGCTCAACGTCCACAACACACCCAGCGCGGTCTCGCTTCCAGGCGGCGAGCTGTTCGGCAGGCATAACTTTGTCGGCGGCAACCTCAAAATATTCGTCTGGATCGGTAGCGAATTGAGCGAAGAAATTTTCCGGCTTGTCATCCTTATAGGTTCCCCCAAACCAGGTCATCGGGACGACATGAACCACGCCGGGAACGCTCCGGATCTTGTCACGATAGTAGATCGGAAGAAAGTTCGCCAGCGAGACCTTGTGCCGCGTCATGATACGCAAGGCGGAGTCAGGCGCTCCTTTATCGATATAAAAACTGCGCCAGATGCAAAGCATGATACAGAGCAAAAGCAGCGAGAACGCAATGCTGACGACTGTCAACAGACTCCGGCGCTTGTTGCGAAAGGCTGATTTAGCGACAAAGGTGGAGAGGGTCATGGGGATTCGTCTATTTTACGCCGCAGCGGGTTCCAGGTCTCGGCCGGAGAAACTCCCGTCGAAGCTCGCCCCTCGACAAGCGCGAAAGGCAGGCAAATCGATGCACAGCCCCACCTCTCGCAGAAAGAAATGCGAGAAATGGGGCTGCGCTCAAAACCCAACTTTTACTGGATGGTTACGGTAAGGGCGTTCGACTTCCCTCCGCCTGGCGTCGGGTTCTTGAGCACAAGGGCGGCTGTGCCGGGAGCCGCGATAGCTTCCTTGGGCACGTAAACCGTCATCTCTTTCTCACTTATCATTGCCGCCAACTCCGCACAGGCGAAAGGGCGAGTGGAGAGAAACCATGGCACACACCAGGATGAACATGGTGGACGATGCCAGCGGAAATACTCTGGCACGAATGGGAAAGGAAGAGACGATCTGGGCGGCGGCGGGAGTGTTGCGAGCCAGGATCAAGAAGTACGGCGTTCCGGTGGCGCTGTATACGGATTCGAAGAATGTGTCTTGAGGCGCATTTTCTTCACCAGACGCCTTCTCCAAAAACAGGTTGGCCTCCGCATGGGTCTTGATTTTGCTCCGCCGCCAATGTCGGTCCAAAGCGCTCTCCTTCCTCCCCGGAATACTTCTTGCGCACCAACCGCAACACTCGCTCGCGAAATTTCTTCGGCTTCTTGCGGTTCAACTCCCGTCCCCTCAACAAATAACATATTTATTATCGGTTATTTACGGACATATTTTAATGTCGTACAATAGGTTCCCGCGGGGAACGCCTAGAGATTAACAAATTCTGCTAACGCCGCGGTTCGACTGGTTTGTGGGGTTCCGCGACACGGGTGGGCAAGGACGTGAGCCCCCTACAAACCAGTACTGGAAATCGTTTTCCCTGACGCACTGCGTCCACCGCGGCAGCAGCTCGCTTGCGACGTGCGTTTTCACCACATAGCACGGAGCCCCAAGCCTGAGAGCTTCTTGCACCACATCGGAAGAAGATTCTTGGCTGACGAATAGTATTTTGCACTCTGGGGAGACTTTTCGGATTCGTCGAGCGACCTCTAGTCCGTGCAGTTTGGGAAGCGCGAGGTCAAGCACAATCAAATCCGGCAGCAGTAGCTCAGCCTTCTCCACGGCCTCTACCCACATTGCGGCTTCACCCACAGCCAGCAACATGGAACGAACAATGCAGCGCTATCAGCGGTTGCGTCATGCAAACTGGACACAAAGGAACGCGGACTAGTTGACCACGCCTAAAATACTGCGGATTCTCGTGGTCGATGATTGCGAACCATTCCGACGATTCGTTTGTTAACGCTGAAGCAAAAGCCGGTCATAATCTGTCAACGTAATGCTGAAAAGCCATGATGCGAAGGTTATAGGCGAGAGCATAGACACCTCGCTCTGAACGTGTTTAGCAGGCTGTGACCGTGAGTTCGAACAATGACTACGGGCCTCCTGATTGCTCTCGTCACATATGTTATGCCGTCAGCCTTCCCACTTCGGTCGGCCATAGAGCGCACTAATAACCGGCAATAAGTCATGGCACAAATCCTGCTTGTGAATGAGAGCATCGACGGCCATCAAAGGATCGTTTGCGTGCGAGGGAAAGACGCCTTGGGACAGCCCCACAACCTTTAAGGCTGCGCACCTACACAGAATTATGGCCGGAATGACCAGATTGACTAAAGGTATATCAAGATCCACAAGCACGAGATCCGGTTGGTGATTGACCACTAACTCGATCGTCTCTTCAAAGTTGGCGGCGCGGCCAATCAAATCGACGACGCTATGCAACTCAAGCAGCGCCAATATAGTGTCCATACATTCGACCGAGCCGTCCGCCAGTATCACCCTCAACCGGCAGTCTTCTCTCGTGTAGGCAAAACTGCCAAGTGCATCGACTTGATCTGTTGCGCCTTTCATATGCCTCCGTCCTTATTGCTCTTTGCGACCTTAACGTAAGTGTGATGCTCTGTCAGTAAAGTGTTTGCAAGCTGTGAGTAAAGATTTGTCACAATCTTTCTCTCAGACCAATCGAGATGAAGTCATCGCGAAAACAAAGCGAAGGTCTCAAAGTCAAGTTGCTGCCCATGCCAACCCAATTGGCACTTCACACTCGGACCACAAAAACTTAACCAAACTAGGAACGAGTCTTTACGCATAAGAGTCTTTAATTCACGTCTCTGAGATGTAGGAAGTTCGGATCGCGAGATCGTCTACAAAAGGAGATTCTGTGAACAGATATGTGCTGGTTGTTCTGGCGAGTTTATTCATCGTTGCCGGGGTCCGAGCCCAATCGGTGGGATTCGCAGGGAATATCCCGTTCGATTTCGTTGTCGGCAATACTACATTGCGTGCGGGCCAATACACGATAACTCCAATCACTATGAATGGGTCGACACTCCTCTTGCGGGGGTCAGACTCAACGCAAGCAATTTTCATTACTCCTTGTTTGTGTGCCTCGGGAAACGATAGCCATGAAACCAAGCTCGTGTTTCATGTATATGGGAACCATTATTTCTTGTGGCAGATTTGGAGACAGGGTTATGACGTCGGCAATCAATTACCGGAAAGTCGGCGCGAGATGGAAATAGCGCATCTCGGGCACCCACTAAAACAGGAGATCGTGGCTAGCCTCGCGAAGCCGCGATAAAAATGTGACCGGAAACGACGACTGGGGCGGTCAGGACACGGCGGGGCGATGTTTAAGAAATGGCGCGCAATCCGTGAGACCGCAGGCTCTATGCTAGGAATGCCGCCCTGCCTCGATTCGAGTATGAGAATCTTTCGTGCTTGACGCACCGAGTAAGAAATCGAAGTTGCTGCAGCGAGAATAGACAGCGGTGCGACCATTGATTCGAACGCTGCCGCTCGAATCAGTTTGGCGGTATGGTCTACAGTTTGCTTACCGATTGACTAGAAAAAACTACTGGCAGGGTGAATTGTACTTCAAGCCCCCCGCCTGGTACATTTACCGCTCTGACCTCTCCGCCGTGAAGGACTACAGCCTGTTTGGCAATGGCCAGGCCCAGCCCCACCCCTCCAGTCTTGCGTTCGCGGGAATCGT
>Ga0181522_10001375_pt1 | contig 14908 bp, 20 predicted proteins | sample PEATcosm2014_Bin_27_FD_121103 | JGI IMG/M metagenome (GOLD analysis project Ga0181522, IMG submission 121103) | Peatland microbial communities from MTU Mesocosm Facility, Houghton, MI, USA - PEATcosm2014_Bin05_10_metaG | ecosystem: Environmental > Terrestrial > Soil > Wetlands > Peat | place... | reverse complement strand
GAGGAAGGGGACGACATGGGCGAATAAATGACCATTTCTTCACTTCTTTTCATGGCTCTTCCGGATATCAAGCCCTATCCCACCGACCCCGCGATAGTAGCGCTAATCGAGGAGACAACCCGCCGACTCAAGGATACATACCACGAATGGACCGATAACTCTCCCACTGTGCGGCAGCATCGCGCGAACCTGGATACATTTCTCTCGCTCCTTCATATGGAAAAGGACCAGAAGCGTGTCCCTTATACCGTGGATTACAATCCCATGACCTTAACGATGCGGTGCTCGCATACTCGTTCGGGGCGGTCCTGTTGCTGTGGATCGCGTTCCGTGTGAACGATGGTTTCGAGCTCAGTGGGGAGCTCTATACGAGTGAACGTAAATTCTGTTTTTTGGGTCATTCCATGTACTTTCACTCCGTGGAGGAGTTCAAGAAGAGTACAGCCAAAGACGTTCTTGTGGATACGAACATTGCCGTTCAATGGATTAACGCGACGGGGACACTGTAGTTGTTGTTCATTTGTTCTTCAGAAGTGCTTGACCCGATCCCCTGCCCGACGTGTACTCTGTATGATCAATTCGTGCTCCCATGGTCGACTTTTCTACAGGCCACGTTCAAACAATATACGGGGAACACGGATGCCATTACTGGCGATGAATTGGAGGTCCTGTATCAAGCGGACCACTATATTGCTCTATCTATGATGCTTTTAGGCCTGGGGCTTTGTCTGATCGGTGTCGTTGGTATGATATGGGACTATTATCACCCAGCCCAGAACGATTATCGCCGGCCTCCTCTCCTTCGCCGATCGAAGCGAAACGCGGCCCATGCGCAAGCGCTCCGCTAATCATTTCGTTTCATGTCAGGCTCGATCACCCTTCGCAAAACCTTATCGCCCGAGGACATTGCCAAGACGGTCGGCCCTCTTCTCCGGCATGTCGAAGCCCTACGCAACGATCCTTCTCCACCAGACACCATTTCCATTCTCCTGCCCGTGGATTCCCGCGCGCGCGAAGGGGCTCTCTATGGCCCCGACTTGGAGCAATTCTATTTACCGCTCGAGGAGGCGCGCCGAGATCATCGCGCACTAAGCGTCTTGGAGCGCATGAGTCAGGGTGATCAGGCCCTCTTTCGGCCCTGGTTGGCCTGTTTGCGCGCGCCGCGACAAGGTTTAAGCTCGGTTTGGAATGAGGCGCTCGTGCCCATGCTCCGCCGTCTCCAAGAGCAATGGAGTGTCATGGTGTCGACCCTATATATTGTTCCCCATGAAGATCGTCTCTCCTTGGTGGTCCTCTTGACATGGAATGTGTTGCCAGCGGGCGCCGTCTCTCGGGATGAAGTCCCCGTGATGGCGCTCGTCTTTTCCTTGGGCGATGGCGGGCCGTTTGAGGAGGGAACCCCCGGTGCCGTGGTGCTTCCTTGGCGACTGCAAGGGGAAGAACGCGCGGAAACCATGCCGCACCATCGCGCCAAGCATAAAGTCGCGCCCTGGCGAAGTTTACTGGCCAAGACTCACTCCTTGCTCTATGTGGGCATGGCGCTCGTGGATCCGGCGCTCGTGGGCTTACCCTTGGCGCCCGTGACTCACTTTGACGCGGATCTCTTGTCCTAAGAAAAAATCGCTTTATTACGGAGCCACTGAAATAATCCATAAATAAGCCATGCACTCGTCAATCCAAGAAGGAGGTAGCCATGAGTGGTTGGATCCGGGTTGCATTGGACCCGCTCGCGCACCCAGCATCCATTGTAGCCCGTACCCGGGCGAAAGAACCAGCATCCATTATAGCTCGGTAGGATCCGGCACGTCTTGTAGAAGAGTCCTGTCGTCTGTCCGGGATAGGGGGTATGTGATCCTGCCCGGTGCAGCATCTCCGACTGAATGCACACGTCTCGCCACAAAGCGCTTATATTGTCGAAGTTCGCCCGACACCTCTCCGCGTCTTCTGTGAGAAATTGGCGCTCGCATGCGTCTTGGTGAGCCCGGGAGGTGTTATCTTTCCCGGCCAGACATGCTTCCATCGCGGGCCAGTCATGAGGTGGATCGACCCGATCGTCCGCTTTTCGAATCAAGACAACCGCGATCACGAGAGATAGGACCGCGAGCCCCTTGATGAACGTCATTTAGAAAGGAATGGACGCGATCCTTCACTTCATTCCCCATGGCCAAACTCAAGCGCGAGGAAGAAAAAGAAGATGTTTCCCCAATCGTCAAATATGCCAGGACCGCGATCGATCAAGATCAAGCCTTCGGCGGGATCATGCCCCTGGCGGACCTGGATGTCTATTTGGCCACCCAATGTCTGCCCGCCGATGCGACGTATTGCCTGGCCGCGGTTTGCCGGGCGCTTCGGGCACGAATCCCTCTGCCGGCGCTTTCCTTGGCCATGGCAAGTGCGATCGTGAATGGCCGTGGGCCGATTCGACAATGGTTGAACGCGTATCATGGTCCTAGTTCGAGTCGCGCGTGGCCTATACTAACAGGGGTCGCCGAGGTGGACACTGATGTACGGAAGGCGCTTCAGCTTCGTGACTATGCGAGTCGCGGGGATACTCCATGCCCGCGCGTAAGCCGAAAAGTGCCCTATTTATTCGCCGAACGCATGGACCACCCTCTCTATCATCAATGCACGACCGAGCAGACACTCCTGGACATGATGGTGGACTTTGCGCGGCGCGGGGCTCCCTTGGCCGTGGCGCACGATTACTTTTACTATATACACCATCGACACGTGGACTATGGCGAGCATATCCCCTCCGTTTTGCATGTCTTCAATGCCATGCTGCGCACAGGGTGCCTCGATTATGCCACCTTTTTCCACGGTCCACTACCCACGGGGATAGAGGGCCTCTCGCCGCTCGGGGAAAGCCTCTTTTGCGCCGCCTTGGGCGGGAAGCGCATGCTCAAGCATTTTGTGCGCCATTATGTAGGCGGGCCCGCCCGGTACGAGCCTGAATGGCAGATATCGCGTCCCGAGGTGCTTTCTATTGCCAAGGTCTTCTTAACTCGGCACGCTGAGCTGAGCGACAAGGTCATGCGCTACTTTGTGGAGCACGTCTACAAGGATGACGACTACAATGAGGTGAACTTGCACATGGAAACCGTCCTTCCCACTGATCTCTGGGCCCTTTGCCCGCCGCATGCGTATGGACTCTGCTTGGACATGCTCTTTGCGCGGCCTGGATCTGGAACCGCGGATTCCATGGACTGGATCAAGACGCTCCTCTCCTTCATGGCGATCTTTCCCGAGGACAAGCGGATCTGGGCCCATCTCGAATACCTGGCTTCATGCGAAGAGATTTACGCCGTGCTCTTTGACCCACCGGAGCGCTTCTTATCCCTCGACCAATGGAAGCGCGTCATGCGGACGTGGCCCTACCGATTTCAAACGATTCCCTCGTTCCCAGTAGGGAAGACTACTCCACCGATGGACGCACTGGAGCTCCAAGCCATGCATCTCTTCTATTGGTTCGCCGTGGTGCCTTATGGCTGGGTCACGGACTGGGTGGGCAAACAATGGTCGCTCGAGTGGTGGTTCTCGGTTGTCCCGCGCGATCTTCTGGATACGACGCCGCTATTGCCATGGAGCGCGGCCGAAGTGGGGGATCCCGGCCCCCTCTTCTGCACGGAGCGGGTGGAGAGACTGGTTCGGAGAAGGATGACGGAATAGGATGTGGTAGTGTCTATGGCACCTACTATTGTATGGATCCTGTCATCATGTAGTGATGGCAAAGCATAAGGGGAATCCAGACTTAGCATGGTGTGGTTTAGTAACCGACAACGACAAACAATAGGGTGTCTACGGTATTAATAGTTCTAACAGCTCGCGGGAATAGCGGGTGGATCCAGGAGTCGGTTCTCATTCGCATACCGACTGCCGTAGGCATGCTGATTGTAGTACGCCATGCACGAGAAGTCGTCGTTTTCGTCGAACGGGGTGGCCGGTGGTGCATGGTGCCATACCAACAGCCAATGAATCATGCGCGGGAGTTCTTCGGCGCTGGGGGCACATAGCTTGGCCCTAAAGTTGCAGTAACTCACGTAGAAGAGCGCGGCCGCGACGGAGTCACTCCACTTTTTATCCGTATAAGTCAGGAGACACGTGAGGGTTTGCTCGGAGCAGCGCGTGGAGCAATGAGCAATGCGCAGGGCCAAGAAGAGCGGATGGTAGTGCTGCAGTGAGCCAATATGATACGTATTCGGTGAATCGATTGGGTTATTCATCACGACACGGTATGCCCAGCCCTTAAAGGTATTGCGATCAAGATCCGACTTGATGATCGTTTGCATCTCGGGGGCGACGGGGTCGGGATAATCCAGGCGAAGCCATTGATAGAAGAGCGGCCGATATAGATGGTACGTTCGATGTTCCGACGGTTTTTTCCATAGCCAACTCCCATACCAATCCGGTGGTCGCGCGGGTGTTTCGGGTGGCCAATTGAAATAAGTGTCCTTTTGGTAGCCCTCCGCCGCAAGTTTGAGGCACCGGATGCGGGGATCGTAGAATTCACGTTTGCTTTGCGCCACGATCAAGGGCCAGTGGGCATACAGCGCGCGATTGCTGAGGCATAGGTCGTACACGCCCTTGCAGGTGGGCTCGTCCGTTTGGGTAAGCGCCGAGACGAGGATATTCATCACCAAGGCCGGTTCATGGTCCATCAAGGCTGGCAAATCAAAAGACAGAGGAGGTGGTAATAGCTTGGGTCGTTTGGCGGGTTCTTGGGCCTCTTCTGGCTCTCGTTTGCGTTTCAACATTGGGAAAAATGACAAGGGAAGGGGGGAAGGGAGGGGAAAAAGACGCGCGGCATATTCGCGCCATGGGTTCATGAATCCCCGATTCTCTGACGTTTGCCCCCTCCCCTGCCCCGTCTCGCTTTTTTCTCCCTCATTCCGAATGGCCCTGAAGCGATCCCTTTCCTCGGCTTCTCTCCCTCCTGCGAAACGCGCGTGCTCCAATGTTCCCTCGCTCGCGACCCTGGCTCACCGCGTATTGGTGCGACAAAAGCTCACCTCTCAGCGTTCGCGCCTCCTCTTGCCCATGCCCGAGTCCATTTCTCGCCCTGGTGTTCGCCAACGCGTGGAATTGGAAGAAATGGCGCATATTCGCGACGCGCGGGGTCTGGCGGTCGTCTATGATCCTGCGGGCGCTAAAACGCAGTTTCATGGCATAGAAGCCCTCTACAAGGAGGTGAAAACGCTTGATTTGGCACGATTCACTAGCTATGCGCCGGAAACGCGAACCGTCACCCTCCGATTGGCCACGACGCAATTGCCGTCCGATAAGTTTAAATTCGACCTCTCCTTTTCGCTCGACCAACTCGAGGAGTTTTGTGGCACCGTCGGCGCGGAAAAATTGTAGGAAAATAAAACGATGACCATGACATTTGTTGTGGGCGTAGCATCGTATCATGAAAACGCGGGGTTTGTCTCCGTTTTGCGCGCGGGAAGGGGAGGAAAAAGACGAGTACCATATTCGCGCCATGGGTTCATGAATCCCCGATTCTCGGACCTTTGCCCCTCCCCGCCCGGCGAACCGGCTCGATTCGGTCACTTCCTTTTGGCCAAACCCCATGTCTTTCCTGGCCGACCTTTCTTCTTTTCTTCAGCAAGAAGAGCCTTCTACGCCCTTGTTTGAAGGCGATTTCATGTCGCTGGACCCGGAGCAATTTCTCGCCCGCGTTCCCGAACTCGAACCCAAGCCCGCCTCCACCGATTCGCTTCCCCCCTTTTCCGACTCCTTTTCCATGTCGTGGGGAAATGAGATCGACTTCTTTGCGGAGGAGCACGCGCCCGCCGCTTCGCTTCCCATCTTTATTCCCGCTCCCAAATGCACCCCCGCCCCAAACGGCCCCTCGCCCAAACGCACCCCCGCTCCTACTCTCCTTCCGACCTACCCTCCTCTATTTGAGGAGCGCGTCTCGCCCTTGATTATCTCGCTGGTCGAACCGGCGCCGCCGCAGACGCGCTTTGAATTTGGCAGCGTTTGGGGCGATTTGCAGAAGAAAAAACGCGCCCGTGATGAGGAGGAAGAAGGACGCGCGTTGAAAAAATCGCGGCGGATTGAGGAGCAAGAGGCCATGCAAGCCCTCCTCTCGCTTCGTCCGGCTGGCCTATTGATCAATCCCGAAACGGGGAACATGGTTGTGGATCTCACGGCCGACGAGCCGGATTTGTAAAGAAGACACTCTGTTGTTTGTCATTGTTGCTTACTAAACTGTACTACATTGAGCCATGTTTTAGTTGTTGTGTTTTTTCAATGAGAGGCAGCCAATCGCGGACCGCGACACGAGAGATTGGATTAGAGGACGAACGGCGCCTCGAGGACATTCGATATGGCCCCGAGATTGGCACGGCATGGCTCTTGCTAAGTCATGGGGCTTGGCTGGGCGCCCCGATCGTCAGCATGGGCGTGGTCATGGCGGCGATGATTTCCTACTCCATCACGGGCAATACCGTGTTGCGGGCGAACGCCATTGCCATTGCCTGTCTGGGCCTTCTGTATAGCCTCTGGACGCTCTACGCCATGATTCTCACGTGGATGAGCAATTGCACGTACGCGCGGCCCGTCTTTGGGAATGCGAGCTTTTCACTGGCGGTGACCCTCGTCTTGGCCACCTTGGCCGTGGGGATATGGACCTTGGTGACATCGATTCAGTTGTAAGTGTAGAAACCACATCATTCCCTTCTTCTCCACGTATGAATGACCAGGTTCGATTCTCGAATCTTCAAGCGATTGGGATTGCCACTCTTGATCCCCAGACGGGGCTATGTTCCTTGAGCAAGGAGTATGTACAAGCGCCGGACAAGATGATATTCCACGCGCAAGAACGCTTCCGTCGTCCAATGGTAGACTGGACCAAGGTCATGGCACAACTAAAGCAGCTGGATCCAGACTGTGAAAAGCGGCTCGTGGACTACCAAGAGTGTCTTGAGCGCACAATGCCGATGCGCGTGGTCACGCCAAAGAAACAAACACGTGGTCGGGTCACATTGACCATGGACGATCTTATGGCTCAAATCGCGGGTCTCAAAGCGCGCGTCGCCTGGCTCGAAGCCCGTGTTCCACCCCCGCCAAACTACTACTCTCCCTTGATTGCGACGATTGACATTGGGCCAAAGGAATTGGACGCTTGGCTCTGGGACGCGAATCAGGTGCCGGACACGCGACCCGACCCTAGTTTATTACGTCGGCTGGACGGAAAACAATAAAGGAAAGTCATCATTGGCTCTTCTCCAGGAAAGAGCGCTCCACGGGCGCGGTGTCGTCCTCCTCGTCACAGTCCCCATGCTTGAGCTTGTAATCCTTATCGAATTGGTCTGCGTCCTCCTCGTTGAGTTCAAAGGCGGGGTTCTTTTCCAAGGCCGCCATCCATTGTTCCCCAAACTTGGAGAGCACGGCGGGATCGTCACTATCGGGCTTGAACGCCCCCTTCTCTTCCTTCAACGCTATCTTGCGGCGAGTCGTGCGCAGTTGCTCGAGGCTCCATTCGTGCACAAAGCTATGATAGCGAAGCTCGGCCTTGAAGACCGTCGCGTATTCGTAGACACGAAGCAACTGGGTATGATGCCGGAGGACCGCGGTCACAGCCTCACGCAGCAAGAGACCATGGCCCATCCACTTGTCCGCATAGGTGGGGTGATCCGTCCATATCTTGAGCCATTCGCCGAGAAGCCCAAAGGTGGGATCCTCTCCGGTATGACTCATCGCGTTCACGGCACAAAACAAGAGAACTTGCAGTTCATACGACCCATAGTGAGCGGCGACATGGCGCGCGCCATAGTAAAAGAGCCAAAAAGCCGCGCGTTGAGCATACGTTGGGCTCTTCTTTTCGCTGACCCATTGGAGGGCCATGCCATAAAGCGGCGTCTCGCGAACCAGAAAGGCGAGATTCGGCGCGTTATCGCCCTCCCATTGAATAGGGCCAGTCATGGTGAAGTTTTGTCGTTTCAGCCAGTCTGGGATGCGGGCGACTACATCTTTTTGATAGGAATCCACGATCCAGGCCATGATGATGGGATTGGGGATGAACGGAGGGGAGTCCGTCGCCGCCATGACAGGGGGAAATGAGGGAGGTGAGAAGGCCTCACTCTATCACTCCATGCGCCGTCCCATAGGGAGACCGCAGCGCCAATACGACGGAACAGGCCACGGTGACTTTGAATATCATGTCGACCACGTCGTAAAAGTCGCGTTCTCGGCGAGAATAGAAAAGGGAGAAGAGGTGGCTAGAGAGTTGAAGCAGGAAAAGGCAGGCAGTGTCGATCCCATGTGAGTATCGTTGGTTCCGGTAGTCTAGCTGAATCGATGCCATGGCATGCATCATCCATATGGATTGCAGCAGAACGGATATTGGGAGCCTTATGAACCGATATGATTCTCTATATCTCTCGAACTCGACAATCGAGGCGAAGGGCATCCAGAGCGCGAGCGGAATCAGCAGCGAAATATAGGTCATGCCAGATAGAGAAGCGATAAGGCAGGTAGAAGCCGCGGTGATCGCGACTCCCGTCATCTCCCACCATTCGGAGAAGAAGGAACGGAGATGGGATACAACCACGGGCGGTTCGGCGATGAGACAAGCAATCCCACCGGCCAAAAGAAATATGCCCGTGATCGCATAGGGCAGGATGTATAGACGGGCGTCGTATACCACTAACGCCCAATGGTAAACCGGGACGCGAATCGCCAGTCGTGTAGTGCACGTGTGATACGAGACGACACAGCATAGACCAAGGAGTAATCCGAGCCCCATCATCCACCCGGACACCCGATGCGCGCGATAGGGAAGAGGAGGAGGAGGAGGCGCGACAGGCGGCGCCGCGGGAATGGGGTGCATTAGGAATGCAAACGTGGGCAGTGGATGACCCATGAAATGATGGGGGTAAGGGCCGAAAAAGACTGAGTGAGAAGGTCCGAGTCTGCCGTTCCCCGACCTCATTTTCTCCCTTGTATGTCAATTTCCCCCCTCCTCGACCCCCGAATATCGCCAGTGGAAGGCCCGACTTGCGATCGCGGACAAGATCTTTTATCCAAGCGCATTCGCGACCTTCTTTCATGCCGCCATCCTGGCCAACATGAAGACGACGGAGCTCACCAAAAGAGACATGCGATTCCAATGTGCGTACATGGGAATCATGGCGATGGCGTGGCTCGCGGGGCTTGTCTGCCAGTATCGACTCAATACACTGTGATCAATAAAAACTACAATTCAGTCGGCAATGAGATGGCTCCTGTAATGAATACGGCGGCACGATGAACCATGTGAGGATCATCAAGGCCACGACAACCCTGCCCGCCAAGGACACGATATCATATCGGTCGCGGGGCCGGGGTGGAATCGCAAGGAGTCCCACTTGAACAAAGAGTTGGCCGAATAAAAGGGAGTCCACGCCTGGTCGCCGCGGATCCGACAGAGCGTAGGTTGTGTAGATGGCCTGTACAAAGGCCGTCATAATGGCCCGGAGCCACCCGACCGCGAATCCATCGTACGGGATCTCGGTCAGAAGGACGTCTAGACCGGCAACGAGCATGAGACATGTAGTGGGCAGACCAGCGTCCATGCTCCATATCGAACAGAGTAGAAAGGAGGACAGCGCGGCGAGGCCAAGATGGACGGAGAGGAGGAGACTAGGCCACGTCGGGGTGACGACGGGCGCACTAAGCCAAAGCGTGCCGAGGCCCATGCCCACGACGACCAATCCGAGGACCGCGTAGGCTACCATCACCTGCCATAGACTATACATCCATCGGAGAGGACTACTCCCGGGGGTTGCGTATCCGTGGCGACAGACGCGACCACGCATCCGAGTATCAAGAGGGATCCCCATTCTATCATATGTTTGGCTACCCAATACGCATGGTAGAGGGGAGGAGGCGGAGAAGCAGTGGGCATGGGGAGCGAATGAATGATCCTCATGCGAAGCCAAGCCACCAGACGAGCATCAGCGCCACGACGACCCGGCAGCATAGGGTGACGACGTCTTGTTCGTCTTGTTTTCGACGTTGAAGCAGGGCGGAAAAAGACGGGACGAAGAACTGGACGAAAAAAATAATACAAGGTAGGGTGATCCAGTAGTTTGCGATCAGCCGAATTGAAGCAATCCCGTAAGCGACGTGTGCGATATAACAGGCTTGCATGCTGGCAAACAAAACGATCCGCGTCGTTCGCTGGTGTCTGTAATCGAGATGATGATCAATTACATCTTCCGCACATGAAAAGGCCATCAACACCAAATTCGCAGCTGGATGGGTGACGCCAATAACCTGGCCGAATACGCAAGCGGAGAGCAGCGTGAGAGACAATGTCGCGATTAGTACAAGAACTCGGGTTCCGGTGGACGACAGCATCACGGGCGCACCAGGGACGAGCATGACGAGGGCCAATCCAAACAGGACGACTCCAAGGAACGCGTAGCCTACAATGAAGAACCGCGCATCCATGGTCTGTTGCTCTGGAGGATCCACCCAGTGGCTGGAAAAAGATGTGATCCAGGCGCACGTCACCAATCCAGCTGCCAGTGCCATCATCCACGCAGCCACCCCATCCACTCGATAGACGGGAAGAGGAGCAATAGGGGGTGCAGCGGCCCGTCTCGGCGTGGGAATGGGATGCATAGAGAAAAAATGACCTTTCTACCCTTCCTCATTCCCAGCTCCTCATGTCCGACCCCGCGCCGGATTGTCTCTGGTTCGATCTCTTACTAGAGGATAATCGAATCGTCATTGCGCGCGATCATCTCGATTTCATCAGCCTCGTGGCACTGGCCATTACCTGCCAACGCATGCTTCGCGAAACATGGCTTCCGCGCGGACTCCGCATGGCACACCCGACTCGTCCCGCGATGCCCTCGTACGCAAAGCTATCGGTCCATGGGAGAACGCGTGTATGATGCTTACAAGGTAGGTATTGACCACGTAGGGTATATTCATGATCGTATGCGTTACGTCGCTCGTGAAGTCATGCCTAATCCATCATTGGATATGGTGTACTGCACCGTATTGAAGGCGGCCATGGATAGAAGGGATGCCGATGCGGTGAAGTGGTTCCTCTCTCATTACCCGACCCTGAATCATCAAGTGCCTGGATTCTGGGAACCCGTCTTACGGAGATGGGCATTTAGTAGTGGTTATATGCAAGAGATATGGCTACTGCGTGGGTTGATTAAACCGATCCTCGACCGAGCCATTCTCTGCAATAGGTCCTCCTGGGCATTATACGACTGGCAGCGAGCGACGCTAGACCACACGCGACACCCGCTCAAACTCTTTACGTTTAAAGAGGAGCCACCGCTGCCGGACGCGACTTAATGTCTAGTCTCCTTCTCCTCTTCTCTACACCCACCATACTACGGCTAATAGTCCGAGCGCGAGCAAGGGCTCGACCCTCCCCGGCGCCATCCCCACGGGCACAGGATTGGATTGTCCATAGTCTTCGGGCGGGTCATACCGCGGCGGATTCGGGGGCGGCGGGGGTGGCAGCGGCGGCGGATTCGGCGCCAAAAAGAGCGACGCATTGACATAGCTAAAGACCAAGGGCAGGGACGGCGTCGCTTCATCGAGTACATCTTGGAGAATGGTCGATCCCGCGTTTTCATTTCCGGGCACCCAATTCGGCACGGCCATACCCAAGTAAATGGCACAAACGCCGCCGCCCAGTGGAGACGCCATGGACGTGCCACTGAGAATCGCCGTACAGTCATTGCATGGGTTGCCATTGCCATCAAACGGCCAGGCGCCCTGAACATTCACCCCGGGCGCGGCCAAGTTGGTGCACGAACCAGTATTGGAAAAGGAAGCAATCGTATCCGTATCGTCCGTGGCCATGACGGACAGGACGCCCGTGGCATCCGAAGGGCTATAATCACAGGCATTGCCGCCCGAATTGCCCGCGGCCACGCTAATGCAAACATGACAGTTTTGCTGCAAGGCATAGAGTTCATTGTCGAGCGTCGACGATTGCCCGCCATTGAGGCTGAGATTGATGACAAAGGGCTTGTTGGGATTGGAGAGACACCACGCTAAAATGTCGGCCAGCGCCGCCACCACGGACGAGACCGTGCCCGACCCGCTGGAATCCAAGGCCTTGTAGGCGCGAAGCGTGGCCACCTAAGACTAAAGATCATTTTCTCGTCATGGAAGAGGAAGAAGCCGCGATTCCCATGATTGGCGATGATAACGAAGAGGGTGATCACCCCTCCTCCTCCTTTCCCTTTTCCGAGCGTAAAAGCCCCCTGTTTCTCATCTCCTGCTTTCTGATCATTGGACTCCTGGGCTTGGTCATTGGCGTCCCCTTTCTCATCTATGGGAACCAACCCACTTACTGTGGTATTCTCATTGCGCTCGCGGGGCTTTCCCTTCTCGCCGGCCTTGTTCTATGGATCCAACACTCGCGCGCCATCCGACTGGAACAGAAGCAACGATTGGCCATGGAGCGCACCTTGGCCACGCCAAGCGTTTGACCGCCGAGGAGAGACATGACATGCGTTCCATGCCCGTTATCGTCATTGGCCGACCCGCCATTCAGGGTGTTGGTCACGGCAGTTGCGCGGCCCGTAAATTCCACTTGAGATGCATCCACGCCCGTATCCACGGTAAACACGTAGATTCCCGCGCCTTCGCCATAATAGGGGTAATTGCCATTGAAGATGAGCGGGCGAGTAGCAATCCGCTGCAAATGCCATGGCGCGCTCGTTTCCACGCCGGCTTGGCGTTTTCGCGCGGAAGAAATGGAGACAATCGTCGGGCTTGGAATGCGCATGGCGTGATCGGTTCCGACATGCCAGGACACGCCCTTGGGGGCATATTGTGTTAACCACGAAGAGAGATTGGCTCCATTGAAGCAATCCATGCCGAGAATCGTGCGCTGGGCCGTCTGTCGTTCACTATAGGGCGCGCAGTCGACATTGAGGGTGGCCAGAAACGGGGTCAGTTGGAGCGCGGGTCGCCCTTGTCGAAGCACGACGCAATAGGCGATCGGGGGAGAGGCGCGTTTCAGGGTAGTCGTGGACCGAGAATGAAAGTGCTGCCATAGGGTCGTCGTCGCGGCGGCCGAAAAAGATACGAAAAGAAGCAAGGAAAGCACAAGGGCGCGCGACATGGCGGACGGCGCCGAAACTAGCGGAAATCATGGTTATCTTCTTTTGCATGTGGGTCCTCCGAATCCCATACAGAGATATTTCCTGCATTTCATAAAAATAGGGCACCTTCTTCTTCCCTCCTTACACATGCACAGTTTCCATCAAGTCGGGCGGGGTATCGTGCCCGTTTCTCGCGGGTTTGGTCCCCGGAATGGGACTAGGGGGCTCGCCCGCCAGAACCGTCTCAATCTCATGCCCCGCCGTCAACAAGGGCTCTTCGGGGGGTCCAGGTGGAATTTCCGGCAGATTCGCTTCATCATCCTCGTCGTCGGCGTCTTCGGCGGCATCCCGTACTTGCAAGGCCACCATGGTATTATCATCCACGTCACCATCGTCCTCCGCCACGGTCGCCACGTATTTGCTCAATTCGCGCTGGTCTTGGTCCACTTTCCATCGTCGCATAATGATAATAATGAGTACGACAATAATAAGCGTGCCCACTGCGCAGGCGCCGACAATGAGAAAGACGAGCCAATCCATTTGCTCGGCGGCCGTCGGGGAAGAGAGAATAGGGGCGGATCCGTTGACGGGCGTGCTCGCGCCAAGAACGGCCGTCGGGCTCACGACTTGAATAATCACCGGGGTCGAGAGGAGGATAGAGGGCGGAGACGGCGCGAAAGAAGGAGGGGGAAACGAAGGGTTGAGCGCGGGTCCATGGGAGGAAGACGCGGGAAAACCAAGCGGGGAAGAGGGCGTCGCGGGCCATGACGGGGAGGATACAGATGATGGTGGTGGAGGAGGAGGAAGAGGAGTATCCCCTAGTTGGACCACGGGCAAGGGGGTCGATAGCCCCGTATTCGCATTGCAGAGGGCCCAGACGGTCAAGGGAAGCGTCGTCCATGTGGACCCGATCGGCGTCGTGTAAGAAGGACTGCCATTGGGCGCCGCGGTCAAGCTCATGTAGTTCCGTCCCTGTGCATTCCAACTTCCATAAACGTCGATAAAGGAAAAGGGACCGGCACTCGGTGTCGCGGTCGACAAGGGCCAATCCAAGACACCCGGCACGTAATTGCTTTGCTCAATAAAGACGCCCAGGGTATAGGCAGTGCCCCCGCCCAACAGCGTGGTATTCGTCAAATTGTGCGCGAACCGATAGACGGTAATATTGAGCGACGACGGGGCTTGGGTGGCCCAGGGATTGGTCGTATTGTCAATCCAGGTTTCCACGGCGGCGCGCACCCCCGTCGTGGCACTTCCATTCGGTGGACTCCCTTTCCATAGGAAGAAGTGCACCGCGCCCGTCGTTCCATTGCTAGGCTGATAGCGCGCCAAGGGAAGGTCAATGAAAAGAGAAGTGGCACTACTAGCATTCGGCGTCCCCTGCAGGGCAAAGGGCGCGATTAATAGAAGCGTCGGATGAAAGCCATTGCTCAAAAGGCTGGTTTGCTGAATCGCGGGCATGGTCACGGGCAAGGTCACGGAGGTATTCGTCGTGACATTGCTCGTGCTCGTGGTATTCGTCGTACTGTTAAAGGAAACCACTTGATTGGTCAGGCTGGTAGTGGTCGTCACCGTGGCCAGGTTCGCCGTCGACATGGCACCTGAGGAATACCAGCTCGCGCCATGGGCGAAAGGAGCTAGGAGTAGAGAGAAACAAAGGAGGATCCAGGGACGACTCATCAATCGACACATGGAATGATCAACCAGAGTACCGTATGGATCCTAATGTTTGTCGTTTTTCACCCATGGCCACCAAAAGACCATAGGCGGGATCTTGGATTAGCCTGGGTCAATTTTAGTAACCACCAATGACAAACAATGTAGTGTCTATG
>Ga0181522_10001373_pt1 | contig 14911 bp, 11 predicted proteins | sample PEATcosm2014_Bin_27_FD_121103 | JGI IMG/M metagenome (GOLD analysis project Ga0181522, IMG submission 121103) | Peatland microbial communities from MTU Mesocosm Facility, Houghton, MI, USA - PEATcosm2014_Bin05_10_metaG | ecosystem: Environmental > Terrestrial > Soil > Wetlands > Peat | place... | reverse complement strand
TTCACGGCGGCGAATTGTTTTTCGCTCGCGCGCGTTGCCAGCACATTTCCGCCGTGCTTCGCCAGCTGCGCAAAGATAGCCGCGGTCTGCGAGGGCGTCTTGCCTTGCCCGAGAATGATTTCCGGCATGCCTGCTCGAAGGGCGCGATGGTGATCGACTTTCGCGAAGCCGAGATCTTCGAATGGCAGATGGCGCAGGCGATCGACGGCCTCGTCGGGAGAGAGCGTTTGCTTGCGTACTTGCTCGAACAGTTTGCGGATGGATTCGGCGTTCAAGGAAAACTCAGAGCCCGGTCTCGGCGTCCACCAGGTAAGTTCTAGATTAGCACTCCGAGAAGATTTCACCGCAAGGGGGCACGCAGGAACTAAAAAGAAAATCAAGCGTGTGCGGCGCGTGTCTGCGGGCGGGCGATTGAACGAAGTTTGGAAATCACGGTGCTACACACTTTCCGTGCAATCCCAGGTTCGTCGAGATGCGTGAGGAAGAGACGCCGCACACCGCTGGGAGCCACTTTGCCGGCGACATAGGCGTCGTAGATCTGACTTCCGATGCGATAACCCCATTCCTCGGCGGCAGCTTCGAAGTTCTCGGCATCTGCCTCGATCGCCGCTTGTGCTGCTTTCTCGCAGCCGCTCCGCGATGGTTGAGGCGCGACGTCGGCAGACGGCGTGGGACGAGAAGGATAGAGCACTCGCGATCCGAAGTAAGCCACCGCATGTTCGATGACGCGGCGATAGAAGCGATCAGTGCTTTGAACTTGCGACTTCTCCGGATCGGAAACCGGGCCTTCCGTCGACTGGCCATTCAAACGCCGCGGCAATCCCTGGCACGCGTGATGCAGAAAACGAGTGATATCTTCAGCCGCGTGCATCATCTGGAATTCGCGGATATAGAAAGCGTTCACCTGCGGTAGATAAGCGCTGCCTCGATGTTCGACTGCCGTCAGCAAAGATTGCCGATCCTGCTCGCTGATACCCTTGCGCGATAGCAGGCGGCCTAATATAGCGTCGGATGTCCCGCCGTAGACTTCGGGCATCATGTCCACAAGAAATTTTGGTTGCGTGCCGTTGTGAGGCGAATATCGGTTGATCTCGAGGAATCTCGCCAAGCTGTCGATCAGGTTGTAGATGGTCGGAGCGAAATCCGGACCGTCATCGCAGCGACTCCATTGATCGAGAAACAGGCGATAGCTTTCGTATTTTTCCAGCGGGGTTGCGTTGAATACGCAGATCACATCGTCGTTCACGCGAACGGCTTCCACTTTGTCGGCGCGTTCCCCTGCGGCGCGCCAGTAGAGGGCGTCGATGTTCTGCAGAACCGTGAGAACTTTGGCGCCAGGCATTTGCTCTTTCAGCGCGCGCGGCAGGTGCGCGGGAGCGAGATGCGATTCACCAAACAAAACAAAAATGACGGCGTTCGGATGCCGTTCACGGATTTCTGCAAGCTTGATCGCCGCATGACGGTCTCGCGCGCCAATTTTGCGCAGGTCTTCGCGCGGCATGCAGTCGAGGCCGTAGAGAGCTTCAGCGTGATCGCGAGCCGTTACGAGCAGTTCGTAGAACGGCGCCCAGTCATATCCCCAGTCGAGGTCGAAACGAATACGCTGGCGGAATTCCTGTTCATCGATCTCCCGTCGCCACCATTCGTCGAGAATGTGCTGATCGCGCGCGAAAATGGTTTCGACCCCCAGAACCACCGGACGGTCCCCGGCGAGCGCCCGCTGCTCCATCAGCGATGCAGCCTGACGTTGTGCCGACGGCAGCGCGTGGTAATCACCAATTAGGACGACGTCAGAGCCTCGCACAGCGTCGCGGAGTTGCTCGGCGTCGAGTACAGATTCGTAATTGCGGAACGCTTGATTGAAATCGCGCAGATATTTGCGGCGGTTGTGTGAATCCTGCACCCGGATTTCACGTTCCACTCCCGCCAGAGCGTGGAGCTGCGCTGCACTGCGGCGAGACCGGAGATTTGACGTGGACGCCATTTTTCTTAATGCTTTCTCAGCCGTCGCTTGCTACCCGCCTTGACTTCTCTACCGATGCCTCCCTATGCTCCAACTTCGAGGCAACATTGCCCAACTACCCGCCGAAGAACCTGACCATCGCGACCACCGGAGCCAGTGGAGCTATTTTTCTCCGGCAATTCTTGCAAGCCGTCGAACGCGATAAACGCGTTGAAACCGTGAACTTCATCGCTTCCGACAGCGCTCTCCGCGTCATGGCCGAAGAACTCGGACTCAAAGGCCGCTCCGATCTCGTTGCACGGATCCTTGGAACGTCTTCCGCAAATTCCCGCAACCGCTCGACGCGCAAGATTCAAGTGCAAGCCAATTCCGACATCGGAGCCAACATCGCCAGCGGCTCCTATCCCGCTGACGCCATGGTTGTTATCCCCTGCAGCGTGGGCACCTTAGCCCGCATCGCAAACGGAGTCGCTGCTCAACTGATCGAGCGCGCCGCAGATGTTTCCCTAAAAGAAAAACGTCCGCTGGTGCTCTGCGTTCGCGAAACGCCGCTCAACAAAATCCACATTCGCAACATGTACCGGGCGGCCGATGCCGGAGCCACGATCTTTCCGCTGATTCCGGCGTTCTACTACCGTCCTGCTTCATTAGATGAGATGGCGCGTGAATTCGCTTACCGCGTGCTGGCTCATCTAGGCCTTCCACAGCCTCAAGCGTTCCACTGGAAAGGCTGAAGGATCAGTAACTTGCCCGCCTAAGAAATTCTCTTCCCCGCAATTACAGTCATCGGCGTGCACGGGGCAGGATTTCAGTGTAGATACCCGAAAGTGCAGGAGGCAGATACCTCTCGGACATGTACGCCCGGGGACGGCCAGACTTTTGGGATTTGACCGAGTTTTCCAAAGCCTCAATCCGCAGACGATGTCGTAGAATGCGGCAACTTTCCGAGGAAGGCGATCCATGCTCACACGTTGTCTCGTAGCACTGGTCGGATTCGTGTTTCTGGGGACTTTGGCCCACGCCGCGGATGACCGCAATCCATTCGCTGGCGATGCCAAGGCGGCAAAAGCCGGTGAGTACGAATTCCGCATTAACTGCGCCCTCTGTCACGGACTGGGTGCTCATGGCGGAGGCCGCGGTCCCGATCTTACCAGCGCGCAGAAGAAGCACACTCACTCCGACGCCGATATGTTTCAGGTCATCAGCAACGGGATTCCCGGGACGGTGATGCCCGCGAATGGCACCAACGGGCAAGGCGTCGGCATGACCGATGAAGAGATCTGGCAAATCATTACCTACATCCGCAGCCAGGAAGTGAAAGCTCCGGTCAATTCGCAGGGCAATGCCGCGCATGGTAAAGAGCTGTTCTACGGTGACGCAAATTGCTCGCTTTGCCACATGGTCGACGGCAAAGGCGGCAGACTCGGGCCCGAGTTAACGGCCGTCGGAGCTTCGCGCACGCGCGCGGCGCTCATCGACTCGGTACGCAATCCAAGCGACCGGCTGGCGTGGGGCCTGACAGAGTCAACGAAAGAATTTCCCCAAGAATATGAGAGCGTCACGGCTGTAACCGCCGATGGGGAAGAAATTAAGGGCGTGACCCTCAACGAAGACAGTTTCACCGTGCAGATCATGGACACCAGCGAACAGATTCATCTGCTGGAGAAAGACAAGCTGCGCTCATTTCAGAAAACGCGGCAGTCGGCGATGCCTGCATATAACATCAGCACTCTGAGCGACAAGGATCTGGACGACATCCTGGCCTTCTTGGTCAGGGTGGGGGCGAAATGAAGGGACGCGCCGAGACGCAGGGCCTGAAGGCAATCATCTTTCGCATCCGTAACGCGGCCCTCGAAGGGCCGCTCTTCCACGGCTGTGCCTGCCGCGCGGTTGTGGCCGGAATGTTCGTCCTCTTCATCACGATCATTCCTAGCGGCGCTCAAGTCACCTTTGATCGGCTCGTGAATTCCGCGAAAGAGCCGCAAAACTGGATGACTTATTCCGGCGACTATTCTGGAAAGCGTTTCAGCGGGCTCGACCAGATCAATAAAACGAACGCGCACACGATCGTCGCGAAGTGGGTGTACCAGACTGGCGCAACGGGAAAGCTCGAGACCTCGCCACTCGCGGTTGACGGAATTCTTTATGCGACGGGTCAAGATGATCGCGCCTTCGCTCTTGATGCCCGCACTGGTCGCCCGATCTGGATGTACCAGCGGCAAATACCGAGCGACATTCGTCCATGCTGCGGGCACGTGAATCGAGGGCTGGCAATTCTCGGCGACAAAGTATTTATGGGAACGCTGGACGCCCACGTCATCGCTCTCGACGCCAAAACTGGCAATGTTGTTTGGGACGCGACTTCCGCGGACTATCGCACCGGACACAGCTTCACCGTCGCGCCGCTGATCGTGAAGAATCTCGTCGTGATTGGAATTTCCGGAGGCGAGTACGGAGTACGCGGATTTATCGACGCCTACGATGCCGACACAGGCGAGCGCAAATGGCGCCTCTATACCGTGCCCGGGCCCGGAGAACCGGGACACGATACGTGGGAAGGCGATTCATGGAAGGTTGGCGGAGCTCCTGCGTGGAACACAGGAACCTATGATCCGACAACAAACCAGATTTTCTGGCCGACGGGCAATCCTTCGCCCTCGAATCGTGGCGAGGGGCGCGCCGGAGACAATCTTTACAGCAATTCCCTGCTCGCGCTCAACGCGGACACCGGCAAGATGAATTGGTATTTCCAGTTCACCAAGCACGACGAACATGACTGGGACGCAACCCAGGTTCCTGTGATGGTTGACGCCGGCGGGAAGCATCTGATCGCGCAAGCCAATCGCAATGGATTTTTCTACGTAATCGATCGCACGAATGGAAAGCTGATTTCCGCAGAGGCCTACGGCAAGCAGACATGGAGCGACACCAAGGATACTGACGGGCGTCCGATAGCGAAGAAAGAAGCTTCGCCGACGCTCGAGGGACACACAGTATGTCCCGGGGCTTTGGGAACGACCAATTTCATGGCCCCGACCTACGATGTCCAGACTGGGTTGTTCTACGTCACGGCGCGCGACCAATGCGACATCTTCAGCACCGCTCCGCAGCCGTACGAGGCCGGACACGCGTTTTATGGCAGTGCATATTTCCCTTCCGAAGAAGCCAGGCCATACCTGGGATTTCTGAAGGCAATCGATCCGACCACGGGCGAAGTGAAATGGAAGTTCCAGCACACGTCGCCGACGTGGTCAGGCGTACTTTCGACTGCAGGAGGGCTCGTCTTCAGCGGCGATGCTGAAGGAAACTGCATTGCCTTCGACGCGGCCTCCGGTAAGCCTCTGTGGCACTTCCAGATGGGCGGGGCGGTCTATGCACCGCCGATGGCTTTTTCCGTGGACGGAAAAGAATATGTAGCCATCGCGGCAGGAAGTGCAGTTTACGCGTTTGGACTGCCGTGAAAATAGAATGCGGGCATTTTTCCCTGTTTCTATTGCCTCGCACGGTACACATCCTTCCCCCGATTGACGCCGCGCAGCATTCCGTACTAATCTGCGATTACACCGGAAAGGAGGTGGTCGGATGACAATTTCTGAAGGCAGTTGTAGATGTATCCAAAGACCAGGTGAGGTGGCTGAGACTTAGAGCGGTTGCTCTAAGCGGGGCTTTGGGCGCGGAATTCGCAAGGACTGCGCCGAGAGCTACAGCCCGCACACTACCGGTGATTAAGGATTGACGCGCTTGACGCAGGTCGGTCGAGAGCGCTATCAGGGACCCGGAGTTGCCGAAGAGGCCACGTTAGAGTGACCACCTCTTGGTCAATCCCAAACAGTCCACCGGGCGGCCCGCAGGCCTTGTTCTCACAAGTGCTTGCGGGCCGTTCTATTTTTCGGAGAATGATCTCCTGGCCCGCCCGCAGTCTTACCCACGAATGACAGACCTGTGCCGACCGAAGTATTCTGCCTGAGTGTCGAATCTCGACGAATCGAAAGAGCGACTGCGTCTTGCCGGAACCTACGCTGGGATGACGGACGGTGAGCTCCAACATCTTGCACGCGATCCAGAGTCTTTAACGGAAGCAGCATGGGAGATGCTGGACGAGGAGCTTGATCGCAGAAATCTGGAATTGCCTGCCCAAACCATCAATCCTGAGCCAGAACTCGACCTGCGAACTCTGGTCACCATCCGGCAATTTCGGGATCTTCCCGAGGCGCTGCTGGCAAAAGGCAGCCTTGAGTCGGCGGGCATTGAGTGTTTTCTGCGCGACGACAATCTCGTTCGGCTCGACTGGTTCATTTCAAATTTTGTCGGGGGCGTGAAACTTTGCGTAAAGCCGGAGGACGCCGAGACTGCTCAAAAATTGCTCGACGAGCCTATTCTCGAGGGATTGTATGTGCAGGACGTGGGATTGTACGAGCAGCCTCGCTGCCCTAAGTGCCAGTCGCTGGACGTGAACTTTCGCGAACTCGACCGCCCGATTGCCTATCTCAGCGCCTTTCTTAAAGTTCCGATGCCGGTGCAGCGCAAAGGATGGCGCTGTCATTCCTGTGATGCCGAGTGGGATGACGACGGATCGCCTGATTCACCGTCGTAGCTTTTCAAACCCCTTGCGGATCACATCTTGCGTATCGTCGGCTAACTTTAGCTCCGGCAACTCTTCGCGCGTGAACCAGCGAACTTCGGCAGCGTCGCTGGCGGCGAGAAGCTCACCTCCAACCCGGCGGCAGAGGAAATCAATCAGGACGTAGTGATACTGCACCCGCTTCTCATGATTGTGCAGGATGCGGTCGTAGACGCCGAGCAGATCGCCGGGCTCGACGACGAGTCCGGTCTCTTCGCGCGCCTCGCGCACGGCGGCTTCGCGCACCAGTTCGCCCACTTCGAGCACGCCTCCGGGGATCGACCACTGCCCCTGAATGGGAGGGTTGGCGCGCTTCACCAGCAGGACATGATCGTCCTCAATGATGATCGAGCCGACGCCCACTAGCGGAAATTCGGGGAATTCGCGTTTCACTTCAGTTCTCAGTTCCCGGTTCCCGGTTCTCAGAATCTCACCGTGCGCTTGTCGAAAAATATCGAGATCGCGATTATAGAGGCTGCTCAAGAACATCTAAGGTGGACATCGTACGGCAGTTGCCCAATCGGCTTGCTAGAATGACGCTCGGAATTAATGCCATGGCGCTCGAAGAATATAAGCGAAAACGTCGATTTGAAGACACGCCCGAGCCTCCGCCAAAGGTGGAGAAAAAGAAAGGCAATCGCTTCGTGGTCCAGAAGCACGATGCGACTCGCTTGCACTACGACTTCCGGCTGGAGATGGAAGGCGTACTGAAATCATGGGCGGTGCCCAAAGGGCCCTCGCTCGATCCGGCGGATAAGCGTCTGGCCATGCAGGTCGAGGATCATCCTGTTTCATACTTTGATTTCGAAGGAAACATTCCCGAAGGCAACTATGGCGCCGGCAGCGTCATGGTGTGGGACGTGGGCACGTGGCAGCCCCTGTCTCCTGTGCAGGTGGACGGGAAATACGTCCCGGGCACAGAAGCCGAAGCCGCGGCCATGCTGGCCAAGGGAGACTTGAAGTTCCGGCTAAAGGGAAAACGCCTTAAGGGTGACTTCGCACTGATCAAGATGAAGGGCCGACGTCCGGGAAGCAAGGGCAACGAATGGCTCATGATCAAGAAGCATGATGACGATGTCGTCGAGGGATACGACGCCGGTGATATCGATGAGTCGGTGCTCAGCAAGAGAAGCATGGGCGAGATCGCCGGCGACGGCCGATCTCGAGAATGGAAGAGCCGCCCCGCCGGTCGAGGAAAACTGAAAGCAGCATGGCTCGCCGACGCGATAGCTCGCGTCGAGAAAAAAAAAAGCTCACTAAACACAGGGGGCGCAGAGGAGCACCGGGGAAAAGATAAAGAACAATCTAAAAGAAAATCCCCTGTGAGCTCTGTGCCCCCTGTGGTAAAGACGTTTGGGTCTTCACCCAAACCCACCGCTCTCATTCACGCGCCGGTAAAGCGCCCCATGCCTACAGCCATCCATCCGATGCTCGCAGAGTCCATCAACCAGCCGTTTGACAGCGCCGATTGGCTATTTGAAATCAAGTGGGACGGCTATCGCGCTGTCGCCTTTATCGAAAGCGGCAAAGTTCGTTTGGTATCTCGGAATCAGAACGAGCTAACTGCTCGTTATCCCGAATTGAAGGACATGGCGAAATTCGTCAAGGCTAAGAATGCAATCCTTGACGGCGAAGCCGTCGCGCTCGATGAGGACGGAAAAGCCTCGTTCAGCCTGATGCAGCAACGAACGGGTTTCCGTGCGGGTGGGAAGAGGGCTGCAGCCAAAGCGGACGTGCCCGTACTTTATTACGCCTTCGATCTGCTGTATCTCGACGGAGAAGACTGGCGCAAAGTTCCGCTCGAAGAACGAAAGCGCAAGCTGCAGTCCATCGTCAAGACGGGCGACTCGCTCCGTTATTCCGATCACTACGCAGAGCAAGGCAAGTCGCTATTTGAGGTTGCGAGATCCAAGGGATTGGAAGGTATTGTCGCCAAGAAGCGAGAGAGCGTTTATGAAGAGCGTCGCAGCCGCGAGTGGCTGAAGATCAAGATCCGGCATCGCGTGGAGTGCGTGGTCGGTGGCTTCACCGAGCCCGAGGGCAGCCGCACGCATTTCGGGTCATTGGTCCTCGGGCTCTACGACAAGCAGGGACGGCTGATTCATGTTGGACAAGCGGGGAGCGGATTCAATCAGAAATCTCTGGCCGAAATCTGGAAAACTCTGCAAAAGCTCGAGACCAAGAAGAATCCGTTCTACGGCGAAGTCGAGGCACTGCGGAAAGTCAGTTGGGTGAAGCCGGAACTCGTCGCCGAAATTGAATATGCCGAATGGACAGATGGAACGAATGAGGGCAGCGGCCCAAAACTGCGCGCGCCCGTTTTCTTAGGATTGCGCGACGACAAGGACCCAAAAGAATGCCTGTTGGAAGACGTGGCCGAGCAGCCGTCGGATTCGAAGCCTTAAATTTTTCGCTGGGATGGATATCCGAGAACGCTATTCCTTACTGCTGGTCAGGCCACGTTACATGAGCCGGCAATGAAGGCGGAGCGGGAATCGGAGGATAGTCAGGACCTCTCTCGTCGTTGAAAGCCAGGTCGATATGCGGCAACGCCTCTTCCTGCTCTGAAGCGGTCATGAGATTCTTTGCAAGGAGCGCCGATGCAGTGTCCCGGTACTTCTCTTGCTCCGCGCCGATGAATTCCTGAAGCTCGCGGTAGAACTGCTCGTTCGACTTGAATTGGATCGTATCTTTAGTCTCAATCTCCCACTCGATATCGTCCTGTGGAATCGCCAACATGCGCGCGATCAAGCTGCGTCGCTGCTCGGGACCTAACACCAGGAAAGTTAAATTCTCGCAACGATTGCCTCTGTAGTGTCTCGTCTCGGAGCGAAGAGTATAAATTGGATCTGGGCCTGGAATCAGAACAAAACCGCCCTCCATCTTATCCTCCGACAACTCATACACGCCGAATTTCGGCCAATCCTTGTGAGTGTCGTCGGCGAAACAACTGCCGGAGGTCCCGTCCCGATAAAGGGCTTCGGCTTTGGACGTTGGAGTTGTAATCGTGATAGTAGCCCGACTGTGAATGCTCGACAGCAATTCAGCGGCAAAGCCCGCGGGAGATGCTTGCGCGAGCAAAGCTGCGCCTATGTATTGCAGATTGTGTTCACCTAGGTTTGTGGGAGCGGAGCGATAGAGTTCCAGATCGAGCGATTGAGACTCCTCCAACGGCAACCGCGTGAGCAGTATGGCAACCTGATTGGGAAAGTCTGCTGCGAGATTGCTCAGCGTGCGGGCTGAAACTACGGCTTGCAACTGGATCAAAGTGTCAAGCGTGGCGGCCACCGCATCGCGTTGATCCATTTGAAAGGATGTGAGGCCGCCGCCGGCGTTGTTGTCATCTGCCGGCGCGGGAAGGACCTCCCATTCCACCACTAAAGGGAGCATTTCAGGTACGAGAGTCTGATCTTTCGTTGCAAGAGCGTAGTGGGCGCCCCAAGCGACGAGGCGGGGGTCTCTGCTCGAGAGCAATTGTTCGATCTTGTCTCGCGGTGATGTCTCAACAGGAGGTGAATCCTGGGCGAGGGCGTGGGTCGCAGCAATGTCCGTTAGCCAGAGCAGAGAGAAGATAATCAGTATGTTCGTTCGAAACACAGCCATCGATGTCTCGCCAGGCGTTATCGAAATTGTTTCTGAATTCCGGGAAATTGCTTGTCCCTACTTAATGTCCTTCATCGCCATCAGCGTTCCATAGTCGCGTCCGCTGGCATCGACGGCGCGCGCGACCACTGCAGCGAACGCTTCTCTGACTTCCGGATATTTTGCAACCAGCGCTTTGATGACTGCCGTGTTGTCCTGGAAGGCCTGCCCCGTATTCGAGGCATCGGCGATCTGATACCTCACGATCAAATCCAAATCATTTCCAACAGCCTCGGGAAACACCGCGGTGACTTTGTATGTCACGGCTCCTGCGGGAAGATCGACGGACTTTCCTCCCGCCGGTAGATCTTTCGGCTGCACGCCCTGAGATTCGTCGTATAAATTGTCGGTGGCCAGCGTACTCATGAAAGATAACGCCGAGATTAAATTTCGAGCCTCCAGATAGAAAAACCACGCATTGTGCATCTGGCCTTTAGTTTTGTACTCGCGAGCGCGGTCCAGAAACCAGTTGCTGTCGTGACCCGCAATGTCGGCGGCCTTGATGTAAAGCCCTGCGAGTTTCCAGTCGGTCCCGGTCTGCTGGAGAATCTCCGAAAACATGGTCTTGCCCTTTGGAGAGGTCGCATTCAACAGAACGGCGGCATACTTCCCTGGAGGCAGGTTGTCGAGATAAAAGGCAGCGCTACTCGAGGTCTGACCATTCTTACCAAACACACCACACAGAAACTCGGCATGTGGATCAGGAGTGCCGCTCGACGCGTCCAGCAAAAAGGCCGACTTCAGAGAAGCTTGCGCTCCCATCAAGTCCGGCTGGTGATCTTTAACGGTGGTCTCGATTCCGCCGAAGTCCGATGCCAGGCTTGGAATCGCATTCTGCTTCATCGTCGCAGAATCACCCTTCGCGGCGAGATCGAAGAAGCGTTGGCCAGCCGCCGTGATGGCAGAGCGCGTAGCGTCGTCCAGTTCTCCAGACGTTTGGCAGCTTTGAGCCGTCGCGCCGGAACTTAAGAAAGCCAGAGAGGAGAAGAAAAACGAAAACGCGCAGAGTTGCAGACGATATGGCGCCAGTTTCATGATGTTCCGCCTTTACTTTCAGAGGGTTGGACGCCTCGGCACAGTGTACGCTCGCCAACACCACCCTTGATAAGATTTTATGTGGCCCGAAATGGTTGACTGTAATCGGCTTACGCGTATCCCCAATCGTGCTATTCCGTCTCGCGCGTGCAAGAGAGTAGCCTGAATACGTTCTATCTCGTGCGGAGTTAGAGGCCACCAGTTCCTTCCAGCCATACCGGTGCTAGAATTCCGGTAAGGCGGTCTGTCGTGTCCCCAGAAAGCCGGGCTATTGCAGGAGTCGTTATGAGCACAGGACGAAAACTAAACACGCTGAGCCGAGTTTTGCTATTAGGCGCTGCGGTCCTGTGCGTGGTCGGTGTCGCCGAGTCACATGGTGACTCGGTTCAAAGCCAAAGCCATCACAAGAAAACGAAAAAGCCGCAGCTGCCTCCTTTGCCATCGGGGCCAACCGGTCGCCCGGTCCAGCAGATTCCTTTGGATTCGATCGCGGCAGTTCCGCCGCAAGTCAGCTATCAGGATAAACAGCTCACGATCATCGCGCCGAACTCGACTTTGGCCGACATTCTGCGCGCCGTGCGCAAGCAAACGGGCGCCGATATCGAGGTTCCTGCCGCGCCCGAGCGCGTTGTCACTCACCTGGGTCCAGGGCCGGCTCGCGATGTTCTGTCGGACTTGCTCAACGGTTCCCGTTTCAACTATGTACTGCTAGGTTCGCCCGGAAATGACGCGATATTGACCCGGGTTGTACTCGTGCCGAAGAGTGGGCAGGACGCTGGAACTTCGCCCGCGCCTGCAACCGAGGCTCAACCTGGCGCGCAGGCTGCCAATGCGCCCGCTTCGGATCAAGACCCTCAGGCCGACGCCAATGACGCCGACTCCAACGATGACAATGCTGCCGAAGAGAATGGTGATCAGCCAACCGAGGCCGAACAAGCGCCGGCCGCCAATCCCGATCAGCCTGCTGTGAAGACTCCGCAGCAGATGCTGCAAGAAATGCAGCAACGCCAGCTTATGATCCAGCAGGGACAGCAGCAGCAGCCCGGCCAACCACCGATGCCGGGCAACGTTCCGCATCCGCCACAAGAACAATAACCTCAATCGCGATTTCAGGACGCACGCACGGGTGTGGCCCGTTTCATTTTGCGCGGAATGATGCTGATTGAAGAATGATCCGCTGAGGGGACCGCCCGCGATTTACCGCTGGTTTCCGCGATGCATCTCGGAATGCTGCGTATAACGACTTGCCACTGCCGAGTCGCTCCGGTCAACCATGGTTTTTTCCAGGAGTTTCCAGTCGCGCTCGACCTCGGTTTCCGTGATTGCGTGGGCCGAACGGCCGCTCAGCTCCGATTGCAGCCGCGCTTCCAGAAGTTGACGGACCAGTTGCGGAGGAGCCTGTCCACTTAAAACATTCTCAGCCGATGCTCCAACTTCGACTAAATTGTCTCCCACCCTCATCTGTAGAAGCGGGCGTCCTTGCGCATCGACTGTTGTCGTCGACTTGGACTGAAGTTTGCTCCAAACCTTATCGACGTTTGCATTGGGACTATCCGGATACGATCCCACGAGCACACGCTTCAGTTCCTCGCGATACGCTCGCAGGTCCTCGCGATCCAGTGGGGGTTCGGGACTGTTGCCCGCAACGAATACCATCGCGTCCCGACCTGGATCAAAATGACCGGCTCCCGTTCCCACGTAAACCGCGACGACGCAGCCCGCAAAGATGGGACTGACGACCGCGCTCGGTACAATATATTTTTTCGATTTGAAGAAGGACTCCACCACTCCGTGGACTGCCGAGCTCCGCGGCATGCTGCCTGGCACCTGCGAAATCACAAGCCGCGAAGACTGCAGCTCTGGATGCCGAACCGTATACTTCGTCAGCATCTTCGCCATCTGTTTCGGAGTCGTCATGCCAACATCCGCCACCACGCTCCGATGAAATGACTTGGGGTAATAGAAGTTCAGAATGTCTTTGGCAAAATCAGCGCAATTCCGCGAGACCAGGTGGAAATGTGACTCGTTCGCGGAGGAGTTCAGCTTGCGGATCAGAGCGTCATCCTGCTCGGGGGTGGTTTCGATCTCGAACCCGTAGATCGTCCGGTCGTACGAAGAGCCCACTAGTTCGTACCAGTTGCCTCCCGGTGCTCCGCCTTCTTCGGTATCGGGTGCGATGTCTTCCAGATACTGGCGCCGGTAACGGTCGCGCAGGAACGCGGTCATCTTCGCGTCCGCAAACAAAGGAATATCTTCGCGGCTTTCGACCGCATAGAGGTACGGGATAAGGGGGATCGCAACCCAGTCGTATCCAGCAACGCCGTCATAACGGCTGAGAACGACTCCAGTCTCACCCGGGGCACAGCGGCGCAGGACGAGCGGATTGTCCGCGCAAACGCCGGAAAGGTAGACCGCGGCGTGTCCGGTGGCCGTGAAGAACCCGAGCTTACCATATGGCTCCTCCAGAAGGAGGGTCGCGGAAGCATGAGCTATGCCAGCGCAAGCCAGCACCAGCAAAAATAAGGCACTCACTGCGCGCCGCATCGGCTGAATGTGGCGTAAGACCATAATCACCATTATCCCAGGGAAACTCTACCGTTAAGACTAACTCGCTTAATTAGAACCCTTTAGCGAAAGATTAGTTGCTATTAAACGAAAAAGCGAGTTACGGAAGTTCAGAAACTGTGGAGCGCGAAATAGCGAATATTAAGCGAAAACTGCCGAGATTGTCAGCGGCTGACAGGGAGAAGCATAAGATTCTTCACTTTGCAGGGTTTCGCACTTGCTCAATCGCCCACTGAGCGCTCTCGGCGACCGCTTGGTCGTCGTCTGCCGACATTTTCTCGAGAATTGGCAGGAATTCCCGCTGCCCGCTGTTCCCCATGGCGATGGCAGCATTGCGCCGCAAGCCTGACCGCTTGGTGCGGCGTATGGGAGATCCACGAAATGTCTCCCGAAACTCTTCGGCCGACATTTCCGCGAGCCACTCAAGCGCTGGATTGACGAGCCCGCCGCGAGCTTGGAACTCAGGCGCGGCAGAGGACGGAGCTTTCCGGTTCCACGGGCAGACATCCTGGCAGATATCGCACCCGAATACGTGCCGACCGATTCCGAGTCGCATGTCCTCAGGAACCGAGCCGCGCTTTTCGATCGTCAGGTATGCGATACAGCGATTGGAATCGAGTTGATAAGGCTCCAGCAAAGCATCGGTGGGACATGCTTCGATGCAACGAGTACAGGTGCCGCAGCGATCGGGTGCGGGAAAGTCGGGTCGGAGTTCCAGTGAAGTGAGAATCACCCCGAGAAAGAGCCAAGAGCCTACTTTCTGATTGATGATGCAGGTGTTTTTCCCGATCCACCCCACTCCGGCGTACTTCGCGAACACACGCTCAACGATGGGGCCGGTATCGACGTAGCTGCGCGTGACGAGCATCGGTTCGAGTCCGGATGCCGCCTCATGAATTCTGCTTTCAACTTGTTTCAACCGATTAAGAACAGCATCGTGATAGTCCTCGCGGCTCCAGGCGTAGCGCGAGATCCATCCACGCTCCGGATCCTGCGTTTGCGTGGAATATGGGTGTGCGGTGTTGTAGTTGATCGCGCAGACCATCACGCTTCGTGCCCAAGGAGCCACGCGAGAGAGCGACGAG
>Ga0181522_10001370_pt1 | contig 14930 bp, 11 predicted proteins | sample PEATcosm2014_Bin_27_FD_121103 | JGI IMG/M metagenome (GOLD analysis project Ga0181522, IMG submission 121103) | Peatland microbial communities from MTU Mesocosm Facility, Houghton, MI, USA - PEATcosm2014_Bin05_10_metaG | ecosystem: Environmental > Terrestrial > Soil > Wetlands > Peat | place... | reverse complement strand
TTCCGTTCTTGCGCTTCCTTCTTGACTATTTTTCTTTCGTATCTTCCTCAACTATGCCGAGCGCGCGGTAACGGCGCGCGGGCCCGGTCCAGACTCGGGAGTCCCGGCGCGCACGGACTGCGGTGGAAGCTCGGACGAGACCGAATCTTTGCTCGCTGATTTCTTTTGCGCCTCCGCTTGCAGCACTTCGGCGAAGCGTTGCCCGATTGCCGGCCAGTCGTGGCGTGCCGCCGTCTCGGCAGCCGCTTGCTCATAGCGGCCGCACAGGTCGCGATCGCGCAACAGCATGACGACAGCCTGCGAGAAAGCGCGCGCGTCGTCGGCGAGAATGATGTCGCGGCCATGAGTAATGTCCAATCCTTCGGCGCCCACCGTCGTCGAGACCACCGCTTTGCCCGCGGCCATAGCTTCGTAGATCTTCAGGCGCGTGCCGCCTCCGATGCGCAAGGGCACGATGACTACTGCCGAACGGCGCAGATGCTCGACCACCGACGGCACGCGTCCGGTCACTTCAATCGAATCGGAAGCCCACTTTTCGACGCGGCGCACCGGATTGCGCCCGACAATGCGGAGCCGGGCATCCGGAACCGCGGATTTGATCGCCGGCCAGATTTCGCCGCAGAAATATTCCACGCCGTCCACATTCGGCTCCCAATCCATGGCGCCGACAAACGAGACGATGGGCGCGGGTTCAGAATTTGCAAGAGCGCTTGCGGAAGCGTCCGCGGAGTTGGGTGCGAATTCGGCAAGATCGACTCCCGTGGGAACGACCGTGATGCGATCGCCCTCCACCCAGCGCGTCATGAGGGAGCGGTCATTTTCAGAAACCGCAATCACGTGCTGAAACCTCTGCATCGCATTCTTTTCGTAAGCAAGCATCTTGCGGTGCTCGACGCCGTACATCATTTTCTTAATCGGATTGGACGCGGTTTCCGAATGGCGCCGCCAGATTTCGCTCTCCACGTTGTGCTGGAAGAGCAAGCTTGGAATGTTCAGGCGTTCGGGAAAATTGATGGACGCATCCAGAAAGTCGCAGACCGCGACGTCAAAGCGCTCTTCGCGGAACCATGACGCAAGCTGGCCTTGCACAGCAGCGTCGGCGAAGCGTCCAACGGCATAGGGAGCATCGGCGCCCACATGCTTCAGATAGTCGAGGCTGCGCCCGACGCCCGTGAGTTCGGGCTTGCCGGTGCAGACGGCAACCGATCCCGGCAACTGGCGCTGCAACTCCCGCGCATAGTCCGCGTCGGCATGACCCGCATAATAGGAGTAGAACGTGAGCTCATGCCGCGCAGCGAGATAGCGCAGCACGTGATAGGAGCGGATGTTGCCGCCACTTTCGACGGGCAGCAGCTTATCGGCTTTGACCCAGAGGATTCGCATGGCAGTAAGCGGGCGTCGTCTACCTGACCCAGACCACCTTTCTGCCGGTGACGAAATTCACGAAGGCGACCATGGCCGCCGAGTTCAGTACGACAAAGGTGCGGGCGGGATCGGCAATGCGCCCGAGCGGCCCAAACTTCATGCCGCCAATCGCGCCCCCGATCGCGATCAGGCTTAAGGCATAAAATGCCAGCTGTGCAAACAGCGCCACACGATAAAACGGCGCGCTCAGAAAAAACGACGACGCCAGCAGCGCCAACAGCGCAAGGGGCACGACCAGCCGCGACAGCTTATGGCTGATGAACTCGAAGCGAATGGCATTGCTTCCGCCGAGGAGCCAGGGCGCCAGCTGCAAGAGCTGATAATTTCCACTCAAGGTGCGTACTTTGCGCGAGAATTCGCGGCTCTGCCCAAGGTCGGGCGAATCCCAGGCGCGCGCGCGGGGATCAAAAATCACACGTGAACCGCGGCGCACCACCTGCATGGGCAAGAGCACATCGTCGAGAATCGTCCCTTCGGGCAGCGGGTCGAGCAGGGCGCGGCGCGCGCAATAGATCGCCCCCGTAGCCCCGGCAACCGACCCCGAGGCAGATTCCAGTTCGCGGATTTTTTTCTCCATGCGCCAGTACAACCCCATGCCTTTTCCCGTTTCTCCGCTGGCTGGATCGCCCAGCATCAGTTCGCCGCTCGCCGCCCCGACCTCGGGGTCGGCGAAATTCTCGATCAGCAGACGCAACGCCGGCGGCTCGATCTGCTGCCGGACATCCGTGAAGAGCATCACCTCACCCTGCGCCATACCGATGGCGTCATTCAGGCCGGCAGCCTTGCCCCGCGATTCCGTCTTCAGCAGGGTGCGGATGCGCGCCTCGTTCCCGGCAAGCACCGTGAGCAACGCCCCGGTCCCGTCACTCGAGCCGTCCGATACCACCACCACTTCCAGCCTCTCGGGCGGATAGTCAAGCGCCAGCAGGTTCCGCAGCTTGGCCGCGACCCCCGCCTCTTCGTTCCGCACCACCATCACCGCCGAAACCGTCGGCGTAGCCGTGCCCCGCATGACCGGCCGCGGCGACCACCAACTGCGCAACCACAACCACAGGGGATACCCCACGTAGGCGTAGGCGATCACCATCGCCGACGCCCAGAACACCCATCTCATCTTTACTACGCTCCCCACTGCGCTCGCGGCTTCACTGCGCTCCCCGCTTCAGCAAAACCGTCTTCACGGTCTGGAACATGATCAGGAGGTCCAGTCCGATCGAGGCGTTCTTGATGTAAAAGAGGTCATACTGCAATTTTTCGCGGGCGTCCTCGACCGTGCTCCCGTATTTGTATTTCACCTGTGCCCACCCGGTCAGTCCCGGCCGCACCATGTGGCGCACGCGGTAATAAGGGATTTCTTTTGACAGCCACTCCACAAACTCGGGACGCTCCGGGCGCGGCCCCACGAAGGCCATGTCGCCCTTCAGCACGCACCACAGCTGCGGAATCTCATCGAGCCGCGAGGTCCGCAGAAACCTTCCGATGCGCGTCACCCGCGGATCGTTGTTGCCCGCCCACTGCGGTCCGCCCGCCTCGGCATCCGTGCGCATGGTGCGGAACTTCACCACGTAAAATACTTTTCCGTTTTTTCCGACTCGTCTCTGGCGGTAAAGAAAGGGGCCCTTGGAATCGAGCTTGATGGCCAGCGCGATCAGCGGAAGAAGCGGGGAAGAGAGGACGAGACCAACGAATGCGATTCCGACCGAGAGCGCTCGCCGCACCATCTTGAAAAACGGGCTCCGCCGAAAGCCATCGCCGAAGACCAGCCAGCTCGGCCAAAGATTGTCGACCTCGATCTTTCCCGAGATTCTCTCCAGCCAGGTCGCCGCCTCCTCGATCTTGACACCCTCCATGCGCAGGTCGAGCAGCTCCTGCATGGGGATGGTGTTGCGCCGGTCGGGCATGGCGACGATCACGCGGTGCACCTTCTGCCGCTTCACGATCTCAACCAGGTGGACGGCCACCGACTCGCGCGTAACCGCGCCCTCCATCTTTCCGGTCCAGCTCACAATCTCGACGCCAATGTCAGGATTCTGCCGCAAGCCTTGCACCAGCCGCTGCGCGCGCTCGCCGGTGCCGAGCACGTAGACTCGCTCCACCAGAATCGGCAGCCTGATCAGCCACGCAAAGCCGATTCTCCACCCGAGCAAAGCGAAGGTAAGGATCAGCAGCCCGACGGCCGAAGAGCCACCGCTGCCCACTCCGTTAACCAGCACGTAGTTCGGCCGGAGATAGGTGACACCAGCCAGAAAAAACGCGACTATCCCAGGCACCATCAGCAGCCGGAAATAGAGTTCGCCTTTGGTGGTGAGGCGGGCCGTATCGTACAAGTCAAACAGGTGCGAACAGAGCAAGACGAGAATCGTAACCACGAGGATCTTGATGTATCCGCCGTGGTCGTTCATTACCAGGTAGAAGTCCTCCCGAAAAACCAGGAAGGCGCCCAGCAGAAACGAGGTCAATACGATCAGGGCCTCGCCAATCAGCAAGACGAGCGTGCGGACCGGGTAATAAACATTGAAGAGCCGGATCAAACTTTCCCCTCGATCAGTTAGCGGGCCGAACTCGCCACGGCCTCGCCGTAGTAATACTTGGACTGCGACATCTTTTCCGTGGAAGTCCCGTTGAGCACGACGCCCAAAAGGAGCTTGTCGGGAAATTCTTCGCGTGCGCGCCGGGCCAAGGGTGAGGGCGTCACATTCGAGCGCACCACCATGAGCACGCCGTCGCAGGCGCCGGCCACGATGGTCGAGTCCGAGACCGGAATCACAGGGGCGGAGTCAAGGATGATCCAGTCAAAGAGCGGCTCAACGCGCTGCAAGAGGAGCTTGAGGCGGCCGTTGGCCAGGAGTTCCGACGCTCCAGCCACCAAGCGGCCGGCGGGCAGGAAGAACAGGTTCTCCATGGCGCCGCGCTGCATGCCGGCGAACTCGTCGATCTCGCCGAGCAAGTATTCGGAGAGGCCAGGCGTGGACGCGGTTCCGAGGTGGCGGTGCAGGCCGGGATTGCGCAGGTCGGCGTCGATGATGAGCGCGCGCCGCCCGTGCTGGCGGACCAGCACCTGGCCAAGGTTGGCGGCGACAAACGATTTGCCCTCTTTCGGCATGGCGCTCGTCACCAGCAGGCGCTTGAGCGGCATCTTCTCGCGGATCTGGTAGAGCCGCGAGCGCAGGGTGCGAAACTCTTCCGTTCCGAGACGGGTTTCGTCGTCCTGGAAAAAGAGCATGGTGGTCGGATCCGGGTTCCAGGCCACCGGTCGGCAACGGGAGAGTAGCGCCTCATAGTTGAAGTCAGAGGCTGCCTGCATCCCACCGCCAGATGGACTCTGGAGCGAGGGCATGGGCATTTGTTCGGCGTCGGGCTGCTCAAAGGAGGGCTCGACGTGCGTCCCCAGGGAGGTGGCTCTTTCTTGTTCGGCGCGTTTCAAAGCGTCATGGATACGGCTCATAATTTCCTTTCCTTGGGGAGATCTTGCTGTTCGGATTCGCGCAGCCGGTCAGCCAGCGTTGCGAGCGTGCGTAAAGCTTCCACCAGGTCAAACTTTCCGGCTGGGGCAGGCGCCGCGGGCATCATCGCCCCCGCGGTGCCGTCGGCCAGATCGAAGTCGCGGGCCACGGAGTCGACGATTTCAGCGGCCACCATTTTTTTCTGGTCGACGAAGGCGCTCACCAGGCAGTGCTCGCAGAGCAGATTGATGACGCGCGGAATGCCGCTCGAATAGCGGAAGATCGCGGCCGCCGATTCATCGCTGAAAATCGGATCGCCATTCGATCCGGCGATGCGCAGCCGCTGGTTGATATACGACTTGGTCTCTTCGAGGTTGAAGGCGTGCGTCTTGGCGCGCAACGTCAGGCGCTGGCGCAACTGCCGCAACTGGGGCTGCTTCAGGCGCTGTTCGAGTTCCGGCTGCCCGACCAGCACGATCTGGAGCAGCTTCTCGGTAAAGGTCTCGAGGTTCGTCAGCATGCGAATTTCCTCGAGCACTTCGTCCGACAGGTTCTGCGACTCGTCGATGATGAGCACCGCAGTTTCGCCGGCGCGATAGCGGTCGAGGAGCCAGTTGTAGAGCCGTTGCAGGATCGCGCTCTTCGACTTCGTGTCGCACGGAATGCCGAAGTCCGCCATCATGAAGTCGAGCATCTGCGTGACATCCATGCGCGAGTTGAAGATGAAGGCGGTGGCCACCTGCTGGAGGCGCAGCCATTCCATCAGCTTGTTGATGAGCGTCGTCTTGCCGGTGCCGACCTCGCCCGTCAGCAGCACGAAGCCCTTGCGGCTTTGAATGCCGTAGGTCAGGCAAGCCAGCGCCTCTTCGGTATGCCGCGTCAGAAACAGGTAGCGCGGATCCGGATTGACGTTGAACGGGTTGGCCCGCAGTCCAAAAAACTCTTTATACATAGCTCTGCCTTAGACTCCGACCTTGTCTTCGTCCTTGTCCGCCGTAGCCCGCCCCCAGAAGCGCCGCCGCCCGTTGCCATTGCCGTTGCCGTCCGTGGCTCCCGGCTCGTCGCCGCCCACCCATGGCACCGAGATCAGGAGCGGCAGATCCATGGCGATCGCGGCATCGCGTTCGGTGCGGATCGACTTGTCGCTGAACTCCAGCCAGATGGCAATCAGCAGGCCGAGTCCGAGGCCAGCCCCCATGCCGCCGGCGGCAAATAAGATACGATTGGGGAATATTGGGCTGTCCGGCTTGTTCGCCGACTGGCCGATTGTGACCTGTTCGCCCTCGGCTGAGTTTTCCGCCTGTTTTCCCAAATCGGCCGAACTCTGTCTCGCCAGCAAATCGTTGTAAAATTTCTGCTTGCTGGCATAGTCGCGGTTCAGAACGCTCCACTGCTCCTCGATTTCCGGGCTGGCGTGGGTGAGTCTCCTATAATTCTCGATCGACGCCTCCAGGTCTTTCTGCTGCCTTTCGTACTGCTCGATCGCCTCCTGGTATTGATGAATCTGGAGTCGCTGCTGCCGAATCTCCGGCGGCTCGTTGGCGCTCGCCTTGTCGCTCGCCGCGCTGGGAGTGCCCGACAGTTTGTTCAGCTCGTCGAGCCGGCCCTGCACCTTGGCGATGTCCGCCTTGGTCTTGACAACATCCGGATAATCGTCGGTGTAGCGCGCCTGCAATTGCAACAGCAGCGTCTGGAGCGCCGTCAATTGCTGTTCCAGGGTTTGCGGGTTGGTGCTCGAGAGCGAAGCCTTCCAGGTGGCAAGATTCTGCGCCAGCATGCTCTCGGCGTAGCTCTTGTCCTGTTGCGCGCGGTTGAGGTTTTGCGTCGTCGCATCCAGCTGCGTGGTCTGCGACTGGAGTATCTTCATGTTGTTATCGGCGTCGCCGGGAAGCTTGCCCCAGTTGTCGTTCTTGAACTTCGCAAGCTTGGCGTCTTGGTCGTCCAGGTCCTGCTTGGCCGCCACCACCTGCCGTCCCATGAAACCCGCGGTTTCGTTGGTCGTGTCGACGCGCAACTTCAGGTCCGCATTGACGAACTGGTTCGCCACTTCATTACAGATTCTTTGCGCGCGCTCCGCGCTCTTCGAGTCGACGTAGGTAATACTGACCGACGGAACAGCCTCCACCGTGCCGGGCTTCTTTTTGGCGGCGAGGCCGGCTTCCGCCTGGGCCAGCGGCGAAATAACCGGCAGCACGGTCACATTGGGGCGAATCTCTTCCGCCAGCTTTTCTGCTTCGGCGCCAGGCTTGGCCAAGCCCATTCCCGTAACGATCGTCTGCAACTTTGCGATGCTCAGGATGCTGGCCTGGAGTTCATTCACGCGATCGCTGAAATCGTGTGTAATGACGGGCTCGACGAAACTCGATCCGAGCTTCGCCGACATCACCTGCACCAGCGCCTGCGATTGCCATCGGGCTGGAAATCCGTAGGAAACCAGGAAGCCCGCGATGGGCGCAATCAATAGAGGGACGACCACCACCTTCAGGCGGCGCCGTGCCATTGCCAGATAATCGTCCATCGTCATTTCGCGTGTGTCAGCCATACTCTCCACCATTTCCGGCCGCCGGTTGCGGCACAAAAAGTTACTCGATTCGAACCGCCCTCGGATGCCACTCGATGGCGATCATGCCGATTTCATGTATGTTCGTCTTGCCCGTGCTGCCCCCCTCCGTGACCGTGTTGTTGAAGGCGACGATCGAACTGCGCAGGGCCGCGATCGCGTCCCAGGTGCGGTTCAGATGTTTGCGCAGCACCATGCCTCCGAAGCCTTCGTCATAGACGCTCGCCGCCGCGGCACCCGCATCGGACGACTGGAGGCGCACGTTGCGCGAGAAGCCGCCTTCCACCAGAAATTCGTACGTGCGTCCAAACGGCCGGCGCAGGGTGGCTTCCGCTACCTGGGTGTTGGCACCCGCAAAGAAACCCGATCCCTGCGACAGGAACTTCTCATAACTCGCGGTAATGTAAGTGTGCGTGAAGTGGTAGCGCAGCACCGCCCGCCCGGTGGGCGACCATTGCTTGTAGTGCAGTCCGTAGAGCAGGTCCGTGTACTGCGGTCCTACCTCGCCGATGAAGCTCATCTTCCCGCTGATCACGTGGCTGTAGCGAACATTGAGGATGTTGTTGTAGATTTCGCCGCCCACCGCCAGCGGAAAACGGAAGAGCTGAAAGGCATAGACGACCGCGACCTGATCGCGCCGCGACACCAGGTGGCTGTAGCCGCCTTCAACCGTCGTGTCGTCGCCGTTGATCAACTGATTGCCGGCATTGTGATAGAAGTGATCGTTCGCATAAGCGCCCACCACCGTGAAGGCCGAGCGCGGCGTGATAGCCTGCACGACGTCCAGCGATGCCAGGTTGGAAAGTCTTGGAACGGTGCCGACCGAGCCCTCTTCGAGGTGGAAGACGCCCGGCAAACCGAGCCCGAGTACGCCGGTGGCAATCCCGAATCCCGGCAAACCGCCGGCCGTCGAGGCGAAGAACGAGCCGTCAGGCAGATAGCTGAAGCCGTCGCGAAACGTGATCTGCCCGGTGCGCCACCGGCTCACGCCTTCGAGGCCGACCGCCTGTAATTGGCGCACAAAGTAGTTGGTGTCGCCGAATACGCCGCCACCGAGGTACTCGAGAAACAGATCGCTGCGCGGCCAGAATTTTTGCAGGTCGAGGGCTCCGAGCACGTGTGAGAGCGCCTGCGATTGCGATCCGCCGAGCGCATTCTGGGCATTGCTGTCGCCCGACTCACCCACCTGGATAGCCTCAGAGACAAAGCTGCGATTCACCGCCCGCAACTCGAGGCTGGGTTCGTCAAGTCCGGAGAGGGGCGGATTCTCCGGATTCAGGATCGGCGCATTCTGCCCGTAGGCCGGCGCCGGCGGGGTCGCTTGAGGAGAACTGCCGCTCTGCGTATTGCTGGGCGCAGAATCGGGTCGCGGAGTTTGCGAGGTAACCGGGGCCTGGGCATCGCCCGCGGTTTGAGAACTGCCTGGCGCCGCCGCCAAAACGATGACGCCGGCAAGCGACAGGCCCCACCAGATTGTTCGCAGTTTTAACATGTCCTTCTTTCGACGTGTCCTCTTACGGGACACTATTACGCGACACTATTTGCGGGACACTATTTACGGGACAACGATCGTATCTCCGGGCTGCAAGGTGTAATCGTGATCGATATCCTGGCCCTTAATCAGCTTGCGATAGTTCACCGGGAATTTTTCTTTCTTCCCGTTCTCGCTGCGCAGTACGTAGATCTTTTTGGTGTTGGCGAACTGGTTGATTCCGGCGCTCGCCAGCGCCTGCATGACGGTCATATTGGGTGACATCGGCATGGCGCCGGTATGGGACACCTCGCCGAGCAAATAGATTCTTTTGCTGTTGATGGCGGTCACCACGACCGTGACCCGCGGATCGGCGACGAACTTTTTCAGTTTCTCGGTCAGCGAATCGGCCAGTTGCATCGGCGTCAGTCCCGACGCCTGCACGTCGTTCAGCAAGGGCAGCGAGATCTTTCCGTCCGCTCGCACTGGTTCGGTGGCCGTCAGGTCGTTCTCTTTCCAAACGGCGATATGCAGAACATCTTCCGCGCCAATCACATACGTAGTGTCGCCGGTACTGGCGGGAGCCGTCATTGCATTGCCGTTGCCGTCAGAAGCGGGACTGGCGGCCGCCTGCGGCGGCGTACCCTGCGCCCATGCCAAGCTGCCGGCCATGCTGCCGGCTACAAACAGCGCCCCGATCACCGCTCTCCATTTCAAGTTCATATCCTCTCCTCAAATTTCCTGTGGCGCGGTCTTTAGAGTATTGGTCCGCGTCCGCGCTCTGTCTCCAACCCCTCGAGAACCGTTGTCTAAAACAAAATCCAAAACGAAATCACGCTTCAGGCCCCGTACCCCTCACACCCGATCTGCTTCAGCTTGTAGAGCAACGCCTTATAGCTGATCTTCAATTCCTCCGCCGCCCGGCGGCGGTTCCAGCGGGTGCGCGTCAGCACCTGTAGGATGAGTTCGCGCTCCGCCTCCCGTGAAGCCGCGCGGGCCGCGTCCTTCAGAGAAATCTTTTCCCCATTGGCCGGATCCGGGCGCCGCAAAAGCGAGCGCAGTCCGCCCATGGCCAGCGCCTCGTCGCCGAGCGCCACGATGGCCCGGGTCGCTTCCTTCAGCTCGCGAATGTTCCCCGGCCAGTGATATTCCAAAAAGAAGCTTTGCGTGCCGCTCGTCAGGCGCGGCACCTCGCGCCCAAAATCGTGCGCGGCAGCCGACAGAAACAGGTCGCGCAGAATCGGAATATCCTCGCGCCGCTGGCGGAGCGGCGGCAGCCGTAAACAGACGCCGCTGATCCGGTAATAAAGATCTTCGCGCACCTTGCCGGCCCGTACCTCGGGCTCCAGCTCGCAGGTGGTCCCGCAGATGTAGCGCGGCACCCGGCCTCGCTCGGCGTCGTTCGAATTGATCTGCCGCACCAGTTCCTTCTGCGCCGGCGCCGTCAGATCGCCAACTTCCTGAAGATAAACCGTTCCGCCCTGGCTGTCGCATCCCGCGAGCACGCGCTCGTCTGCTTCCCGGCCCTGGTAGGCCCGAAATGGTTCCGCAACGCGCCCGGAAAGATTGTGAATGCGAGCCGCCGCTGCTGCTTTTCCCGAGCCATGCTCCGCGACTACCAGCACGGGAACATCATTCTGCGACAACTCACGCAAGACGGCTTCCACAGTCCGCATGCCCGGGCTGATGCTCTCCAGCCACATCTTGGCCCCGCCGTTAGGCGCAGCTCCAGTGCTTTCGATCGTCTTGGTGCTCTGGAAATCCATGATAATGATAATCCGTTCCGAGGCGGAGGGAACCCTGTTCGGATCAGGCGTGTACCATCTATTGCACAACAATTGCCATCTCGGGAAAAAAATGCGACTCGGCTAAGAATCGCACATCCCTATGTTTCAATGGTTTGCAACTGCAAGCCGGCTGGTAGCGCGCCTCCTAAAAGTATCATAGTGCGTACTAATGGGAAAACTTTTGCCCACATCGTCAGTAATGTTGGGTAATCTTTGGGACAATACCGGCCTGTACTTCTGGACGCTTTGAGCGTGGCCACTCGGATGTCTGTCCCCGATCCTTTCGTTTTGGCCGTATTTTGCTCCTAAGCGAGGCGCTTTTATTGCTTTGCCCAGAACCCTTCCCTTCGCGTATTCTCAGATTCCAGCGGGACTATGGGGAATTCGGTACAGGTAGCGCCGCTCGCTCCGGCGGCGAAAGGTGGTTTTTTGTCTGGCTGGCCCGATTTTCGCGGCTGGTCGGTGCTGTTGTTGCTCGTCTGGCTTTATCACTCCATTATTTACAATCTCGTCTTGCAGTGGGGGAAGGATCCCGAGTACGGTCACGGCTACTTCGTCCCCGCCTTCAGCTTTTATCTTCTCTGGGAGAATCGCAAGCGACTTAAAACCATCGCCGTTTCGCCTTCCTGGGCCGGTCTTCCGCTCGTCGTCTTCGGGCTCCTCATGCTGGTGGTGGGAAAGCTCGGCATTGAGCTCTTCACTTCGCGCGTGTCATTGCTCATCCTGCTCGCGGGACTGATTATTCTCTTTCGGGGATGGCAGTTCTTTCGCGCCGTCCTCTTTCCCTGGGCCTTCCTTTTCCTGATGATTCCCCTCCCCAAGCTGATCCTTCAGGAAGTGACCTTTCCGCTCCAATTGCTGGCCTCACAATTAGCCACCGACCTGCTGCGCGCAGCCGGGGTCGTCGTGAACCTCCAGGGCAACGTCATCAACCTTCCAAACGAACCGCTCAATGTCGCCGAAGCCTGTAGCGGACTCCGGTCCCTGCTTTCGCTCTTCACCCTCGCCATCATCTATGGCTACCTCATGGAGAGACGCATTTGGGTGCGAATAGCCCTCGTCTGCGCGGCCGGCCCGATCGCGGTTTCTGCCAACGTCTTTCGCATTTTCGTCACCGGCCTAATCGTGCAGTACGGAAATCCGGAAAAGGCCGAGGGCTTCTATCACGAGTTCCAGGGATTGCTCGTCTTCGTTGTGTCCTTGATTCTGCTGTTTGCCGTGCACCGTCTGATAACCCTGATCTGGGGCAATGCTCCCGCAGGCAACAAAGGCGTTCCAGGGCACACATCGATGCGCTCGCAACCGGGCACACAATCCCCGAGGCCGACCAGCAACTGGTCGCCGCGCTTCGTCGCTGCGACGCTGCTCATGGTTCTCACTGCATCCTATCTCTGGGCCCACTCGCAAGATGAGGTTCTTCCCTCCCGCCAGCCTCTCAGTTCGCTACCGATGCAGATGAACAACCGCATCGCCGTCGGCGGTACACTCGATCAGGCGACGCTCGACATCCTCGGCAATCCGGAGTACATCCTTCGCGACTATGCCGACCCCAGCGGTCGCGAGCCTTGGATCAATCTGTTCATCGCGTACTACGCGACGCAAAAAGCGGGTGAGACGCCGCACACGCCTGCCCACTGCCTGCCGGGCGCGGGCTGGATTCCGACCCAGCGCCAGCTCATTGCCCTGAAGCCGCCCGATGCGTCTCCGTTCCCGGCGAACCGTTATGTGATTGTGAACGGCGCAGACCGGGAACTTGTAATTTATTGGTTCCAGGCTCAAGGTCGCGAGGTCGCCAGCGAGTACCGGCTGAAGTACTATCTCGTTGCCAATTCGATTCGGTTGCATCGCAGCGACGGAGCGCTCATCCGCCTGATGACGCCCATGTATGAAGGAGAATCCGCCGACGCCGCCCAGGTCCGAATCATGCAGCTCGGTGACCCGTTGCTGTCGCAGCTAAGCAACTACATTCCCCGATGAAACCCAATTTGTAATTTGTAATTTGACGAATCGGTTAGCGAGCGAAGCGGATCGGGACGGGATCTTAGTTACAGCTTCCAAGATTACAAATTCCTAGGCGTGCATCCTGAACTCATCCCTCTTTGCCTTGGCTGTCGCAAACGCTCCCGGCAAATACTGCACCAGATCCGTAGCCACCACTGAACTCTCACCCACCGCATCCCGCGCCAAATCCCCAGCCAGTCCGTGCAAATAGACGGCGAGCGCGCTCGCCAGCAACGCCTGCCTCGGGTGCTGCGCAATCAATCCGGCGACGATGCCAGTCAAAACGTCTCCCGTGCCCCCGGTCGCCATGCCCGGATTGCCCGTCGAATTCACCCACACCGTTCCATCCGGCGCCGCAATCAAAGTGCGATGCCCCTTGAGCACGACAATCAACTCGTGCTCGCGCGCAAACTGCCGCGCGACCTCCAATCGCTTCGACTGAATCTCCGCGATCGTCAATCCCGTCAGGCGCGCCATCTCCCCCGGATGCGGCGTGATCACGATGGACCGTCCGCGCCCGTTCAACTGTCCCACCTCTGCGCCTGCAAACGCGTTCAGCGCGTCCGCGTCGAGCACTAACGGCACGTCCTCCTGTGTAGCCGCACGCTCCACCAAGCCTCGCACGAATGTCGAGGTCTCGGCATTCCGCGAAATTCCCGGACCAACCGCGATTACCGTCATGCGGTCGCGCAACAGTTCTTGCACAGCCGCATACCCTTCTGCGCTGATCGTTCCCTCCGAAGTTTCGGGCAGCGGAAATGTCATCAACTCCGGATGAAAACCAGCGACCGTGGGCAACACAGATTTAGCCGTCGCCACGGTCGACAGTCCCGCGCCCGCGCGCAACGCCGAAAATCCTGCCATCGCGGCCGCGCCCGCTTTGCCGAGCGATCCGCCAATCACCAGCACATGCCCGTAGCTGCCTTTGTTGGCCTCCAGCTCGCGCGGCGCCAGGAGCGCGGCAAAATCGGCGGGAGTGCTGAGATTAAGCCCGAGTCGCGAAGTGATTGCCGCCGACGGCGACCCGATCGGCGCGACGACGGTAGGCCCTTTTGTCAACATTCCAAAAACATGCGCTGGACGCGGGGCCGTAAACGTAACCACCGCGTCAGCCCGAGATTGTGCGGCGCGGAGTTGTCCTGAGCGAGAGTCGGAGGCGTCCTCGCCCGCGTCTTCCAGCGCCAGCATTGCGTCCGCATCCACTCCAGAAGGAATATCGACCGCCACAATCGCCGCCGTGCTTCCGTTCATCTTCGCGATCGCGGTCGCGTAAAGATCGCTCACCGGAGGCCGAAAACCCGTGCCCAGCACCGCATCCACAATCAAATCCGAAGCAATGATCTCGCCCGCGTCGGACGAATTAAGCTCGCCGGACTGGCGCACGATCAACGGAGCAGTCTTCATCCGTTCATGCGTGCCCGCCGTCATCCGCTCAAACATTACCGCCGCGTCGCCTCGCAGTTCAGCAGGGTCGCAGAGCAGCAACACGCGCACCGCCCTTCCCGCCTCCGCCAGTTTGCGCGCCGCCACAAAACCGTCGCCGCCGTTGTTGCCTTTGCCGCACACCACGCCAATACGCTCAGCCTTCGGGTAGTCGCCCAGCACAAAGCACGCCACCGCAGAGCCCGCGTTTTCCATCAAGGTGAGAGACGGCACTCCGAATTGCTCGGAGGTGGCGCGATCTGTCGATCGCATCTCCGCGGCGCTGACGATTTTCATAAACGCGAGTATATCTCCGGACAACCTGGGCGTGCCGTGAGCATCATTGTGCCCGCTGCCGCCCGGTTGTTACGATGAAGCAACACGATGCACGCTCCGTGAAGCTCACCATCTGACCATGAAACTTTCCGTCGTCATGCCCGTTTACAACGAGCGCAACACGCTCCGCGAGGTGGTCGCCAAAGTTCTCTCCGTGCCCATCGACATCGAACTGCTCTGCGTCGATGACGGCTCCAAAGACGGTTCGCGCGACATTCTGGGTGAACTGGCGCAACAATACCCGCAAATCCGCGTCTTCCTCCAGCCTCAGAATATGGGCAAGGGAGCAGCCTTGCGCCGCGGCATCCAAGAGGCCACTGGCGACTTTGTCATCATTCAGGATGCCGATCTCGAATACGATCCCGCCGAATATCCGGTGGTCCTCCAACCTCTGATCGACGGCAAGGCCGATGTCGTCTACGGCTCACGCTTCATGGGCGGGGGCGCGCACCGCGTTCTTTATTACTGGCATTCGGTCGGCAACG
>Ga0181522_10001369_pt1 | contig 14932 bp, 8 predicted proteins | sample PEATcosm2014_Bin_27_FD_121103 | JGI IMG/M metagenome (GOLD analysis project Ga0181522, IMG submission 121103) | Peatland microbial communities from MTU Mesocosm Facility, Houghton, MI, USA - PEATcosm2014_Bin05_10_metaG | ecosystem: Environmental > Terrestrial > Soil > Wetlands > Peat | place... | reverse complement strand
GCAAAACCACACGAGAATACGGAATCTATAAAGACGAATATCAGGCAGCGCGACGCGTCAACTTCCTGATCACCAAAGATGGAAAGATCGCGGAAGTGCAAGTTGACAAGGATGCCATCGATCCCACCAAGATTGTTGATGCGTGCCAGCGGCCGAAGTTGAAGAACTAAAGTTCTAAAACGTCACAAAGTCAAAATACCCACCCGAGCCGCCCAAACCCGCGGCTAGGGTGGGCCACTTTCTCCGTCCTCTCCAAGTGCGTCTTCCACAGGTACTTCCCTCACGCAGGAAACTAAAGCGTCTCTATCGTGTTTACAGAGAATGAAGGTAAGATCGACACGCATCGACTCTATTTACGCTTGGGGCGACATTTATGAAAACACGCAATTTGTGGTTTTGGATGGTCCTACTCGCGAGCGTTATGTTCGCTCTGCAATTTTCCACTCCCGCTAAAGCGCAAGATCAACAGGATCAAGATCAGGATGAGCAGAACGATCAGGCAGCGGATCCTCCGGCGCGAGTCGGTCGTTTGGACTTTTCGCAGGGCTCGGTTTCGTTTCGTCCCGCAGGAGAAGATGACTGGGTGAACTCGGTTCCGAACCGGCCGATGGTAACCGGCGACGATCTTTGGGCGGATGAGAATTCGCGCGCCGAAGTGCATGTCGGATCGACGGCACTGCGGCTGGGGGCCAAGACTGGGATTACATTTCTGGCACTTGACGATCACACCACGCAGATTCGCCTGGCGCAGGGATCTTTGATTTTGCGCGTGCGCCACGTGGATGACGACGACAGCTACGAAGTTGATACTCCGAATCTTGCGTTTAGCCTGCTGCAGCCAGGAACATACCGCCTCGACGTGAGCGAGGATGGAAGCCAGACGATCACCACGGTGTGGCATGGGCGCGGGCGCGTGACCGGCGGGGGATTGACTTATACCGTGGTTGCGGGTCAGGCAGCTACCTTTTCCGGCAACGAGCAGCATCTCGACTACGATCTGCAGCAACTGGGGAATCAGGACGATTTTGACAGCTGGGCGTTTGAGCGAGATGACCGTGAAGATCTCGCCGACTCGGCGAATTATGTATCCCGCGAAATGACGGGCTACGAAGATCTCGATGACAACGGCGACTGGAGCTATGTGGCGGGCTACGGCGAGTGCTGGCGTCCACGAGCCGTGGTTGTGGGATGGGCTCCGTACCATTACGGCCACTGGGCATACGTTGGGCCGTGGGGCTGGACTTGGGTGGAAGATGAGCCATGGGGATTTGCGCCATTCCACTACGGACGTTGGGCTTTCGTAAACAGCGGGTGGTTCTGGGTGCCGGGACCGGTGGTTGTGCGTCCGGTGTGGGCGCCGGCGATGGTAGCCTTTGTCGGCGGCGGACCTGGGTTCCACTTCTCCGCTGGCGTTGGTGTGGGATGGTTCCCGCTGGCCCCGGGAGAAGTCTATGTACCTGGATATCACGTGAGCCGCGGGTACGTGAACAATGTGAACATCACGAATACATCCGTGAGTGTGACGCGAGTGACGAATGTGTACAACACAGTGATTGTCAACCGGAGCACGACAATTAACAACATCACCTACGTCAACCAGCGCGTGAACAATGGCGTGACAGTTGTGTCGCATGACGCGTTTGTGAATGCGCGTCCGGTGGCGCAGAACGTAATGCGGGTGGATCAGCGCGAAATACTGGCGGCACCAGTGAGCCGCATGGCATCGGTTGAACCGGTGCGTGGCAGCGTAGTAGGCGCGGGACGTCCGGTGTCAGTGCGGCCTCCGGCTGCAGTGATCAACCGCCCGGTGGTTGCAGTGAGAACGCCTCCGGCACCGCCGCGTTCGATTGACCAACGGCAAGCTCAGGCTGGGGGACATTTGAACGAGCAGGCGCTCGTGCATCCGGCTGGTCCGGCGCGGCCTGCGCAAATGAATCAGGAGGGACGCTCGCAGCCGAACCAGCAAGGCTTCCGGTCGTTCAGCCCGCCTGCCAATAACAACAATGTCGGCAACAACCAGGTTCGGCAGATGCCGCAAACTCAGCCCCGAACGTTCGAACAGCAGGGAAGTTCGGAGACCGAAAACCGGAACGCGCAAACTCCGCAGAATCGGATGCAGCCGACGAACCGCGATTTCAGGGAGTCGCAGCAAACGGCGGCTCCGCAAGGATCGCATCCGTTGGTGAGGCCGACGCCTCCAGTGCAGCAGCGGACGCCGCAACAGGAACAGCAGCAGGCGCAGAAGTTCAATCAATGGCAGCAACAGCGGCCGAGTTCGCCTCCGGCGCAGTCGCGGCCGCAGCCACAGCAGCGGGCACCCGAACCGAAACAGGAGAAGCCGAAAAAGTAGGACGTTGACGATGGTGCCTTGCGATATGGTAGGGTTCGCATGAGATGTTTTGCGAACGAGCGATTGAGAACGACAGCGCCGGGAGCGGCACAACGACTCCCGGCGCAACTTTTTTATAGCCGTTGCCGGGCGGAACGATGAGCGAAACGAAGCGTCCGAAGATCAACTGGATGGATCTGCTGTGGCTAGTGCTGCTGGCTGCCCTGGCAGTGCTGCCGCCACAACGGGAAATCCACAAGCAACTTATCCTGCTTGCTTTCGGAGTCATTCAGCTGGGAGAGAGTTGGTTGATAGAACGGCTGCCGCGGCGAGGGCCAGCTTATCTTGTTCTCTTGAAGATCGCGCTGGCCACCATGCTGGTCGATCACACGGGCGAGCTCGCGATCAACAGCTACTACTATCCGATTTATTTTGTTCCTGCGGTGACGGCGGCAGAGTATTTCGGGCCGTGGGCTACGTTGCTGTGGACCTCATTGGCATCGGCCGCCTACTGTTCTTATCTTTATCCGGCGCTGCAGGAATTTGAAATTACAGAAGAGGATTACGGACGCCTGGCTGTGCGGATTCTGTTTTTCTACCTGGCAGCGATGGTTGTGAATAAATTCGTGGTGGAAAGCCGGCGCCAGACTCAGAAATATCAGGAACTGGCAGAGACGCTGGCGGAAGCGAACCGCCGTCTGGAGCAGGCGCAGGCAGAAGCGAGGAGATCGGAGCGGCTGGCAGCTTTAGGCCAGCTCTCGGCCGGACTTGCTCATGAGATCCGCAATCCGTTGGGAGTGATCAAAGGTTCGGCAGAGATGCTGACGCAGAAGCTAGGGGAATCGAATCCTCTGGCCACGGAACTTGCGGGATATATTTCGACCGAGACCAACCGGTTGAGCGCGCTGGTCACGCGATTCTTGGATTTTGCACGGCCCCTGCATGCCGATCTGTCGCCGCAAGATATTCCTTCGGTGCTCGATCGTGCGCTCAACGATGTAGCTCAATTCTGGAAGGGTGCGCCCGTGCGGGTCGAGAAGCAGTATCAGGCGAATCTGCCTGAGGTGCCACTGGATGAGAGTCTGGCGGAGCAGGCCTTTGTGAACATCATTCAAAACGCCTACGATGCGATGAATACCGCCGGCGGAGTGCTGCGCGTTACGGCAGAACGTGGCCGCCAAAATACTCGCCATGGGCACAGCGTCGAGGGAGTGGAAGTGCGAATTGCGGATACCGGACCCGGAATATCGCAGGAGCTGCGGGAGCAGATTTTTAATCCGTTTGTGACTACGAAAAAGACGGGCGTGGGGTTGGGCTTGTCGATCGTCTCGAAGATTATTGATGGGCATCATGGATCAATCCGTATCGAGAACGCTGGAAATAGCGGCGCTACTGCCGGCGGAGGGCCGGGTGCATGCTTCGTGATATTTTTTCCTGCCGTGACCGAAAACAGTCCCGCGGGCGACACCGCTCATCTGGTGATCTCGTGAGAAACGAAGAATTCAGGACGATGAATTCATGCCGGCTATTCTGATTGTAGAAGACGAAGCCAAGATGCGCCGCCTGCTCGAGTTGAACCTCGGGGAGGACGGATTCTCGACGCACTCGGCCGGAGATGCGGAAACTGGTCTCAAGCTATTGCGCGAAAACCCGATCGATCTCGTATTGACCGACCTGAAGCTTCCCGGGATGAATGGACTGGAGTTCTTGCAAACCATCAAGCGGCAAAATGCTGCGTTGCCGGTGGTCGTGATGACCGCATTCGGAAGCGTTGAAACCGCGGTCGAAGCGATGAAGGCCGGCGCCAGCGACTACGTGTTGAAGCCATTCTCTCTGACCGAGATGCGGATGGTCATCCACAAAGAGTTGGATGTCCGCAATCTTCGGGAAGAGAACCGGTCGCTGAGGGAGGCGTTAGGGAAGCGCTATTCGCATCCGAACGTAGTGGCGCGGAGTCCGAAGATGCAGGAGGTCCTCGCGACGGTTGAGCGGGTCGCGCCGACGAACGCGACGGTATTGTTGGGTGGTGAAAGCGGCGTAGGCAAGGATTTGGTTGCTAGGGCGATTCATGAGAAATCGCGGCGCGCAACGGGACCCTTCCTGAAGATCAACAGCACGGCGATCCCGGAAAATCTTCTGGAAAGCGAACTGTTTGGCTTCGAAAAGGGAGCGTTTACCGGGGCGGTGGCCAGCAAGCCAGGAAAGTTTGAGCTGGCTGACAAGGGAACGCTGTTTCTCGACGAGATCGGCGACGTACCTCCAGTAACCCAAGTGAAACTGCTGCGGGTGCTGCAAGAGCGTGAATTTGAGAGGCTGGGTGGAACGAAGACGGTCAAGGTGGATGTACGGCTGATCGCGGCGACCAATCGCGACCTGCGCGAGGCGCTCGAGCAGGGCACGTTCCGTGAAGATCTCTATTACCGGCTGAATGTGGTGCCGATCGACATCGCACCGCTGCGCGAGCGCAAGGAAGACGTTCCTGATCTGGCCAATTTGTTTATTGCGCGTTTCGCAGGAGATTCCGGCAAGGTCATCGAAGGCATTTCGTCTGAAGCGATGCAGATGCTGGTGAACTATCACTGGCCCGGAAATGTCCGCGAACTGCAGAACGTGATTGAACGAGCATGCGCGCTGAGCAAAGGCAATGTGCTCGAAGCCGCCGACATTCACCTCGATATACGTCCGTCGAAGGCCGGAAACGGAGCGCCGGGATTTCTTCCCGATGGTATGACGCTCGAACAGTGGGAAGATGAAATGGTGCAGGAAGCATTGCGTCGCGCGAACGGAAACAAGAGTCAGGCCGCGCGGTTGCTGGGGCTTTCGCGCAATGCGCTGCGCTATCGGCTCTCAAAAATCGGCATCGCCGACGAGAGCGAGAAAGAATCCTAGCAGCGGCTACTCCGATTTCAGCAGCATGCAGGTGACGTCGTCGTGCTGGGGAGTATTTCCCACAAAGAGGTCGACCTCGGCCATCAGTCTCTTGAGCATTTCGGTGGGTTCGACTGAGCGGTTGGCATCGATGGCCGCCAGCAGGCGCGCTTCGCCGTATTCATCCTGACGTGCGTTTTCGGCTTCTACTAATCCGTCGGTGAAGATAATCAGCCAATCTCCAGGGGCGAGCGTGACTTGGGCAGATTCGTACTTGGCGTCGGGCAGAATGCCGAACGGTAAACCGCCGATATCGAGGCGCTCAATGAGCCCACTGGCGCGGCGCAGGATGGGATTGTTGTGGCCGGCGTTGATGTACTCCAGCGTACGCTGCACGGGATCGTACTCTGCCAGAAATGCGGTGGTGAAGCGCAGTCCGCCTTGGCTGTTGGTGCAGGCGTAGCGATTCATATTTGAAGCGAGTTCCGGTAGAGCCACTTGCGCGGTGGATAGTGTTTTCAGGCTGGCTTGGAAGGTCGCCATCAGCATGGCGGCAGGGATGCTCTTACCCGCGACATCGGCGACCGCGAGCACAACACGGTTCTCAGCGATTGTCCTGCCGGGCCGTGGGAAGACGTCGTAATAATCTCCGGCAACCGTGTTGGCGGGACGCGTGGTATAAGCCAGCGCTAGACCGGGAATCTGCGGCGGAGCACCGGGCAGAAGCCACGTCTGGATCTCCTTCGCGATCTGCAAGTCGCGTTTCATAACCACGCGATCCGCGATTTCAAGCATCAGCAGCAATAGCAAAACGAGGGCTGCCCAGAAGTGGAGATCGAACTCGACCGCATAGACTTTTCCGGCTTCACCGGTGTATTCGAATCCCCCGTGAGGAATCACGATCAAGATCAGCGCAAACAGCATGAGCACACGGCGCGCCGGTGACAGCTTCTCGAAGACAGCCCAGAAGAATTCCTTAACGACGTGCAGGTGGCGGCCGCGATCGGTCAGTCCTTCGGGTGTCTTGGCGGCCACGTCTTTCGAGTACAAGCGATAGCTGGCTCGGGCCTCAGACTCAAACTGCGACCATAGCTGGCTGACTTCGAGGCCTTCCGTGACGCGGCGCCAGAAATTCTGCACTCGCATGCCGAAGGGCATATGCTGAGCGGTCGGTCCGGTGGGTGGGGAGGCGGTGGCCATCAGGTCAGATCGATTATAGAAGAATGTCTTCTGTTGAAGATTTCTTGCAACGACGAGACCGCAGAGGTCGCCGAGTGAATTATGTGAACTTGGCTCGGCGGTAAATTTCCTCAAGTTTCGGCGGCCTCGGAGGTGAAGAAGTCAGAACAGTCTTAACTGCTCATCGAACCCCTGCACTGGCCATTTAGTCGCGAAGGAAGAGCGTTCGCCGCGATGCGAGCGAGTGAGCTTGTACTTCTCGCGAAGGCGCGCAACCAGTTGCGACAGTCGTTTTCCATAGGTCGCAGGAAGGAAGGCTCGATCCTGATACCGCTGGCGGTAGTTTTCCGCCAGATGCGGAAAGTTCTGCTCAAGGAATGGAAGAAAGACCGCCGCCGAGCAGGGCTTGAGGAATAGCGGATTCGCAAACACATAGTCCGCGCCGGCATCGGCGGCGGTTTGGATCAAAGATTCCAGATCCTTCGGAGAGTCGGTGATGCCGGGGATCACGGGAGAACAGCTGATTCCGACGCGCAGTCCTGCGTGAGAAAGCGCGCGAACCGCGCCCACGCGCAGATCGGGGCGAGGCGCGCGCGGCTCCAGAATCCGGGCGAGGTCGACGTTGAGCGTAGTAATGGTGACATGGACCGAGAGTCGGTTCGATCGCGCGACCTGCTGAAGCAGTTCTAGATCCCGCATGATCAAGTTGGATTTGGTCACGATGCCCAGCTCGTGTCCGCGATGAAGGGCGAACTCCTCTAGAATTCCGCGCGTAATTTCGTAGCGGCGCTCGGCAGGCTGGTAGGGGTCGGTCGCAGTTCCCAGCGCTATGGATTCGTTTGGCTTGACGCGCCGAAGTTCGTGGCGCAATAGCTCGCCGGCATGTTGCTTGACGTAAATCTTCTGCTCAAACTCCATGCCGTCGCGCATCTCCATAAACTCGTGCGTGTAGCGCGCATAGCAGTAACGGCAGCCGAACTCGCATCCGCGATAGGGATTTATGGTCCAGGTGAAGGGCATAGCGCGCTTGCTGACGCAGCGGTTCAGCAGGGATTTCGCGGCGAGTGTGAAGTATTCGACATGATGGCCCTCGCGCAAGGACTCGCCTTCCGATGCCAAGCGGGCAATTCCAACGAGGGACGGCTTTTCCGGGAAAATGGGCAGCGGCGGGGAAGACATAGACTGTTCGCCTTTTGTTCGCCAATGGTAATGCGTGAAGACAGAATCGGTCAAGCTGGATCAAGGCTTTACAATCTCGGGCTGTTGGAGCAGAATCCTAACGTCTGCCATATCGATTTTCCATCGGTAGACGTCTCAAATCCGGGGCACAAGGGTCTGCCAGCGTGACTGTCTCCAAGGTCCTTCCTTCTCTGTCGGCGCATATTGCAATCTTCATTCTGCTCATTCCGTTTTGCTTTGGTCAGAGCGACGCTGCGAAGACGAACCCTGACCAGGCGACCGTGGTGAATGTGAACGAAGTCTCGCTGAACCTTGTGGTGCGGACGAAAAAGGGAAAGTTGGTTCCGGACCTCAAGCCAGAGGACATTGTCGTCACAGACGGAGGAGTCCCCGTCAAGATTTCTACTCTGCATCTGGTAACGGGAGACAGCGGGGAGCATTTGCTGACTTTGGTGTTTGACAGGCTGGATTCGTCATCGGGGCACAATGCCAGGGATATTGCAGGAAAGATTCTGAAGATGGTCCCGCCGAACGGGTTTTCGATCTGCGTAATGAAGGCGCAAGGACGTCTGATGCTGTATCACGATTTCACGTCGGATCGTGCGCCGTTGAGCGCCGCGATTGCTCAGGCGACCGATGACGAACAGTCGATCGGATCGAAGGGTTCGGAAGCAGCGGAGAAACGGCTGCTCGCGATTGCGAAGACGGGGAACGACGAAACTGGCGCGCCGGTGTCGGCTAAGGATCGTACCTCGGCGCAGATCGTGCTGGCCGAATTGCAGGAGTCGCAGCGCGTGATGCAGGAGTTGCACGCGCAACCGGGGCTGGCGGGGTTGCTGGCTTTGGCTCGAACCGAGCAACGACTGCCGGGCAGAAAGACTGTTCTTTATTTTGCGCAGGGGCTGCAGTCGGATGCGACTTCTGAAAACCGGCTGCGCGACATTGTGGGCGCTGCGAATCGAGCTGGCGTCAGTATCTACGTCATCGATGCGAATGCGCTGACCGCGCAGGCAGATCAGAGCATGGTCGCTATGATGGCGATTGGAAACGCTAAATCTGCAATGGCCCAGGCAGGTCCGGCGGCGGCCACGTCGACCGGAGCAAACGGATTGCCGCAATCGGTTCCGCAAGCTGCGCCGGGTCTGGCGCCGATGGTGAGCAATCAGTTTGACCGCTACGAGGGCGCGGATCCCAACGCGAACAAAAGTCCTCTGATTGGGCTGGCTGAAAGCACCGGCGGCGCATATGTCGCTTCCGGCGAAGACATCAAAAAGCCGCTGCGGCGGCTCATCGAAGATATGACGACTTATTACGAAGCGTCGTATGTGCCTCCCATCGAAAACTTTGACGGCCAGTTTCGTCCGATTGCAGTGAAGCCGCTGCGGGATGGATTGAAGATCAGTTCGCGGGCCGGCTATTTCGCTATGCCGCCGGATTCGGGTCACACGATTCGCCCGTTCGAAGCCGCGGTGCTGAAGACGCTCAGTGAAGCAACACTGCCCACTGACGTTTCATTTCAGGCGAAGGTGTTACGGCTGGGCGAACTGCAGACCGGGAACGAAAACACTGTCATCGTGGAAGTACCGCTGAGCTCGGTGGAAACACTGAACGATCCAAATGCGAATCTGTATTCGCTGCACGTGACGGTTGTGGCTCAGATCAAGAACAAAGCGGGTCAGGTCATCGAGCATTTCGGGGAGGATATTCCGCGACACGGAGCGCTCAGTTCGAAGGAATCGCAACCTGCATTCGTTTCGATGCAGCGGCACTTCACGGCCGAGCCCGGCGACTACGTCCTCGAAGCGGCTGTGCTCGACCAGAACAGCGGAAAAGCAGGAGCGCAGCGCACGGAATTTCAGATTCCCCGAGGAAGCGACGAGCCGTTCCTAAGCGATGTAGCAATGGTTCACCACATCGATCCGGTACCGGAAGAAGCCGATCCCGACGAGCCCATGCGATACGGAAACGGGAAAGTCGTGCCTGACGTTTCGGATCATGTGGCGAAGGGGACGAAGGATCTGTCGTTTTTCTTTGTGGTACATCCCGATGGATCGGCGGAGCAGCCAAGGCTTGAGATGGAAGTGTTGAAGACTGGCGAGCCGATCGCGCAAGTGCCTCTGCGGCTCTCTAAAACGGAGGGCGCGGTTTCAGTTCCGTACCTTGCAACAATTCAAGCGGGAGGCTTGCCGAGCGGAGAGTATCAGGTCATCGAGCGATTGACACAAGGTGGAAAGACTGCAGAGCGGCAGCTCGCATTTCGGATCGAAGGAAACGACGCGGAGTCGTCCACCGCAGGCGGGATGGGAGCGGCTAAAGACGAGGCCGACGAGGTTACTACCTCGGGATTGCGGCTTCCAGAACCTGAGGGAGACAGCGGACACCGGTTAGTAATCACGACGCTCCCCGCGGATGCTGTTCCGCATCCAACGGAAGATCAGCTTCAGCAAATGATCGCGGCGGCGAGAAAGCGCGCCGTCGAGTACAGCAAGACTCTGCCGAATTTTCTCTGCATCGAAGTTACGAACCGCTCGGTCGACAGTTCAGGAAATGGCAGGTGGAAACATCGGGACTCAATCGCCGAACTGCTGAGCTATCGCGACAATGCGGAGAGCCGTACCACCCTCGAAATCAATGGCAAGCGCAGCAGCCTCAAACGGGCGGACATGGACTCGAGCTGGCCGCTTTCTGTGGGAGAGTTCGGCGCCATACTCAATCTCGTGTTTCAGCCGACGTCCAAAACTACGTTCGAGTGGAAAGAAACAGCCAGCCTGGGAGACGGGAGCGCAGCGGTCCAAGTGTTGAGTTATCGAGTCGATCGCGCCAACGCAAACATAGTTCTCAGCCAAGGCAATGACGAGGCTGCGGTTGGATTCCACGGGCTGGTCTATATCGATATGGCGACTAACGGAGTGCGGCGAGTAACGCTACAAGCGGATAGCCTGCCGCATTCTTTTGCCGTCCGGGCCGCGTCAATGACGGTGGACTACGATTACACGGCGATTTCGGGGCGCGATTACTTGCTTCCAGTGCAATCGAGCGTGAGCCTGGAAAAGGCGCACCGAAAGATCGAGTTGAACGAAATTACCTTCCGGAACTACCGGCGCTATGCGTCCCGCACAAAGATCAGAATGGTGCAATAGCGTCCGGTTCGCCTCGCGCTATTTCAGCAGGCCATAGACCTCTACTTCGCCACGCGTAGCGAAGTAGACGCGTCCGTTCACCACGATTGGGATCACGAAGCGGGTAGCGTTAGCGGCTCGATCGCGTGCCGCATTTTGCTCTGACGTGTAGATGGGCTCTCCGAGTTTACTGGCGTCGAAGGCATAGAGGACTGCGGGTTGGTTATCCGGGCCGTTCCAGGTTTTGGTGGAAATGGCCCAGACGATGGCGTCCTTGTTGCCGTCAGTTGAGATCGAGGGCGTTGCACCGGAAGTCACAAACTTCGTAGTGGAAGACTCCGTTGGGACAAGGTGGCCGTTCTTGACGGCATAGCTGCGAAGGTAGTCGCCACTGGTGGCGAAAAACACGCGGCCGTTCCAGTATGCCATTGCACCTAACGCGGCGCCGGACAGGTGGATGATCTGCACGAGATCGTCGCGGTCGCGATGGAACTTGCCCATATTATCGCGGTCAATGACGTAAATGGTTGAGTCTTTTGTGGGTTGTAGCAGCAGATGACGATGTGGTCCGGGTTGATCGGGGAGAAGCGTGGGACCGCTGGAGCCGACGTCGGCATCGCCTGCAAGAATGTCGGCTTGATTGAACGGGGTAAAGTAGTCGCGGATGGCGAGCGAAGAGCCGTCGAGCTTGAGAACGGAATCGCCGTAGTCGCGTCCTCCGCTCGTGGCGTCGAATGTGCCATTGCCGGTGGGCACGTAAAGATTGCCTTCGTAATCGACGGCGGGGCCGGTGTCACTAAGCCATATGCCGGCTTCGCTGCCATCGGGATTGACGTTGAGCACCGCTTTCTGCGCCAGTGTTTGCGAATCGTAGGCCATCACCCAGCCGTGGTAGGGATCGACATCGCAGGAGGAAGCCCAGGCCAGATAGACGTTTTTGTTGGCGAGCGTGAGCGCGGCGCGCGGATTTTCGCGGAGAGGATCGAAGGCGACCTCGCGGTTGGTTCTGCCTGCGCCCCGTCCGGGCACCGACGCCGTGATGAGTTTCGGGCCGCCGAATTTTTCGACTCCGGTGGTGATGGCCAGCGCGTGCAGGTGCTGGAAATATTCATCGTTGCCGACCTTGTGCGGAATCATCGTGCGCGCCAGTACATAAAGCGTGCCCGTCTTCAAATCGACTACGGGAGTCGACGTGATGCCGACCTCTGGCCGAATGAATGGGCAATCAACCATGTCTTCGGAAAGAGTTTGGACTCCGCGCGCTTTGTCGAGGAAGCTGACTTTCCAGAGTGGAGGATCGCCCGGACGATTGGCGTCGAAGGCGAAAACGCTGTCGTGCTCGGTGGCGATATAGATGACGTCGTGCGTGCCCTTACCGGGAACCTCTACGCCCGGAAGATACAGCGGTTGGGCATACACCGCGCCGTCGACCTTGAACGCTCCTAGTTTGCCGAACTGTCCGGCGTTCACATTCCTGGGATTGAGGATCTTCTCGTGGAGTGTTGCGCCCGTCCGAGCGTTGTCATATTGCGACGTGGTGACCTGCGCGAGAGAGGGAAGTGCAGCAAGGGCAATCAGCAACGCGGCGCGGCACAGTCGATTCATAGGAATCCTTTGACTGCGGTCTGAGCAAGGGCCTGGACAAGTTGGTAGATCATTTTACGGCGGACGCAGTTGCACGCCTGACGACTGAATGTGGCGCACAAGCTATTGAGGCGGTGTCGCGGAGGTCTCCGCGGGCTTTTCGAACAGCTTTGGATCAAGTTGCGGATTCAGTTCGATCTTCTTGAATTCCGCAACGCTGGTCTGTTCACCGTTTTGTTTATTGGTGTGCTTGTAGGGCATGGTCAGGCCGTCGGCCGTGCGCCAGTCAGACAGATCGCTCTCACCTTCGAATGGACCCGACTGGCCTGTGGCTTTGTATTTTTCCCGGAGGATGTATCCGGTCTTTGGATCAACATACCAGCGTACCCAGGGAACGGCTCCTCCGACGTCCACGATCGCGGCCTCAACATCGCCGATTTTTTCGGTCCCTGCGCCGGTGAAGGTGAAAGCGGGGTCGTCGACATGCTGCCCGATGTAGACAAGATCGTGGTGCATCTGGGACATCATCTCTGTCTTCTGCGCCGGAGGCATGCTGCGCGACCCCATGCCCGGGAGAGACATGAAAGCCGCCTCGGGCGATGCCACGATAGTCAGCTTCCCCTGAGGAATCTGCATATCGACGTGCATGCTGTCAGGAAACTGAAGGTACACGTCAACCGGTGAAGGCGGTCCCCCGGCGTCGCTTTCGGCGATATTGACGTGCACGGACTTGATGGATTGCAGTTTCGGCGTGCCTCCCATCGCGGCAACAACTTTCGCGGCCAGGGCTTTGCCTTCCGGATTGGAAGCCGAAGGCTTGGTTTCGTCTTTCTCTGCGGGCGGCGGTGGAATGGCGATATCAATAGTTTTTACGGGCCCGAGCGACGAGAGCGGCTTGTCGAAGTCTTTCGTGTTCCCTACGACGAGCACCGCCAGTTGGTCTTTGTGCAGATATTTGGAGGCGACGCGGTTCACGTCGGCGGCCGTGACCTTCTTGATTTCTGTCTGATACTTGTCGAGCCAGTCGGGCGGATATCCGTAGTACTCGTACGTCATGCGTTCGCCGAGAATTTTGTCGGGAGAATCGAGGCGAAAGATGAAGGCATTAAGAATGGCGTCCTTGGCGCGCTGGATTTCGTCGTCGGTAATGGGATCTTTGGAAAGATCGTCGATATCTTCACGCACAGCCTGAATCGCTTCGATCGTGCTCTGGCTTTTGGTGCCCATGGAAACCTGGAGAACGCCGGGGTGCCCGAAGTTGGCGCCAATGCCTCCGCCCACACCGTATGCGAGGCCACGCTTGGTGCGGATATCGTTGAAGAGTCGCGAGGAGAATCCGCCGCCGAAGGCTTCGTTGAAGACACTGATCGCGTAGTAGTCGGGATTGTCGCGCGTCGTGCCTAGCGCAACCATGCGGATATTGCTCTGATTCACATCCTCTTTCGGAATCAGGTAGTAGCCGGGTTTAGCCGGGTCGTAATGGACCTCATTCTTGGGAAGCGCCGGTCCCTTCGGCCATGAATCGAAGGCGGCGCGAAGGCGAGATTCCATCGCGGCCGAATCGAAGTCTCCGCTGATCCCGAGAATGATGTTATTGGGATGAACGTACTTGCCGTGCCAATCGATCAAGTCCTGACGGGTGATGGCCGCTATAGTGGCGTATTCAGGTTGGCGAGCATAAGGGTTATTGAGTCCGTAGGCGAGTTTGACGGCTTCGCGATGAGCGATCTCGCTGACTTCATCGTTACGGCGCGAGATGCCGTCGTCCTCTCCCTTTTGCGCGATCTCGATCTTGTCGGCCCGGAACTCGGGATTTTGCAGCACGTCAACGAAAGCCTTAAAGACGTCGTCGAGATCGCCTTTTAGGCAAGAGAAGCTGATAGTCGTGGAATCAGGGCCGCCGCCGGTTTCAACTTTCGCGGCACGGACTTCAAGAAAGTCATCCAGTTGATCGCCGGTACGAGTCTTGGTGCCGCCCGTGCGCCACACTTCTCCGTAGATGTCGGTAAGTCCAGTTTTGTCGTTTGGTTCATTGACCGATCCGCCGCGAATTCGAGCTGTGCCATCAATGAGAGGAAGTTCGTGATCTTCCTGAAGGAAGATGACCATTCCATTCGGGAGCTCGATCCGTTTCGGTTGCTGCGGTTTAAAGACCGGCAACTGCGGGATCGGAATCTGCTTCCAGCTTTGAGTTTGCGCCGGCGAAAGAGCCGGAATAAGCAGGGAAGCAACAATGAAGAGCAGGATGGATGCGCGTTTCACAGTCCACCCCCTTGACTGTTGGATTCGCCTGAGGACTGCCCGCTTTCACCTGGAGAAGCGCCGCCGCCACCGGTTTCGATAATGCCCACCGTTCGATTCGTATCAACGAACACTTCATTGGCGACGCGGCGAATGTCGGCTTTGGTGACTTGATCGATGCGATCCACCGATCGGAACAACTCCCGCCAATCGCCGTAGCGAGTCTCGTAGGTGGCAAGCTGGGTGGCCAGACCTTCATTGTCGGCCAAGCCGCGAATGAGATTCGCCTTACTGCGAGTCTTGATCATTTTCAATTCTTCGTCGCTGATGTCTTCTTTCTTCAGGCGGTCGATTTCGACATGGATGGCGTCCGCCATTTCCTCGGGCTTATGTCCGGGCAAAGGCACGGCGAGGAATGCGAACAGATGCGGAT
>Ga0181522_10001368_pt1 | contig 14938 bp, 11 predicted proteins | sample PEATcosm2014_Bin_27_FD_121103 | JGI IMG/M metagenome (GOLD analysis project Ga0181522, IMG submission 121103) | Peatland microbial communities from MTU Mesocosm Facility, Houghton, MI, USA - PEATcosm2014_Bin05_10_metaG | ecosystem: Environmental > Terrestrial > Soil > Wetlands > Peat | place... | reverse complement strand
GGGGTCGAATGGTGTGCGGCCCGTCAGCAGTTCGTAGAGCAGCACACCCAGAGAATAAATGTCGCTTCGCGTATCTATGTCCAACCCGCCCATCTCCGCCTGCTCCGGACTCATGTAGTTTGGCGTGCCAATGAACTGCTCGAACGCCGTGAATAGCGTCTTGTCCGTCAAGGTCTGGCCGGCCGTGGCCTTGGCGATCCCGAAATCAATGATCTTGGGCGCGGCCGTGCCGTCTTCCTGCACGGTCACCAGGATATTGGAAGGCTTGATGTCGCGGTGAATGATGCCTTTCTGGTGCGCGTGCTGAATGGCGCGGCAAATCTGGATGAAAAGATCCAGCCGTTCGTAAGCGGAGAGGTTGTTCTGGTCGCAATAATCGGTGATTTTGATGCCGCGCACCAGTTCCATGACAAAGAACGGCCGGCCCGTGTCGGTCGCCCCGGCATCCAGCACCTTGGCAATGTTCGGATGATCCATCAGGGCCAGGGCCTGCCGCTCCGCCTCGAAACGGGCGATGACATTCTTGGTGTCCATGCCCAGCTTGATGACCTTGAGCGCGACCCGGCGGCGAACCGGTTCCTCCTGCTCGGCCATGTACACCACGCCGCAACCACCTTCCCCAATTTGCTGGAGCAGCTTGTAACGGCCGATCCGGTCGCCGGGTTTCTCGGCGGTACTGGACGTTTGACGGACGCTCCCACCCGGACCGGATGAAACTTTGGGCGGGCCTTCGAGACAGGCGCAGGATTCTGCGCTGGCCGCAAGCAGTTCCTCGATGCGCAAACGCAAGGCGGCGTCACCGGCGCACGCTTCGTCAAGATAGGCAGCGCGCTCCTGGACGGGCAATTCCAGCGCAACGTTGAACACCTCAATTTCGTGCTCGGAGGGCCGCGGCATAGACAAATTCAATCATTCCCTCTTCAGTGCGAAAAAAACAGCGCAAAAGGACAAAGAAAATTTGGCCGCAGTTGAAACTGTGGGCTATTTTTGACTGGCGTCCCTCAGCGAGAAACAAAAAAGGGCGCCCTTGCGGACGCCCGGGTAATTTTGAAATTCCGGTCAGGCGCTTTCGCCGACCTGGAAACGCACGAACCGGCGGATCGTGATTTCATCGCCGAGCTGCTTGGCAATCTGCGCCACATGTTCCTTGACGCTGATCTCGGAGTTCCGCTTTACGAAACCCTGGTCCACCAGACAGTAGGTTTGGAAAAACTTGTCCAGCACGCCGGCCAGGATTTTTTCCATGGCCTGCGCGGGCTTGCCCTTGAGGCGGTCGGATTGCGCGGCGATCTCGCGTTCCTTGGCAATGACGTCCGCCGACACCTGTTCGCGCGAAACCGCATGCGGATGTCCCGCCGCGATCTGGAGCGTGATGTCCTTGACCAGCTGCTTGAATTCGTCCTTGGCCACGGTCTCGGGTTTTGCAGCGCCGACTTCGACGAGCACGCCCACCTTTGCGCCGGTGTGGATGTAACCGGCAATCAAACCATTGCCGACCACTTCCATTTTGGCATGACGGGCGATTTTGATGTTCTCGCGGATTTTTGCGACCATCGCTTCGCGTTCCGGCTCCAGGTTCGGATTGGCCTCGGTGGCGTAACGTTTCGCGACTTCATCACAAAACGCGCGGAACAATTCGTTGCGCGCAACAAAATCCGTTTCGCTGTTCACTTCCACCAGCACGCCGAGTTTTCCATCCGGCACGATGTATTGGGTGATGGAGCCTTCTTTCGCATCGCGCGCCGACTTCACGGCGGCGGTGGCCTGGCCTTTTTTGCGCAGGATGTCCACGGCGGCATTGATGTCGCCCTTCGCCTCGGTGAGCGCCTTTTTGCAATCCATCATGCCCACATTCGTCATTTCACGAAGTTTGGCAACGTCAGCAGCAGTGATTTGAGACATATAAAATCAGTCGTTGGTTGAAAGTTGGGGGTTGAGAGCAACCGGAAATGCTTCCGGACACAACAATCAAGTCGTCGATCAAGGCGCAGCTTGCGGAACGGTTTCTGCCGGAACCGGAGGTGCAACCGGAGCGGCCGGCGGCTCGGCAGCGGCGGCTTCCTCGGCAGCGCGGCGCGAGCGCTTGGATTCAAATTCGGCTTGGGCCAGCGTGATGGTCTGGCCGATGGTGGCCAGGATTGTCCGCACGGACCGGATGGCGTCGTCGTTCGCGGCAATCGGGTAATTCACCAGGTCGGGATCGCAATTCGTGTCCACGACGGCAATGATCGGCACCTTGAGCTTACGGGCCTCGGCGACGGCATTGTGCTCGCGTTTGATGTCCACGACAAACATCGCGGCGGGAATCTTGTCCATCGCGCGGATGCCGTCAAAATATTTGTGGAGCCGGCCGGCTTCGCGGCGGATGACGGCCTGCTCCTGCTTGACGTAATTGTTGATCGAGCCGTCCGCGTCCATCTTTTCAATTTCCTTCAGCCGTTTGATGGACGTTTTGATGGTGTTGTAGTTCGTCAACGTGCCGCCGAGCCAGCGCTCGGTGACAAAAAACTGGCCGCATTCCTTGGCGGTGTCCTTGACGCATTGTTGCGCCTGTTTCTTGGTGCCAACGAAGATGACCTTGCCGCCTTTGCGGACTGTTTGGGCGAGGAAGTCGCACGCGGCTTCGAGCTGCACGAGCGTCTTGCTGAGATCAATGATATGAATGCCGTTTCGCGCGTCGAAGATGAACGGCTTCATCTTGGGGTTCCAGCGCTTGGTCTGGTGTCCGAAATGAACGCCCGATTCCAACAATTCTTTAATGCCAATACTTATCACAATTTTCCTTTGGTTGAGAGCCCGTCACGCATTGCGTAAACGAACCATCCCGCGGAACACGGGATTGAGTTTGATGTTATTGTGGCCGCTCCACGCTCACCCGAGCGAGGAAATCGAGACCGTTTTTCCCTTCGCCAAACCTGGCGAAAGGGACACAGATAATAGCAATTTTTGGCCGGGTGGCAACAGTAATTTCGGGAGTATGTCTCTAGCGCAAATGGGCACCCAAACTAAAAAAACCAGCGCTTTATTTGCCGGGTAAACCCCGTACAAAGGACGAAATTTGCGTTAAGTACATACTCCCGAGTAATTCTGAGCTTGGACAGCCGAATACATGGGTCGGCTCCGGGGAATGGTTACATTGTGAATAACCTGTGAACAACAAAGGTTTGCTTAAACGTCAATATGCACACCTAATCGGCATCAATCAGAAGCAGTTGCAGTAATCGGAATCAGGAAGCCCTTGAAGCAACCTCATGAAATCTATATTTGTCGGCCTTTTTGTCCTCGTCTTTGCCTCCATTTCGCACGGGCAACTCGTCAACGGCAGCCTTGAAAACACCGAGGGAAGTTTTGTTCCGAATGGATATAACTTCATGGAGCTCGCCGTCGGGTCCACATCGCTCCCGGGATGGACGGTGGTTTCCGATTCGGTCAGTTGGCTCCCGAACGGTAATCCGTGGAATCTGGCAACTCCCTATGGCGGCATGTTTCTCGATTTGACGGGTAATCATGACAACGGTTCTTTCGGCGGCATCTCTCAAACGATCACGACCGTGCCTTCCCAAACCTACCAGTTCTCACTGGCACTGGGCTCTGAACAGAGCCAATCCATATTCAACGGTCCGATGTCTGTCCTGGCACAAGCTGGCGCATCCTCCCAATCGTTTACATTCTCTCCATCAGGATCGGGGAACCAATGGGGCACCTTCAGCTTCAACTTCATTGCCACGTCCAGCTCAACCCTGCTGATCATAACCGGAACCGGGTCCGCAGGCGGCAGTTATCTCGGGCTGGATAATATTCAGGTGGTTGCCGTGCCGGAACCCATGCCCGTTCCAATCCTGGCCTGTGGAGCAATGCTTCTTCTCGCCTGCCGTTCGAGGGCGGCAGCCAGGGCTGCCTGAGGTCGATCGGGCGCATCCGGGCACTGCTCCCGAACAATCGTGCCATTCTCGTTTCGTCTGGAGTTCCGCGTTGACGCGGCCAAACACGGCTGGTCAGGCCAGGCCGCCTGAAGGCGGAACTCCAAACGTGGCCCGGTCGTCAAAATGCGCCCATCCATCCGAAACCGCCGGTTCGTTCTTGCGCCACTGGTCTGGAGTCGCTCAACTTGGAGTCGCATCTTTTCGGAACAAACCATGTATTATTATACCGCCATTGAACGATTTGACCCCGACAACGGGGAGCGGTGGCTGGGTTTCACCCGATGGCTTGGACGCACCGACTTCGAACGCATCATCACGCTCGACAGCAACCTCTGTCCATCGGTCGTCCATCCGGAATCCGCCAATGACTGGCAATTCGTGGCCAAGGAGGAATTCATGCTCGATTTCTTCACCCACCTCGATTTTGTCCTGCGGCGCGTGGCCGGCCGCCGTCCCTCGCTGGTGCTGGCGGTCGCCCGCGATCCCTCGGCGGAAGATATTGACGCCTTCCCGCATCCCGACTTTGAATTCGCCGGATTCGATGTCGTGGACACCCAGTTCACCGCCAGCGCACTGCTGAACAATCGTTTCCCCGAAGTGGTCAATGTTTCAAAGCTTTCGTCCGCAACCGGCCTCTTCAAGTCACGGGATTGGGCCTTTAAAATCCGGAACCTGCTGCGCCAGCGCCATCCAGACCGCGAGGATGCCAGATGTCATGTCTGGGCCATCTGGCGCTATACCGGAATTACCGGCCAAAGCACCTGAATTTACAGGCCCAGGTCACCAACCGGCTTGTCAAAGGCACCCGGCTACATTATTGTCTGGCAATGTCGTTAAAGAAATTTTTTGCTTTGCCGGTCCTGCTGCTTTGCACCCAGGGCCTCGCGTACGCCGACGTGATCCAATTAAAGGACCAGGCGGCCGTCACCGGCAAAATCCTGGCTGAGAAACCTGATGCCGTTGTGGTGGACGTGGGCTACACCGTGCTGGTCGTGCCGCGCAGCGTCATTGCCGGCATTGCCAGGTCAGGCTCCGTTGCGCCAGCAACCACCCCCGCTGCCGCCAGCAGTCCGGCCGCCAACGTCAATTCCCTCCCCCAATTTTACAATTCAAACACCCGCTCCTTTGCCGCCCGTGACGTGCAGGACCTGGTCAAGCAGCTCGGCGAAGCCGTCGTGCAGGTGCGCACCCCGGAAGGCCTCGGTTCGGGATTTTTCATCAACGCGGATGGCTATCTGATCACGAATTTTCACGTCATCGAGGGGGAAACGGAAATTTCCGTGGAGGTATATCATCAATCCGACGGCCACCTCGACCGCGAAACCTACAAGCAGGTGAAAATCATCGCCATCAACAAGTTCCACGACCTCGCCCTGCTGCAGATCGAGGACAAGAATGCGCCGAAGTTCAAGTACGTCACCCTGGGCAGTTCCGATGTGCTGAACGTGGGGGACGCGGTCTTTGCCATCGGCAGCCCAATGGGCCTGGAGCGCACGGTCACGTCAGGCATTCTCAGCACCAAGACGCGCCAGATCGAAGGCGAGCTTTACCTGCAGACCACCGCCCAGATCAACCCCGGAAACAGCGGCGGCCCGCTGTTCAACCTCGCCGGCGAGGTGGTCGGGGTGACCAACATGAAAATCACCTTCGGCGAAGGCCTGGGCTTTGCCATTCCCGTTGAACTGGTGAAAAGTTTTCTCGACCATCGCGACGCATTTGCCTACTCCGTCGACAATCCGAACAATCCGTACCGCTATCTTGAGCCGCCGGGGCGCACCAAGAACAAGCCGGCGGCGCAATGAACGTGGAAATCCCGCCCGGCAGCGCGACTTTTCCCCGCGGTTGAACTTTAATCCACCATGACTACATCCATTGATCGCCTGATTTCAAGCCTCCGGGCGGGCATTTTTGCCGCGACGCTCGCGGGTTTGCTGGCAATGGCAGCGCCCGTTCGCGCCGCCATTCCGCCCGCGGAAAGCCTCCTGCCAGCGGACACCCTGCTGCTCATCACGGTGCCCGATTTTGCAAAAATGCGCGAGACCACGCGCCAACTGCCGCAGATTTTGTTCTGGAATGATCCGGCGATGAAACCGTTCCACGACAAGTTCATGGCCCGGTGGAATGAAAAATTTGTCGCCCCGTTGGAACAGGATCTCGGCGTCAATCTCGCTGACTACACCGATCTGCCGCAGGGCCAGTTGACCTTTGCCGTCACGCAAAACGGATGGAACGGCGGGGATGATCCCACGCCGGGCCTGCTGCTGCTGCTTGACGCCAAGGGCAGGAGCGATTTGCTGAAGACCAATCTCGCCGCGTTGCGAAAAAAATGGACGGATGCGGGCAAGCCGCTGCGCAACGAAACCGTCCGGGGCATCTCCTTTTCCGTGGTGCCGCTTTCGAGCAACGACATCCCGGCAACGCTCGCCGGCATTTTGCCCCGACGCCAGCCCGTCCAGGAACTGGGCAAGGAAGACAAACCGCCGGCACCCCGCGAAATCGTCATCGGCCAGTTTGAATCTTTGCTGATTGTCGGCAGTTCCATCAAGGTCGTCAGCCCCATCGCCACCCGGTTGACCGGCGGGGCGGCGCCGGTGTTGGGTGACAACGCGCTGTTCGCCGCCGACCGGCTCGCCCAATTTCGCGACGGGCCGCTGTATTTTGGCTGGCTCAATGGAAAAATCCTTTTTGACGTGCTCGCCCATATTCCGCCGCCGGAGGACAACCCCGACGCACCCAGCCCGGTGCCGCCGATTCCCTGGGACAAGATTTTTGGCGCCTCCGGCCTGACCGGCTTGAAATCCGTCAGCTTCAGCTACCGCCAATCCCATGACGGGGCGCAGGCGGACATTTACCTCTCCGTGCCGGAGGCGGACCGGCAGGGCATTTTCAAAATGATTGCCGCCGCACCGAAGGACGCGAACCCTCCGCCATTCGTGTCCGCCGACGCGGTGAAATTCTGGCGTTGGCGGATGGACGGCCAGAAAGCCTGGGCCACGCTCCAAAAGATGCTCGTGGACATTTCGCCCGGCACGCTCAACGGCCTCAATTCCGTCATCAGCATTGCCAATGCAACGGCCCAGCAAAAGGACCCCGGTTTTGATGTTCGCAAAGATCTGATGGGCAATCTGGGTGACGATTGGATCAGTTACCAGAAGGCCCCGGCGGGCAACACCCTGGCGGATCTGGATTCCGCGCCCTCGCTTTTCCTGTTTGCGGCGGTAAACCCCGACCAGGCCACCCTGGCGATAAAGAATGTGGCGTCGCTGAGTTCCGGGCAGCAAACCGTGACCCCGCCGCGTCAATTCATGGGCCGGACCATCTACACGATTCCCCTGCCCTCGCGGCGGGCTGGCTCACCCCGTTCATTGTATTGCACCACCAGCGGAGGCTATGTTGCCCTGACCACGGACGTTTCCATGGTTGAGGCATTTCTGCGCAGTTCCGACACCAAGGCCAGGCCGTTGCGCGAAACCGCCGGCTTTGCCGACGCCGCTCAGCACGTTGGTGGCGCGGGCAACGGCCTGTTCAGTTACGAGAACCAGCGGGAAAGCCTGCGCGTGATTTTCGCCGCCCTGAAAAACAGCCCTCCGGACAGCTCCAGAAGCGCCAACGTGTTCGGCTCCCTGCCTTTCGGCGCGCCGGGAAATATCTTCGGTGACTGGATGGATTTCTCGCTGCTGCCGGATTTCGACAAGGTTGCCAAATATTTTTATTTCACGGTCAGCGGCGGCAGCGTCACGGCGGACGGCATGGCCTTCAAGATTTTTGCCCCGCGCCCGCCGCAGTTGAATTGAACCTGGTTCCGAAATAGAAAAGGGAGCGCGCCCGCCTTGGGCGCTGTTTTCCGCGCGCTTGCGGAAAACACCGGTGCGGGGACACCCCATCGCATTACCCAACGCTGGACGCGAGGGCGCATCCTGCCCCGCCCGGGGCGGGGCGGTGTGATCCCCAGCTTCGGATCGCCGTGACGGTCCACGCCGGCGGGATGCCGCGCTCCCAGAGTTCACTCCTGCGGATAAACCAGGATGCGGTTGTGCACCAGGACAATCAGGTCATTTTTCCCGTCGCCGGTGACATCGGCCACGAGCGCCTCGCGCGGTTCGGGCAGCGCGTTCGCCGCGCCGCGGAAGGTGTGCTGTTCAAACACCTGCCAGCGGTTGGCGGGCACGAGCTTGTGATGGGCATCAAAGGTGACGAGGTCGAGATAATTTTTCCCGGTTTCCAGGAACACCAGGTCCTTGCGCCCGGTGTGGTTCAAATCGCCCGCCACCACATCGTTCAAATATCCGTCCTTGATCGGTGTGTCGTAACCGTCGAGCGCGGTGAGTTCCCAGACAGCGCCTCCCAGCGGCAGCCAGGCGATGGCATTCTGGCCCAGAAACGCCACGCTTTGGATGTTCGTGCCCCCGATGGCGACCGATTGCAAACCGCTGAAATCCGCCACCGGCAGTTCCACGTTGCGGGACACGCGCCACACGCCCGCCGTGTCACGCTCGCACAGGGTCAACTGTTTGTGCTCCGCATCCAGCAGAAAGATCGCCGGCACGCCATTGGTGCCGTCGCGCAGGGCCGTGGCGCCGACGATGCGTGAATCGTCCGCCGCACCATTGATCTGGTCCTTCACGCGAAATACCCAATCCGGCGGGTTGGTGGAACCCGGCGTTTTGGCCTCCTGTTCGAGCACGACCGCCCGGACGAAATTCTTCTGCGGCAGCAGCAATTCCGGCCTGCCATCACCGTCCACATCCGCCGAGGCCAGCCACGGTTGCTCAATCGCCCCACCGGGCGGGTCCACATCCTTTTCATCGAAATCCCCGTTGGATTTTTGCAGCAGCACCTTGATCTTTTCGTACGGAATCAACACCACCAGATCCGCCCGGCCATCCTGGTTCACATCCTGGATGGCGAGCGTGGTGGGATTCGATTTGAAATCCTCGCTGAGCTTTTGGGTCCGTGTTTTTCCGTCCGCCGTGCGGGTCACCAGCGAACGCTGGCCATCCTTGTCCACAATCACACACAGCGCAGGTTTGGCGCCGGGCCTCAAGGCGCCGACAGCCATCACGAGCGGTTTGCCATCCAAGGGGATGAGCGTCGGAAACGGCAGCCGACCATTTTTGTCAAAGTGCGCCACCCCGACCGCGTTTTCGTCGTGGCTCAAAAGGAAAATGTCCGGCTGGCCATCACCATTCCAATCTGCCGCGGCGAGCTGGCTCACCCCGGCCAGCGTGGGGAAGGTCCGGGGCGGGGCGAGTGAACCATCCGGCTGCTGCAAATAAACCGACAGCTGGCCGCTGGCCGGCTCGGCCACGAGCAAATCGGGGCGGCCGTCGCCGTTGACATCGGCCCACAACAACCCGCGTTGCGCCGCGTCGGTTTTGTTCAAGGGCAGGATTTGAAATTGTCCGCGCCGGAACGCGCCGGACAAAGGCTCGGCCGGCTGGCGCGTGAATTGCGAGACCTCCGCGCGACCGGAATCCCGCGCGATGGTCACGAGGTAGTTTTTATTGCCCCCCTCAAGGTTGTCCATGCAGAACGAGCGGATGGGCGGTGCGCGAAAATAAATTTCCGGCTCCAGCTGCCCGGCGGCGTTTTGCAGCCGGAACCGCAGGGGCGTTGGGCTGTCCCAATCCACCAGCAGCAAATCGTTCCGGCCGTCGCCATCCACGTCCACGATTTGCACCGATTTGGGCGTGCCCGAGCAGGGAATTTTCTGCGGCTCGCCGAGCGTGTGGTCCGCCAGTTGCGGCAGGAAATAGAACGAGCCGTTGTCGCCCAGCAGCACCAGATCGGCCAGCCCATCGCCGTTCAAATCCCCTTCGGCCAGCGCATTGACGTTCAATTGTCCGTCGGCGATATGCCAGCGTTTTGGCTCGCTCCAGCCGTTGGTGCCCTCGTTGTAGATCACCTCGAGATCCCGAGCATCCCCGTAAAAGGCAATATCGGGGCGGCCATCGCCGTTGAGATCGGCCACCACCATCGAGCCGATACGCTCATCGGTGGGAATGGAATCAATGCGAAAACGCGCGTCGGGGGGCAGTTCATTGATTTCAAGTTTGCGCAGCGGGCTTCCGGCGGCCAGGTTGGTCTTGCCGGTCTGATTGTAAAGCAGGTTGATTTTCGAGCGCAAATTATTGGCTACGATAATGTCGTTCAAGCCGTCGCCATCCAGATCCGCCGCGTGCAGCAGGTCGATTTGGTCGTCGATCGGGAAAATCTCCGGGCCGGTGAAGCCGAAGCTGTTTGTGGTGGTTTCACCGCGAACGATGAAGGCAAAGACAAAAAGCACCGCTGACAGGACGGCGAGGCGTGACAATTTCATGGCTTGCATAAAGCGCGCTCAACGTGCCATTCAACAGCGCCTTTGGCGAGTTTATTCGCCGATGGACGGGCTGGAAAGGACGGGGCGCGGAGCAATGGTTCGCGCTCCGATCATTCGCCGACGAAATGCAGCGTGATGCGGCGGGTGTGGGCGCGAACCCGGTGCTCCCAGACATAAATCCCCTGCCAGGTCCCGAGCGCAAGCTGTCCGCCCCGCACCGGAATGGACAGGTTCACCGTGGTCAGCGCCGTGCGTACATGTGCAGGCATGTCATCATCGCCTTCGAGCGTATGCACAAACAGCGGGTCGCCATCAGGCACCAGCCGCTTGAAAAACGCCTCCAGATCGCGCCGCACGTCCGGGTCGGCGTTTTCCTGGATCAGCAACGAGGCCGAGGTATGCTGCAAATGGAGGGTCAGCAGTCCGTCCCGGAAGCCGTTCCCGGCAACCCACTGTTCAACCTCATGCGTGATTTCCCAAAGCCCGCGACTGCGGGTGGCGATGACAAGTTCGTGAAACGATTGGCGGATCATGGCAAGCGATGGATGGTTTGATCGAAGGATGGTGGCGATGTTGTCTCCAAAGATTCAATCAGCCACAAATCCATCAACCCCTTTTCACTGAGGATTTGCCGGCGCGCCTTTCGCGTCCAGCAACTGCTCCAGGTCCGGGTTATGGGGCTGGCCGAGGTCGAGCGCCTTCTGGTAATGCCAGCGCGCCAGCCCCACCAACGGCGGCTGCTGGCTGATGTAAATCACGGCCAGGTTGTTGTGTGCCGCGCCGTAATTGGGATCGAGCTGGATCGCCTTGCGCAAGGCCGTTTCCGCCTGCGCCCGCAGACCCTTGTGACCCAGCGTCAGCCCGAGATAATTTTGAATCTCCGGGTTGCGCGGGTCGAGTTTCGCCGCCCGGCTCAACGCGTCGAGCGCTTCGTCGTATTTCCCCTGCCGGAATTTCAGATAGCCGAGGGTCGAAAGGTTGTACGCGTCGTTCGGGCTCTGGGCGACGGCCTCCTTGATGTGCTTTTCCGCCTCATCGAGCTTGCCCTGCTCCATCTCAATCATCGCCAGGTTGGCCAGCACCAGGCCGTTGTTCTGATCGTGCTGCAAAATTTTCTGATAGTCATCCTCGGCCTTGTCAAATTGTCCGGCGGAAAAATAATGCTGCGCCTCGGCCACCAGTTCCGCCGCGCCGCTGGGCAGTTCCTGGACGGATTTTTTCTGCGCGTCCCGATCAGCCAGTTGCGGGGTGGACGCCTTGAACAGCGCCAGTTCCTCCGGCGTGTAGGGGATAACCTGCGCTTCGTCCACGGCCAGGCGCGCACGCAAGGCATCCACCTCGTCGGTCAATTCGTTGATGCGTGCGGCGGCGCCCTGTTTCCGGCTGCCGTAAAGCTCCCGGTTCGCTTCGCCGAGTTTGGCCAGCAAGTTGTCGCGGTCCTGCGTCAACGCCCGGATGCGCGCCTCATTGTCCGCCTGGTCGGGTGCCGGGACCGGCGCCGGATTCACCGCCGTGATCTGCAGTTGATGCACGCGGTTTTCCAGGGCCAGTTTCTCCAGTGAAGCCACCTGCGCCGCCGACTGCAACGCGGCGATCTGGTTGCGCATTCCGGCCAATTCGGCGTTCAGCCGGACGGCCTCCGCTGAAGTCGGCGACTCCGTCTTCAAATCCGCAACCTGCTTTTTGAGCACCTCATTTTCCTCGCGCAAGGCCTGGATCGACTCCGGGCTGGCCAGCAACGTCTGCACGCGCGATTGCAGGGCCTGGTTTTCCCGGGCGAGATTGTCGGCGCGCGCCGTTTGCTCGGCCAGTTTTTGATTCGCCTCCGCCAGGGCCAGTTGCGCCTGCCGCAGGGCATCCGCGGCGGCGACCGCCGCCTCGGGCGCACCCGGCAGCGGACCCGTTTTTCCCTGTGACAGGCTGACCTTGAGCAAATCATTTTCTTTCATCAGCGACCGGATTTGCTCCTGCGCCCGGGCCAGCTCACGCGGGTCAATCGCCGCCGGTTGCGCCCCCAGCGCTTCTTGCAGCTTGGACTGGAGCGTGGAGTTGTCCGATGACAATTTCTGCACCTGGTCATGCAGAGCCCCGAGCTGCGCCTGCAGATCGGCCAGGGCCGTCGACGAGACCGCGCCCGGCGCCACCGGTGCCGCAGCCGTTTCCGGCGGCAGATTGGTCACCACCGGCAGCTTCTCTGTCTCCTGGGCAATTTTCTCCGCCAGATAGTTCAGGCGAAAATTGACGATTCTGGGGTTCCAATCCGGATAGATTTTCGCGAATTTTTGCAGTTCGGCCTGCACCTCGATATACTGGGCCAGCGCCTGCCGGGGCTGGCCGGAACCTTCCGATGCGTCCGCCTGCTGCATCAGGCTGTAAATAATGACGTATTGGTCATCAGGCCCACCCTCCTGGGCGTGCGCCGGTGGCAGCAGCACGACCGACAAAAGAAGCAGGGCAACAAGACGTTTCACGCTCACACAATAGTCATACGGAACAACGTTTGGCAACGTCAGGCAATGATCGGCCGGTGTGGCCAACCGGTGGTACGGTCGCCGCCGCGAGGCCCGGCCGTCAAATTTGATCGGAATGTAATCCAATTGTGACCATACTGACTGACTCAAGCCATTGACCTGCCCCGCTGTTTTTGCTAGCGTTTTCCAGTCAGCGCCATGAACACCGCGTTAAACCAGCATGTGCTTGTGCTGAACCGGCTCTGGCAGGCGGTCAACGTCTGCACTGCACGCCGGGCGCTAACCCTGCTGTTTCAAGGCCAGGCCCAGGTGGTTGTCAACGCCGAAGACGGCTCGTTCCACACCTTCAATTTTCAGGAATGGCGCAACATCTCCGAGAACGCGCCACAGGAGGATTCCGTCCGCGCCGTTTCCTTCCGCATCCGCGTGCCGCGCATCATCCTGCTGTTTGTCTATGACCGGATGCCGAAGAAGGAGGTGAAGTTCACGCGGCACAACATCTTCGAGCGCGACAAGAACACGTGCCAGTATTGCGGGCGGGTATTTGACCGGAAGGACTTGAATCTGGACCATGTGATTCCGCGCGACCGGGGCGGGCCGACGAGCTGGGAAAACATTGTCTGTTCCTGCGTGGAATGCAACACGCAGAAGGCCAACCGCACACCGCAAGAAGCCGGCATTCACCTGATCCGCAAGCCCAAGCGGCCGAAATGGCGTCCCTTTGTGCAGATCAACTTCAGCCTGCACCGGCACGACAGTTGGAAGCATTTCATTGATCTGGCGTACTGGAACGTCGAGCTGGGCGAGGATGTGGAGTAACTGTGTCGGCAAAGGCCAAAGGCTGAACGCTGAAGGCTAAATTGACGAAGGGTGCAGTCAGCCATCGGGACGACGATTCGATGGCAGGATTCGTAAAATCTTGGCTTTCAGTCTTCGGTGTTCAAGATCTCCACGAAATTCAGGCCAAAATCACGGCTTTCCGGCATGTTGGCTGCTGTCCTTGAGATGATTTTATCGGGTCTAGCCGGCGCATTCTCCGCGCAACCTATTTGTCCCGATGGTGTTTGAATCTTGAGGCGTACACAGTATATTGAATGGCCATGAATTGTTTGGGGAAAATCGCGGTTTGCCTGGCGGGCGGGCTGATGTTGAACATCAGCGCACACGCCGATGACGCAGTTGCGTCCAGCAATCCTTATGTGCCGATCGTGGTGCGCAATGTATTCGGCCTGAACCCGCCCCCGACCAATGCTCCGCCGTCGGCGGATGACACGCCGCTCAAGATCACGCCCAACGGCATCATGTCGATTTTCGGCCAACTGCAGGTTTTGTTCAAAGTGGCACCCAGAGCCGGACAACCGGGCGCCAAGGAGGCGTCGTACTGTCTAAGCGAAGGCCAGTCGCAGGACGACATCGAGGTCACCCACATCAACGAGAAGGACAGCATTGTGACTTTCAACAACCACGGGACGGTGCAGGACATTCCCCTGGCCAATGCGCCGGCGCTTAACATGCCGATGCCGGCACCGGCCGCGCCGGGGCAGAACTTTCCCGCTCCCGCTGGCGTCCCCACCCGTTTTGGCGGTCATTTTGGCGGTGGTCCTGCCATTCCCGCCGCTCCCGGCGGTAGTTTTGGGGGCAACAACCCCAACGCGGGTAACGGTCCGGGGAACACTCCCGCCATGAGCGCGGCACCGATGGGCGCGAGCGGCGGCGGCTATGCCAACCCGACCACAGCCCAGCAGAATGCGAACACACAGCAAAGTGCCAACAGTGGCATGACGGCGGAGGAACAGCAACTGCTGGTGGTGGCCCAACATCTCAAGGCCCAGCAGGAAGGCAGCCCTACAGCGCCCATCTTTCCACCTACTCCGCTAGACGAACAAGCAGGGCTCCCGCCGATGCCGGGATCCACCACACAACGTTCAAGATAAAAGATTTACGGCTCGAATCCTTGGGGGGTTACACCTCGTGTCCGGGCGTCAGTTTGTGATTCGCTTCCGGGCAACCAAGCCGGCCATCATTACCGGGCGGAGGTTTTGGCTGATTCAATCAATTCCCAGAACTTCGGATTGTCCTGGAGCGCCGCATCCTCGCCGGTTTTCAGACCGGAGCGGAACAGGAAATCCTTGAGCGTATGGCGGCTGAGAATGCGATGAACGAGCACGCCCAGCTCATGCCGTTCAAAATAGACGCGGTAATCGCCCACGCGGAAGCGGTGCAAT
>Ga0181522_10001367_pt1 | contig 14941 bp, 13 predicted proteins | sample PEATcosm2014_Bin_27_FD_121103 | JGI IMG/M metagenome (GOLD analysis project Ga0181522, IMG submission 121103) | Peatland microbial communities from MTU Mesocosm Facility, Houghton, MI, USA - PEATcosm2014_Bin05_10_metaG | ecosystem: Environmental > Terrestrial > Soil > Wetlands > Peat | place... | reverse complement strand
GGCTCATGTCCGAGTCGGCGCGCGGCGAAGGCGGACGCGTCTGGGTACCGAAGACTCAGGGCGACAAGCGTGATCCGAAGTCGATCCCCGAGAGTGAGCGCTGGTATTTTCTCGAAGAGTGGTATCCGAAATACGGCAACCTTGTGCCGCGCGATGTTGCTACACGCGCCATTTTCAAAGTCGTGTTCGAGCATAACCTCGGCATCGATGGCAAACCAATGGTCTATCTCGACCTGACGCACATCGACCGCAAGACGCTTGACCGCAAACTCGAGGGCATCCTCGAAATCTATGAGAAATTCGTGGGCGACGATCCGCGTGACACCCCGATGAAGATTTTTCCCGGGATGCACTACACCATGGGCGGGCTTTGGATCGATTACAAGCAAGCGACGAACATTCCCGGCATCTTTGCCGCTGGCGAGGCCGAGTACCAATACCACGGAGCGAATCGCCTTGGCGCGAATTCGCTGGTGTCTTGCATCTTTGGAGGTTTCGTCGCCGGACCAAATGCCGTCGAATACGCAAAAAATCTGCAGGCTGCGCCCGGCAACGGGCATTTTGATGCCGAGCGCAAGCGGCAGCAGGACATCAATGCCGGGCTGATCAAATCCGATGGCAGCGAAAATCCCTTCCTGCTCTGGCGTGAACTGGGCGCTCTGATGACCGAGAACTGCACGGTCATTCGCTACAGCAAGAAGTGTCAGGCTACGGATGCGAAACTCGCAGACATGCTGCATCGCTTCCGAAAGATCAACCTGAGCGATCGCTCACAGTGGGCCAACACGACCATCGCCTTCGCACGCCAGCTTTACAACATGCTGCAATTGTCGCGGGTGATCGCGCAGGGGGCGGCCATGCGGGACGAATCACGCGGCTCGCACTACAAGCCCGATTTTCCAGAGCGCGATGACAAGAAGTGGATGAAGACCACGAAAGCAACCTTCGCGCCGGATTTGGATGAGCCTAGGTTTGAGTTTGAGCCCGTCGATGCGAGTCTGATTCCGCCGCGGCCGCGGAAGTACTAAACGGGAGGCTGGAGGCTAAGAGCTAAATGGAAAAGAAATCCGTCCTCTTCAAAATCAAACGCCAACCCACCCCGGATACCAAGCCGGCGTGGGAACAGTTCGAAATCCCCTACAAACCGAACATGAACGTCACTTCGGCGTTGATGGAGATCGCAGCCAACCCCGTCACCCGCGATGGAAAGCTGACCACGCCCGTCACCTACGATTCGAATTGTCTTGAAGAGATCTGCGGCTCTTGCGCCATGCTGATTAATGGACGGGCACGCATGGCCTGCTCTGCACTGCTCGACCATCTTGACCAGCCGATCAAGCTTGAGGCGTTATCTAAATTTCCTGTCGTTCGCGACTTGGCGGTTGATCGCAGCGTACTTTTTGAGAATTTGAAGAAAGTGAAAGCCTGGGTGCCGATCGATGGCACATATGATCTCGGCCCGGGGCCGCGTGTCACTATGAAGGCCCAGGAACAATCCTATCCTTTGTCGAATTGCATCTCATGTTGCTGCTGCATGGAGGCCTGTCCGCAGTTCAATGAGGATACAGGGTTTGTCGGCGCGGCTGCGATCTCGCAGGTGCGGCTGTTCAACACGCATCCTACCGGCGCGGCTTTGAAGCGGGAGCGGCTGTCGGCGCTGATGGGAGATGGTGGGATTCAGGAATGTGGTTACGCGCAGAATTGCGTTGAGATTTGTCCGAAGGAGATTCCGCTGACCACATCGATTGCGGAAGTCGGCGGACAAGTAATGAAGCAGGCGTTGTCCGACCTGTTACGAAAGTAACAAAAAGTGTCGCTTGGGAGCTTATCCTGGCCTCCCTGAATTCGGCGGCGGAACCCGAAGTTGACGGGTTTGGCCGTTTTCCAACCCGGTAACGTCCTTCGGTAATCGGGATTTACGGGTATTGCTTCACGGTACGGTTGACAAGTGGTTTACAATTAGCGCACTTGCAAGGGAATGGGGAGTTTTCCACAGACCTGCATTTTGCTGCAAACGCCATTGCCATGTCCAACGAACTGATGTCGCCAAGAGTGCGCGGATCGGGATCGCGTGGACTCTTGGTTGGCTTCATGATCGCCACCTTCGCCGTGGTCGCGGCGCCAGAATCGGCGTTTGCGGTGCGTCACGCCGGACATCATCATCGGTTAAGCCTGTCTCGCTTTCGTAATGCGCTTCGGGGCGTTCCCCGATTTCTTTGGAACCCGATGTTCCGTCCGTCGCATGATTCCCTGTTGCGGCAAAATGAAGAGATCGACCGTCTGGACCTGCCTCGCATCCAGGACGACGACGAGCTCGAAGCCTTGAAGGCATCGCACGATCTGGTTCCGATCGAAGCCGATGAGACCGTGCGTTTCGACCCACGGCTCGACTCTTCGCGTCGCTTTTGCCGGCCCTGGACTCGCGACTTCGTCTCTGACCTTGGGGAGGTTTATTACAACGAGTTTCACGATCAGATTCAGGTAAATTCCGCTGTCCGCACCGTCATGGGACAAAAGAAGCTTCGTCGCCACAATCGAAATGCGGCGCCGGCCGAAGGTGATACCGCGTCATCTCATCTCGCCGGGATCACGGTTGACCTTCAGCGGCGCGGCATGTCCAAAGCTCAGATCCACTTCGTCGAACGATATTTGTTTTATCTGAAGGCCCTCGGTCTGGTTGAGCCCGAAGAAGAGCGGCACCAGTGGGTCTTTCATATCATGGTCGCCGAGCGCTACAGTGACTGGCGGCAGACGCAGACGATTTTTCCGCCTCCACCGACCCCAACCCCGAACGAAGAGCGGATTGTCGCCCCGGTTACCGCCACTGCTGACAATCCCGCGACTGGCGCACCCGCATCTGAGCTCGACCCTCAGCCGTAGCCCGCGACTTCGTCGTTTCGCTACACTTTCCACAGCATGATTGTGCTGATGGCAGGGCTTCCCGGAACTGGCAAGACTACGCTTGCCCGCGAACTCGCTCGCCGCACCAGCGGCGCTCTGGTCAGCAAAGACGAAATTCGCGCCGCGCTTTTCTCGACGCCAGATATTGAATACTCAGTCAAGCAGGATGATTTTGTGATGGAGATGATGCTTGACGCTGCCCGCTTCCTGCTCGAAAAGGATCCGGTGCGCAAAGTCTTTCTCGACGGGCGCACGTTCTCTCGCCGCTACCAGATCGACCGCGTTCTGCAGTTTGCTGGCGAACTCTCCGAGCCTTGGGTAATCATCGAATGCACTTGTTCCGATGAGTCAGCGCGGCGGCGTCTTGATCTTGATCCCGCCCATCCGGCGCGCAACCGAGGGTTCGCGCTCTATCTCGAAGTACAGGCGCAGTTCGAAACGATCACCTATACTAAAACCGTCGTCAACACCGACCGACCCCTCGATGATTGCATCCAGCAAACGCTTGGCGCGGTGCGCTGAGCAAAGTCGTTTGTCTCCTGTAGAATTCGCGCTCATTATGAAAAAACGAAATCTTGCCGTCGCATTGTCCCTCGCCATTGCTCTCCCGCTTTGTGCACAAACCGTTGGCAAAAAGGCTCGCGAGATCCAGGCCTCTGCCATCGTCATCGATACGCATGCCGACACTCCGCAGCGGTTTCTCGACGAAAACTACGACATTGGATCCACGGATCCTAAAGACCCCGGCCACATCAGCCTCGACAAGGCGAAGGCCGGCGGTCTCGGAGCCGAGTTTTTTTCCATATGGGTGGAACCGGAGGCCAATAAGGGCCACTTCGCGCACCACACGCTCGATCTCATCGATTCGGTTTATGAGCAGGCTGCCCGCCATCCCGATCGGATGAGGATGGCCTTCAGTGTCGATGACATCGAACGCGCGCACCGCGAGCACAAGCTCGCGGCACTTCTCGGCATCGAAGGCGGCCACTCGGTTGAGAACGACATACGGCTGTTGCGCGACTACTATCGCCTGGGCGTTCGCTACATGACGCTGAGCTGGTCGAATACGAACGAGTTCGCCGACTCTTCCGGAGACATCAACAATCCCAAAATCGAGCACCACAATGGACTGACCGAAGGCGGCAAGCAGATTGTCCTCGAGATGAACCGGCTTGGCATGCTGGTCGATATCTCGCACGTTGCCGACAAGACGTTCTACGATGCGATCGCAATCGCCAAAGCGCCGGTCATTGCGTCACACTCTTCCGCGCGTGCGCTTACCAATCATCCGCGCAACATGACGGACGACATGCTGCGCGCCGTGGCAAAAAACGGGGGAGTGGTGCAGGCGAATTTCTATAGCGGGTTCATCGACGAAAACTACCGTAAAGCGGCCGAAGCCCAGGCCAAAGATCGTGATGCCGCGGTCAAGGCTAACGCCGATCAACTGAGGGCTGCCGGGAAATCCGTGACTTATCTCGACGACGACCGTATCGAGCGGGAGTGGTTCGTCAAGATTCCGCGTCCGCCTTTGAGTTCGTTGATCGACCACATTGACCACATCGCCAAAGTCGCGGGCATCGATCACGTTGGTCTCGGTTCGGACTTTGACGGCGTGAGCGGCCAGACCCCTGAGGGCATCGACTCCGCCGCCGATTTGCCAAAAATTACACAAGCCCTGCTCGATCGTGGCTACAGCGCTGACGATATCCGCAAGACGCTGGGCGGAAATCTGCTACGCGTGTTTCGCGAAGCCGAAAGAGTCAGCCGCGAGATGAAAGGCGGCAAGTAGAGGCCGGTGCGTTTCGCACGCTGCGCATCGACCGCGGCAGAATTGGGGCTTCGACAACCAAGACTGCACCGACAAGCGGAGATTGACTGTCGTACAATCTAGGATTGCGAAAACAACCACAGGAGCATCCATGCCAAGTCTGCTGCCTACATTTGTCCTGATCGTTTTCACATCCTTGTTTTGCGCCGCGCAGTCGGCCTCGACGCCGCCATCGTCTGCGGCAGCGCCCGATCACAAGACCGCTCCCGCGGTTAGCGCCGACCCTGTTGCCATCATCCACACCACGGCTGGAGACCTGCACTGCACCTTGTTTCCGAAGGTTGCGCCGATTGGAGTTGCCAATTTTATTGGACTTGCCGCCGGCACCAAAGATTGGTCCCACCCGGTAACTCGTGCCAAGAAGCACGGCGTTCCGCTTTATGACGGCACCATCTTCCACCGCGTGATTCCCGAATTCATGATCCAGGGTGGCGATCCTGCCGGAGACGGTACGGGCGACCCGGGTTACAAATTCAAGAATGAAACGTCACCTGACGTAACCTTCGACCGCCCCGGGCGTGTCGCTTACGCCAACGCCGGACCCGACACCAACGGGTCGCAGTTCTTCATCACCGAAGTGCCCTACCCCAGTCTCAACGGCGGATACACGATTTTCGGCCAATGCGATGACGACGCGGTTGAACTGGTCAAGAAAATAGCCCGCATGCCTGCGAACGGCGAAACGCCGGTTCATCCGGTCAAGATTATTCATATTGAAATCCATCATGCCGGTACAGCGGCGAGGCCAGCGGCGAGCCCCAGGAAACCGATGTAGCAGAGGCGCGGTTTGGGGGCATCGGCTGAATTTCTAGACAAGTAAGAAAAATCAATCCAAGCATTCAAGGGAGATTATGACCCGCACACCTGGAACCTATGCCGTGATCGAAACCAGCGAGGGCAACATCGTTTGCCGCCTTTTTGAAAAGGAGGCGCCGAAGACGGTCGCCAACTTTGTCGAATTGAGCGAGGGCAAGCGCGAGTGGACGCATCCCACCACCCGCAAAAAAGTCAAAGATCCGCTTTATCACGGGACCATTTTTCATCGCGTGATCCCCGACTTCATGATTCAGGGTGGCGACCCGATGGGCACGGGCTTCGGCGGTCCCGGCTATCAGTTCGAAGACGAAACCAAAGGTTCGCCGCACCGCTTCGACAAGGCGGGAAAGCTGGCCATGGCCAACTCCGGCCCCAACACCAACGGATCGCAGTTCTTCATTACGGTCGGCAAGACTGACTGGCTCACCGGCAAGCACACGATTTTCGGTGAGGTGGTTGAGGGATATGACATAGTCGAGAAAATCTCAAAAGTTGCGCGCAATCGTCAGGACCGTCCCAACCAGGATGTGGTGGTGAAGTCGGTAAAAATTGAGCGCTAATGCAATTCAGTGGTTCGGACGGTTATCCCTTCGGCAGCCGTGTCTCTCACCCGTCCCCGGCGAAGTGGAGGGGTTCTGCAGGAGATCATGACGTGATGCCTGGCGCTCCAATAGCAAGTCCCCATTCTTTATAATGATTGGTTCTTTCAGAGCCTTGGAGGCAGTTTCATGGCATCGTTCAACGGAGTCCCAGTTCCGTCTGATGGACAGAAGATCGAATACAGCAACGGCAAGTATCACGTTCCCGATCGTCCTATCGTTCCCTTCATTGAAGGCGACGGCACCGGCCGCGATATTTGGAAAGCTTCCGTCCGCGTCTTCGATGCCGCGGTTGAAAAGGCGTATCACGGCAAGCGCTCGGTAGCGTGGTACGAGGTCTTTGCCGGCGAAAAGGCTAAAGCGCGTTTTCAGAACTGGCTGCCGGATGACACGATCAGTGCCATTCGCGAATTTCGCGTGGCCATCAAGGGACCCCTGACTACGCCCGTTGGCGGCGGCATCCGCTCGCTCAACGTCGCGCTTCGCCAGATTCTCGATCTCTATTCGTGCGTTCGCCCGGTGAAGTACTACGCGGGAGTGCCATCTCCGGTGAAGCATCCCGAGCGCATGAACATCGTCATCTTCCGGGAAAACACCGAAGACGTTTATATCGGGATCGAATGGGAAGAAGGGACCGCAGATGCCAAACGGCTGATCGAATTTCTCAACAAAGACATGCTAAAGGGCGGAAAGAAGCAGATTCGACCTGACTCCGGGGTGGGCATCAAACCCATTTCCGTGACCGGCACAAAACGCCTGGTGCGCATGGCTATACAGCATGCGCTGGAAAATAAAAACAAAGCGGTGACGCTGGTCCACAAAGGCAACATCCAGAAATTCACGGAAGGCGCATTCCGCAAGTGGGGATACGAGCTTGCTACCGAAGAATTTCGGGACAAAGTCATCACCGAGCGTGAGAGCTGGATCGTCGACAACAAGGACAAGAACGCCAATCTCACCATAGAAGCAAACGCGAATCTCATTGAACCAGGGCTTGAGTTTGCCCAAGAAGACTTTCGGCAGACGATTTATAAAGAAGTAAAAGACTGTCTCGAGTCCATCTACGCCACGCACGGCAAGGGCGCGTGGAAGAAAAAGCTGATGATCAACGATCGCATCGCCGACTCCATCTTCCAGCAGGTTGTCACTCGTGCGGATGAATACAGCGTTCTGGCCACGCCGAACTTGAATGGCGACTACATCTCCGATGCTTGCGCAGCACAAGTGGGTGGGCTCGGTATCGCTCCTGGAGCGAACATCGGCGATGGCTACGCGATCTTTGAAGCCACGCACGGCACCGCACCAAAGTACGCCGATAAAGACGTCATCAATCCCGGCTCAGTGATTCTTTCCGGGGTGATGATGTTCCGCTTCATGGGATGGACCGAAGCTGCCGACCTGATTGAGCAGGGCCTGGAGCGCACGATCGCACAGAAGAAAGTTACTTACGATTTCGAGCGGCTCATGGAAGGCGCTACGAAAGTAAAGACCAGCGAGTTTGCCACCTGCGTGATAGAAAACATGAACGTGGCAGTCGCCGCAGACTGATCGGTAATGGAACGGCGGTCGCGCGGACGCCTGGCGCTGCAATCGGTTTCAGAAAGGAATTTCATGCGCAAGAAAGTAACGATCGTCGGTTCGGGACACGTCGGCGCTACCGCTGCACATTGGATCGCGGCAAAAGAATTAGCCGATGTCGTGCTCATCGATATAATCGAAGGCGTTCCCCAGGGAAAAGGTCTCGATCTGCTTGAGGCGATGCCGATCGAAAAACGCGATTCCGCGATCCTTGGCACCAACGATTACGCTGACACCGCGAACGCAGACATTGTCGTGATCACAGCGGGTATTCCGCGCAAGCCGGGGATGAGCCGTGACGATCTACTGAAAACCAACCACCAGATCATGAACGACGTGGTCGGCAAGATCGTGCAGCACTCGCCGAACTGCATCCTCATCATCGTCTCGAATCCGCTCGATGCCATGGCGCAAGCCGCTTACAAGATGAGCGGATTTCCGCGCGAGCGCGTCATCGGCATGGCCGGAGTGCTGGATTCGGCCCGCTTCCGCACCTTTATCGCCCAGGAGCTCAAAGTTAGTGTCGAGAACGTAACCGCATTTGTGCTTGGCGGGCACGGCGACACCATGGTCCCGCTTCCTCGCTACTCGACGGTTGCAGGTATTCCGATTACCGAACTGATGGACAAGGCCACACTCGATCGCATCGTCCAGCGGACGCGCGATGGCGGCGCGGAGATCGTCAAGCATCTCAAGACGGGGTCGGCTTACTACGCTCCGTCGGCCGCAGCCACCGAAATGGTCGAGGCTATCCTCAAAGATAAGAAAAAGATTCTGCCCTGCGCCGCCTACCTCAATGGGGAATACGGCATCCACGGCCTCTTTGTCGGCGTCCCCGTAAAACTCGGTGCCAAAGGCATCGAGCAGATCATCGAGATCAAACTCACCGCAGAGGAGAAGGCAGCCCTCGACAAAAGCGCTGCGGCGGTCAAAGAACTGATCGCGGTGATCAACGTCTAGTAGTGCACACATCAATGTCGCCGGACGCGGTCGCTTCCCTGCAATCGTTGTACCGCCGTTCCGGGAAAAATTGCAGTGGAACCGGCCAAGACCGGCGTTCCCACCAATGGCTGCACTCCCGGCGTGGGAAACAATCCGACAGCCGCCAAATCCGGCTGTCAGCTTATCGTGTTCGATGCTCTTTCATTGCTACGCATGATCGCACTCCCGGCACGTCGAAGGTGTTATAGTCTGAGCGTCCAACAGCCCCATGAGCACGGCATCTAATGGACTTTGATCAGCTCGAAATTTTTCTCGAGGTGGCGCGTCTCTCCAGCTTCTCGCGCGCGGCGGAGAAGCGTTTTCGCACCCAGCCCGCCATCTCTTCCCAGATTCGGGCGCTCGAAGAAGAGGTGGGAGCCCGCCTGCTCGACCGCTCCGGAGGTCGGGTTTCGCTCACCGCTTCGGGCAAACTGTTTTTCAAGTATGCGGAAGAGACGATCGAGCGGCGCAAGACGATCCTCAACGAGATTGCCGAGACCGAGCGCGTGCCTCGCGGCGAAATTGTTGTGGGAGCGAATGAAGGCACTTGCCTGCACATCCTGCCGGGAGTGTTTGCACAGTTCAAACGCGATTATCCGAACGTTGCCGTGAGAATCAAGCGCTCCGACTACGCTGGCATTCTCGAGTCGATCATAGAAAATGTGGTGGACTTTGGGGTAGTGTCGTTGCCGGTGAATGACAACCGGCTGGAAGCACAGATGATTCATCGCGATGAGTTGGTCGTTATTACGGCTCCTCGCCATCCGCTTGCGGCTAAGAAGAGCGTCACCGTGGCCGATGTCTCGGCCTATCCGCTGGTGGTGCCGAAACTGGGGCACACACGCGACGCGCTTGACGCACTCTTTTACGACCATAACCTCAAGCCAAGCCTTGCCATGGAGCTTGACTCGAGCGAACTGCTGAAGCGCTTCGTGGCAGCCGATGTGGGCGTCGGATTTATTGCACGCTCGAATATCGAGGAGGATATCCGGGCCAAGGCGCTGGTTGCGATGCCGCTTGCGGACGCGCAAATTCGGCGCGATCTGGCCCTCGTGTTCCGCAAGGACAAATCGCTCAGCCGCGCTGCCCGGGCCTTTATGGATATCGCGGTGAAACAAAGGAATTTTGCCGCAGTCGGAGCCGGGAAGCGATCTAAATGAAGACGGTTGCTCGGCTCTTGCTCTGCCTCACTTTGTTTTTCTCGGCAGCTGCGGCGCAAAAGAAGGTCGCCAGCAGCGGTTCCTCAGCCCCCCACAAGCTGCTCGCGCTCAAAGTGACGGGCATCACGAGCTATAGCGACCAAGAAATCCTTGCTGCCAGCGGCCTCCAGATAGGGCAGAACGCCGCCGACGGCGATTTCAAGGAGGCGGTTCAGAGCCTGGGCGATTCCGGCATGTTCAGCGCCGCCTCCTATTCGTATTCGACTTCAGCTTCGGGCGTCAGACTTGAAATTCAGCTGTCCGATGTCGACCGGAGCAAGCTGGTTCCCGCGCAATTCGAGAACTTCGTCTGGTTCAGCGATGAGGAGCTTCGAACCGGCTTGCTGGGGCGGGTTTCACTGTTCAAGGGTTTGCTGCCGCTTGGCGGCAATCTTCCAGATCACGTCACCGAAGCATTGCAGGCCATGCTCACCGAAAGACGGCTTCCGGGACGCGTCACTTTTCTGCGCAACGCAGACCGTCAGACCGGGACGCTGACCTCGATCAACTTTCGTGTCGAGGAAGCCGGCATCAGAATCCGCGGGGTGGAATTTCCCGGAGCCTCTGCGGAGCAGACCGTGCTGCTGACAACCGCTTCCCGACGCCTGATCGGAGCAGAATATTCCCGGACCGCGATCGCCGCCGTCGCCAAGCTTGACCTTTTGCCGGTCTATTTCCGGCGAGGATATTTGAAGGCGGATTTTGCCTCATCCAGCGCGCGCGTTGTGAAGCAATCTTCCGCCGACGCGAATGCCCAAAGTGCGGAGGTTGAGGTGGATGCGATTTTGCCTGTGACCCCGGGTAGAGTTTATTCGACATCTGGCGTAGATTGGAGGGGAAATTCCGCACTTGGCGCGACCGAACTCGCGGCGCTCGTCCACTTGCCGGTCGGTGAACCGGCTGACACCGTGCGACTTCTCCGCGACCTCGACAACCTGGGAAAGCTTTACCGCAGCCGCGGCTACATGATGGCTCAAATCAAAGCCGATTCTCAGCTCAACGACGACCATGGCACGGTGCATTACGAACTGAATATCGTCGAAGGTGATCTCTTCAGAATGGGAGAATTGGATCTTAACGGACTGAATAGCGGTACCATCGCGCGTCTGCGGGCCGCTTGGACGCTGCACGAAGGCCAGCCCTATAATGCCAACTATCCGGCAAAGTTTGTCGACGACACGAGAGGGATGCTACCCCGAGGCGTGCAGTGGGCGGTCAGCGTTCATGAAACGCCGGACGCCAGGGATAAGACGGTAGACGTAGACATCCGTTTCACGCAGCAATAATCGGCCACAACCAAATTGAACCAACAAAATATTTGAAAATCGATGGTTTGCATGAGAACTTTGTATTGATCTCGCGTTGTAAGATCGTGAGATGTCCAGGTCGGACCAGCTCTAGTTTCAGGGGAGGAAAGCGGAATGAAAGCGAATCGAATTGTAACGGCAGTCTTGGGGATGCAGATCTTGATCGGGTGGGCGACGGTTCCAGCGTTGGCGGCAGGTAAGAGCCAGACTTTCACCGGCGAGGTGAGTGACGCGATGTGCGGCGCAAAGCATGAAATGCCCGGCAGCTCTGCCTCTTGCACGCGCGCGTGTGTCTCTCACGGAGCCAAATATGCGCTTGTGGTCGGGGACACGGTCTATACGCTGGAGACATCTGACAAGACGGCGCTCGGCAAGCTCAACGATCTGGCGGGAGCGAAGGCTAAGGTCACCGGAGAAGTGGACGGCACTACGATCACCGTAAAATCGGTTTCTGCGGGGTCGTAATCGACTGTGGGATAACCAAAAAACCGGCGGCCCCACCGCCGTTTTTTCTGGTCTTCGCAATGCTCGTTACTGCTGCTGCTGAGTTGTCTGGTCCGGACTGTCGTCCCGCCGCTTCAGCGTCGGCCGATCATCGTCGCTGCTGCTGTCGGTACCGCCGCCGGTCTTGTCTGTGTTCGAAGCACGGCGCAGGCTCGGACGGCTCGCGTCTTTCTCGTCGTTCACCTTGTGCCGATTCTCTATGGTGGCTAGTCGCGACTTGACGTCGTCGAACTCCGAGGTGGAGACAATGTACTGCGGGCGCGCCGGAAGAATGGTCTCAATCTCCTTTTGCGACGCCAAAATGCGGTCGGGCGTCTGCGGGTGCGAGGCGAAGGCCTTGGCAATCGTGCCCGGCTTCTTCTTCTCTTTTGCCTGGATCTTCTCAAAGAAACTGATGAAGGCTTGTGGATCGTATCCCGTCTTGTACATATATTGCAGCCCGAGATAGTCCGCTTCCGCTTCAAAATTGCGCTGGAACTTCATGAACGTGAGCGGCAGACCCAACCCGGCTGCTTCGTAGATTCCGTAGCCTATTCCACCACCGAGAAAGATCAGCGGAATGGTGCCGATATTGGCCCACTCCATGCGCGTCATCTGGCGCATCCCGTGACGGGCGGCCACGTGCGAAATCTCGTGCGCCATCACGCCAGCCAGTTCGGCCTCTTCGTCCGCCGCCAGAATCAAGCCCGAGTTCACATAGAAAAATCCGCCGGGCAGCGCAAAAGCGTTCACTTCGTCGGAGTCGATTACCTTGATGGTGAACGGCACTTTCGCGTCGGAATTGCGGACCAGATTCTGGCCGATGCGGTTAACGTATTCGTTCACGACCGGGTCCTGAACCAGCTTCACGCTATTTTCGACCTGCATCGAGTATTGCTTGCCCATCTTGATTTCGGTTTCGAGCGAGTACCAGTCGCCCAAGCCGCGCTGGCCGATCTTGCGATTGCCAATGGCGTCGACATCGTCTTCACCGCCGTCGTGCTTGACCTTACTCGCGTCAGGCTCCTGGACGGGTTGCTGGCCACCGGGCGCCGCCTTCCCCAGGGCGCTGGTCGAAGCAGAGTCCGTCGGAGGAGCTGGAGCCGGGGATGGCGCGGGTGCCGATGGCGGCGTCGTTCCGTTCGCAGTTCCGGCCGAAGATGTATCGGCCGCGGGCGGCGTGGTCTGGGTCTGCGCCGTCTGACCTTTGGATGCCGGTGTTGTTGGTGCCGGCTGCGATGCTTGAGGCTGAGAACTTGACGGCTGGGAAGGCTGATTCTGCGCCGAGGCTGGGAGAGCCACGAACGCCAGTAAACCAAGGGCAAGTAACGATTTAGGGAACGACATTTGGACACCCCGCGCGGAACCCAGTCTGCTCCCGACATTATACCCCCGATAGCAAGTCGAAGGCGACGGAGTTCTCAAGCTAGTTGGACGCGGCCTTTGCCGCGAAAGTTACTCGGTTATTTTCATAAAGAACCGCTCAAGTCGGTTGGTGAAGCGGGCGGCTCGGCAAACGCTCGGCCGTCTTTCCCTTTTTCTCGTAGTTCTTTTTCTATCCGGCGTTGTACCATGACGGCACTTTCGAATGAGGCTCCCAAAAAGGACCGTCCATGTTGAATCGTCGCCGTTTCTTATCGTCTTCGTTAGCTTCTTCGCTTGCCGTGGGTGCGGGCGTTGCCTGGCGCGGAAATCTGTGGGCGCAGCTGGAAGCACTCCCCTCGAAGTTACCCGACCGTTCCCTTTACGAGCAGGATGAGGACGCTTATTGGCGCGAATTGCGCAAGCAATTCCTGATCCCTGCGGACGAGATCTATCTGAATAACGGGACCGTTGGTTCGAGCCCGGCGCCTGTGCTGCGCGCCGTGTTTGAAGGTTATGAGAAATGCGAAAAACTGAACGAGAGTGATCCGGAGGACTATCCGATCTGGGGGTATGCATCGTGGAATGAGTTTCGCGATCCGCTGGCAGCGTTTGTCGGTTGCAATCGCGACGAGATTGCGCTCCTGAGAAACGCCACCGAAGCCAACAGCTATATTGCGAATGGCATCGATTTGCAAGCAGGCGACGAGGTGCTCATGACCGACCAGGAGCACCCCGGTGGTGAGCATCCATGGAATTTGCGGGCCAAGCGTTATGGCATTGCGGTCAAAACGTTTACTTTGCCGCGGCCAGTGGAAAATCCCGCGCAGGTGTTAAACCTGGTCAGCGCCGCTATCACACCGCGTACGCGAGTCTTGTTCTTCAGCCACGTCACCACGTTTTCAGGCGTGGTGCTGCCGGCAAAAGAGCTGTGCGCTCTTGCCCGAAGCAGAGGAATCATTTCCGCGGTTGATGGAGCGCACGTTCCGGGAATGATACGGCTCAACCTGCACGACCTGGGCTGCGACCTCTATTCGGCGAGCCCGCATAAGTGGTTACAGGCTCCCAAGGGCTCCGGATTCTTGTATGTGCGCGACGAAATGATCGACCGCATATGGAACACAATTGCTAGCGAAGGCTGGGATGACTCGAAACTTCGCGCGGAACGATTTCAGCGGATCGGAAGTTCGAACGTGCCTGCACTCTGGGGACTGCGCGCTTCGATTCGGCTGGCGAACGATATCGGGATGGATCGAATCGAAGCCAGGCATCGGCGGTTGTGCGACTACATTCTGGCGGCGATGATCAAACGCGGAGCAGTGTCGTGGACCTCTCCGGATCCGTCGTTGCGTTGCGCGATTGCGACCGTGAATGTACCTCCGATCCTTCGGATCGATCTCGAACACTGGCTGTGGAAAGAGAAGAAAATCCGCATTCGGGGAGCCGAACCTAACAAACTGCGGCTCTCAACTCCTTACTACTTGTCAAAGGCAGATATAGACCGGTTTCTGGACGGGTTCGACGAGTATCGGAAGACGAAAACGTAGTCGGCGACTTCGACGTAGATCGAGGCATGGGGTTGACTCAGCCATGCCCTCCGCAGGGATGACGAAAATGAACGCAAAGCAGACTGCCGCTGATGTGCAATCCGAAAAGCCTGTAATCTCTGACGCCTTCGTGTTCTTGGGAGCAACTGGAGACTTGGCGTACAAGCAAATTTTTCCGGCCTTGCAGCAGATGATCCTGCGCGACGATTTCAATCTGCCAATCATTGGCGTCGCGAAATCGGGCTGGACCATCGAGCAACTCAAGGCTCGCGCCCACGACAGCCTGGTGCAGCACGGTGGGGTCGATGAAAAAGCCTTTGCAAAGCTGGTCGGGTTG
>Ga0181522_10001366_pt1 | contig 14942 bp, 9 predicted proteins | sample PEATcosm2014_Bin_27_FD_121103 | JGI IMG/M metagenome (GOLD analysis project Ga0181522, IMG submission 121103) | Peatland microbial communities from MTU Mesocosm Facility, Houghton, MI, USA - PEATcosm2014_Bin05_10_metaG | ecosystem: Environmental > Terrestrial > Soil > Wetlands > Peat | place... | reverse complement strand
TGAAGCGGGCGTCCGGCGCGAGGCCTACAACTTCTATTTTGAGGATGCCTGGAAGGCGACGCCGCAGCTCACCGTCAGTTACGGCTTGCGCTACGAAGTGAACAGCCGCATCCACGAAGCGACCAAGCGGACGTCACTTCCAGTCTTCACTGGCGCAAATGGCAAGCCGACAGGGTATGGAGACAGCTCAGCCACCCAAACGATGCTGATCAATCCGCAGCCGCCCTACGATCAGGACTGGAACGGTTGGGGGCCGCGTCTGTCGCTGGATTATGCCGTGGGTAAGCACACCGTGCTGCACGCGGGCGGGGCAATCACAACTTTGATTCCAAATTTGTGGCAGGATAATTTTCTGACAGCGGCGATTCCGTTCGTGTTCGCTCCGTCCATTTATGCTCAGCCGAACGAACCGGTGCCATTTCAGGATACGTTTGTACCCCTGAGTCTGCCGACCGCGTACAACATTCAGGGCCAGCCGATCTTCGCGACAGGCCGGTCTCAGGACGTTCCGGCGAACACGGTGTTTGACTACCAGAGATTCCAAGCAGATCTGGACGCCCTCTATCCCGGTAATGTGCAGTTACTCAACATCAGCGGTATCGCAAAGAATTTCGGAAATGGCTATATCGGAAGCTGGACCGCCGGTGTGGATCACGATTTTGGCGATTTCAAGTTCAATGCGTCTTATGTGGCGACTGCCGGAATTCATCTGGCAAGGGCGTATTCACCGAATGGCTACGGCGGCGCGTGCCAGGGATTCGCGCCATTCACCCAGTTCAATTCGCCTTGCCACGCTACCGGCGGCTTCGGTCCGGAAGTCATCATGACCAGCGGTTCGCACTCGGTGTATCACTCGTTGCAAACGAGCCTGTCGAAGAACTCTCCCCGACTCGGGCTGGGATTGCAGGCGAGCTACACCTACTCTAAGTCTCTCGACGATACGAGTGCTGTGTTGGGTGGACTCCTCGGCACCGCAGGCACGATTCTGCAGACGGTCCCTCAGAATCCGTGGGATCCATCAGCCGAAAAGGGCCCGTCGACCTTCGATGTGACCCATGTGTTTGCCGCGAGTGTGATCCAGTTGCTGCCGCTCGATCGAGTGCGATTCTTGCGGCCACTGGGTCGCACGCTGACCAAAGGCTGGCAATTTCTGAATCTGACTACGCTGACTACGGGATCGCCATTCACCGTATTTTCGGGAGTGCAGCAAACCGGGGCCGGATTGGGTGGCGGAGACCGCCCTGATCTGGTTTCGATGCCGCATCTCTCTACAAGCCGCGCTGTGCGGGATGACTATTTTGGGCTGGGTCCGGTCGGTAACCGTTCGTTCTTCAACATTCCGATTAATGTTCCGGGAGGAACGGGACCCAATCTCGGGCGATTCGGCACTATCGGCAGGAATACGTTTCGCGGCCCCGACTACCACGATTACGACGTTGCTCTAATCAAGGACACTCCGTTCGGCCATCGGGGCAGCGCGGAACTCGGTACCGTCGAATTCAGGGCGGAGTTCTTCAACGTTTTCAATATCCCCAACTTCGGCCTGCCATCGAATATTGTCAGCGGCAGCGGCTTTGGAATCATCAGCAAGACAGCCGGTACGTCGCGGCAGATTCAGTTTTCCCTCAAAGTGATCTACTAACCCGGAACAAGTTCCCTACTCTATCCGTAGTGACGGAGGGAGGGCTCTGCCCATGCGGATTCATTGTCTCCTAGTGGTTATGCTTCTGGCTGGAGCCTCGTCCGCGCAGAGCGCGCAAGCCAACCATCCCTCGGAGCCCCTGACTGCCGATGCCATCATGGCGCGGGTGGCTGTGAACCAGGATCGGAGCGAGGAACTTCGGAAGCAATATGTCTACCGCCAACACACGCACATCGTGAGCCACAAACCGAAAGGCAGGCTGCTGCGCGAAGAGACTGCCGACTACGATGTAACCCCAACGCCTGACGGGACACAGAAACAACTCAAATTGCTGACCGGCCGCTACTGGAACAAAAGCAAATACGAGGAGTTCAAGGGCGAGCCCGCGCCTGGTGCGGATAGTCTCGACGGCAGTCTGATTCACAACTTCCGCGAGGATATGTCGAACGAGAAGACCAAAGACGGGCTGGCTAAGGACTTATTTCCGCTGACCACCGAGGTGCAGAAGGATTACGCATTCACTCTTCTGGGGGAGGAGGTTCAAGATGGACGCAAAGTCTTCCACATTGGGTTCCGCCCCAAAGATAAGAATGACATCAGCTGGGCCGGGGAAGCCTACATTGATGCTGCAGAGTTCGAACCCGTGCGAGTCTTCACAAAACTGTCGCGGCGGATACCCTTCGCAGTCCGGACTCTTCTAGGAACGGATGTGCCGGGCGTGGGATTCAATGTGGTTTACAAGCGCCAGGAAGATGGAGTCTGGTTCCCATCCACGTTTGGGACGGAATTCCGTATTCACGCGTTGTTCTTCATCAACCGCGAAGTGTCGGTGTCTTTGGAGAACTCGGCGTTCGAGCGGACACACGTGGAGAGCAAGATGAAAGTGGTGGGCCCGGCGGATTAATACTGGATTGCAGGTGAAGCGAGGTTGTCAGACGGAAATCAGAATGGGTATAGCGAAGAGTGAATCAGGTGACGGCAAGCGCCCTCACGACAACCGGAAACATGCTGGTGCTACTCCCAGGATTAATCGCCGCTGGCGTGGTTCTGCGTTGGCACTAAAACCAACCGCGGGCGGGACGGTTCAGCGTGAGGCGGGCGTCCGAACATGGAAATAATCCCAAAAACTGCGACGTAGGCGGCCAATACGCCGAACCCAACCGAGGCGATGACGGTAAAGCACAGGACGAAGGGCATCAAGAGCGAATTCACGATCAACCAACCTTTTAAAGAAGCTGTTATCAGATGCGAAGCTCTGAAAACCGTATATTTGTCTTCTGCGCTGCCGGGCTTCGCGAAACCCCAAGGGCTTCTCAAATCTACCCGCGTTGACGCTCCGCGCTGTTGACGACTAAGATACGGAGTAGAGCTGTGCATACCTACTTTCGGACAATTCTGTTGGCCTGTCGACATTACGGAAGGCGCTTGTCCCCGGACAGATAATGGCCATTACTAAAATCTCCATCCGGGGGGCCCGGCAGCACAATCTGAAAAACATCAGCGTCGAAATTCCGCGTAACACGCTCACCGTGGTTACCGGGCTGAGCGGGTCTGGGAAGTCGTCCCTCGCCTTTGACACCATCTACGCCGAAGGCCAGCGCCGCTATGTGGAAACGCTGTCGGCGTACGCTCGGCAGTTTCTCGATCAGATGGAGCGCCCGGATGTAGATGGAATCGATGGACTTAGCCCGTCGATTTCGATCGAGCAGAAAACCACGAGTCGCAGCCCGCGGTCGACCGTCGGAACCATTACCGAAATCTACGATTATCTTCGCCTGCTGTTCGCCTCGATCGGCGTTCCTCACTGCCCCAGGTGCGGGCGGGCGATCAGCCGGCAATCTGCAGACCAGATTGTCCAAAGGGTCATGGCCTTGACGCCTGAAGATCGGGTCATGGTGATGGCGCCGATCGTCCGCGGACGCAAGGGTGAGTTCAAGAAGGAGATGGAGACGCTAGTCAAGCACGGCTATACGAGGGCTCGCATCGATGGGGAATTGGTCAATCTGGATGACGACGTAGCCATCAACCTTGACAAGCGAAAGAATCACACCATTGAAGTGGTAATCGACCGCCTGCTGGTGAAGCCGGGCATCGAGCATCGCCTGGAAATGTCGGTCGGACTGGCGATGAAGCTAGCCGGGGGATTAGTCCAGGTCGCTGTAGTCGGCGGCGATGAGCAACTGTATTCCGAAAAGCTGGCGTGTCCCGATTGCGGGATTAACGTACCGCAGCTCGAACCTCGATCGTTCTCTTTCAACAGCATGTACGGAGCCTGCCCTGAGTGCCACGGGCTTGGAAGCAAGTACGATTTCGATCCGGCGAAAGTGATCAGCGACTGGTCGAAGCCTCTGCTCGATGGCGGCTTGGGACCGGGATCGGCCTCGCAGAATCTGATTCATCAACTGCAGATTGTGTCGGCTGCGACCGACATCGACTTGAGCACTCCGTTTGAGAAGTTTCCTGAGAAGACTCAGGACTTTCTGCTGAACGGCGAACAAGGACGCGGCGGTAAGACCGGTTTCCACGGCATCTTCGGGTATCTGAAGCAGAATCTGGAGGAGTCCACGTCCGAGGGGTATCGCGACTGGCTGATGGATCACATGTCCGCGACGGAGTGTCCGGCGTGCCATGGCAAGAGGCTGCGACCGGAGAGTCTGGCCGTGAAGGTGAACGGGATGTCGATCGCGGACTTTACCGCGATGCCCGTCTCGCGTGCACTGGAAGTTGCGCAGGGTATCAAGCTGGCGGGACGCGAGTTGGCGATTGCCGGCCGGGTCATGCACGAGATTGTGGAACGTCTGCAGTTTCTGAATGCAGTGGGACTGGGTTACATCTCGCTTGATCGCTCGGCGGCCAGTCTCTCTGGCGGAGAAGGGCAGCGCATCCGGCTGGCGACGCAGATTGGATCGAAACTGCGCGGAGTGCTCTACGTGCTCGACGAGCCTTCGATCGGCCTGCATCATCGCGATAATGGACGCCTTCTGAATGCGCTGGAAAACTTGCGCGATCTCGGCAACACCGTGCTGGTGGTCGAGCACGATGAAGAAACGATCCGGCGGGCGGATTATGTGGTCGACCTCGGGCCGGGAGCGGGGCGGCATGGCGGAAGCCTGGTGGCGCACGGAACGCCGGCTGAGATCATGCGCGAGCCGAACTCGCTGACCGGCGCTTATATTTCCGGACGGACTTCGATCGAAATGCGTCCTGAGCGCCGGCATGCCAACGGGGCTGCACTCACGATTCTCGGCGCGAAAGAGAACAATCTCAAGAATCTCGATGTCACGTTCCCGCTGGGAGTGATGACCGTCGTGACCGGCGTCTCCGGCTCCGGCAAGTCCACGCTGGTGAATGACATTCTCTATCGGGCGCTGGCGCGGCAGCTATACCGCTCGCGGGAAAAGGCGGGCGAGCATAAGTCGATTTCCGGCGCCGAGAATATCGACAAGGTCATCCGTATCGATCAATCCCCGATCGGTCGAACGCCGCGATCGAATCCTGCGACGTATACGGGAGTGTTCACTGCGATTCGTGACTTGTATGCCATGCTGCCAGAGTCGCGCGAGCGTGGCTACAAGGCGGGCCGCTTCTCCTTCAACGTTTCCGGCGGACGTTGCGAGGCTTGCCAGGGCGAAGGACAACGGCGCATCGAGATGAATTTCCTGCCTGACGTTTACGTGCTCTGCGAAGTTTGCGGCGGACGACGGTATAACCACGAAACGCTGGCAGTGAAGTACAACGGCTACTCGATCGCGGATCTGCTGGAGATGCCGGTATCCGACGCGCTGCCAATCCTGGAAAACATTCCGCAGGTAAAGCAGAAGCTGCAGACGTTGGTCGATGTGGGCCTCGGTTACATTCATCTGGGCCAATCGGCCGTGACGCTTTCCGGTGGAGAGGCGCAACGCATCAAGCTGGCCCGCGAATTAAGCAAGCGGCAAACGGGCAAGACGCTTTATCTGCTCGACGAACCGACGACCGGACTGCACTTCGACGACGTCAAGAAACTTCTCGATGTGCTGCATCGTCTAACAGACTTGGGGAACTCGATCATCATCATCGAACATAATATGGACGTGATCCGCAACGCCGACTGGATCATCGATCTCGGCCCGGAGGGTGGCGAAGAAGGTGGACGCTTGGTGGCGCAGGGTACGCCAGAACAAGTCGCCCGGGTGAAGAAATCCTATACGGGCCAGGCGCTGGTGGGATATTTCGCGAAACCAGTTCTCAGTGCGCAGTAGTCAGTTCTCAATTGAACCGTTACTTGCTCGACCGACAAGCAAAAGGGAAACCAGTTTTGTCATCTTCCGACGGCCCCCAGTTCGAACAGCAGCCCGGCGTTAGTCTGGAACCAAGCGTAGCTCCGCAGAGCGAAATTCCAGCTTCTCCGGCGGAAACATTCCTACCGCCTCCTCCTCGCGATCCCGTGTGGAGCGGTTGGGACGTGCTGCTGATTGCATTGCTCACTATTGTCACGATCATTGTGGCGGAGTTCGTGACTGTCTGCGTGGCATGGGTATTCTTCCATCGGCACAGCGGCTTTCGTGAGCTGCTGCAAACGCCTTCCCTGGATTTGCTGGGAGAAGTCTTCGGATATGTTGCCGTCGCCCTCTACATGATCATGTTGGTCGAGGGCAAATACCGAACGCCCTTTTGGCAAGCAATCCGCTGGAACTGGAACGGCCGGGCGGTTCCGAAGTTGCTCCTGTTGGGAGTGTTCACGGTAACTCTCGACCTGCTGGGCCGCTATTTACCCATGCCGAAGACGTCGCCGTTTGATCAGTTTTTCGCACGACCGAGCGACGCGTATCTCATGGCCGCTTTCGCTGTGACGTTTGGACCTCTCATGGAGGAATTGTTCTTTCGAGGATTTCTTTATCCCGTACTTGAGCGCAGGACAGGAGTGACGCTCGCCGTTTTTCTGACCGCGCTTCCTTTTGGCCTGATGCACTACCTTCAATACCGGTCTTGGGGCGCTGTGCTGGTGATCACATGCGTGGGCCTCGTTCTGACCATAGTGCGGGTGGTAACGAAATCGGTGGCCGCCAGTTTTATCGTGCATGCCGGCTACAACGCGACATTGATGTTCTTCGCCGCTGTTGCGACTGACGGTTTTCGGCATATGGATAAGGCCGTGCTTAGTCCCCTGCACTTGAAGTGAGGATTATTGTTTGCGGTTGGCTTGATTGTGGTACAGCGGGTTAAGCGCTCTTGAAGTATAGTAGGCCAAAGTTCGTAGAATCGAGTCGAACGTCTGCTCCGCCCCAAGGAAGCTATGCAGTCTAACCCAAAGATCATCGCGGATGCTCTCCTGTCGACCTCGATCCTCGAAGCGATTCCTGATGCTGTTGCTGCGGTGAATCAGCAGGGCGTCATTGTTCAAGTCAATTCGCAGATCGAAGCGTTGTTCGGATACACCCGCGATGAACTGATCGGGCAGAAGATTGAGATTCTGGTGCCGGACCGCCAGCGTCCGCAGCATCACCTGCATCGCGAGCATTTCCATCAGCAGCCCAAGATTCGGCGTATGGGATCAGGTCTCGATCTTTACGGCAAGCGGCGCGACGGCTCGGAATTTCCCGTAGAGATCAGCCTTAGCCCGGTACCCGTCGACGGCGGCGTCATCGTTCTGAGCGCGATACGGGATATTAGCGACCGGAAGCGAATTGAGGAGGAATTGCGGAGGGCGAATCAGGAACTTGACCGTAGAAAGACTCGCGAACTCCGCGACTCTCAGAACCGTCTCGCCCTGATCGTAGATTCGTCTCAGGATGCGATCATCGGCAAGAATCTCGACGGCATCGTCACTCATTGGAACAAAGGTGCTGAGGAGATTTATGGCTATACAGCGCATGAAATGATCGGGCAGCCGATCTCCATGCTCGCTCCTGCCCAGCGCGCCGATGAGATCCCAAAGATTCTCGAAAAGATTCGCAACGGCGAGCGCGTCGAGTATTTTGAGTCGGTTCGAGTCACGAAAGACAAAAGAAGGTTGAGCGTTTCGATCTCTGTGTCACCAATTTACGACGCAGATGGCAATGTCGTCGGAGCCTCAACCATTGCCCGCGATATCACGTCGCAGAAAAAAATCGAAGATCAGCTTAAGCAATCACAAAAGATGGAAGCCGTGGGGCGCCTCGCTGGCGGCGTAGCTCACGATTTCAATAACCTACTCGGAATCGTGACGGCCTGTTCTGAACTGCTGCGCGACCGTGTGGATGCGGCCAGCCTGGAGTACATCGACAATATTCGCGAGGCGGCCAAGCGGGGCTCGTCACTCACGCGCCAGTTACTCGCTTTCAGCCGCAGGCAGCCGGCTCAGGCGCAAGTTTTGGATCTTAATGACCGGCTCCGGGAAGTTAGCAAGCTGCTGCGTCCGCTGATGGGCGACGATGTCGAGATAACCCTGATACCGCGATCCACGAACGCGATTGTTGAACTGGACCCTGGACAACTCGACCAGATTGTCGTGAACCTGGCCGTCAATTCGCGTGACGCCATGCCTCGTGGTGGCAAACTCATCATTGAGACATCCGTCGGCGACTTCGATGAATCTTTCGTACGAGAACATCCCCCCATGACGGCAGGCCGCTACGTCATGCTGGCTGTTAGCGACAACGGGGTGGGAATGGACGAGATCACCCGCACTCGGATTTTTGAGCCTTTCTTCACTACAAAAGAGCACGGCAAGGGAACCGGGCTCGGCCTCGCGACCGTGTACGGCATTGTGAAGCAAGCCGGCGGGCACATTCTTGTCTACAGTGAACCTGGACGAGGATCCACCTTCAAAATCTATTTTCCGAGTGCAGATACCAAGCTCGAAAGCGATGGAGAAAGGAAGGAAGAGTCACTTCCTCGTCGCCGCGACGGAGTGACGATTCTTCTCGTGGAGGACGACGCCCTCATGCGTCGGCTGACCCGCAAAATGCTTGAGGATCACGGTTACAGCGTGCTCGAGGCAGAGAATGGAAAGGCGGCCTTGAAAGTGATAGGCGCACGCACCGCCCCTGTGGATATAACCCTCACCGATGTTGTCATGAAGGGCATGACCGGACCCGAGTTGCTGCTGCGATTATCTGACTCTTACCCGCGCATGAAAAGTGTTTACATGTCCGGCTACACGGGCGAGCTCGTGGCTGGCCAGGGATTGGACAGCAGTGTTCGCCTGCTCGAAAAGCCTTTTACCCGGATCGGGCTCCTCAAAACATTGGACGAAGTGTTGGGATAAACTACTGTTGGTCGTAGCGACCCTCGCTGCTGATTAAAACCTAAGTTCTTTCTCGTTGCTCTTCCTTCCAGGCTTTGCGATACTCGGGCGGCTATGAAAGGTAATCCGAAAGTTCTAGCTGAACTGAACAAAGCACTGCGCGAAGAGCTGACAGCGATTAACCAGTATTTTCTGCACGCAGAAATGTGTGAAAACTGGGGATATCACAAGCTCTCCGAATTCATCAAGAAACAATCCATCGGTGAAATGAAACACGCCGAAGTGCTGATTGAGCGGATTCTGTTTCTCGATGGCAGCCCGTCGATGATGCCCCTGGAATTGAAAGTCGGCGGAACCGTGAAAGGAATGCTCGAAAGCGATCTCGCGTTGGAGGTTTCAGCGGTCAAGCAGTACAACGACGCAGTCGCGATCGCGACAAAAGAAGGCGATAACGGGTCGCGCGACCTGCTGGTGCAATTGCTCAAAGACGAAGAAGACCATGTGGACTTTCTCGAAGCGCAAATGCACCTGATCAAAGAGGTCGGGTACGAGCGCTACTTAACCATGCAGATGGGCGAGAACGAAGAAGAGTAGCTGGGATTGAAAAGCCCCATTCCTTGCGGACAGCGAGAAATGGGGTCAGTGAGATTCGAACTCTGTTATTTCACGGTCACGGTCAGCAATTGCGCTCCGCTCACGACATAGTCGAGTGACGGGGTAGCTGTTTCGTCTACATTCGACTCACTGCTCACGATCATTTCCTGATTCCCACGCATTCCGTCCATCACATTCATGACAGACAGGGGCAACGTCGGCATGACTTTGTCTGCAACGCGGGCCTCCGGGTCGGCTTCGAGCAGCGATACATACAGCCGGTTGTTCGAATGCTCTTTATTCAGCAATGCGATAGTGGACGCGAGGTCGAGCTTCCGTCCAAACGCAGGATTCGTGTGGCTGGCTCGATCGAGTGTTTCGCCGTCGCTCACGAGGATCCGCAGCGCTCCCTTGCTGGCCGAAGTTGGAATCTTGACTGGAATCTGCCGCACCACGCGCTCGCCGCGATAAGGCGCCAGCACGGTTTCAACCATGATCTGGTCGCCGGGCCGGGCTTCGCTGACATCGGTGCGTGCACTTTCTAGCCGCGCCCATCGTCGCTCCCGAACGAGATCAAAATCGAGCTTCACACTGTTTACTGCGGGTGCGTTATACGGGTTGTCGTAGATTCGTCCGAAACGTTCCCCGAGCGAGAGTGCTGCCGCCATGGCCGCAGGCTGTCCGTTTTCCGTGGGCACAAACATATTGCGCAGGCCGACTTCGGGAAATCCCTTGACGTCGATGCTGCCATTCAGCCGGTAAGTGATTTCCTCACCATACTCGTTGACGCCGTGCAGGGCGTTGAACACGGTTGCCATGATGGCCACCGGGCTCAGCCTGGGATTATTAAGGACTTCGTAATGGAAATCTTTGGTGCCGCTCCCGCTATGGATCGAGAGGGTCACCGGTATCATGTCGGGTTGTTTGTTGAAGACGCCCATGATTCCCGTATGGCGGTCTTGAACAAATACCCCGGCGCGTTCGGTGGTGTTCACAATTTTGAAAGCGTTGAGGGGCGAAGGAAGCGTCGCCAGTACCTGAGCCTTGTTCATCGGCAGATCGACGGAGCCGAACTGCAGCAGCGGATGTCCGCAAGCTAGCAACCGCTGAGGATCGATGTAGGTCACCGTGCAGGTTGCGGCGATATCCATATCTCCGCGAACCAGGATTGCGCTTACGGCGGACCCGGCTTCGAGCGGTTCGGGCTGCTTTTCTTCGCTGACCGATCCCGCTCCCATCACCGGGACAATGCCGGCGGCTGCGAACTGCGGTGCGAACTGCCGCACCGCATCTTCCGAGAATCCGTTGAAAACCAGCGGCGTGTCGATCGGCTTAAGGTAGTCGGCAAAATTCTGAGTCGAGGCAGGAAGGGAACTGCCGTCTCCCGGCGACGAGGTTTTTCCGGCGGCATTCGTTACGGAAGGTTTGATCGCAGCCGCTTCCTCGGCTGGCGATTTATCCAGCGCACTGATCTCGAGCATGTCGGCAATCGGGGTGACCCCGGCGATCGGTTCCTTCGAAAACTCGCCAATGCGGAACGCCAGAGCGCCCGCCAGTTTGCCGTCGAGATAAACTGGGCTCCCACTCATACCCGCGACGACGCCGGTGTACTCGACTTTTGCTCCGTGCAGGCGCACCAGAATGATGTCGCCCTTCGGTCCGTTCACATTGCGCAGAACGCCAAGTACTTCAACATCCATGGGTTCCGGCTTCACACCCTGAAATACGGTGTACGCCACCCCGCGCATCCCGGCATGAATCTGGTCCACGGGGATCGTGGGCTGGGTTTTTTGGGCGTTCAGCGTTGCTGTAGATAGGGATATAGCCAGGACGAGAAGCGCGAGAACAACTTTTCTCATGTAAAGCCCCGACAGGCCCGCCAACGAGCCTACCTTTAATATCTAGATCCGGACCAACTGCGACTACGTTGCCAGGAGGGAGAGTTCTGGGACTGGCAAAACATCCCAATTGCGAATCCTTGCGTCTATACTAGCACAGAGGTTTTTCGGGGTTCACTCATGTTTAATCCTCGGACAAATAAGACTTTAGGGCAGAATTCAAGCGGCTTATTCCGGCCAATCCTGGCAGCTTTAACCGGCCTCGTTCTCGTGTTTGGGACATCCCCTTTGTTCGCGCAGGATCAATCTGCGTCGCCCTCGCAGTCATCGGCTCCTCCGGCAACCGACAACGGAAAACCCAAACAGGATGTTCCCGATGAAGCCGGAGGTCCCACCGACAATGTTGGTCCCTACGCTATCCCGAAGAAGAAAGCGGAAGATGCGCCGCCTCCGCCTCCTGTCACCCCGAAAAAAGTCGAGGATATGCCCGACTATTCGCTGAAGGTGAACGTTCCTCTCGTGAACGTCGATGTGCTGGTCACCACGAAAGATGGGCAATTCGTCCCGGGGCTGAAGCAAGAAAACTTTCGCGTAATGGAAGATGGGGTTCCCCAAACGGTGAGCCACTTCACTGTGTCGAAGGCGCCAATTACCGCGGTGCTGTTGGTCGAGTTCGCCTCTACCAACTACGTCTTCATGATGCAGGCCCTCCAGGCGTCTTATGCTTTTGCCAACACCCTTAAAAAGGATGACTGGGTGGCCGTCAGCTATTACGACATGCAGCCGCACATTCTTGTGGACTTCACGCAGGACAAGCGAGCCGTCTATGGCGCGCTGAATGAATTGCGCATTCCCGGTTTTTCGGAAACGAATCTGTTCGATGCACTGTTTGACACGCTGGACCGGCTCGATCGTGTGGAGGGGAAGAAATACATCATTCTCGTGACCACCGGAATCGACACGTTCAGCAGGCTCACGCTCGACAAGATCATGAAGAAGATTAAGGACACGAAGGACGTGACGATCTTCCCCATCAGCGTAGGATTCATTGTTCGCGAGTACTGTGATACACATCCCGGCGGTTGCCGCAATGCTCACGGCATGGGCATCCCCGTCGGGCACATGGACTATCTGCAAGGCGATAACGAGATGCGAACGTTCGCGGCAATGACTGGCGGGCGAGCCTATTTCCCGCGCTTTCAAGGCGAGTTGCCGGAATTATTCGGCGACATCTCCAACGACATTCGCAATCAATACACGATCTCTTATGCCCCGACGAATACCAAACTCGACGGAACGTACCGGAAGGTGAAAGTGCAGATCGTCGCTCCTGATGGCGGTCAATTGAAGGTCAAAGATCAGAAGGGTAAAGACGTAAAGATCGAAGTCGTCGCGCGCGAAGGCTATACCGCCAAACACACTGTGGATTAGCGTGCGCTTCTGGATCACAGATGAAGCCTCCGAAATTCGGGGGCTTTCCTGTTTCGGAAAGGAAATCAAAGCGCATGAAATGCACGATCGAGAAGGAAGAATAAGGCAGCCCCGACGAAGACGAGGAGCGCCATCTTCATGGCAGGTTCCTTGTTCACTTCCGGAATCAAATCAGAAGCGGCGACATAGATCGTGACTCCTGCCGCGAGCGGAAGACCTGCACCCACATGGTGGCGGAAGATGGCCATCGTCAACACTCCTGCGAGAGTCGATCCACCCAGAACGACCGATGCACCCCATGCCGTTCCCCGGCTGCGCCCGCTCGCCAGCATGACTGAACTCACCGTGAAGCCCTCGGGAATTTTATGCAGGAAGATGGCGAGGAAGATCAGCCATCCCAGCCAATTCGAGACCAGGAATCCGGAGGCAATGGCGATCCCGTCGAAGAACGTGTGGATGATTAGCCCGAATAGAACGGAATACGATTTGTGCGAGTGAATGAACTCGTCCCGATGCGTCTCTTCCCCGAAATGAAAGTGTGGAGTGACCGTGTGCTCGAAAAAATGGATGATCAAATACCCGAGCAAAACCAATAGCGCCGCACTTCTGCCGTGAAGTTCGAGGCTCTCGGGAACCATCTCCACCAAAGCAGTAGCCAGCATGAACCCGGCGCCAAGAGCGACAAAGTAGCGAAGATAACGCCGCTCCCAGTGCCGCTGCACAATGATCGCCCCGCCAAAGATGTTGGCGGCAGCTGCCGTAAGGCCCAGGAGAACACTGGTGAGGATGGGGTTCATGCGTTCGGAAGCGCGATCATAGCAGTCTGCTGGACAATTCACCACGGAGGCACGGAGACACCGAGAAACTCAGTTGATCTCTGTGACTCCGTGTCTCCGTGGTGAAAAGCTCACCCGCTATGCCGGATATGCATCACGTCCCCGTCCTGCACGATATAGTCCTTGCCTTCGAGTCTGAGCGTTCCCTTCGCGCGGGCGTTTGCTTCTGATCCGGCTTCGAGCAACTGATCCCAACGAATCGTCTCGGCGCGAATGAAATGCTTTTCCAGATCGGAGTGGATGGCTCCCGCCGCTTCCTGCGCACGCGAGTTGGCAGGGACTTGCCAGGCCCGGCACTCATCTTCGCCGGCGGTGAAAAATGAAATCAGACCGAGGAGCTTATACGTCGTTCGGATCAGCCGGACAAGGCCGCTTTCCGTGAGCCCGTAGCTCGACAGGAATTCTGCCGCATCCGCGTCGCTCATCTCCGCGAGTTCGGCTTCGACTTTCCCGCAGATCGCGGTGGCCGCTGAATTGGGACGGGCGGCGATTTCAGTCAGCTTGTATTTTCCGACGGCCTCGTCGAGTTCTTTGCCGAGTTCAGTCGATTCGCCGATATTCAGCACGTAAAAAATCGGCTTCTCGCTCAGGAACATGAAGCCGCGAATGCGCTTCTTATCCTCGGGCGTCATTTCCATTTCGCGCAAAGGCTTTTCTGATCCCAAATGCGTATTCGCTCGTTTGAGCAGCTCAAACTCTTTTTCGAGCTCCGCAGTTTTCATCTTCTTGAGGTCTTTTTCCAGCCGTTCTAGCCGCTTTTCGATCTGTCCGAGATCGCTCACCATGAGGTCGAACTCAACATTCTTGATGTCACGCAACGGATCGATCTCGCCAACATGCGGAATTGCCGGATCGTCAAACACCCGGACTACGTGCGCGAGCGCATCGACCTGCCGCAAATGGCCGATGTAGGCCGACTCCTTCAACGCGTCTTGGCCGATCGCCCCGACATCGACGTAATCAACCGACGTGTGCGTCAGCTTTTTAGGGTTATACAGTGCGGCCAGTCGATCGAGACGGTCGTCGGGAACTTTGGCAACACCAACGTGCGCCTCACGCGGGTTCGCCGATTGGGCTGAAAGATGCGCCTTGGTCAAAATGCGGAATAGAGAAGTCTTGCCTACTTGAGGCAGTCCAATAATGCCTGTTTTCATAAGAAGTTTTCGTGCGTCTGGCTTGCTGCTCCGAGTTTTGGCTCGAAATACTCATCCGAGCTCAACCCACGCGGACCCACCGGCGCGGAGCAACCATTCAGAATAACCCATGAGATCGGAGATTGCCCAAACAGCCTTGCCCGTTGAGGCAAACGACTGTCTGTGATTCTGATCACATTCAAGAGTGATACCTCGAATAGAAGCCATTTCAACTTAGTCTTACTCTCCATCCAGAAGGGG
>Ga0181522_10001365_pt1 | contig 14946 bp, 13 predicted proteins | sample PEATcosm2014_Bin_27_FD_121103 | JGI IMG/M metagenome (GOLD analysis project Ga0181522, IMG submission 121103) | Peatland microbial communities from MTU Mesocosm Facility, Houghton, MI, USA - PEATcosm2014_Bin05_10_metaG | ecosystem: Environmental > Terrestrial > Soil > Wetlands > Peat | place... | reverse complement strand
TCTTGGTGGCGCGGAGCGAGGCACGGTTGAAGTCCCTTTCGGAACGCTTGACGAAGGAGACAGCACAGTCCGCCAGGGCGTTGCGCGCCAATCTCAACGATAATGCTGATCTCGCCAAAGTCGAGGGCACGCTACGGGACGATCCGACCATCGCCATGCTCGTTAACAATGCTGGCACCGCTTCGATCACACCGCTGCTGAATTCCGACGTTGCGACGATGGACGATATGATCGCTCTGAATGTTAGAGCGCTGACGCGATTGACCTACGCCGCGGCGCCTAAATTCGTCGCCCGCGGCGCAGGAACAATCATCAACATCGCATCTGTGGTGGGCGTCTCGCCCGAGACACTCAACGGCGTGTATGGCGCGACCAAAGCCTATGTTCTGGCGCTCAGCCATTCCTTGCAGCACGAACTCGCCGACAAAGGGATCCGGGTCCAGGCAGTACTGCCCGGGGCGACAGCAACTGACATCTGGGAGCTTGCCGGCCTGCCTTGGCAAAAGCTGCCCGCGTCCATCGTCATGTCGGTGGACGACATGGTCGATGCGGCGCTGTCCGGGCTCGACCAGGGCGAACTGGTCACTATTCCATCCCTCCAAGATGGAGACGAGTGGACCCGTTTCGAGGCCGCGCGCCGCGCCCTCTCCCAGCGCTTCGGAAACTCGGCGCCTGCACCTCGATACCGGAGCGGCGCGCACGCGGGGCAGCCGGTGTGATCCGCGCCGGAAACGATGAACCCGGCAACAAACGTTGCCAAAGGAGAAAGCTCATGACGCCAACAACCAACGTCGACATCGCTCACGCTGACATCGCCGAGACCATCAAAACTTATCCTGTGGTCCTGTTCATGAAGGGTACTCCGGCGCACCCGCAATGCGGGTTCTCGGCCACCGTTGTCGAGGTGCTGCGGCATTACGACAACATTCCAATCCACGCCATCGACGTCCTCGTTAATCCGACGATCCGCCAGGCAATTAAGACTTATTCGGACTGGCCGACCGTTCCGCAGCTGTATCTCGACGGCACCTTTGTCGGCGGGTGCGACATCGTGCGGGAAATGCACGAAACCGGTGAATTGGCGGAGCTGATCGCCGGGGTCGAAAAAAAGATTATGTCGTGAACAAGCCAACGGCCGTCGTCATTGGTGTCGGTGCTGAGCGCGGGCTCGGTGCCGCACTGTGTCAGCGCTTCGCGGGCGAGCGCTATCACCTGATCGTTGCCGGCCGAACGCCGGAGAAGATCGCGCAGGTCGTCCAGACGATCCGCAAAGCCGGCGGCAGCGCCGAGCCTATGGCGGTGGACACGACGCGCGAGGACGATGTCGTTCGTCTGTTCGATCGGGCGATGTCGCCGGGTGAAGGGCATGACCCGGCCGACCTTGTCGTTTTCAACGCCGGCAACAATCAGCGTATCGATTTTCGTCAGCTGACCGCAGCGCAGTTCGAGGACTTTTGGCGAATTGGTTGCTTTGGCGGTTTTCTAGTTGGCCGCGAGGCGGCGCGCCGGCTGGCACCTCTCGGGCGCGGCACCGTTATCTTCACTGGGGCTTCAGCGAGCCTGCGCGGCAAGCCGGGATTCGCTCACTTCGCGGCCGCCAAGGCCGGTCTTCGCATGATCTCGCAAAGCATGGCGCGCGAGTACGGGCCGCTCGGCATCCATGTCGCGCATGTGGTGGTGGATGGTGGCATCAACGGGGATCGCCTGCTCAAAAGGATGCCGACATTAATCAAAGATCGTGGAGAAGATGGCCTTCTCGGTATCGACGCTATTGCCGACACTTTTTGGCACATCCATCAACAGCAGCGTTCGGCCTGGTCGCAGGAAGTCGACTTGCGGCCATACAAGGAAACGTTCTGAGCGCATCACCGGCTTGCGCGAGCAATCGCATAGAACAGAAAGCAAATGGCAGCTCAGGAGACAAAGATGGGTAAGCTTGATGGAAAAATCGCACTCATTACCGGTGGCAATGGCGGCATCGGCATGGCGACGGCGAAGCAGTTCGTGAACGAAGGCGCCTTCGTCTTTGTAACGGGTCGCCGTGATGCGGAGTTGGCTGCGGCGGTAAAGAATATCGGAAGAAACGTGGCCGGCATCCAAGGAGACGTATCGGATCTTGGCGATCTTGATCGCCTGTTCGCACAGATCAAGCGCGACAAGGGCCGGCTCGATATCGTATTCGCCAATGCCGGTGCCGCAAGATACGCGCCGCTCGGTTCGATCAGCGAAGAACTTTACGACTCGATCTTCAACATCAATGTGAAGGGACTGCTCTTCACCGTGCAGAAGGCGCTGCCGCTGATGCCGGACGGCGCCGCGATCATCCTCAATGCGTCGATCGTCGCCAGCAAAGGATTGGCCGCGAACAGCGTCTACAGCGCCACAAAGGCCGCCGTGCGTTCGTTCGCGCGCACGTGGACAACGGACCTGAAGGCGCGCCGCATTCGCGTGAATGCTGTGAGTCCGGGTTCCACCGACACGCCCGGACTGAGCGACCTGCTGGCCTCCTCAGAGGTGGGTGAGCAACGCAAGAAGATGATTGCCAACGCCGTTCCACTCGGCAGGCTCGGCACACCCGATGAGATCGCCAAAGCCGTTGTGTTTCTCGCCTCAGACGACGCGAGCTACATCACGGGCGCGGAACTGTTCGTGGATGGCGGTTTCGCCCAAGTTTAGTTCTTCAAGCAAAGGGAATTCGACATGACATCGCAGCGTTCAGTGGTTTTTGCCGAACCCGTCCGCACCGCGATCGGTACGTTCGGCGGCACGCTCAAGGACGTATCGGCTCCCGCGCTCGGCGCTGCGGCGATCACCGCCGCGGTCGCACGCGCCGGCATCCGCCCCGACGAGGTGCAAACCGTCGTCATGGGCAATGTCGTGCAAGCCGGCACCAAGATGAATCCGGCGCGGCAGGCTGCCGTCCATGCCGGGTTGCCGGTGAGTGTTCCGGCGCTGACCGTCAACCGCGTCTGCGGCTCGGGCGCGCAGGCCATCGTTTCGGCGGCGCAGGAGATTTCGCTCGGCAATCTCGATGTCGCGGTGGCCGGCGGCATGGAGAATATGGACCAAGCGCCGTATTTGGTGGCGCGCGGCCGCTGGGGCTTCCGCATGGGCGACGGCGCGCTCTACGACAGTGTGTTGCGTGACGGCTTGAATGACGCTTTCTCGGACGCTCACTCCGGGTGGCACACCGAGGATTTGGTCGAGAAGTACCAGGTCACGCGCGATGCGCAGGACCGCTGGGCGCTGCGCTCGCAGCAGCGGTTCGCAGCCGCGCAAGCAGCCGGTCATTTCAAGACGCAAATCGTGCCGGTCGAAGTGCCGGGCAAAAAGGGACCGACGCAATTCGACAAGGACGAAGCTAATCGGCCCGATACCACGCTTGAAGTGCTGGCGCGATTAAAGCCGGCGTTCCGACCGAACGGCACTATCACCGCTGGTAACGCGCCCGGACTGAATGATGCCGCGGCCGCGATGGTCCTTACCGACGAGACATGGGCGGACAAGCGCGGCCTCGGCGCAATCGCGCACTTGGTCTCCTACGGTATCGCCGCGGTCGAGCCCGGCATGTTCGGCCTCGGGCCTGTGCCGGCCGTCAAGCAAGCGTTGCAGCGCGCCGGCTGGGACGCGAGTTCGGTCGAGCGCGTCGAGATCAACGAAGCGTTCGCGGCGATCGCCATCGTAGTGGCCCGCGAGCTCGGATTTCCAGAAGACATCGTCAACGTCGAGGGCGGCGCTGTCGCCCACGGCCATCCGATCGGCGCCACCGGCGCGGTGCTGACTACAAAACTCATCCACTCGATGCGCCGCGACAGCCTTAAGCGCGGCCTGGTCACGCTGTGCATCGGCGGCGGGCAGGGTATCGCACTGGCGGTTGAGGCGCTGCACTAAAAGTCGCCGCCGGTCGATAAATCAGATCGAAGCATTGGGGGCAGGCAATAAATGCAACAGCGAGTTGACGTCGTCTCTCGCCGCGGCGCGTTGCCGGAGCGTTAGCGGCCGCTGGTTGACCTCCGCAGCTGCGTCAGCCGACGAGCGCCGCGGAAGGGGATTTCGCCTGGCTCGAGGGATATTAGGCGGCATGTGACTGCCACCAATAACGCACCCCCCCCCGAACACCTCAGACATTCTTGTCCGGCAATTGCCGAGCAAACTCAGTGTTTGCGCTTCAACGTCCTACAAGTTGCCGAGGTTATGACCGAGGTTCATCTCGAATTCCCCGGCCTTGCCGATGCCGCGAGCGAGCAATTTTTGCATGCGTTCCTTCGCTCCGGGCCATCCGAAGGTGGTGAAGAAGGTGTCTTCGGTTGCCTGGAGCGCAGTCTTGTCGGGCAGACCGTGACGATTGATGGTCGCCTTGGTGGTGCTTAGTGCCTGCTTGTCGAACGACAAAATGCGTCGCACGAAATTGCTGACGAAACCATCAAGCTCAGCGTCCGGTATTGCGCGGTTGATCCAACCGTACCGTTCGGCGGTCGTAGCATCATAATCGTCGGCGCCAAGGATGATCTCGATAGCTCTCGAACGCCCCACCAATAGCGGTAAACGCTGAAGCGCGCCGCCGCCCGGGATGAGGCCAGTTCCGACTTCCGGCTGCCCGAAGACAGCCTTTTCTCGGCTAGCAAACCGAATATCGCAGGCCATCGTGAATTCACTTCCGCCACCGCGCACCCTGCCGCGGATGATGGCGACGCTGACGACGCCGCTTTGGGCGAGCCGCGTTGCTGCATCGATCCAGCGCGGCTTGCCGAAACGGCTGCGCGGCTCTGCCGTGCTGTAATGGGCGATAAAGAAGTCCGGATTGGCGCTCTCAATAGTCACAATCTTCAACGACGGCTCAGCCTCGATCTCGCCAACCAAGTCGTAGAACTCGTCGTACATGGAGTCGTCGATCGAGTTGATCGGCGGATTATTCAAAGTGACGCGCCAATATCCTGGCGTCGATTTGTCCGCGATTATTTTTTTTCGGGCGTTGCTCATAGTACCTCCTTAGGTGAATGCGTCATCAGCTGACTTCCCCGCGCCGTCTCGTTACGGAACAACAACAAGCTTTCCGCGCGTGTGCCAGCCTGCGAGGGCGTCGGAGGCCGACGCGAGGACTTTGAGCGGAAATGCCTCACTAACCACAGCGCGGATCTTTGCCGTGCTGTATGGCAGATTTACACACCCAGGTTCGCAATGGCGCACAGTATGATTTTGAATGCAGACACCGATCGTTAGCGAGAATAATAATCGGCGGCTTGTCCTCAACAGAGATCGACAAAGAACGGCCCGTTCACGACTACTTCGCGCGCAATTGCCCGAGCGCACTCAGCCAGTTCTCCATGTGAAAGGTCTTGGCGATCTTGCCGTCCCTGATTGTTTGGATATCGATGGCCATGATTCGAAAGCTCTTGCCCGTGTGGGGCGCACCGAACAGTTCGCCTGCCGGCGTGCCCGTCACTTCGCCGCGCACGATCACGCGGTCTCCGGCCACGAGAACTTCCTCAATGCTGAACTTCAGATCGGGAATGGCGTTGGAAAAATTCGAGACGACCTTGATCGATGTGTCTCGGTCCCAGCATTCGTTCGGCAAGTAGCCGGAGCAGGATCGATAATCCGCGGTCAAGACCTGCTCTTGAATTGTTTTGACGTCCCCGCGCGTGGCGACGTTGAACAGGCTATACCACGGAGCAATGACGGCTCGCGCGGCTTCTGCTGTCATCGGCTGTCCCGTTGCTCCCGACGGAACGGCACCTAGGATCGCCACCGTCGCAAGGATGCGAGTAAGTGCTCCCATCTGATTCGTGGTCCGTAACACCCCACTAACGGGGCTTTTCAACCATGCACGCCTCCGCAATGATTGAATTGGATTATTCGGTTGTTTTGGTATGATTCAATCTTTTGCTGGGGTCGAGCAGATGGTGGATGCAGTCGCGATTGAGGCGGCCATCGCAAAGCGGTTTGGCTTGTCGCGGGCGCCAACCTTGGTGGCGCGCGTGGCAGCGTCTAAGCTTCCTGTGGTGTTCACCTATCTGCGCAGCACGGAGGTCGGCCGCCGACGGACCATGGACGTTCCACGCGAACAGTCCTTTTCTTTCCAAGTACCGCTGACCTCTTTTCCCTGGCAGGCGCGCTTCGCTGGCAGAGAAAAAAAAGTCGTGTCGCCCGCGATGCCCGGCAACGCCTATCTCTTCGATCTCAGTAACAATCCCACGGTCGACCTGAACGCGCCGTTCAGTACAGTGCGCATGAATATCTCTCAGTCCGCGCTCGATGCGCTCGCTGATGAACGCGGGCTTCGGAGAACGAGCGGACTACGCGCGCCATCGCTAGGGTGCCCTGACGCGATTATGCACGGTATCGCTCAAACGCTCGCCGCGGCAATGGAGGAACCCGACGAGGCATCAGGTCTGTTTGTTGAGTACCTTGCACTCGCGTTTCACGCCCATGTCCTCCACACCTACGGCGCTATTCCCGTCGTCCCAGTTTCAAACCGCGGCGGGCTCGCACTTTGGCAACTTCGTCGCGCCTGCGAATTTATCGAGGCGCATTTGGATGGTGACCCGTCGATCGCGGACATTGCAAGCGAATGCGGCCTGTCCAGCAGCTACTTCGCCAGAGCATTCAAACAAGCCACTGGTGCTGCGCCTCATACGTGGCTTTCAGTTAAGCGCGTCGAACGCGCCAAACAGTTTATGAAGGAGACAGATCTTAAACTCGCCGAAATCGCGCTCGCCTGTGGGTTCGTCGATCAAAGCCACCTGACGCGCACTTTCGCAAAGAGCGTGGGCTGCAGCCCGGGGCGATGGCGGCGGCTGAATCGCTGTTAGCCCAAAAAAATTCTGTGGGAGATCCCGAGGCTAGGGCATGTTCTGGATGTTCGCCTTGGGGTCATCTGCGACCAATGCGGTTGGTCTTGCCACCGGGTCATGTCCGCTTCGCTCCGAAAGCGATCTACGTGTTGCTTGGCGCCCGAAATGACGCTTACTGCACTTTCAGACTCGTGCAGTGCAGCAAAAACCGGCATTTTGCTCAGCTCGTGGCGCTATATGCGAGCACTGGCCGAGCATGGCGACGGCTTCGCTATAGTTCCGCGTGCCGAAGCCTTCGGAGATACGGTTCACAATCGCGCGCAGCTTATCCCTGGCACCGCCACCGTCATCGATCCCAGCGAGAGTTGAAGCGAGCTTCAGCTCCCAAGCGAGCGCGCCTTGGGAGCGAGCGATCTCCAAGGCGTCAATCAGGAGACCAATCGCCTCTGCAGTCCTTGCACGCGCAGCTAGGCTCAGCGCGCGCACGCGCATGAGCTCGGGCACGCACCAAGCCTCTCCTGAACCCTGACAGCGCGCGAGGGCGCCCGACACAATTGCGTCCGCTTCGTCGTGGCGTCCGCACGCCATTAGGCCCTCTGCCAGAACACCTTCGAAGGCCGCGTTGTGGAGCACGAACCCGGCCGTCTCGAGCGATCGGATCGCCCGCTGCAATGGCACGATCCCGTCAACCGCATTCTCGCGTCGGATTAGAATTTCGCCTTCGAAAGCGTCGGCGTAGGTTCGCCAAACGTCGAGCGCGTGCAACGTCGTGTGTTCCCGCAACATCTTCACGTAGCGTACGGCGAGCGGCAGGTCGCCAGCCCACAACGCTATGAAGCACGCCGCATCCGACAGAATGTGCGCCAGTGTCAGAGTGTGTTCGAGAGCCAGGCCTTCGGCAATCATCTGCTCGACCAAAGCCAACGCTTGATCGGCGTGGCCTTGAATCCAGAGCCCGCGAACCAAGGTGACTTGGGCGGTCAGGCGTTGGTCATATTGGAACCGGATGAGGTGCGATCGTTGCGGCGGTGGTGCGTAGCGCTTAAGCATCTGCTCGATCTGTCGGCAGGATCCAACGAAGTCCCCCAAGTAGTGCAAGGATTTTCCGCGTATTCGTTGTCCGATCATGCGATCTTGTGAATCTCCCGCGCGCTCCGCGAGGGTGGCAAAGCGGTCGGCGAGGGCAAGAGCCTCCGTCGCCTTGCCATTGTTGGAGCGGTCGACCGAGAGCGCCCAGATCGCGCGGAGCTGGTAATCGAAATCCTCCAGTTCGATGGCCAGCGCCAGAGTCTCCCGCCAAGCTGCCGCCCCACTCGGAAACCCCTTGATCGCGCGCATCCGAGGCCAGCCTGAGATTGCATAAAGCTGCATCATCAGGCGGCGATCCGGGGTCGGCTGGTCCTTGAGCCAAGTGGTCGCGTGCTCGACGCGCAACAAGCCTTCGTCGAGCAGCGAGAGATGGAACCAAAGCGGTGCGGCAGCGGCGGTTAGCCCGGCGCCCGCAGCGCCGTCGCCTTCTTTGGAAAAGGCCCAATCCAGAGCCGCACGCAAGTTGCCGAGTTCGCACCCATAAGTTTGTAGCCAGTCCGCTGTCGGGCGCTGGTCCCATTCCGCCGTAGCCCGGTCGAAGACGACCCTTACGCGCTCGGCGTGACGTCGGCGTTGAGGATTGGCCTGGCCACTCTCCTCGAGCTTCTCTTGACCATACGCCCGGGTGGTGTCGAGCAGTCGGTAACGGAGCGTCCGCTCCTCGTATCTTGCGACCACCAACGACTTGTCGAGAAGACTTGTGAGCCGGTCGCTAGCCTCGCCGAAGTGGGTTACAGACCCCATCACAAAGGCAGCATCCTCCAGCGTGAAGCTGCCGTTAAATACCGACAGGCACCTCAGCGCCGCTTGGTCTTCGGGCGACAGAAGCTGGTAGCTCCAGTCCAGCGTGGCCCGGAGCGTTTGATGGCGGGGAAGAGCCGTGCGGCGTCCATGGGTGAGGATCGAGAAACTATCCTTGAGCGAGTTAGCGAGCCCTTGCGCGCCAAGCCCGGGTAGCCGCCCGGCTGCCAGCTCGATTGCCAGAGCGATACCATCCAGTCGCCGGCAGATCTCGCCGACGTAAGGCGCATCGGTGTCGCCGAGTTGATAGCCCCCAAGGGCGAAAGCCGCTCGTTCCTCGAACATCTCCACAGCCGGATAGCGCCGCATCTCTTCCGCCGACAGAATGAAAGACTTCGGTGGGGCGTCCAGAGCAAAAATCTGATGGACCCATTCCCCCGCAGCTCGGAGCCGCTCGCGAGAAGTGGCGAGGATTGTTACCGCCGGTGCCCTGCCGAGCAAGGCTTCGACGAAAGCGGCTGCGACATCCACCAAATGCTCGCAATTGTCGAGCACGATGAGAGTGCGATGCTTCTCGACTGACACAGCGATCTCGTCGACCGGATCCTCTTGCAGACGAAGATTGAGACCGAGAGCGGCTGCGGCTGCTGTTGCTAACTGTGTCCCGTTTTCGATGGGAGCAAGCTCCACAAAGGCAACCGTGTCGAAGCTCGTGTGCAAGCGATCCGCAACCGCGATGGCCACAGTTGTCTTGCCGATGCCGCCTGGACCGACCAACGACAACAGGCGGCGCCGGGTCACTTCCGCCGCCAGCGCGGCGATGACATTGTCGCGGCCGACGACCCGGGCGATCTGAGCGGGGAGACGCTGCGGATTCAGCCGCTTAACGTGAGAGGGCTCAGGCGCAGGCTTTGGCGCCGTGGTCTCGACGTCGAGAATAAAACAATAGCCGCGGCCGGGGACGGTAGCGATGTAGCGGTCCCCGCCGGGACCTAAAGCCTTGCGTAGCGCCGAGATTCCAACCCGTAAAGAGGTCTCATCAACGAAGGCCCCGCGCCAAACCGACTTTGTTAGATCGTCCTTTGAGAGAATCTGGCCCGGCTTTGAAGCGAGGGCGATCAGGATGTCGAGCGCTCGACTGCCCAGTGTCACCTGTTCTCCGCGACGCCAAAGAGATCGCGCGCCCGGAGCAAGCTCGAACTCCCCAAACTTAAGCCGCTCTCCTACCGCACTATCGAGCTGGAGTGACATCTCAGGCTCAGCCAATGCTGCAATGCCGAAAGTATACGATTTCACATCTCGAAAATGAGTCTTGTAAAAAACCGCCGCGAATTGAAGCTTTCATAACAAGGATTCACATCCTTTTACTGGCTGACCAAAGTCCGGGAATGGGAGACTGGAGGTGAGCTGCCCGTCCCCCGGAAAGCGACAATGCTCAGCAATGCGGCTTGGCTAAAGACACTCAAAGTGAGCAATAAAACACCCGCAAGCTGCCGTCGGGTTCGCGCTTATATTACGAGCTTTCTTATAGTTCTCGCCAGCGTCGCCATTGCAAATGCGGCGTCCGCGGTCACTCTCTACGACGGCGATCCAAGCTACCGGGTTAGCGTGCGGATCGCTCGCGGGGCAATCGACAGTAGCGACCTTGAGGTAGCGCAAGGACATGTCACCTCAAGAGAGGGTGTGAAGGTCACAGTTCGATCCCGCAACCAGTGGGCTTACGGCGGCTTTTTTATACAAAAACCAAGGTCGGAGAATTTGGAGGGGCCAAGGCATCAGTGGTGCCTGCGGGGGTACCAGGATGGCGGAGAGGCGCGGATAAAAAGATCATGTTGAACAGACCGCTGAGACTTGGGATTCACCATAGGCAACTCGTTGTAGGGTGGTGGCCAGGGCTTGGACGAGTCGCCTTCGGCCTGCTCGTGACTGGCCTCGTCTTACTGCTTATCCTACTTTATGCCGGCGTGCCGATAGTTTGATCGTCTGAAAAACCAGGACTTCATAAACTCGGAATCTTGCGTGCTCACTCCGTGACCAAATCAGCCATCGCGAAGAATCTTCTTGAAGCGCGGGCGATCACAATGTCGAGCGCGCGGGTACCCAATCTCCCCTTTCGCAGCTCCGGAGACGGAGCAAGCTCGAGCTACCGAAACTCAAGTGACTTCAAGACCGCGCTATCGAGCTGAAGCGACATCCTCACCTCAACCGATGCCGCGCAACTGAAACTATACAGATTTCAGATGCGTCCTTTGAAAGATGAGTTGTTTTAGGAATCCCGCCAGGAAGGCGTAGCGTCCGTAACAACCCCGTAACAACAAATTACATCCCTTCACTGGCAAACCACGTACGAGGATGGCAGTTTGCAGTTCGGACGCCCGACCTCATTGGGTGTCGTCGGTAAGAGAGCTAACGACGAGCCTATTTGTCACGGCGCAGCCAGCCGGCCCGCGACGCTGGCCCGTCTAATCGGAAACGAGGAGAACGCTATGACCAAACCGAGCATCGTCTTCGCCCACGGCATTTGGGCCGATGGTTCATGTTTCCAGAGGCTAATCCCGACGGTGAACCGTCGGCGATTCATTGAAGCCCCTAAGATTCACTGAAGCTGCTAACAGGAGAAATGCCATGAAGAATCTTTGCGTTGTTACCATGTTCGCCGCTGCGCTGGCAGGAGGCACTCTAGAATCTGCCTCGGCAGAACCGGCGTCGAAGGCCGCTATCAAGAACATCGTTTTGGTACATGGCGCATTCGCTGACGGCTCTGGCTGGAAAGCCGTTGCCGAGATCCTTGAAAAGGACGGCTACACGGTGTCGGTGGCGCAGCCGCCCGAGACCTCCTACGCCGATGACCAAAAATATACGAGGGCCGCAATCGACGGCATGGGCGGACCAGTCGTTCTGGTTGGCCACAGCTACGGCGGGTCGATCATTAGTGAGGCCGGCAACAACCCAAACGTTGCAACACTGGTCTATATCGCCGCATTTGCGCTCGATGAAGGTGAGAGTTGTGCGTCGATCGAACAGGCCCTGCCGCAAGCCTCCAAGGCGTTCAAGGCGGACAGCGACGGCAATTGGTGGATAGAACAGCAGCATTTCGCGGCCGACTTCGCGGCGGACATTCCGTCGTCGGAGTCGCGCTTCATGGCTATAGCGCAAGTGCCGATCTCCACCGATGCGTTCACCCACAAGGTTACGAAACCGGCCTGGAAGACCAAGCCCACCTGGTACATGGTCGCCTCCGCGGACCGGTCGATCAATCCGGAGCAGGAGCGCATGATGGCGAAGCGCGCCCATGCCACGACGGTCGAAGTAAATTCAAGCCATGTGGCCTACATGTCTCACCCGAAAGAAACGGCCAAGCTCATCGAAGAAGCCGCTGCCCACGCGCCGGCCAATCAGTGAGCGACAATGCGGCGCGAGAGGAGACCGATCTCTTCTTTCGCGCCGCTGAGCTGATAGCAAATCAAACGGTCACCTGCGCTCTGATCACGGCAGTTCACGTGCCGACTCACGGTTGATTGTCGGCCAGTTCGCCAGGAGAGCATCATGGAAAATCAAATCGTCGTCGAGTCTCCCGATGGAACGTTTCGCGCCTATATCGCGCGGCCGGTGAAGTTGCCCGCGCCGGCAGTGGTCGTTCTGCAGGAATTATTTGGCGTTAACGCCGACATCCGAGCGACTTGCAATGAGTTGGCGGCCCAAGGGTTTATCGCGATCGCGCCAGATCTATTCTGGCGGCAAGAGCCTGGTGTTGATCTCAACGTGACATCTGAAGCCGACTGGCAACATGGTCTGCGACTGTACACGGCGTACGATCGCGATGCGGGCGCGAGGGACATCATGGAAACAGTCCGCACCGCGGTGGAGTTGTCAGAGTCGACTGGAAAGGTTGCCCTGCAGGGGTACTGCCTCGGTGCTTTGATGGCCTTTATCACGGCCGCCCGCTACGAGGTCGACGCTGCCGTTTGCTATCATGGAGGCGACACGGAAAAATATCTTGGCGAGGTCGGCGGGCTCGAAGCCCCGTTGCTAATGCACCTTGGCGAGGAGGACGAATTCATTTCAAAGACGGCGCAAGCCGCCATCAAAGCGGCGCTCGCAAAAAAGCCGAACGCGACCGTTTACAGCTATCCCGGTCAGCGCCACGCCTTCTCTCGGCATAATGGCGCGCACTATGATGCCGCGGCGGCGGCGTTGGCCAATAGGCGGACCAGCGAATTTCTAAATCAACAACTGCGGTGACCTTCGGTCGCTTTAACCGTTCGGGCGGCGGGAGCGCCTTGGTTTCGGTTAGGACTGCGCTAAGTGTTACTAGGTAGCCACCTTAGAAAGAGCCGCCGATGCTGAGCAACCGAAGCGAGGTTCGTCGATCGAAGCCCGCGGGCTGATCATGTTCGTGGGCTTCTGTTTGATGATGCTCCTGACAGGAATGGAGAGAGCGATGGCTGATTCCGCCGTCACCCAGCACGTATTGCAAGTCGACCACATAACGATGAAAACGACGAAGAAATTCGCCGAGGTCGAGGCCGCGCTTGACCGGAACGTACCGCAACTGGATCCGGAGATTCCGGCAGCGCTCGCCAACGGCGATGAACAGCGGGCAACGGAGCTGGAACGGGGTGCGCCGCTTTTCATCTTCCTGAAACGCGATCATGGCGCACTCCTGCAAGTTACCGGGCGACCCCGCAAGGCGCTGCAGTACGAGATTGGAAATCCGCACACTGCATCAAAAATGACCCGTCATCGTTTGCCCGCCGGCCTTTACGCTCCGCTGCGCGTCATCCTCTATGAAGACGAGACGGGTGGTTCAGTTTTCGAATACGACAGACCGTCTTCTCTTTTCGGCCAGTTTGCGGATGAGCGCGTGACGGCGGTGGGGCGCTATCTCGACGCCGCCCTTGAAAGTGTTTTGCGAAATGCTGCCGAGTAACGGTGTGGTGGTAAGTTGCACGCGCCTCTCTGCTCCAAAGCCGCAATCGGACCCGTGGCCGGCATTCTAAATCGTCGAATGGAATTCGCTGGTGTGCAACGTACAAAATCGATCGCCGAATGACAGTGATGGGTCAATCACTGCCGAAACACGATGTCCGCTGTATGTCCGCTTCGCCTCCCGATAGCGACCAGATAAGCAACCGTGAGCGGGGTCGCTTAGTGCCGATTTTGTTGTGGAAGTCGGCGATTTCGATCACCAGGTGCCTTGCTGGTATGGCACCCGGCATTGCCGACCCTGTGGAAGCATCATCATTGGTCTAGCAGCGTCGGCTCCATTACCCGAGGGACCCCTCGATTGCCGGTGGCGGTCGACAATCAGCTTTGCAAGCCGGCGAAGGTTCTGCGCAATAGCAGCGAGCGTAAACTCGTCTTGCGCACCGCATGGGCCGCGCAGCCGCAATCGCCCAAGTCTCAAAATGCGCTTAAGGTGAGCAAATAGCATCTCCACCCGCTTGCGATTACGGCGCGACTGTTCGAACGCCGGGGTGACGGCCAGTGCTCTGGCGACATCGCGGGCGTCCTCATGGATGCTGCGCGGGATTTTGCGTTCGGGTGCCCTCGGACAGCATCTCGGCTTCAGCGGGCAAGGACCACAGTCTGAGGTCCTCGCCCGATAGAGTAATGTCAGTTCATCGTGGATACGGCCGGTGGTACGCAATAGCTTGCCTTGCGGGCAGACATAAACATTGCGTTCCTTGTCGAAGGTGAAGTCCTGCCGGCTCAAAGATCCGTCGTCGCGCCCGGACTTGTCGATGACCGGAATGTGGGGGGCGATCTTCTTCTCATTCACGATCCAATTGAGAGTCTCCGCCGACCCGTAGGCCGTGTCAGCCGCAAGATAGGCAGGTTTGAGATCGAAGCGCTCCTCGGTGCGTTCGATCATGGTCTTCGCTGCGCCGACCTCGGCCTGACGAATGGCACGAGAAGCTTCCACGTCAACGATGATGCCGCACTTCACGTCAATGAGGTAATTGTCGGCGTAAGCAAAGAACGCCGGCCCGCGCATCGCTCCCGTCCACTGCGCCGCCGGATCGGACGGCGAGACAAATTTTGGGGTCACTTCGCTCGCCGCTCCAAACGCCGCATCGTCGAGGGTCGCCAGATACTCCTTCATGGCGCGGCTCGCCCTCTTGCCAGCATGCGTCTTCTTCCATTCGGTTCCCGGGATCGAGCGCTGCTTGTTGGCGTCGGCTGCGATCAAGCTCGCATCCACCGCAAACCCTTCGCCGCTGACCAGTCCGGCCGCAATGCAAGCTTCAAGGACGCGCTCGAACACGCGACGAAACATGTCGCTCTCGCGGAATTGCTCATGACGGGCACGCGAGAACGC
>Ga0181522_10001364_pt1 | contig 14952 bp, 15 predicted proteins | sample PEATcosm2014_Bin_27_FD_121103 | JGI IMG/M metagenome (GOLD analysis project Ga0181522, IMG submission 121103) | Peatland microbial communities from MTU Mesocosm Facility, Houghton, MI, USA - PEATcosm2014_Bin05_10_metaG | ecosystem: Environmental > Terrestrial > Soil > Wetlands > Peat | place... | reverse complement strand
GATGCTCAGCGAGAATTCCGGAGGCGAACTGAATCGGCATGTCGTAGCCGGCGAACGGCCCCATTCGCGCGCCGAGTTCGATATGCAGCGCGTGGAGCGGCGTGCGCAGCGTCGCGGAATCGGACATGAAATTACCCCGGTCGCAATCAGACGAGCGGCCGCGTCGCGACGCCTAAGGCGCGTTGAACCCTGCGGCGCCCCCTCTGTCTCGCGACCTGAGAGATTTCCCGCCGCAACGCGGCGGTTACCCCCGTCGGTGGGCGGACGCGCAGCCGGCGCCTGCCACTTTCCAGAGCGTCATCACCCAACGGTCCATTGGCCTGAGCGTTTCCGGGGCGGTTGCGCCTTCGGCGCCGGAAGCTGACGCTGCCGGACTCTTCCGCTGGGTGTCTTCGACTGACTGGCGCAGGAAGCCCGAAGCGCCTTGCTTTGTCAATTCGGAGCGTCGGTCTTCTTCGGCTTCGGGTGCGGCTTCTTCAGTTTTGGTGAGGGCGCTGCGGCCGCTTTACCGTTGTCGAAGCCAACGGTCAGCGTGTAGTCGTCGGCGAGCTCGGTCCGGGTCATTGGCAGGACGATCGGTTCGGTTACGAGATTGAAAGGAGCGTCGCCGGCGTCCGGCACGCTCGCCTCGACTTTGTAGACCTTGGTGAAAGCGTCCTTCTTCGTATTTTCGTCGTGGACGGTGACCCGCAGCGGCGCGCTGTAAGTCCCGGGCTTGCCGGCCGGCCCGATCAACAGGCGGCCTGATACGCCCACCTTCAGTGTGAACTGGTTAGTGGACACCGGCGCGCATTCGCGCGCGGTCTGGCTGATGGCGAACTGATAGCGCACCGTCGCGTTCTCGGGCCCGCCGACCCTCGCTGCGGCCCCGCCTTCGTCAATCTCGACCGACGGACACTGGAGCTCGTCGGCGGTAAGCGGCAATGCGACGGGCTTTTCCGAATCGGATGACTTGGCGTCGTTGGCGGGGGCGGGGTCGCGCACCGAATGGGCGCCCGGCATGAAGCTGTCGAGCGTGCTGCAGGAGCTGAGGAGTCCGGCGGCGGATAGCGCCAGGGCGAGGGCGCGTGGCAGGGCAAAAGACGTCATCGAACTCGCTCCGGGTCGCTGAAACTTGCTTCTTTCGTAGGCGCGTTGCGGCGCGCCGCCCGATCTTAAGGCAGTTTGTCGAACGCGTCCTTGAATCCTGCCAGGGGCGCCGGCACGCCGATGCCTTCCTCCGGCGTCTGAAACAGAACGAGCGTCATCGTCTGCGCGCTCCCCATCCGTTGCAACAGTTTGTCGTCGATCACGGTCTCGGCGACGCAGCCGTTGGGCAGGCAGCGCACGAATCCCATTCGGCCGACGTCGTCGCCGTCGAGTTTGAGATCCAGACCGGTCGGCAGTAGCGCGCCAAGCGGGGCGATGACCCGCAGTAGGCGGCTCTTATGGTCGGCGGTCTTCAGCGCGATGATCACAAGAGTGATGTTGGGGCGCTGATCGTCGACGACGCTCTGAACGACGGCGCACTGTTCGCTTGCGGCGCCAGGCGGCGTCTCGCAACGCGTCTCCCAGACGGTTGCAGCGTCGCCAGTGGCAGCCGCAGCTGGGCGTTCGCTCGTCGGCGACAATGCCAGCGCCAGAAATCCGACGGCTGCTGCGCGCGACAGCCAAAAGGCCGGTCGCGTACGGCTCCCGCCGCCGGCAAACTCCGAAGCCATCAATGCCGCTGTCCGCCTGCCGTCGAAACCCTTGCCCTATCAAAAGTCGCAGTCCTGTCAAGGCGTGCGGCGCCCGTCGTGCAGGGCGGTTCGCAGCTCTGCGCAGGTCGTCTTTGTGATTTGCAATCCGCCAGAATGCGGTATGATGCCGCAGGACTGCGGTGCATCGTCGCATTTCGAACGAAGCGTCACGGCAAAATTGCGGCGCCGCCGGCGGGCTGGCAACAAAGGGGAACGGGGTAGGGCATGAGGCAGGGCGGATGGTTGGGGCGGCGTCGAATCGCGATTGGGGCGGCGAGCACCGCGGCGAGCGCGATGTTCGCCGCAACCGCGTCGGGTGAGGAGCCCTACGGCCACGCCGAAGCCGGCCAGATCGGATTCCAGGCGCCGGTAACTGACCTCGCCCGCTACCTTCAATGGTTTCACAACGACATCCTGGTCCCTGTGACCGTCCTCATATCGTTGTTCGTGTTGGCGCTGCTCATCTACGTCGTCTGGCGCTTCCGCGAGAAGGCGAATCCGACGCCGTCACGCACCACCCACAACGCCGTGCTCGAAGTCGCCTGGACAATTTTGCCGGTGATCATCCTGCTGTTCATCGCCGTGCCGTCGTTTCGACTGCTGACGATGCAGCTGACGCTGCCGCCACCCGAGGTGACGGTGAAGGTCACCGCTTCCCAGTGGCATTGGAACTACGCCTATCCGAAGGACGAAGGCGGCTTCGCGTTCGATTCGTTCATGAAGGACGAGGCCGACGTCAAGCCGGAGAATGGCGACATCCGTCTGCTGGCGGTCGACAACGAAGCTGTGGTGCCGATCAACAAAGTGGTGCGGCTGCAAATCACTGCCACCGACGTCATCCACTCCTTCGTCGTGCAATCGTTCGGCGTTCGCATCGACGCGGTGCCCGGCCGACTCAACGAGACTTGGTTCAAGGCTGATCGCGAGGGCGTCTACTACGGTCAGTGCTCGAAGATATGCGGCAAGGACCACGCCTTCATGCCGATCGCCTTCCGGGTTGTCAGCCAGAACAAATACGACGCCTGGATCGCCGACGCCAAGAAGAAGTTCGCCGCCGCGCCGAGCGCGATCCGCATTGCGGCCTCCGCCGACGCGCCGACGCGCCAATAACGCAGGCCGGCTGATCAGATCCAGACGCCCGCAACGACCGACATTTCTCGAGGGAACAATTTCATGGCGATCGACGCTGTGCATCACGACGACGACCACGGCCACCCGACCGGCTGGCGACGCTACCTGTTCTCGACCAATCACAAGGACATCGGCACACTCTATCTGATCTTTGCCGTGGTGGCAGGGCTGGTCGGCTACTCGCTATCGGCGATGATTCGCCTGGAGTTGATGAACCCTGGCATCGGCATCTTTCCGACGATTTCGGCGATTCTTGCCGGTGACGGATCGATCGACGCCGCGAAGAACATGTACAACGTCTTCATCACCGCGCACGGCGTCATAATGATCTTCTTCATGGTCATGCCGGCCCTGATCGGCGGCTTTGGCAATTGGTTCGTGCCACTGATGATCGGCGCGCCGGACATGGCGTTCCCGCGCATGAACAACATCTCGTTCTGGCTGCTTCCGGCGTCTTTCCTATTGCTGATCCTGTCGATGTTCGTCGAGGGCTCGCCCGGCATGCACGGTTTCGGCGGCGGCTGGGTGCTGTATCCGCCGTTCTCGTCGAAGGCGGGGACGCCGGGGCCGGCGATGGATTTCGTCATCCTGTCGCTGCACATCGCCGGCGCCTCGTCGATCCTCGGCGCGATCAATTTCATCACCACTATCTTCAACATGCGCGCGCCCGGCATGACGATGCACCGCATGCCGTTGTTCGCCTGGTCGGTTCTGGTGACCGCGTTCCTGCTGGTGCTGGCGTTGCCGGTGCTGGCCGGAGCGCTGACGATGCTGCTCACCGACCGCAACTTTGGCACCACCTTCTTTGACCCGTCGGGCGGCGGCGACCCAATACTGTTTCAACATCTGTTCTGGTTTTTCGGCCACCCCGAGGTCTATATCCTCATCCTGCCGGGCTTCGGCATCATCAGTCAGATTGTCTCGACTTTCTCGAAGAAGCCGGTGTTCGGCTATCTCGGCATGGTCTACGCGATGGTGGCGATCGGCGCAGTCGGCTTCGTGGTGTGGGCGCACCACATGTTCACGGTCGGCCTGTCGCTCAACACGCAGCGCTATTTCGTCTTCGCGACGATGGTGATCGCGGTGCCGACTGGCGTGAAGATCTTCTCCTGGATCGCGACGATGTGGGGCGGTTCGATCTCGTTGCGCGCGCCGATGCTGTGGGCGATCGGCTTCATCTTCGTTTTCACTGTCGGAGGCGTCACCGGCGTCGTGCTCGCCAACGCCGGCGTCGATCGCGCCCTGCACGAGACCTATTACGTCGTCGCACACTTCCACTACACGATGTCGCTCGGCGCCGTGTTCTCGATCTTCGCGGGGTTCTACTATTGGTTCCCCAAGATGACCGGCTACATGTACGACGAGCGGCTGGCCAAGCTGCATTTCTGGCTGCTGTTCGTGGGCATCAACCTGACGTTCTTCCCGCAGCATTTTCTCGGCTTGGCGGGCATGCCGCGTCGCTACATCGACTACCCCGACGCCTACTGGCAGTGGAACTTCGTTTCGTCGATCGGCGCCTATATCGCCGGCGTTGCGACGGCGGTCTTCCTCTATACGGTCTACGAAGCGTTCGCGCGCAAGCGCGTGGCGGGTCCGAATCCTTGGGGCGTGGGGGCCGATACGCTCGAGTGGACGCTGCCGTCGCCGCCACCGTTCCACCAGTACGAGACGCTTCCGCGCATCGTCGGTTATGAGCACTGAGGCAAAACGGAGGCGGATCGTGACGGGGTTGCAATGAGCGCGACGACTGAGCACAGCGTTTCCTTCGCATCGCCGTCGATCATCGGCGACGCGTCGCCGGGCGACTATTTCGCGCTGCTCAAGCCGCGTGTGATGTCGCTGGTGGTGTGGACTGCGCTCGCCGGCGTGCTGTGCGCGCCAGCGCCAATTCATCCTTTGGTCGGCTTCGCAGCGTTGCTGGCGATCGCGGTGGGCGCCGGCGCGGCCGGGGCGCTCAACATGTGGTGGGACGCCGACATCGACGCGCTGATGGCGCGCACGCGTCTGCGCCCGGTGCCCGACGGGCGCATCAAGCCTGGCGAAGCGCGCACTTTCGGCTTGACGCTGGCGCTGCTCGCAGTTGTAACGCTTGCGGTGACGACAAACTTCCTCGCCGCCGGGCTGCTTGCCTTCACCATCTTCTTCTACGTCGTTATCTACACGATGTGGCTGAAGCGGCTGACCCCGCTCAACATCGTCATCGGCGGCGCCGCTGGCGCACTGCCGCCGGTCGTCGGCTACGCCGCCGCGAGCGGCGGCGTTGGGGTCGACATTCTGTCGTTGTTCGCTGTGATCTTCTTTTGGACGCCGCCGCATTTCTGGGCGCTGGCGCTGGTCAAGAGCGGCGACTACGCGCGCGCCGGCGTGCCGATGCTGCCCAACGTCAAGGGCGCGGCGCGCACCCGGACCGAGATCCTCGTCTATTCACTCGTCCTGGCGCCGCTCGGCCTGACCCCGTGGTTGACCGGGCTCGGCGGCCCGATCTATGCCGTCGCAGCGGCAATCGCCGGCGTCGGCATGGTCGTCATGGCGCTGCGCGTCTATCGAATCCGCGAAGGCGCCGGCGCCAACCGGGCGGCCATGCAGATGTTCGGCTTCTCGATCGTCTACCTGTTCACGCTCGTCGCGCTTCTGATCGCCGAGCGGGGAGTGGCGGCGATCTCTCGCGGGATCTGGTGAGGCATGGCAATGGACGCGCCGTTCGAATCCTCGCCGCCCGCCACCCCTTCGCGCAACTTGCGCCTGCGCAACTTGGCCGTCGGTTCGTGCGTCGCCTTTCTCGCGGCGCTGTTTTACGCCATCGCCATCGTCAAGATGGGCGCGCATTCGCTGCCGCCGCCGCCATGACCGACGCGCCGCCGAATCCTTTGCTCGAGGGCGCCCGCGTCAACCGGCGCGTCGCCGCGATCGTCGTTTGCGTCGCTGTGGCAATGGTCGGCGCCGCGTATGCCGCCGTCCCGCTCTACGCCGCCTTCTGCAAGGCGACCGGCTACGGCGGCACGACCCAGCTCGCCCGCGCCGCGCCGGAGGCGCGCGGCGCCCGGACCCTTAGCGTCAGCTTCGACGCCAATGTCGCGCCTGGGCTCGATTGGAGTTTCGAGCCCGAGTCGCCGACAATCGCGTTGCGCACCGGCGCGACCGCGACTGTTTATTTTCGCGTTCACAATCGGAGCGCGCGCGAGACTGCCGCTGTCGCGGTTTTCAACGTGGCGCCGGAGGTATCGGGCGCGTGGTTCGACAAGGTGTCCTGCTTCTGCTTCTCGGAGCAGCGCCTCGGCCCGAATGAAACCGCCGAGCTGCCGGTCGTCTTTTTTCTCGATCCGCGCCTCGAGCAGGATCACACGATGAACAACGTGGTTGCGATCACGTTGTCCTATACGTTGTTCGCGGCGAACGACGCCGCCAAGCCCGTGGCGCTCGCGCCGCAGGCGGGCGGCGCTCCGCCGCGTCTGTGAGAAAACTGCGCCTTTAGGCGCCAGGTTAGATCGAGCCCGGTCGGCGGCGCCGCCGATCGGAAGGAGCAGGGGAAGAGAATGGCCGACGCCCACGCCAAGCCGCATCATGACTACCACCTGGTCAATCCGAGCCCGTGGCCGCTGGTGGGCGCCTGCTTCGCCTTCCTCACCGCGTTCGGTCTGATTCTGTCGATGCACGCCAGCGAGATGGCGCTCGGTCGCTTTGGTCTGCCGCTGCTGGGCGTCGGCATCGCCGGCCTGCTCTACGTCATGGCGTCGTGGTGGGTCGACGTCGTCCACGAGGCGGAGACCGGCGATCATACGCGGGTGGTGCAGATCGGCCTGCGCTACGGCATGATTCTGTTCATCGCCTCCGAAGTGATGTTCTTCGTCGCCTGGTTCTGGGCATTCTTCGACGCCTCGCTGTTCACCAATGAGACGATTCAGTACGGCCGCGTCGCGTTTACCGGCGGCGTGTGGCCGCCCAAGGGCACCGAGGTGCTCGACCCGCTCAACTTACCGCTGCTCAACACACTGATCCTGCTGACCTCGGGCGCGACCGTCACCTGGGCCCATCACGCGCTGTTACATGACGATCGCCAGGGGCTGCAGGCGGGCCTCACGCTGACTGTCCTGCTCGGCATTTGCTTCACCTGCGTGCAAGCCTGGGAGTACGTTCACGCGCCTTTCGCGTTCAAGAACTCGATCTACGGCGCGACGTTCTTCATGGCGACGGGCTTCCATGGCGCGCACGTGATCATCGGCACGATCTTCTTGATCGTCTGTCTGGCGCGCGCCCACGCTGGCCAGTTCAAGCCGGAGCAACATCTCGGCTTCGAGTTCGCAGCGTGGTACTGGCACTTCGTTGACGTGGTCTGGCTGTTCCTGTTCTGCTGTATTTACGTCTGGGGCTCGTGGGGCGCGACGATCGAAGGAGCGGCCGGGTGATCGATTGGTCCCGCCGCCTGCGCGAAGCGCTGGCGCGCCATGACCGGTAAAGCTGGCGGCACTGGGTCGCTGTCTCCGTTCATCACGGGTTTGCGCGGGCGCTGTCCGCGCTGCGGCCAGGGGCGGTTGTTCTCGGGATTCTTGACCGTCGCGCCGAATTGCAGCGTCTGCGATCTCGACCTCGGTTTCGCCGACGCCGGCGATGGTCCAGCGGTGTTCGTGTCGTTGGTCGGCGGGTTCCTGGTGCTCGGCGCAGCGCTAGCGGTCGAGACGGCGTTCGAGCCGCCGATGTGGATCTATCCGATTGTCTTCGTGCCGCTCGCGCTGGTGGTCTGTGTCGGCCTGTTGCGGCCTTTCAAGGGATTCCTGATCGCTGCGCAATACGTCAATCGGGCGGAGCAAGGACGGCTGGAGGGGCCGTGAACAGGCGCGCTCGTAGACTGATCGCGCCAGCGGTTGCAACGGTCGTATGTTTCGCGCTGCTCTGTGGCCTCGGCGTCTGGCAACTACAGCGCCTGGCCTGGAAAGAGGCGTTGATCGCCGAGGTCGAGACGCGCGCCAGCGCTGACCCGGTCGACGCTCCGCCCGAATCCGAATGGCCGCGTCTCGATCCGGCCGACTATGAATATAAGCGCGTGCGGCTTGCTGGCGTCTTCGACGGCAGCCGACAAGTGATGGTGTTTCGCGCCCTCTCAGAACCGCGCGGGCGCTACGGCGGCCCTGGCTATTTGGTGATGACGCCGCTCAAGCTCGCCGGCGGCGCGACCGTGCTGATCGACCGTGGTTTTGTGCCAGAGGCGCAAAAGGGCGCGGCGGGCGGCGGACTCGGGGGCGGCGAAACGACTGTCGTCGGCCTCATGCGCGCCAGCGAGGGGCGCAACCTGTTCACGCCGTCCGACGACCCGGCCTCCGGCCAGTGGTTCACCCGAGACGTCGGAACCATCGCGCGCGCCGAGGGGCTGACTCGGGTCGCGCCATTCTTCATTGACGCCGACGCTGGCCCCGATCCGTCGGTGCTGCCAGAAGGCGGCGAGACGATCCTCGCCTTTCCCAACAACCATCTTTCCTACGCCCTGACCTGGTTCGGTATGGCGGCGGCGCTGGTCGGCGTCTTCGGCGCGTTCGCAACGTCGCGGCTGCGGGAAGCAGAAAGGGGAGGAGGGGTCCGCTCGACGGCCGGCGATGGAGATGGTGGGCGGCACAGGGATTGAACCTGTGGCCCCCTCGATGTCACCGAGGTGCTCTACCGCTGAGCTAGCCGCCCAACTCCATCAGGTCTCGCAAAAGGCCTAGCGACCGCGAGTAGGCGGGGTATAGACAATCGGGCCGCCCCGCGCAATGGCGTTTTGTCGGGAAAAAATGGGAGCGATCTTCGCCGGATGGAAGTCAAGTTGACGCTGCGAACCGCCGCGGCCGGCGATCTGGAGGCCATCATGGCGATCGAGCGGGCGCCGGGATTCGAGCGTTGGGTCGGACGTTCGAGCGCCCAAGAGCATCGCGCGATGATGGGCGACGCCAACTACATCTATCTGGTCGGGGAAACGTACGGAGAAGTCGTCGCCTTCGCGATCCTGCGCGATCTCAGCGACCCGCACGGCAATCGCTATCTCAAGCGCGTCGTGGTGGCGCGCCCCGACGAAGGAATCGGCCGCGTCTTTCTCGAACGCGTGGTCGATTGGACATTCAATCGTGTCGGAGCGCACCGATTCTGGCTCGACTTCTTCTCCCATAACGCACGCGCCCAGCACGTCTACGAAACGCTCGGCTTTACCCGCGACGGCGTGCTGCGCGAAGCGTACCTCGACGCCGACGGTGTGCGGCGCGACCTGACGATGATGGCGTTGACGCGGCCGCAGTGGGTCGAGCGCAGCGCACGACGCTGAGCCGGCGCTGTCCGCGTCAGGCGGAGCGCCGTTCGAACAAGATCAAGGCGCCTTCAACTGGCGTAGAGGCCTCTGAGCGCAATACGGTCGCCTGTTCGACGCAGGGCGCGAACCACGTCGCCGCCGCCTCGCGAAGCGCCGTCAGCTCGTGGGCGAAGCGGCCGGAGGGAAGCAGCGCGTAAGGCGCCGCATCGGTCGTCTCGACGTTGAAGGCGAGCAAGGCTCCGGGGGGCATGACACGTGCGGCGGCGCTGAAAAAGCCGTCCAAAGCGCCGAGGTAGATCAGGGCGTCGGCGACAAAGACAAGATCGAAGGTTTCGCCGCTCTGCTCGAGGAAGGCGATCATGTCGGCTTCGACGAGTTCATCGTAGGCGCGCCGCTTCGTCGCTTTTGCCAGCATGCGAGGCGACAGATCGACGCCGACGAGCCGCGATCGTCCGGACCGCAAATGTCGAGCGGCGAGTCCGGTGCCGCAGCCGAGGTCGACGGCGCGCGGCAACTCGGACCCCTGCGCGTCGACGAGCCGCGCCAGTTTCTCGGGAACATCGTAACCAAGCACGTCGACGAGTTGCCTGTCGAATGTCTCGGCGAAGCGGTCGAAATAGGCGATCAGATAGTCGCGCGGCGCGCGATCGAGCTTTTCGCCGACCACAGCGTCGAACAGGTAGCGTTGGATCGGATCGCCGTCGCCATACGGCAGCCGCGCTCGGCCGAGCCGGATCGCCGCGTCGCGATGGCCATAAGCGCTGAGCATCGAAAAAGCGGTGCGCGCGACGGTCGCGTCGTCTTCCGCATCGGCCTTCGCCGCCTCGCGATAGGCGGAAAATGCCGTGACGTCATCGGCGACGATTGCGGCCTCGAGGAAGCGCGCGAGGGCGTAGCGGCGCGTGAGCTTCTGGTCGACGCCGACGCCGCTGGCGATCTGGACCGCCATTTCGCGAGCGGCGCCGGAGAAGTCGCCGGTGAAGAACAGGGCCTGGCCGAGTCCCGCATGAATCATCGCGTGCCGACCGCCGGCGTCGATCGCTCGGCGCCAATGTGTGACCGCCTCTGTATAGCGCCGCTGCTCGAAGCACAGCAGGCCGAGGCCAAACGCGGCCTCGGAGAGTTGTGCGTCGCGCTCCAGCGCCGCGACGAATGCGCGTTCGGCGGTTTCAGGGTCGGCGAGCGCGTTGGCGACCAGCGCCAGCCCGAGCCAGGCGCGGGCAAGTCCCGAATCGAGCGCCAGCGCCCTTTCGAACGCCGGGCGCGCCTCGGCCGCTTCTCCGCTGGCGTGCAGCGTCGAGCCGAGATCAAGCCACAGCGCCGCGTCGTTGGGCGCCAGCGCCGCAGCTACGGCGAGGATCGAGCTTGCCGCGCGGACGTTGTTCATCGACCAATGGGTCAGGCCGAACCGGCGCAGCGCGGCGGCGGGACGGATGCCTTGAAGGAACAGGGCGTCGAGCGGGGCGCTGGCGGCGCGCCAGGAGGCGATCCTGGCGCCGATCTCGGCCGCGTCGAGGCGCGAGACGACAGGCGGCAGGCTGGGGTCGCCGCCGGCCGCGTAGGGGACGAAGGCGAGCGAGTCGCGTCGATTGGCGTCGGATTCGAGCCAGGCATGCAGCCCCGCATTCGACTCTTTCTCCCGGGCTGGTTCGCGCACCGCCGCAGAAACGCCTCTGACCATGCCCGGCTCCTCATCGGCCCCAATGGGCCCTTGGGGCGTCATTGTTGGTTTTCTAGACTGGCGCGAGCCTGACCAGACTGAGCGGACCTCGAGTCCTTGGTGCGGGTGCGGCTTGATTGGCCGCATTGACTTCGTCGCCGCGTCGTGTTTTCCAGCTTCCGTCCCGGCGCCTCGGCGCTGCAGCTTGGACCCTAGCGATGCCGTTTCGCGCGACGAAAACGACGAGCAAATCGCGCTCCGCCACGACAGGCGGCGTGAAGGGTTAACTGCGCCTTCCGCTCCGGCTCCTCCCCCGGCGGGGCGTTGAGGAGCCCGCCCGCGAGGGGCGGAAAGATGGGGGGATCGCGAGCGAAAGGATCGTTTCTCATGCAAGGGTTCAAGGTCGCGGTGGCGGGCGCCACCGGCAACGTCGGCCGCGAGATGCTAAATATTCTCGCCGAGCGCCGTTTCCCCGTCTCTGAAGTCGTCGCGCTGGCGTCCTCCCGTTCGATCGGCAAGGAAGTCTCGTTCGGCGATCGAATCCTGAAGTGCAAGGCGCTCGAGAACTACGACTTCTCGACGACGGACATCTGCCTGATGTCGGCGGGCGGCGCGGTGTCGAAGGAATGGTCGCCGAGGATCGGCGCGCAGGGCTGCGTCGTCATCGACAATTCTTCGACCTGGCGCATGGACCCCGACGTGCCGCTTGTCGTGCCGGAGGTCAACGCCGATGCGGCGAGGGGGTACGGCAAGAAGAACATCATCGCCAATCCCAATTGCTCGACGGCGCAGCTCGTCGTTGCACTGAAGCCGTTGCACGACAAGGCGCACATCAAGCGGGTGGTGGTCTCGACCTATCAATCGGTGTCGGGCGCCGGCAAGGCGGCGATGGACGAACTGTTCTCGCAGACGCGCGCGGTGTTCACCACTGGTCCTATCGAGGCGAACAAGTTCCCCAAGCGCATCGCCTTCAATGTCATACCGCAGATCGACGTCTTCCTGGACGACGGCTCGACCAAGGAAGAATGGAAGATGGTGGTCGAGACCAAGAAGATTCTCGATCCCAAGATCAAGCTGACCGCTACCTGCGTGCGCGTGCCAGTGTTCATCAGCCACTCCGAGGCAGTCAACATAGAATTCGAGCAGCCGATCACCGCCGACGAAGCGCGCGACATTCTGAGCTCCGCTCCCGGCTGCCTGGTGATCGACCGCCGCGAGCCCGGCGGCTACATCACGCCGCACGAGGCGGCGGGCGAGGACGCAACCTACATCTCGCGCATCCGTGAGGACCCGACGGTCGAGAACGGCCTCGCGCTGTGGTGCGTCTCCGACAATCTGCGGAAAGGCGCGGCGCTGAATGCGGTCCAGATCGCTGAAGTGCTGAACAACCGCGGCTGGCTGAAGCCGAAGCAGAAGGTCGCCTGACGCCGATCCGCCGGCGCTGCGCCGCCGCCGCTCGACTCTTGAAGTCGCGGCGGCCGCGCCGCGGGCGAGGCGGCTTTTGCGGGCGATGGGCAGGGTCGGAGCGTCGCCGCCACCCCGCCCTTGGCTTCGCCGGCCTCATTTCTGCTAGGATGCGTCGCGACATTCCGCCCGCTCACCGGTTCCCCTATGGCGCAAGCATCCGATCATCGCCTTCTGACGTCGCCGCGCATCTTCTTGGTCGGCATGGCGTCGTTCCTGATCCTGGTCGGGTTCGTCGCTCTGATCCTCTACAAGCAGATTATGTTGGCGTTTTCGGCCAATCCCGGACTGAACAGCCTGATCATCGGCGTGCTGGTCATCGGCTCGCTGTTCGCCTTTCGCCAGGTCTTCCGCCTGTTCCGTGAAATCCGCTGGGTCAATTCACTCGCCCAGCCGGTCGCCGGGGCGCGAATCGTCGAGCCGCGACTGCTCGGGCCGATGGCGACGCTGATCAACGCCGGCGCCGGAGAACGGGGCGTCTCGACGACCACCTCGCGCGCGATCCTCGACTCGATCGGCGCTCGGCTCGACGAAGGACGCGAACTCAACCGCTACCTTGTTGGCCTGCTGGTTTTCCTCGGCCTGCTGGGCACCTTCTGGGGCCTGCTCGAGACCGTTCATTCAATCAGCGGCGTGATCGACTCGATGAAGACCGGCGCTGACACCACGACCATGTTCGACGACCTGAAGAGCGGCCTGTCGGCCCCGATCGCGGGCATGAGCGTGTCATTCACGTCGTCGCTGTTCGGCCTCGCCGGCTCGCTGATCCTCGGTTTCCTCGACCTTCAGGCGGGACAGGCGCAGAACAGGTTCTACACCGAGCTTGAGGACTTCCTCGCCGCCCATGTCGAAATGAACCCGCCGTCGGCGACGTCGCTCCACGAGAAGGCGGCCGGCGAAGTCTACGACCAGCGCCGCAGCGCGGCGGCGATGGCCAGCCTCGCCGAGGGCATTCAGTCGCTGGTCGGACACATGCGCCAGGAGCAGCAGCAGATCCGCGATTGGGTCAACGCCCAAACGGCTTTGCAGGATGACATCCGCAAATTGTTGCGGCGCCTGACGAGCGAGCGCGAGACGCGCTGATCCTTCGCCGCAAGGAGCTTAGCCATGGCGTTGTCGCATCGGCGCCGATTCGAGAGCGTGAACTACTGGCCGGGCTTCGTCGACGCACTGTCGACGATGCTGCTGGTCATCATCTTCCTGCTTTCGGTGTTCATGCTGGCGCAGTTCTTCTTGTCGCGCGAGGTGACGGGCAAGGACACGGCGCTCGCCAAGCTCAACCAGCAGATCGAAGAACTGACCAGCCTGCTGGCGCTCGAACGGTCGCAAAAGAGCGAAGACCAGACCAAGATCGCCTCGCTGACCGCGACGCTCGAGGCCTCCCAATCGGAGCGTCAGCATCTGCTCGACGCCGCCGCCGAAGGCGGCGCGGGCGTGGAAGCCGAGAAGGACAGGGCGACCGCGGCGGCAAATGCGCTCGACGCCCAACGCCAGATCTCGGCGAAAGCGCTCGCCCAGGTCGACATCCTCAACCAGCAAATCTCCGCCTTGCGCAAGCAGCTTGCGGCGATCCAGGAGGCGCTCGAAGCCTCCGAATCATCGAGCCGGGAAGCGCAGGCCAAGATCGCCGACCTCGGCCAGCGGCTCAACCTCGCGCTGGCGCAGAAAGTGCAGGAGCTGGCGCGCTACCGCTCCGACTTCTTCGGACGGTTGCGCCAGATCCTCGGCGCGCGCCCCGACATTCGCGTCGTCGGCGACCGTTTTGTGTTCGAATCCTCGGTGTTGTTCGAATCGGCCAAGGCCGACATCAGCTCCGCCGGCAAGCAGTCGCTCGACTCGCTCGCCGCTGCGCTGCTCGACCTCGAGCGCGAGATTCCGCCGGATATTCCTTGGATTCTGCGCGTCGACGGCCACACGGATTCGAAGGCGATCTCTGGCGGACCGTTCAAGTCGAACTGGGAATTGTCGGCGGCGCGCGCAATTGCTGTCGTGCAATACCTCATCTCGAAGGGCATCGAGCCGACCCGCCTCGCCGCTGCCGGCTTTGGTGAATTCCAGCCGATCGATCCCGGCACGGACGACGAAGCCCTCGCCCACAACCGCCGCATCGAGCTTAAACTGACCGAAAGGTAGAACGGCGGCGGCGCGGCAAGGCGTCGCGCTTAGCGGACCTTTCAGCGGGTGTGGCGACGTTTTGCCGCTCATTCCGCAGTTTTGCGGCAAGTCCCTCGCGACGCAGAGACGCAGGGCCGCGCCCGGCAATTGCGCATACCTTCGCAGACGACCCGTCGGCGCGGACTTGCGCCGCGAGCGCCCTCCAGGCGGCGAACGTCGGGTCCAGGGAGGTTCGCATGACGTCTCGATACACTCTGGCGATGGGCGCGGCAGCGCTGACGGCGGTTCTCTTCGTCGGTCCAGCGATTGAATTTCTTCCCACCGCCGCCTGCGCCGCGCCGCCGGCGAAACCCCACATCAGTTTTTCCGAGGACGTTCTGCCGCTGCTTAAGTTCAAGTGCGGCGCCTGTCACCTGCCTGGCGGCGAGGGCGCCGAGAAGAGCGGGTTCGAGGTGATGTCCTACGAAACGATGATGAAGGGCACCAAGTTCGGTGCGATGATCATCCCCGGCGATCCGGACACAAGCAGCCTGATGCGGCTGCTCGACTGGGGCGTCTCGCCCGACATCCGGATGCCGCACGGCAAGAAG
>Ga0181522_10001363_pt1 | contig 14953 bp, 13 predicted proteins | sample PEATcosm2014_Bin_27_FD_121103 | JGI IMG/M metagenome (GOLD analysis project Ga0181522, IMG submission 121103) | Peatland microbial communities from MTU Mesocosm Facility, Houghton, MI, USA - PEATcosm2014_Bin05_10_metaG | ecosystem: Environmental > Terrestrial > Soil > Wetlands > Peat | place... | reverse complement strand
CTCGCCCAGGCGTTTTTGCGCGTTGGGGACGTCAAAGAAACCTCCGCAGGTGCGTGAGCTTTTCGGCGGCGGTGGCAATTTCTGTTTTAACCGTTTCGAACATCCGGGCAGAATACAGAATCCTGAATCCAGAATCCAGAACGGAAAGCTAAAGTCCGCCTTCCCGGCGCTCCTTTTTTCGTTGCGCTCTTTGCCACGCTTTGAACGCCAGCAGCAGCAGGAAAATCAACAGCACCAGCAAATAGGTCCCGAAGATGATCCTCCGCACCGTTCTGACAATGCGCTCGTCGAACGTCATGGTTGCTGTATCCGTTTCGTTGTTGGTGACCGTTCCTCCGTTCGACAGATTGGTGGAAAGGGAGCCCGGCGAGTTAGTCCTGGCCACAATGGGCTGCCCCGGCGTCCGGGGCTGGCTGGCTGCATTCGGATTGAATGTACGCGGGCCAGCAGGAGAATTATTTGCCAGATTTGCTGGTGCAGGGGCCGGGGGTGCGAGTGATGGTGGCGGCGGCATTGCCACGCCGGGATTGGCGCTGGAATAACTCCCCGGACCGCTGTACCCGCCGGAACCGGATGCGGTGGCATTGGAGCCGGGAAGGACGGTCGGCATGAATAAATCGGTTCCAGCCGGTTGACTCCCGCCGCTGGAAGCCAGCGCCGCATTATTCCATTCCTCCACCTGGCCCCCGGAGAACAAAAGGTTGCCCTTGAGCTGGTGCAGTTCACGCGTCCACCACAATCGGTTGTCGGGTTCAATGTGCAGGATGCTGGGATTCGGCATCGAATTGGCGGTGAGATTCCGATCTCCGGCCAGGATGGAGTCCGGCTTCGAGAACGCGGCATTCACGCCGACGAAATAACTGAGGTTGCTGTTTTGGAGCACGCCAAAATCTGTCGCGCGGAGCCGCGTGTCAGTCGGACAGACCAGGACAGCCGGCGTGCCCAACTCGTTGGAAAGCACCTGGAAATGGCGGAACGAAAAATAAAACTCGCTGCCGATGGCATAGCCGTTCTGGACAAATTCCTTCGAACCACCTTCGGCCATGGGCACCGCCATGGGGAATTGGTCGCTGTGATCGTGCGAGAAAAGCTGGAAGGCGATTCCCATCTGACGCAAATGGTTTACACACCCGATGCGTTTGGCCCGCGCTTCGCTCTGATTCAGCGCCGGCAGCAGCAGGGCGGCGAGGATGCCGATGATGGCGATGACACAAAGCAATTCCACCAGTGTGAACGCACCCGCCCTGCGATTGGACCGGTTGGAATTCATGCCAAATCAACATTAGCACCAGCCATGCCACGTCGGTTTTGGCTTAAAAGGAGAGATGATACCTTCAAAAGTGCGTGGAGTTCACGCGATTCTGCGTGGAGTTCACGCGTCCGGGGCCGGCAAGTTCCGAAAGCAAAAAACGGAAAGCTAAAGCTCATCCTCGCGCTCGGCGTAAAGCAACTGGAAAGCGCGGTCGTAATCCGCCTCCGGCACGAAGACCTGGGCGGGCCGGCTCAAATCGCCATCATCCGGCTCGGCGGGGTCGGCGAACGACTGCGTGGCGGCGATGCCATGCTTGTCGAGCATCACCACGAGCATCTCCGCATTGACCACCGGGCCGGTGTAGAAAAGTTTCACCCGGAGAGTTTGACACGGATTGCATGGTTTTCACGAATTGAAATGGGTAGGGCGGGTGCTGCCGCACCGCCAATTGAGGCTGCGCGGCAGCGCCGCCCTACCATCAAGGAATCAACAACCGGCCTGTGGCGGAATTGGTGCCGAGTGTCACCAGGTTCGCTTGGCGAAGTCCTTCGCTGGTGACTTGCTGTGCCGAACCATCGGCCATGCCGATGTTGCCGACGCCATGATGCCGGTCCTTGGTCCACGCGACGGTTTGATTGGTCCAAAGGTTCAGGATTCCCGGCTGAACCGGCTTGCCATCCACCAGCAGATTGTCATCCCCGTCGAGAATCATTTGCGGATAACTTTCAGCTGCATCCGGATTGACGAAATAGCTGATGTTGGCGTCGCCAAAGCCAGTCGAGAAATTGGTTGCTGGGGCGGTCTTGGCATCTGCTGGACACCAGAGAAATTTTGGGAAGCTGAGCTGGTTGGATAGGGTTTGCCACAAGACATAGGCCTTGCCTGGAGCAATCAGTTCCATCGTTCCACCATTTGTCACTGAAACGGCCATCGGATATTTGTCCCCGTTGCCTTCCCAAAGTCGAAAAGCGACGCCGATCTGTTTGAGGTTGCTCACACAATTAATTCTTTGCGCCTTTGCTTTAGAATCCATATTTCCAGTAATAAACAATACGGCGAAGCAAATGGTTACCGCGATAACAATAAGAACTTCCACCAATGTCATCGCTGCGGTTTGTTTTGTTGAAGCGCGAAATTTCATGACCAGTTTTTGGAATTCATCGCTTGAAGGAGATTAAGCATAGCCTATGCCGTGGCAATTTCCGCTTCAAGCAGACAATGCGGGAATGAAAAGGGAGAAATCTCACGCATCTTTGCGTGAACTTCACGCATTTGGTTTCACGGCAATGCGGTTGCCTGACCGCACCGGGTTTATCGGTGGGGAGTGGGGGCGTTGACGATGGTGAGCGCGTACAGCAACAGGCCCACAATCAGCAAAAGAACAATGCCAGCGCCAATCCAGAAGTAGATGCCGGCCTTGTTGCGCTTCTTGGAAAATTCCTTGCTGGTGTCAAACCCCGGCGGGCGTCCGCCGCTTTCCAGTTCGCTCAGGCTGACACCGCGCGGGATGACCATCGTGGCTTCCACCTGCCGCTTGGGCGCGCCCGGGGTGGCGGGAGGGGTGCCGGCAGCAGCCGGAGCCGCCGGGGTTCCGGGAGCGTCAAGCTTCAATTCCACATTGCCCAGCCGCAGGGTCTGGCCGGGTTTCAGGATGCTTTCGGTGATCTTTTCGCCGTTGATGAACGTGCCGTTCGTCGAATTGAGGTCCCGGATGAGAATTTCGTTGCCGCGCAGATGGACTTCGCAATGGTGGCTGGAAACCGAAGCCTCGGCGATTTGAAACAGGTTGTCCTCGACACGGCCAATCGTGGTACGATCCACGTTCAGCTCGTGCGCGCGGCCGGTCAGGCCCTGGGTCAGAATAACAAGTTTGGCCATGGACTTACGATATGCGGATTATGGTCACGGCGCGTTTCAAGTCAAACGGAATTCTAAAGGGCTGAACATGTTTTCAGCCCCGCCGCTCAATCAGTGCGCGGAATTCAGCAAACAACGGCGTCGAATCATGCGGCCCGGGCGACGCCTCGGGGTGGTACTGCACGCAGAATACCGGCCTGGTTTTGTGGCGCAGGCCTTCGACGGTCTGGTCGTTCAAATTGATCCGGTTTACCGCGACGTCGGACGGCAGCGATTTTGCGTCCACGGCAAAGCCGTGATTCTGGGAGGTGATTTCGACCCGGCCGGATTCCAGATCCTTGACCGGCTGGTTCGCGCCGCGATGGCCGAACTTGAGCTTGAAGGTCTTGCCGCCAAAGGCTTGTCCGACAATTTGATGGCCCAGACAAATCCCGAAAACCGGCACGCCGCTGTCGACCAGCGTCTTCACCTCGCGCACGATGTAATCGAGGGCCGCCGGGTCGCCGGGGCCGTTGGACAGGAAAATACCCGCCGGTTTGTGTTTGAGTGCGGCGGCGGCGGTGGCAGTGGCCGGCAGAACCTGCACGGCAAAACCATGCTGCCGCAACCGGCGCAAGATGTTGTATTTCAGGCCGTAGTCGAAGGCGACGATGGGAATGTCCGCCGGCGGCAGCGGCTGGCGCAACTGGCGCGCATTGGCTGGTTCATTGCCGACGGCCAGCTTGAAACTCGCGCTCTGCTCGTCCTTTTCATCCCAGCGAAACGCCGCCTTGTGGGTGACTTCCTTCACGTAATCGACGCCCACAAAAACAAATTCCCTGGCGCGTTTGACGGCTTCCGCATCCGGAATTTCCTCCGTGGAAATAAAACCGTTCATCGCGCCGCGCACCCGGAGTTTTTTGGTCAGGGCGCGGGTATCGATGCCTTGAATGCCCGGGATCCCGTTTTGCTTGAGGTAGTCCCCCAGCGAGGAATCGGCGCGCCAGTTGCTGACGACGGGCGAAAGTTCGCGGATGACGAACCCGGCGACGTGCGGCTGCCATGATTCGACGTCCACCTCATTGACGCCGTAATTGCCGATGAGCGGATAGGTCATCGTGACGATCTGGCCCTTGTAGGACGGGTCGGTGAGGATTTCCTGGTAACCGGTCATGGACGTGTTGAAGCAGACCTCGCCGCACGCGGACGCGGACGCGCCGAAACCTTGCCCGTGAAACACGGAACCGTCTTCAAGTGCGAGAATGGCCTTCATTGCCGATTAATGACCGGGCGCGATGCTAGGCCAGCGACGCAGCGGGTCAAGCGTGAAGCGAGTTTTTTCACGCGAGTACCGCTTCAGCCTTCTCCGTCCAGACTTTCTTCCCGCTGACGATCGTGGCCACCGCCCGGCCCTTGAGCTTCCAGCCTAAAAATGGGCTGTTCGACGATTTGCTGGCGGTTGCCGCGCGCTCAAAAATCCATTCGCAGTCGGGATCGAACACCGTTACGTCCGCGTCTGCACCGGTCGCCAAGGTGCCTTTGTTCAATTTCAACAGCCTGGCGGGGTTGACGGTGTATTTGGCGATGAGGTCGGACAGACCCAGGCGTTTCGCGTGGTAAAGTTGCATGAGCGAAAGCGCGAGGCCGGTTTCCAAGCCGGTGATGCCGAAGGGTGCGTAGTCGAATTCCACTTCCTTCTCGTAGTCGCAGTGCGGCGCGTGGTCGCTGCACAGGATTTCAATCGTGCCGTCGGCCAGTCCGGCGAGGATCGCCTCCCGGTCGCGGGCCGAGCGCAACGGCGGGTTCATCTTGAAATGGGTGTCATAAGCCGGCCATTCGGGCCGAGCCTCCGCCGGCGACTGGAAACTGAAGATTCCCCGGCCGTCCTCCCGCCAGAATTTTTCGCTGCCAGCCACGGCGGCATCGGTGAGCGTGAAATGGTGCGGACAGGCTTCGCCGGAGACCGGCACGCCGCGCTTCCGGGCGTCCCGGATGAGTTGCACGCTGCCGGCCGCGCTCAAGTGCTGGCAGTGGACGCGCGTTCCGGTGAGTTCGGCGAGCAGGATGTTGCGCGCCACGATCATTTCCTCGCCCGCCGCCGGCCAGCCGCGCAAGCCGAGCACAATGTTCCAGTAACCTTCATGCATCACACCATCGGTCACCAGCGAGTAATCCTGGCAATGGTCCATCACCGGCAGGTCAAACATTTTGGCGTATTCGAGCGCGCGGCGCATCAACTCGTTGTTCTGCACGCAATGGCCGTCGTCAGTGATGGCCACGACGCCCGCGCGTTTGAGCGAGCCGATGGACGCGAGCTCCTCGCCCGCGATGTTTTTCGTGATGGTGCCGGTGACGAAGACATTCACCACACCGTGTTGGGCGGCGCGCTCGTGAATGAGGGCGACGGTCCCGGCGTTGTCGATGGCCGGGGACGTGTTGGGCATGCAGACAACCGACGTGAAGCCGCCGCGCGCGGCGGCAGCGGTGCCGGTGGCGATGCTTTCCTTCGCCGTCTGGCCGGGTTCGCGCAGGTGAACGTGCAAATCAATCAAACCGGGGCAGACAATTTTGCCCCGGACATCCAGTCGTTCAATTTCCTTGGGCGCCCGGGTCGTGGCCTCCGGGCCAAGGCCGGTGATTTTTCCGTTGATAATGAGCAAATCAGCAACGGTGTCGAGGCGGTTGGCGGGGTCTATGACTCGCCCGCCGGTCAAAAGCAGCGAGTTCATGCGCGGCGAGCATACCGGGGGTGGATTGACAAGGCAAGCTCCGACGGTATGATTGACCTTGCCCGGCGCGGGCGTAGTTCAATGGTAGAACGGAAGCCTTCCAAGCTTCACACGTGGGTTCGATTCCCATCGCCCGCTCCACCATCCGACTCGGCGAGTTGTCGAGGATGAATGACCACGGTTTCACGCAAGAAACACGGGCTTTTTTGCAGTCGAGAACAAGGTTCGAGCCAATCGGCTCGGCCTGCCGTAAGGCGGGCTTTCTGCTCCTCCAACGTCTTTTTCTGGCTCATCAGCTTGGCCTTCTCCGTCGCGAATGTTTCGCGGTCAGGCCCTCGGCGGCTGTTACGATACCGGCGACATTGTGGGTCTGGATGCCGAAGGCTACCTGCACATCCTCGGTCGGATGAAGCGCTTCGCCAAGCCGGCGAAAGTTGCTTACGCGTGGCCTTGGCCCTCATTGGTGACAAAGCTAACTCTGATTGCGCCGAACTGTAAGCCGAAGAACTTTGGCCGTCAGGCAACAGCGTGTGGCGCTGGTGTCGATGACCAGTTTTGCATGCGGTTGGATTCCACGACGCCGCTGGAAACCGCATACCGGGTCAAAGACGCAATGTTATGAATATTCAGCGTATTCATGAGGTCCTGCCGATGTTTCTCCACGGTTTTGATGCTCAGTGACAACAAGCCGGCTATCTGCTTGGTGGCGTATCCTTCCGCGACCAACTGGAGGATTTCCGTTTGACGACTTGTCAACGTGGCGGCCGCGGCCTTGACTGGGCTTCCATTGGGAAATTTTTCCTGCCACTGTTTCAATAAACGCCTGGCGACCGGTGGACTGAAAAAGGCGTTTCCGTTGGCGATTTCGCGAATGGCCCGCAATAAATCATCCCCGGCGGTCTCTTTCATCAGATAGCCGGCCGCGCCCGCCTTGATCGCATGCTCGATGTACGCATCATCAGTGTAAGCCGAGAGGATAAGCACCTTGGCCGAGGGGACTTCCTTGGCAATCTGGCGCGCGGCCTCCAAACCGTTTAACAGCGGCATCGCAAGGTCCTGAAGAACCACATCGGGCTTGAGCCGTTTCGCTTCGCGCACCGACTGGTGGCCATTGGCTGCCTCACCAACCACCTGGATATCCGCCTCGGCATCCAGGAGCAGCCGCAATCCATTTCGAAGGACGGTGTGATCGTCACAGAGTAATACAGCTATTTTTTTCATTTCATGGTTTGGACGTGGTTCAACTCCTTGCGACTTGCCCCATTGGGAGGCAACAGTGTTTTCGCAGCGAACGTGGTCGTGCGCGCGTGCACCAAGCCCGGCGCGGCTTCGCCCGCATGAGATTCCTCCGGTAACGTGTTGTGCGTCAGCCAAAAGTCCTTGATGGCTTTGGCCATCTCCTCAAGTTTGATCGCCTGCGACGGCTTGGTCAAAAACGCGTTGGCGCCCAGGCGGTAGGCCGCCGCGACGTCCGCGTCTTCTCCGGATGCGGACAGCATGACCACTACCAATGTCGCATTGGGTTGCAGGCGAATCCATTTGAGGACGTTCAGCCCCATCACGTGGGGCAATTTCAAATCCAGCAGCACCAGGCACGGCAGGGGATATTTTTCGCGGTCAGCGAATTTGCCGGCGCCCTTCAAATAGTCAATCGCCTGCTGCCCATCCGTCGCGACCTGAATCGGGTTGGCGACCCCCGCCGCCGTCATGGCATGTTGCAGCAGAAATACATCGTTCGGATCGTCCTCGACCTGAAGAATCGTTTTCATAAGGTTATCCTTTCTTGAATTGCATCCAGAATTGAGTGCCTTTGCCCAACTCTGACTCGAAACCGACCTGGGCGCCCATGCGTTCGGTCGCCTTGCGCACGATGGTCAGGCCAATGCCGGTGCCCTCGAATTCATTTTCCGGGTGGACCCGCTCGAACAGCCGGAAAATCCGCGCGTGGTCTTCGGGTGCTATGCCGATGCCATTGTCCTTGAACCACACTCGAATCATGGATTCCTCCCTTGCCTCAGCCGAAATCTCCAGGCGGGGTGTGGTTCCGGGTGAAACAAATTTTGTGCCGTTGCTCAGCAGGTTCGAGACACATTGCATCATCAACGCCTCGTTCCCCATCACTTTCGGCAGCTTGCCCTTGACTTTAATCTCCGGCTTGATGGGCTGCCCATTCGGGCAGGTCTCAATCATGTCGCGCACCAGACGGTCCAGGTTCACGGATTCCATCGGCAAGGGTGAGTGGAGAATTTTGGTATAGCTCAAAACATCCTGGATAAGGTGATCGAGCCGGACGGCTGAACGCATGATCTGGTGCAGGTAATTGATCCCTTTTGCATCCAGCTTTTTGCCGTATTCGTCCACCAAGTATTGGGCGAAGCTTTGCATGGCCCGCAACGGAGCGCGCATGTCATGCGATACGCTGTAGGAGAACCCTTCCAGTTCACCGATCGTTTCGCGAAGCTGGGTGGTGCGTTCCGTGACGATTTGTTCCAGGTGTGCGGCATGCCGGCCGATTTCATTTTTGGCGTTTACCAGCGCCTCCTCGGATTCCTTCCGCTCGGTGATATCCCGGATGTTGCATTGAATGACCATTCGTCCATCTTCATCGTAGAGGTTGCTGACGAATTCCACTTCGTGGTGCTTGCCCGTCTTGGACTGAAGCGGCAAATCCTCGTAGCGTATATAATGATTTTGCTGCAACTCCCGAAAGGCTCCCCGGTTGGCTTCTTCATCCTTGAGCAGGCCGATTTCCCAGAGTTCCTTGCCCAGCAGTTCGTTGTGCGGATAACCCAATAATTCTGACATGAACGGATTGGCGTCCGTGATTTTTCGCGTGTCGGGGTCTAGAATGAGTATCCCGTCCCGGGCCGCTTCAAAGAGGCGTCGGTAACGAATTTCCGACGCCCGCATGGCGCCATGCAACCCCAGCTGCCGGGTGATGGCATCTTGGGGTTCCGCCTCGGTGCGTTGGAGCGCTGCCAAGGGCCGGTCGGACGATCGTTGGGGCAACGCAACTTTCCGGGCAGTGCTGGGTTTTGTTCCCGGACCATGGCTGGACTTAATGTTTGCAATACTCACCGCAGGAGAATAGTTCCGCGCGCCATGCTGCGATATGGGGTGAAACCCGACCCTGAATCATGGGAGCCGGCGAAAGCGCCTGGGGGCCAAACCGCCTCGATTTTACGGTAAACACCCCATATCCCGCCGTCTGAGGGGTGTTGTAAATTTGGGTATCTTTGCTGCGGGCATCGGCCGTTGGTGAAGAGGAAAAGATCATTTGCATCTGAAAAACCAGAATGCAGCCAAACGGAAATATAGCTTATGAAAAGAATGATACAAATCGCAGCCGCGGTTATGTTGTTCATCCTGGGAACAACAGTACAAAGCCACGCCCAAAATTACATCCAATCCCTTAGCGTGAGCCTGACGGCTTATGACACCGTGGGCAACCGGACATTCAGCATCGGGACGCAAGAATTGATCCAATACTTCTTGGGAACAAACATCCCGAACGGACATTTGTATCTGGTGACACCGGTGGGCAATGCCCCCGGCACGATTGGCGATCTGAATGCATTTTTGAGAATTACCGAGGGTACGACGACGATACTCGAAATTACCAGCCCGAACGAGTTCAATCTTTTCCAGGACGCGGCTGCATCGAGAACGAATAAGACGACAATCACCATTTACGCCATCAACCGGTTCTCCATAGATAGTGGCGCCATTCGTGCGGAACTTCAGGGTATTTCAAATTGGAGTATTCCGCGAGGACTGGTCAACGGGGAGAACCTGAGCGGCACAGGTTCGTTTCAATCCAACGTGAATGGTTGGATTACGATTTACAACGTCACGCAGCCAATTATCCCCATCGTGGGCGCCATCGTCGCCAGCAAGCCGACGCTGGGTTTTTGAAATCGATGCTCTGCATTTTCGCCACGAGCCCAACCCGATCCCGAACCGTGACAACGAACGCGCCAGGGAAGTGTGAATCCTGCCTGCGAGGCAGGCTTCTCCTCGTGTTAATGTCCCCGCGACGTCATGGCGGTCCATTCCAATGCCAACAATTCACAGGCGAATCCTCCGGCTGAACAACCAATGCGCCAACGAACCCGATCGCCGGAGTCAATGAATGAAGACGCCACCGGGGTGAACCGTCAGGAACGCCAAGCCGTTCTGCAGTCTCACCCGGCCCAGGCGAAACCTCTACCTGGCGGATACAATTGTTCAATCCCGTCCCGATCGCTTTGAGATAAGCCTCCTTCCGTGTCCAGCAATTGAAGAAAGCCTCCCGGCGCTGTGCGTCGGGAAGCGTCAGCAGACGCTGTTCTTCGTCCGGCGAGAAAAAACGCGCCGCGAATTGTTCCACCTCGTCCAGCTCGCGGATGCGTTCGAGATCCACACCGAGCGTGCGCTTCGCGGTGGCATAGACCGCGATTGAATCCGAATGGGCCAGGTTAAATTGGAGTAAACGAGCAGCCACCGGTGCGGCGATGTGTGGTTTTCCAAACTCGCCATAGGCAAAAATCAAGCTCGCAGGGCTCACCCCCGACATTGTGCCGAGAATCTCCCGCAGGATCCCACGTCCGGCAATGAATCGGCGGCGGTCCCGCTCAAGATGAAATCGTGATGCACGTTGCCTTTCGTCATCCGAGAGCCATTGCTCCAGTTCCTCAAGCCGTTTTGCCGGAACATCAAGCGGGGCGGCAAACACGTGAACATTATCGTCGGCCAGCTTCAGGCCGGACGGCGCGGCGCTCCACGAGGCATCCGCCGGTCTCATACGCCTGCGACTTGCGAGACGAGAGAAGCCTCTGCCTCCCCGTTCACCGGCTCGAATTGTGGGACGGTTGCGTCCTTTTCATAAACGATCTGCCCGTAATCGAGCTTAATGATGCGGTCGGCGCAGGAGAAATAATTGTCATCGTGGGTGACAACGAGGACGGTTTTGCCGCGGGCTTTTAGGTCGGGGAGCAATTGCCGATAGAAAATGTTCTTGAACTGCGGGTCCTGATCGGAAGCCCATTCGTCGAAGAGATAGAACGGCCGATTTTCCAGATATGCGGTCAACAGCGCCAGGCGTTTCCGCTGCCCCTGGGAAAGAAAGATGGTCGAGAATTTCTGGTCCTGAATTTTGACCTTGCGATCCAGGTGCAACTGCCGGAGATAAAGCTGCGCCTGCTCGTCGAGCTTCGCGCCGCCCAATCCCATGAGGTTGTCGAACAGGTAAAAATCCGAAAATACCGCCGAGAAAAGCTGGCGATAATCGTCGCGGTTCGCATCGGTCACCAGCCTGCCATCCACCCGGATCTCCCCGCCTTCCGGCGGATAAAGTCCGGAGATGATTTTCGCCAGGGTGGATTTGCCGCAGCCGTTGCCGCCGACGAGAAACACGATTTCGCCGGGACGGAACTCGAGGTTCACGGGACCCACCATGAAATGGCTGTCGTCCTTTTCATGATGATACGAATGCGAAACCGCCGCGAGTTCCAAATGCTGAAAGCACACTTCCCGTTCCTGGGGCGCGACACCGTTGGCTTCCGGACTGCGCGCGGCCAATGAAATTCCCAGACGTTCGATCTTCTCCAGCGCCACGTTCGCCCGCCCAAACAGCGAGACGCTGCCGAGCACACCCGACAGCGGCCCCATGAGATAAAGTGCCGTGATCACGTAACCCGTCAGCGCATGAGGCTGTACCGTCATGAGATCCGGCAGGAGAAAAAGCACCGACCCAATCAACAGGTAGAAAAGCAAATGGCTCCAATGTTGGGCGAGCGCAAATCGATTTTCCGCCATGACGTTGTGCCGCTGATAGGCTTCGGTCGTTTCCTGGATGTCGCGCGAGAAGAAAATGCCGCGGCGATGGCGGTGCAGTTTCAATTCCTTGATGCCTTCGGTCAAGGCGCGAAAATGGCCGAAGAGCTTGTCCTCATCCTCGCGAGCGGCATGCAAGGACCCAAACGCGCCGCGCACCAGCAGGCGATGCCCCACCGCGCCCACAACGATCAATCCCAGAAGCCCGCACAACATGGGCCACGAGAGCCACGCGAGATAGACCGCCCCGCCCAGCAGCAGCGCGACGTTGACGGCGAGAATCGGAATGGCCAGCAACGCCTGCGTCACGTGATAAACATCGTCCGTCAATGCGACCAGCAGCCGCGGCGCACCCAATTCCTCAAGCTGCCGCAAGGGAGAGCGCAAAATCGCCTGCACAAGATCGCGGCGCAGCTGGGCAATCGTTCCCTGGCTGAAACGCACCGAAATCATTTGCGAAAAATAACTGCTCGCCAGCCGGCCCAACCCGAGGGCAACGAAAGCGGCGATGATCCATCCGCCAACATGGCCGGAACGGTACAGCGCCGCATTGACCGCGGCGATCAGACCGGCGTTGCACGCGCCACTCAGAATGGCCGTAGCCACGGTCAGAACAATCATGCCTCGACAGGACCGAAGAATAAACTTTAGCAATTTCATACAGGGTTTGGTGTGAGACTTTGGTGATGGGTTTCGTGATGTGACGCGCGGAGAGATTGTTCCAGTTCGCCGGCCAGACAACGGACGTGGGGCTCCTTAAAAATGCCTTCATGCGAGCCGGGAATGGTTTTGATCGTGACGTTGGCCGCCAGTTTTCTCCAACCAAAGTCATTCGAAAATGAACAAACCAGCGGATGACTGCGGGTTCGGAAGAGCGTCAGGTGGCCGCCATAGGATTTGGAAACGTGCCGCGCCAAAAGGCCGAGATGATTCTTCCACAGCCGGATCTCGCGTTCCGAAACGTGGGTGACATCAATGAATTCTTCGAGATCAAAGTCGTTGCGTGACCCCCGGCCTGAAAGCCAACCCCAGAACTTGCGGGGCAACGTCCGCAGCTTGCGCAGCACCAGGCTGCGGCGTTCCTTGGGCTTCAATTGAAGATAATCCTCGATCCAACGAATTAGATTCAGCGTGAAATCCCAAACGAACGTGGGCCGCCGCCAATCGAGCGTTTCATAGCCGCAGTTGGACGAAGCGCAATCCAGCAACGCCAGCAATACGACGCTTTCGCCTTCCGCTTCCAGTTGACGCGCCATTTCCTGGGCGACGTTGCCCCCGAAGCAATATCCGCCGAGCCGATATGGTCCGGTCGGCTGAAAGGCGCGCACCTTGCCCACGTAATGCGCGGCCATTGCTTCGAGCGTCGAAAATTTCTCTGCGCTGCTTGCCTGAATCCCATAAATTGGCTGGTCGGGATCGGTGTGGTGCGCCAGATTCGCATACCCCCAGAGCACATCACCCCCCGCGCCATGAACCAGAAACAGCGGAGGCCGGCTGCCTTCTGCCTGGATTGGAAGCAGACCCAAATCCGGTGATCGCACCGCTTGTTGATCAATCGCCCGGGCCAATTGTTCAATGGTCGGCAATTGAAAAATGGTGATGATCGGAAGCGTGACGTGCAGCCGCGCTTCGATCTGGGCAAACAGCCTTACGGCCAGCAGCGAATGACCGCCCAGCTCAAAGAAATTGTCCCGAACACCAACGCGTTCGATCCGCAGCAACTGCTGCCAGTTACGGCAAAGTTCCCGTTCCACGTCCGTTTGGGGCGCGATAAATTCAAAGCCCGGCCTTGTCCGCACACCGGCTTTGGCCTCAATCAGAGCCTGGATTTTATCGACCCGATCGGCCTCCAGGGCAATCCATCGCCAGCGGACAAGTTTCGAATGTGTTTTCACCTGAGCCAGGGGTTTGTCAGACGAAGTCAAGGCCAGCGCATCGGCCGCGACGGTCTGTGGATTGAAAGCAATCCCCGCCGCAACTTCTGCCGGAAACCGGAACACGTATCCACCGTTCAGCGGTTGGCGGAATGGGCCGCCGACGCTTTCCAGGAAATCCAGTGCCGGCCGGTTTCTCGCCGAAGGGACAAAATGCACATCAACGCCAGCAACGCCGCGGGCTTTCGCCAGATTGCCGAGATGGGCAAGCATCCGGTGCTCGACGCCGCGGCCCAACGCGCGGCAGCTCAACAAAAAGGTTTCGACCGCGAGGGTGTTGTTCTCCAACCGGCTGATGACCAATCCCACCTGCCCGTAATCACCGAACCGGTCACTCACGGAAACGGCCGCGGTCTGGAATGGGCCCGACAATCCCAGGACTTCCGCCTCGGTTCGCCGCCGGGTGGTGCAATTGAATTGATTCGTCCGCTGCGTAAGCTGGGCAATGCGCGCCGCATCGTTCGGAGTCGATTCCGCAATGCGCACCTGCAAGTCGAGTTGCGCAAGAAATTCGGCCAGGCTTAAGGAATCCGAATGCGCCTGTGCCCGCTCGTGTTCCTGCCGGTAAAACTGCGTTCTTTTTGCGTCCTCGGCCGTTACGGTTTGCTGATCAAAGATCCAACAGTGCCTCAAAAACTGTGGAATGCGTTCAGGGGATTCCGGCAACTGTAACGCCAGCGCCCCGGGACAATTCGCCCTCACCTCGGCACACTCCACCGGATTATCATCCACCAGGACAAAACTCTCCACGCCGAGGTTCAATTCCCTGGCCAGCGCCTTCAGGTTCTCGGATTTCGGCAACCAGTTGATCCGCGTCGCCGCGAAGTGCTCCCGCTTAAGAGGCATGTCCGGGTGTTGTTCGAACACGGCCTGAACGTCTTCCGGATTGTTTTTGCTGCAGAGACAGAGCAACCGGCCCGCCTCCAGTTGTGCACGCATGAACTCCTGCAAAGCCAGGTGCGGCACACTCAATTCAATTCCGTCCGAACCGTCCTCGCCGCAAACGCCGGCCCAGAGCGTTTGATCGCAATCCAAAACAATGACCTTGGGCGCCAGCCATTTGTGGGAATTGAATGTGCGCACGATCATTGTCGCGAGTGCGGTGAAATATGCCGGCGTATAGGGCACGTGGCCGAGTTCATCGCTTTGTGAATCATGAATCTCATCCAACGGATATAGGGCGGCCAATTGCCTGGGAAAGACCAGATGGACATTCGTGGCGGAGGCCAGTTCGGAGGCAATTCTCTCGTGCATGCGGTCGAAGAAATCCAACTGTCGCGGGTCGCGGGCGAGTAACTTCGACGAGGGACAGATGCACAGCAGAAATTGCCCGTGGTTCCGCCCGGCGGCAGATCGCAGGGCGGAAATAAAATCGCCAAGCGTTCGTT
>Ga0181522_10001362_pt1 | contig 14956 bp, 9 predicted proteins | sample PEATcosm2014_Bin_27_FD_121103 | JGI IMG/M metagenome (GOLD analysis project Ga0181522, IMG submission 121103) | Peatland microbial communities from MTU Mesocosm Facility, Houghton, MI, USA - PEATcosm2014_Bin05_10_metaG | ecosystem: Environmental > Terrestrial > Soil > Wetlands > Peat | place... | reverse complement strand
TCCACTTTGGGAGCGGAATCCGCAGTTGATTTCCAATCAAAGGGCAATATCCTCGCTCTTCAACGGTTAAACGTGTCAACCATTTCCCGCCAAAACTGGTTTTGAAATTGAATTGGAGCGGTTTATGTTGGAACGACTATCGGACAAATTTGCTGATTTCTGCGGGAGTTTTAACGACTGGAGAACAGGTTTTACGGGAAAATTAGCGGGCTATTTCCAACTGGCCCGGCTTTCGTCCTGGTCAATGCGGCGTCTGCAAAAACCGGCCGGACTCGTGGGCATCGAGGCGTTTGTGGCCGTCTCGCTGGTGGTTTATTTCTTCTTTTTGCTGCTCCCGCAAGCCGAGGCGCCCCGGGCTTACGACGGCAACGAGATGAACATTTATCTGTTCACCTATGTGTCGGACCACCCTTACACCCATCGAGATTTGATCGCCGATTTTGAAAACTGGAGGGCGCGGCTGGCCGGACCGATGATTGCCGGGTGGATGTATGATCTGAGTTACCGAACCTTTTCAAAATTGGTCGAGTTGAATTTATTGGATACCGACAAATTTGCGTTTGGCGGTTATTTCGCCCGGATCCCCGTAATCGTGTTTGGGCTTTACCATGCCCTGTGGTTGTTGCTGCTGTATCTGATCCTCATTTTGTACCGCCGGGATGCGCTCCTGATCATGCTCGGAGTCTTTGGCGGCCTGATGTACAATTTCACCATTCCCGCCGGCCGGTGGTTTTATCCCTGGGACATGCCCACGATGTTCTTTTTCACCTGGGCGTGCCTGCTCTATGACCAACGCCGGCTTTTGCCGTTGATGGTGGTGGTGTGGCTGGGAAGTCTGTTCAAGGAAACCACCTTGTGCTGCGCCTTGCTGGTCCTTCTGGGGCAGCATTGGCCTTGGAAAAGACGACTCGCCGCCTTTGTCGCCCTGGCCGGCGCCTGTTTCCTGACGCGGAAATTGCTGATGGCCATTTATGACGTCAAAACCATGTTTTTTGCCCTGAATAACTCGAACAACATTCACGAACTGGCCCACAAAACCTGGTCCTTGCTGGTCGCCAACATCCACCTGTTGTTCAGCCCGGGCCTGAATCACGTGCTGTTCACCAACGCCGGCGCCTTGTTCATCATGATGCTGATCCCCTGGCACACCCGCCGGGATGTGGTGTTCAAAATCCTGGCGGTCGCCTTCATTCTCGGCCAGTTTCTTTGTGGCATCATCATCGAATTTCGCATCTGGTACGAAATCCTGCCTCTGGGATGGATGGTGATCAGCGAAACCATCTCGAACCGCTACCGGACGGTCTGGGACAGCCACGTCGCACCAGATGCCTTGCCGCCCGGCCCCGTCACCAATCAACGGACCGCGGGTCTGTTGAAAGGCAGCTACTGGCTGATGATGAGCGTTGGGTTGGCCCTGGCTCTGGCACTCTTTTTCCTTACGCGCTAGTCCCGTCAACGCGGAGCGGGCACGAAGCCAAGGTTAAAAGCGCAATGATTCGTTGGAACTCCCTGCATCAGTGATGCCAGCCGCCGCCACCGTGGTACCCGCCCCAGCCGCCGCGGTAATAACCGCCACGATAGCCACCACCGAAACCGAATGCAAACGATACGCTTGGGTAGCAACCATTATAATAAGCCGGACTGTAGCACGGATAATAATAGCCGCCGTAATACGGACGATACGAATTGGCGTAATAGTTGTAGGTCTGTGTGTCGGGAATGACATAAACCGTCGAGGATTGCGCCGGGACATAGGTCACCGGCGGCGGTGCGACCACCGTCGCAGTCGCACTGCTGCTGACGGTCGGATAATTCGGCGACACGTTTTGGGCGGCCGGACGGGGCTGGCTCAACATGGTGTTGATGACGGTGTCGGAAACACCCTGCTGCTTCAGATAAACAATCTGGTTGGCGTCCAGTCCGTAGCTGCTGCCGGAATTCTGGATGTAATTGACGATGGTGCCCTCGCTGACGTTCGCCTTGGAAAGCTGGATGATTTGCGAGACGCCATAGGACAATTGCACGGGGACGGTTTGGGCGGCACTGGTGGTGGAGTCTTGTGCCGCAACGTTGCGCGCTGCCAGAGCAAGCACAGCGGTGATGGTCAGGGCCAGGAAAAGGCGGGAAGCGGTTCGAATTTTCATAAGTCACCGTTTAGTTACAACGCAAGATTACGCCAATCGGCCGCGCTGTCAAATGAGAGAAATGTCATTTTTGGGCCGGAGGTCCCGGTTTCCGAAACTCCCGTTGAATAGCAGCAGGGCTGACGCGCAAATTCGTGAAATTTCGCATTTCATTGGCAAAATGCCATGAATCCAGTGCTCCCGCACCTTGCCCCGTCACGGCGAAACGACACGGTAGAAGCGGGTCCGGTAGTTGGTGACCGTGCGGTCGGTGAAGGTGAGCGAGGAGTTGACGGCGTTGTAATTGGTCAGGTCGGTCCAGACGACCGGGCTGGCCAGATTCGTGGCAGCCTGGAGGCGATAGCCAAAATTCGTCTGCAGCGTCAACGCAAGAACGAAACCATTGGTCCGCCAGGTCAATGGCACGGTGAACTCCGCGGACGGCGCGGGCGCGTTGGTGGCCCGCACATCCGCGCCGAACTCACTGGTGTCGCCGCCGGCCGAAGTGGCGGTGGCTGTGAAGTACTGGCCGGAGTAATTGCCGGCGGTATTGGTTAGCGCGAACAACGCGTTGCCGGAACCGTCGGTGGTCACGCTGACTGAGCCGACATAAAACTGGCCCTGGCCGTAGCCGCTGGGGTCGGCGCCGGGATTGCGATAGACATCAATGAAAAAAGTGCCATTGGCGAGACTGTTCAACGCACCGGAAACAATTGTGCTGGCGCCATAACCGTAGGCGTTGGTGATGACCGGGAAATTCTGGAAGTCGTTCGGCCCGGCGAGAAAACCAATGTGGTTGAGCGTGACCCCATCACCATTCAAGTCAATGCCAAGATAATTGTTGCTGAAGATGGCATTGCCGCGGATGACATTGTTCGTCGTACCGGAATCATAAACGACCACGCCATAACCGCCGGAAAAGGCAATCACGTTGCCCGCGCCCCCGCCGATGCCACCGACGAGGTTGTCGATAGAACCGCCTTCAACCGCAACGTTCGCAAATCCGTTGGCCAGCGCATTCGTGCCGGTGAGGTCGGTGCCGATGTGATTTCCTTGAACCACATTACCGCTGACCCCACCCAAGGCGATGCCATAACTGAAGCCCGGGTTGCCGGAAATCAAATTGCCCGCGCCCGGGCTGGTGCCGCCAACAAAGTTCCCGCTGGCGCCGTTCCAAATCCCAACCCCAAATCCGCCATCACCGATGGCATTCGTGCCGGTGACATCGGGACCGATGAAATTGCCAAGCACATAATTATTGCTCGTGCCCGGGTCGGAAATGAACAGGCCATATTGCAGGTTGCCGGAAATCAAATTGCCCGCACCCGGACTGGTGCCGCCGATCAGGTTGTCCGCCGAACCGTTCCACATACCGATGCCGTTCGTTTGATTATTATTGACCGGCACCCTTTTGCCACTGACGTCGGTGCCAATGGTATTGCCTTGAACCACATTGCCGCTCGCATCAATCATGGCAATCCCGTAATTAGGGTTGCCGGAAAGCAGGTTGCCCGCGCCGGCGGCCGTCCCGCCAATCCTATTGCCGCTGGCATTGGTCAAACCGATGCCGATGCTGCCGTTGCCGAGCGCAATGGTGCCGGTGAAGTCGGTGCCGATGTAATTTCCCTGCACCAAGTTGTTGCTCGTACCCGGATTGGAAATGTAAATGCCGTATCGTCGGTTGCCGGAGATGACATTGCGCGCACCGGCACCGGTGCCGCCAATGGTGTTGCGGGTTGCGCCGCCGACCACATTGACGCCGTCGGAGATGTTCGCCACCCCGGCTGTGCCGGCGGCGTTCAAGCCGATGAAATTCCCCTGCACGGTGACGCCGTTCACGTTCGTGCCGGCAAGCCAGATGCCCGCGCCGCCGTTGCCGGAGATGACGTTGCGTCCCGACCCGTCGGGATTGGCTGCACCGATGACGTGGCCAACACCATTGTCAAAGATGCCGATGCCGCCAAGCGCATTGGAGACCGCGAACGAGCCGTTGGCATCGGTGCCGATGTAATTGCCGAGGATGACGTTGCCGGTCGTGTTCGTGTCGGACATCCAGAGGCCATACTGGCCGTTGCCGGAAATGACATTGCGCGCGAGCGCATTGGTGCCGCCAATGAGATTGTGGCCGGCCCCTTGAACAAAGAGGATTCCCTGATATGCGTTCGAGGCCGCGGTGCCGCCAGTGACATCCAGACCCAGCCAGCAGCCGGCAATGGTGTTGTTCGTCGCATCGGCATATTCCAGCGTCAAGCCGTTCCAGTTGAACCCGTGGAACGAAATATTTTTCACCTGGTTGCTCGCCGAGTAGAGCAGCAGGCCGGAATTGGAGGTGAAGGTTTCAGGGATGATTTGCGATCCATCCACAACGATCACTGGATTGCCCGTGAAGCCGGGTTGGGTGGAACCGTCCATAACCATTCCGTTGGCAACCAGCGGCGGCAGCATGCCGGTAAGATGGATGTTGAAAACCCCGTTGCTGTAACCGGGATCGCTGACCGGGATGGCAAAACGGACCGTGGTGCCGGGATGGTCGGTCGCATAATAAATCGCCGCACGCAAACTCCCGAGGCCGTAATCGGCGGTGGTGGTGACGATATTGGTGAGCGGCACGACAGGCGGACCGTAAAGATACGCCAAAGCCGTACGGTCGCCGGGGCTGAGACAATAATTGCCCATGCGGTACTGGTAACGCGGAAAATTGGGGGGCTTGGGCTGCTGCGTGGCCAGCACGCCGAAGTTGGTCGAATCGAAATCCCAGCCCAGGTGCATCACGGATTCGTAATCGTAATTCCCATTCGTCACGGTTGTGGGATCTGGCGTGAACCAAAAAATGTTGCTCGGTTCGTTGGTGATGTTATTTGTCAGCACCAGAACGAAATTCGGCGCGTCCGTCCGGATATTTTCGTGATTGAACCCGAACGAGTGGCCCATCTCATGACAGACCTGTGCGCGGCTCAAGCTGGAAACCGTGACCAGTTGCGGGTTGTAACTGCCGCCGGACACGAAGTCGAGAAAGTTGGTGTTGTAGGAGAACAGAATCCAGCGCGTTTGATTGGTGTGCGGGACGAATTTCACGTTCGCGGCCAGCTCCCATTCGCGCAGGCCAGCAAGGTAGGTATTGGATTGCGCGAGGGTAAGGCTGTTGGTGATTTCATAAGGCACGATGCCGTTGGTCCAGGGGACGTTCGTTGGCGAGGTGCCGGCGTAGAAATTCCCGGCCGTCAATGGAGGCACGGCCAGCATCCAAGCCAAGGAAAGAATCAAACGAATAAAAGAGTGCCGCCTCGGGGACGGGGCACGACAACCGCAAGTGGCACCGGGTTGAATCACCACGCTTTATTTATAACCGGCGCGAATCCCTTTCGCAAGCGGACGTTATGCACAAGGACGCCCCTTTCGCCTTGAGGTTGGCTGGCCCCGGCAGAAGGGGTGAACGCGGATGCGACGGAGGAGGCCGGTGTCCGGGATTAAAACGCTTTCACGCAAACGCCTTCGACATCATGGCCGGCGGCCCGACGCGGCGTTCGTAGTCGAGAATCAGGCGCACCGCCTCCGCCGGATCGTCGGTAATCTTGAACAGGTCGAGGTCGCCGGAGCTGATGTGCTTGTGCCGGTCCTGCATCTCGGCCTTCATCCAATGCACCAGTCCCTTCCAATATTCGCTGCCGAAGAGAATGATGGGGAATTGCGGGATGCGCCCGGTCTGGATGAGGGTGACCACCTCGAAGAACTCATCGAGGGTGCCGTAACCGCCGGGCATGTAGATGAAGCCGAGGCTGTATTTAACGAAGCAGACCTTGCGCGCGAAAAAGTAGTGGAAGTGCAGCGGGACGTTGGCGAAGCGGTTGCCGGCCTGTTCGTGCGGCAGTTCAATGTTGAGGCCCACGGATTTGCCGCCGCCCTGCGCCGCCCCCTTGTTGGCGGCTTCCATGATGCCCGGCCCGCCGCCGGTGATTACCACCAGGTTGTGTTTGGCCAGTCCCTTGGCAATGTCATGCGCGGCACGGTAATACTTGTCACTGGATTTCGTCCGGGCCGAACCGAAGATGGTCACGGCCGGGCCAACCTCGGACAGCGTCATGAATGAATCCACGAACTCGGACATGATGCGGAAGATGCGCCAGGGATCTTCGCGCATGCGGAAGGAGGTGTCGCTCATGTCCGGAGCATAGTCGCGGCTGCGAAACGAGACAAGCACGCGGAATCCAAGGCCCGCCATGCCTGGCCCCTCAAGCGCAACCGGGGAGAACCGAAGCTGCGCTGGGCACAAAATTAATTATTACGTCCACCCCCGCCTGAGGACTTCAGCGCAGAAAAAAAGGCGCAACCGGGAGGTTACGCCTCTTATGATTATGAATTATTAACTATGAGCATCCGAGGCTTTCGCCGCAATTCAGACACTTGTAACACGCGCCGTTGCGCACGGCCACATGGCCGCAACTCGGGCAGGTGGGCGCATCCTGCTGGAAGTGCGCCACGGAGTCGCTCAAGGTTTTGACCGTGCGAGCGGGGCCGGGCCGACGATGACCGTTGCCGTTGCCAGGTTCTAATACCTCCACCACGTCGTGCTCCTCGGCAATGGCCAGTTCAGGCACGGGCCGATTCACCTTTTTTTTTAACTCTTCCAGCAGGCCCGGCATGGCGAGCTCGGGCTGGTTGCGCGTGGACGGAAGATTTTCCCGGTAACCGGGGATGAATTGCAAGGCCATCCAGCGGAACACGTAATCCGTGATGGACGCCGCGTTGCGGATCTCCGGGTTTTTGGTGAAACCACTGGGCTCAAACCGCTGGTGCGCGAATTTGCGGACCAGCGCTTCGAGCGGGACGCCATATTGCAGCGCCATGCTGGTCAGTGTGCCGATGGCATCCATCAAACCGCCGATGGTCGAACCTTCCTTGGCCATGGTGATGAACAGTTCACCCGGCTGTCCATCGCGTTCAAAAAGGCCGACAGTCAGATAACCTTCATGGCCGGCAATGTCGAATTTATGCGTGACGGCCGTGCGCGTGTCAGTGAGCCGGCGGCGCAAGGGTTTGCCGGACTCGGCGCGCAGAGCGATGACTTCGGCCTCAAGTTCCTTGATGCGGGCTTCGGGCGCGGACAGGCCGGAAGCCGTTTTGTCACCGCCGTCGTTGGTTTTTTTGGTGTTGAGCGGCTGTGAACGTTTCGAGCCATCGCGGTAAATCGCCACGCATTTCAACCCCATCTTCCACGCCTGAACGTACGTGTCGCGGACCTCCTCCACGGTGCATTCCGCCGGCATGTTGACCGTTTTTGAAATCGCCCCGCTGATGAACGGCTGGGCGGCGGCCATCATTTTCAAGTGGGCGAGGTAGTGGATGCTGCGTTTGCCGCGATACGCCTTGAACGCACAGTCGAACACCGGCAAATGCTCTGGCTTGAGCCCGCTCGCAACGGTCTTGCCATTTTCCTCGACATCTTCAATCGTGTCGAATTTCTCGATGTGGGCGATGATGGCCTGGTTTTCCTTCGCGCTGTAACCCAGCCGGCGCAACGCATCGGGCACCCCGCGATTGACGATCTTCAACATGCCGCCGCCGGCCAGCAGCTTGTATTTGACCAGCGCGATGTCGGGCTCGACCCCGGTGGTATCGCAATCCATCAGAAACGCGATGGTCCCGGTGGGCGCGAGGACGGTGACCTGTGCATTGCGGTAGCCGTGCTGGCGGCCTTTGGCGAGCGCCCCATCCCAGGTCCGGCGCGCCTCGTCCTTCAGATAGCCGAATTCAGCACTTGGATGAATGTCTTCGACCGCGTCGCGATGCAACCGGATGACCCCGAGCATGGACTCAACATTGTCCTTTTTGAGCGGCTTGGCCACGTGCGCGCAACGCGCGTCGCGATAACCGGGAAAGGCGCCCACATTGGCGGCGATTTCCGCGCTCTGCTCATAGGCGTGACCGGTCATGATGGCGGTGATGGCCCCGGCCAGCGCCCGCCCTTCGTCGCTGTCGTAGGGCAGCCCATAGCTCATGCAAAGCGAGCCGAGATTGGCGAAACCAAGGCCCAGCGTGCGATAGATGTGCGAGTTTTCGGCGATGTCCTTCGTCGGATAACTCGCATTGTCCACCAGAATTTCCTGGGCGGTGATGAAAATGCGCGCGGCGGCCTTGAACCGCTCCACGTCAAATTTATTGTCCTCGCGCTTGAACTTCATCAGGTTCAGCGACGCGAGATTGCAGGCGGTGTTGTTGATGAAAACATATTCGCTGCAGGGATTGGTGGAATGGATCGGCTCGGTGCCCTTGCAGGTGTGCCATTTCTGGATCGCGCCGTCGTATTGCATGCCGGGATCGCCGCAAATATGGGTGCCTTCGGCGATTTTGTAGAGCAGCTTCGCGGCGTCCTTCTTCTCGAGCGGCTGGTTGGTGGTGATGGTGCGCGTCCACCATTCCTTGCCCCCGAGCGCCGCTTGCATGAACTCGTCGCTGGCGCGCACGGACAGGTTTTCGTTCTGATACATCACGCTGCCGTAGGCGTCGCCATTGTAGGAACCGTCGTAGCCCTGCTCAATCAGCGCCCAGGCCTTCTTTTCCTCCTTCTGCTTGGCGTCGATGAACTCCTCGATGTCGCCGTGCCAGTCGCGGAGCGTGTTCATCTTGGCCGCGCGGCGCGTTTTGCCGCCGGATTTCACAACATTGGCCACCTGGTCGTAAACCTTCAGGAAGCTCATCGGGCCGCTGGGGCGTCCGCCGCCGCTGAGCTTCTCCTTGCTGGAGCGGATCGGCGTCAAATCCGTCCCCGTGCCGGAGCCGTATTTGAACAGCATCGCTTCGCTGTGGGCGAGGCGCATGATGTCCTCCATGTTGTCCTGAACCGACTGGATGAAGCAGGCGCTGCCCTGGGGATACTCGTACTGGGTCGTGCTCCGTTCGGCCTGGCCGGTCTGGCGGTTGTAAAACCAGTTGCCCTTGCCGGAGTTTTTGCCGATGCCATATTGGCTGAACAGCCCGACGTTGAACCAGACCGGCGAGTTAAACGCGCCATACTGGTTGAGGCAGAGCCAGGTCAGTTCCTCGTAGAAAATTTCGCCGTCGGCCTTGCTGAAATAGCCGTCCGCAACACCCCAGTCCGCAATCGTCCGGGAAATGCGATGAATGAGCTGGCGCACCGAGGTTTCGCGCTCGGATGTGTGTTGCTCGCCGTAAAAGTATTTGGACACCACCACCTTCGTCGCGAGCACCGACCAGGACTTGGGCACCTCGACATTTTCCTGCTTGAAAATGACCTTGCCGGCGTCGTCGGTGATTTCCGCGGTGCGGCGCTCCCATTCGATCTGGTCGAACGGTTTGATTTTGGCATTGCTGAAAATCCGCTCAATCCGCAGTGATTTTTTTGTCGTGACCGGGTTGTTCTTGAGGCTGCGTCCTGCTGCTACTGTCGCTGTACGGCGTCGGCCCTTGTGCGAAGCCGGAGCCAGAATTTCTTCGCGTGCGTCGATCATGAATACTTCCCTTTCGCGGCGGTTAAAATCGGTTTTCAGACAAAGCACCCGACCGCCTTAAAACAGAAGACTGGTCGGGAAAATCAACTTTTCAGCCCATTTTTAAAGGCTTCGCCAACCGCCTGATTTTGAGCGAAACCCCATTTAGTGGGCGTGAAAATGACCTTATACCCAACATATTGTGGTTGCAAGAAAATTTTTCAAAAAAGTTACACAAGCGATATTCCCAAATGAAATCAATAAAATTTCCGCGTCTTCGTTGCATCACCGGCAACTTATTCGCCGCGGTGAATAAAAATCAATGCAGCCCTTTTTTGTGTGACCGCAGAAATTTTCCGGACGGTTTTCGCTGCGGCGTGTTGAACTTTCGTATCGGCTCCACGGTTTTCGGGCGCGGTTTGGGCACCAGCACGATTGGACAACCTTCGTAGCCAAAAGCCTGGCGCATCTGGTCGCCCAGATATTTTTTGTATTGCTCGGAAAACAATTCGTCGCGGTTGACGAACAGCAGAAACGTCGGCGGCGACGGCCGCACCTGGGTGGCGTAGAAAAATTTGAGCCGGTGCCCCGTCTCGCTGACCGGCTGGCGGCGTTCGACGGCGTCGCGCAATGTGCGGTTCAGGATCGCCGTGGGAATCTTCTGTTGCAACTGTGCCGCCACGTAACGCACCGCCTCCAGCAGCCGGTCGAGATTAAAACCGCTGGTGGCCGAGGTGAAAAGCACCGGCGCATAATCCAGAAAAAACAATTTGTCCTGCACCCACTGGCCGAACTCGCCGAGGGTGGAAATGATCTTCGCCTGTCCCTCGCTCCGCAGCTTTTTATTGCGTCGATCAATGACCTCTTCGCGCACCTGGCGGACGGATTCCGCCACCAGATCCCATTTGTTCACGACCACAATGCACGCCCGGCGGGCTTCCACGATCTTGTCCGCAATCTTTTTGTCCTGCTCGGTGATCCCCATTTCGGCATCCAACACCAGCACGGTGATGTCGCTGCGGCCGATGGAATCCACCGCGCGCTGGACGCTGAAAAACTCGACTGAATCGTCCACCCGCCGCGCCTTGCGCATGCCGGCGGTGTCAATGAGCACGTATTTTTGCCGTACCCCGTCGGTTTCCACCTCGAAAGGCACGTCGATGGAATCGCGCGTCGTGCCGGGCACCGGGCTGACAATGACCCGCGCCGAGTGCGTCAGCGCATTGATGATGGACGACTTGCCGACGTTGGGGCGGCCAACGATGGCTAATTTAAGCGAAGGTGGCAGATGGCAGATGGCAGATGGAGTTTCATCATCGTTGTCGCTTTGGACTCCGGACTCTGGCCTTTGGACCGGCAACAATGACGTCGCCGCGTCCATCAAATTTTCAATTCCCTCGCCGTGAATCGCGCTGACCGGGAACATTTTTTCAAAGCCAAGCTGGGAAAATTCGTCCAGCCCCTTTTCTGCCCGGCTCGTGTCCACCTTGTTGACGGCGACCAGAACCGGTTTGCCGCTGCGCCGCAATTTTTCCGTCACTTCGCGGTCCAGCGGCACAACGCCTTCCTGCACGTTGACGACGAGAATAATGACGTTCGCGGCCTCGACGGCCAGATCCACCTGCTCCATCGCCGCCTTGAGGATGACATCGCCCGCCTTTTCGCGCCGCAGCAGGCCGATGCCGCCGGTGTCGACGAGCGTGAAGGGGCGGCCATGCCATTCGGCCTCGGCGCTGATGCGGTCGCGCGTGACACCCGGTTGGTCATGGACGATGGCGATGCGCCGGCCGACGATGCGGTTGAACAGCGCGGACTTGCCGACATTGGGCCGGCCGACGATGGCGATCAGATTTGACACGCAACCAAGATGGCGTAGTTCGCACGGTTGCGGAAGGCAAAACCGGCTTGAGGCCCGTCACCACATGAAATTATCTTGCTTTCCAGGCTGGTTATGTCAAAAAAGTTCACAGTGAGCCGGTTGGTTCACTGCCTTACCCGACAACAACCTCAGCAAAAGGATTCGATTATGAATGACAATGGAAGCACAGCAGCGGGTGCAGCCATGGGTTTTGGACTGGTTCTTTTTATCCTGCTCATCGTCCTGGCGTTTTACGTGTTTTACTGTTTTTGTGCCAAACGCGTTTGTGAGAAATGCGGCGTGAATCCGGGCATCCTGATATGGATTCCCATCGCCAACCTGGTGCCCCTGCTCCAGGCCGCCAAAATGCCGATTTGGATGATCATCCTGTTTTTGATACCGATCATGGGCCTTGTGATTGCCATCATGATGTGGGTTAAAATCTGTCAGGCCCGGGGGAAAAGCGGCTGGCTCGTCCTGATGTTGATCATCCCCATTGCCAATTTGGTCTTCCTGCCTTACCTGGCTTTTGCGGAATAAGATCGGTTACAGTTTCCGCAACAGGATTTTCGCCTTCCACACCCAGACGCGGTCGCGTCGGCGCTGGAAGGTCGGAGCGTGGAGGTCGTCGGCCACCACATCCTTCAACTCCGTCCGCGCCAGGTCCGGCTGGTTTTTGGCCACGTAAAGCTCGGCCAGTTGCACCTTGGCGCGCGGATAGGAATGGATTTGCGTAATGTGCTGCCAATACTTAAGCGCGTTGTCGGTTTCACCGAGCGCGGTGAGCGTTTCGGCCAGCGCCATCATCGTGTGGCCGTAATCGTGGTCGGGTTTTTCGCGCATGACCCCTTCCAGCAACGGGCGCGCTTCGGCGGCGCGCTTCTGGCGCAGCAGGCACTGGCCGAGGTGGGCGCGGGTGTCCAGGTCCTGCGGGTCGCGTTCCAGCGCCGCGCGGTAACAGGCCTCGGCACGGTCGAGTTTGCTCCGTTGAAAATAAATGTCGCCGAGTTGCGAATGGTGGTGCGCCTTGTCGAGGTGATAGATTTGGGCCTGCAATTCCTTGATGCGGCGGCGGCTGTGCGCGCCGGGCAGTTCAAATCCGCGCGTGGCCGACGGCGCGGCGCGATAAACGCAAAAATAATACAGGATGGAAGACAATCCGCAGCCCAGGACAATGAACAGCGCCCAAATCCACTCGCGCTGCCGGATGGCATCCACGAGCATCCAGACTTGAAAAACGGTGACCGCCAGCCAGACCGGGCTCGACAAAAGGAAGTTCCCGTCCGCAAAGTTGGTGAGCAACGAGGCGAACATGGCTTTGAGTTTAGGCCCTCGGACAAAATGAGGCAATCACCTTCCCGATCCGGGATCATTCCCGGCAGCGCTGGAATTGTCCGCTTGTTTTCAGCGCGTTTCCGGTATAATCATCTGCGGCGCTGTCCAGCATGAATCCGACGATTGTCGTAATACCGACCTATAATGAGCGGGAGAATCTCCCGCGCATGGCCGAGCGCCTTTTGAAGCTGCCGGTGCCGGTGGACGTGCTGGTCGTGGATGGGAATTCGTCCGACGGCACGGGCAAAATCGCCGATGAACTGGAGGCGAAACACCCGGGCATTCACGTCCTGCATCAGGAGAAAAAGAACGGCCTGGGCCGCGCCTACATTGCCGGGTTCAAATGGGCGCTGGAACACAACTACGAATTCATTTTTGAGATGGACGGCGATTTTTCGCACAACCCCGAAGACGTGCCCATGTTCATCGAAGCCACCAAGAATGCCGACCTCGTGCTCGGTTCGCGTTACAAGGACGGCATCCGCGTCATCAATTGGCCGCTGAAACGGCTGATGCTCAGCCGGGGCGCGGGCAAATACGTGATGTGGGTCACCGGCATGCCGTTCACCGACCCGACCGGCGGCTACAAATGCTTCCGCCGGCGCGCGCTGCAGGCCATCAATCTCGATGCCGTCCAGTCGAACGGTTACAGCTTTCAGATCGAGATGACGCACATTCTCTGGCGCCAGGGATTCCGGATCGTCGAGGTGCCGATCATTTTCACCGACCGGGCCGAGGGCCGCTCCAAAATGTCCGGGCACATCGTCTGGGAGGCGCTGTGGATGGTGTGGAAGCTCTGGCTGCAAAACGGCCTGCGCCGGTCGCCACGCAAGCGCTGACGCAGGTATCCCCCGGTTTTATTGTCGTTACTCCCTGCATAAAGGGAGATGGGTGTTGCTTCGCTGTTACGATCTTGGATTTGAATTCAGCTCCCGCCCCGGCATTTAATTAATTCATCCCAAATGTTATTGGGTTCACCCGCCCCCCGGACAAACCGCGGCTAAACGGGCGATGTCGTGTTACGGGCGACCTGACGCGGCGATTGCCTTACCGGCAGCGTATCGATTCAACAATCTTAAATCACTTGCGGCCAAGTCCAACTGGCCCGTCAGCATGGCAAGGTCGCGAGCCAACTGCGCCAAAGCTACCGCTTTCGTAAACTGGCCGTCTTCGGCGTAGGCGGCGGCGAGGGTCCCGATCACGCCTGGCTGTCTGAGTTCGGTCACTTCAGCCGCCTTGGTGGCCAGTCGCACGGCTTCTTTGCCATCACGTAATCCGGAATTCTTTGCTCCGGCCAGAATCAGCGCGAGGTTATTGAGTGCTACGGGGTTGTTGGAATCCACACATAACGCTTCATGATAGCGCTGAATGGCTTCTTCAATTTTCCCATTCTTTTCCAATTGGCGGGCTTGTCGAATTTGCTCTGTCGCCACCGGGTTTTCTGGTGGAGTTCCCCTGTCTTCCATGGAACAATCAAGACTTGGAAAACTCGGCACGGCGCCGGCTTGCACTGCTTGTGGATTGGCGGGTTTCGATTTGTACTGCAGAGGGGAAAAAACCTTTACGACGAAATACTCTTGTAGCGGAGGTCCGCCAAATGCAAATGGGATGGGACCCCAATCTGAAGTAAAGAACCCCGCAACACCGTGGGTACCGGTAGCCTGCAGGTTCATCCATGAATGCGTTTCGAGCATGATGGTATCGACTGGCCCCACGCTGCCAAGTGGAAGTGTCACCGTGCTGCCACTGAGCCAGGCCACGGCAACAATGTCTCCGGGCAGAAGCAATGATTGTTCGATATCCACCGGTTGGCCTCCGAGCTTCTCCATGTAATATTGAAACCCGCCGTGCCCATTCAGCCACAACTTGTGGTTTGTTGTCTTGTATTTTGCCGCGATTTGCTCCGCAGCCGTCCGGGCAGAATTGGCCAGTTGATAGTTGGCTACAACCAGGCTGAGTGTGATGGCGGCCGCAGGCACCAGTGGCAGCCAACCGGGACGGTCAAGATTTTCTCTTCTCCTTTCCAATCGCCGCACGAGAAGAATCGCCGCCGCCGGAACGGCTGGAAGCAAACTACGGGCGCTCACCGTCCAATTTAACTCCGTCGCAAAAAAGAAAACAGTTGCAATCCAGAGCGCGAGCGTTACGGAAACCCTGTCCCGTTGCAGCCAGATTTCTGCTGCCAGATTTCTGCT
>Ga0181522_10001360_pt1 | contig 14962 bp, 8 predicted proteins | sample PEATcosm2014_Bin_27_FD_121103 | JGI IMG/M metagenome (GOLD analysis project Ga0181522, IMG submission 121103) | Peatland microbial communities from MTU Mesocosm Facility, Houghton, MI, USA - PEATcosm2014_Bin05_10_metaG | ecosystem: Environmental > Terrestrial > Soil > Wetlands > Peat | place... | reverse complement strand
TTCGCAGCTTCCTTTGCTTCGTAAAAGCCGAAGCCCGCGCTCACCGTCAGCGCGGCGGTCACGGTAATTTTCTGGATGGTGGTCATGGCAACGGCTTTGGTTGCGGCAATGAATGCCGAGGTGGTGATGGCGGTTCCCGAAAGAGCGGCGGCAGTAATCGTGGCAGCAAGTCCCGCTGGCGCGGCCTGCACGGAATTGGCCGAAACAGCCCCGGCGATGGCGGCGGCGGACAGCTCAACGCCCCGGCGGGTGAATGATTTCCGCAGTTTTTCCAGTGCGCGGGCGGTGCGTTTGTGGGCGGCGGCTTCACGGATGCCCAAGAGCGCCGCCGCTTCCGGCCCGCTTTTGTTTTCATAAAACCGCAGCGCGAGCAGAGTGCGGTCGCCTTCGTCCAGTTGCGACATGGCGGCTTCGAGATGCGGGGCCAGCCGGCGCCAGTCGGTGGCGGTGTTCGCGTTCTCGGTCAATGTGGATTGCATATAAGCCTCCTGTTCGCGGACGTGGCGGCGGGCGTTGGTGCGCTGCACACACGCGGCGGAGTGGCGGGTGGTTTCATACAGCCAGCCGGCAAGCACGGTGCGCGCGCGCAACCCGGCGGCTTTCCGGGCGAGTATGGCAAAGACGGCCTGCGTTACGTCCTGCGCGTCGCCGTCGTTGCCAGTACAGCGGCGGGCGACGGAATAAACGAGGTTGAGATGCCGCTGCACCAGTTCAGTGAAAGCCGCCTCAGAATGGTTGAGGGCGAATTCCCGCACGAGGTCCATGTCTAACGCATCGGTCATCCATCATTTATCTCCGCCACGGGCAAAAGTGGACAAACTATTTTCAGTTTTTGAGGTGGTGGCGATTTCCACGACGAACGGCGATGGCAGGTTTCCCGGTGGCCGCCTGCCTAAACCGGGCATCGAACCGGCGGACGTTGGGCTGGGTCGAGGAGGCAGGCCCGTCACGTCCTGAGTTCCAAATCGACCCATACACCGTCGGCCGGTTTGGTTGACACACCGGCTTTCGGCTGGGTTTTTTCATTAACGGCAGTGAATTTGAACAGTTTCACCATAGCGCCCACAACCAGACCGACTTCAAGCAGTCCAAGGTATCTCCCCGGACAGAAACGCGGTCCATGCCCGAATCCAAAGTGAAGAATGTCTTTGGCCGTGATGCCTTTCCTGGCAAGAAACTCCCAGCGGTCCGGGGCAAACGTTTCGGCTGGGTAACCGGACACCATTTTGCCCCAAAACTCTTCGCACCGGTTGGCGTGCCACACATCGAGACGAAGCTGGGTTCCTTTGGGAATAAACATTTTTCGGTGATCTGCCGTTTCAATCCAGATATCGACGGGGGCGCGGCGCGGAAGAAAATAGAGTGCCGGAGTAAGGCGCAAGGTCTCTTCAAGCACCCGATTGAGGGTCACCGCACTGGCCAGATTATCCGGGTCATAGGCGTCCATGTCTTTCACCTCCGCGTAAATTTGTTCCTGGATGCCAGGCGCATGGGACAAATGCGAAATTGCCCAACTCGCAAACGAGGTCGTGGCTTCCATGGCCCCGGCAAGAAAAACCCGGACGTTACTACGGAGGGCATCATCGGTGGCGTCGGACTGGAACTGTTGCCATAAACCGAGACCTTTCGCGCGTCCGGACAAGGCGACGTCGGTCAAGGCTTCGTAGTCGGCCATCTTTTGTTTGAGAATCGCGTTGCGGCCGGTCAGCGCCCCGTAAATCGCAAGGGTGGTTGGCGCGACCGTGGAGCTGATCATGTGATCAATCAGCATTTCGAGGGCGGGAACAAATCGGTTGCGCAATTCATTTTCGGAAACATTGCCGCCAAAAAAATTATTCACCAGCATCTCAAGCATCACGACCTTGATTTCGGGCTCAAGCCGAATCCGGCTGACTTTCCTGCCGCTGGCCTGCTGAAGGGTACGGAACGCTTCGAGCCTTTCCGCAACCGTCTTGCGGAACGTTTGCTCAAAGCCATGAAACTTTTCCGGCTGAAACAGGTTGGCGCGACTGAATGGCTCGGCGGACAGCCTTTTCTGCCGCCGCCACACCGAGCCGTTGGAATACAGCAGCGAATCCTTGCCGGTGGCACGGGCGATGCCGGCCATCGGGCTTTGATCTCTATCAAACTGGCCGGGTTTGTCGCCGGTGGCACCGAGCACCGCCTTGATGACGGCCGGCTCACGGGTCAGCAATACGGGCGGCAATCCTGCCACATAGATATAGCGGTTGTGTTTTCCCGATCCCGTTTCCTTTTCGGCATCCCAATAGAAGGTCTCAAATATCTTGATCGGGTTTTTGTAATTCCACAGATGTGGAAACGGCAACGTCGGTCGTCCAAATCCGATTAGCGAGACCTTCGTCGGCAGGCAGTCGCCGTCAAAAGGGTTCACCCCTCTGATCTGTTGCAAGAAGTGCGATGACCATGTTTGGAAGGACATCTAAATTTTCCCGTTTATTTTCGCCAAGTTAGCCACTGCCCGCCTCAATCAGCAATCTGAAAGTCGTCATGGCTGATGCCAATCAGCAATCCGCGTTCATCTGTGGTTAAATAAATTCAACTGGCCGCCGGCACCGGCTGTTTCAGGGCTTGGATAAAACTGGCAGACAGGAGTTGGAAGATGGCAGATGGGGGCCAGCCTCTGTTTTCTCCGTTGGTCCTGTGAAAAGCTTTTATGAACAGGAGGCCGCAGAGGGAACAGAGTTGATTTGGAGGCAGGGACAGTGCGCCGCGCTGTCCGGACGCCACAGCGCGGCGTCCCTACCAGTCATTAAGCGCATCCGCAGGTTTAACTTTGGGCTTGTCATGTTATTTCCCGTCTTCAAAATGACAGCCAATCAGGTAGCCGAACCATGAAAACGACCTTCCTCGCTTTCCTTGCGGCCATTGCCGCTGGTTTGGCCTTGTCCTTTCCCGCCAGGGCCGCTTCGGGTGATGAACATTGGGATTCGCAGTTCAACTGGCCGGGCACAACCAACGTGGTTTACGCCATCGCGGTTCATAATGGAAAACTTTACGCTGGCGGCTATGTGAGCGTGGGGACAGGAACCAACGCGGCGCTGGAGGTCTGGGACGGATTGCAGTGGTCGGCGCTGGCGATGTTTACCGGCAATATCTCACCGGAAATTCACGACATGGCCTTCGTCGGCGACACGCTTTACGTCGGCGGTTCCTTCACGACCATCAACGGCGCTCCGCTCAGCACGCTGGCCAGATGGGATGGAACAAGCTGGAGCAGCGTTGGATTGTCCGGCACGGTTTACTCGCTGGCGGTGAACGGCGGCAATCTTTATGCGGCCGGAGCATTTACCAACGTGGACGGACAAGGCGTGGTGATGACGAACATCGGTTATTTCGACGGCAGTGCGTGGCACGCGATGGGCACCGGCGTGGGAAAGCCGGGTGGAACGGTGGATAGCATTGCCGTCCAGGGCGGATTGATTTACGCCGGCGGATTTTTCTCAAACGCCGGCACACAGTTTGTCACCAACATGGCGGTCTGGAACGGTTCCAGTTGGTCGCAGGTTGGCGGCGGGGTCGGCATAGCCGGTTCAACCATTGTTTACTCCGTGGCCGTCAACGGCAGCGACGTTTATGCCGGTGGCGTTTTTGCGCAAGCCGGCTCCACGCCGGCCACAAATATCGCGCGTTGGGATGGCGCGAATTGGAACAGCGTCGGCGGCGGTTTGATTGGCGGCAGCCCAAACCTCGTCAGCAGTCTCGCGGTTTTGAACGGTTCGATATGTGCCGCCGGCGCATTCACCAATGCCGGCGGACTGAAGGTGACGAATTTTGCGGTTTGGAATGGCTCATCCTGGGACGGCGCCAAGGGCGGCATCAGTGCGACGGGCGAGCGCGTCACCGGCAACGGCACGAATGTCTATGTCGGCGGCCTTTTTCTGGCCGCGGGAAATAAACTGGCCAACGGCATCGCTTCCTGGGACGGCGCTAATTGGAGTCCGGTGGGCATGCCCGGTCGAATCAACGGAGTATCGGGCGGCGTCCGGGTGCTGGCCAACGACGGAACGAATTTGTATGCGGGAGGAGCATTTCTCTGGGCCGGCCTGACCAATGCCGTCAATATCGCGCGCTGGGATGGCACCGACTGGCGGCCGGTGGGAGCTGGATTGAACGGGACGGTGGATGCGATTGCGGTCACGAACAACCTCGTCTATGCAGGAGGCACCTTCACCGCCACCGCGGACGGGACGGCTTTGCCCTATTTCGGGGTTTGGAATGGAACGAACTGGACTTCGCTGGGCAGCGCCGGCGGACTGGTCTATGCCACGGCCGTAAACAGCAACGGCGTTTACGCCTGCGGCACTTATTACACCGGCACACAATATGGCTCGCCGTATTTCAGCCGCTGGGACGGGACGAACTGGAACAACCTAATCGTTTTCACCAACAACACCTTTTTTGCCGTGCCGCTTTCCGACCCGGTGGGCTATGACGCGATCGCGCTTCAAGGCACCAACGTTTATCTCGGCGGCCTGATCGCCGGTTTCAGCCAGTTCGACCCGAATGTGGAGCCCATCAACGCCACGAATTGTGGAAACATCGTTTGGTTCCGTGGCGGTTACGGATGGATCATGGGAACGGGATTGAACAGCAACGTGACCAGCATGGCCGTCAGCGGCACGAACCTTTACGTGGGCGGTTATTTCACCAACGCTGGCGGCGTGACCGCGAGCAAGGTTGCCCTGTGGAACGGCAATAATTGGACGAACGTCGGCAGCGGCGTCGTCGGCAGCGGCATCGTTCTGGGTCTCACCATGCTGGGCAATAATCTTTATGCCGGCGGCTCGTTCACCAACATGGGCGGCACTCCGGCCAATCACATCGCCAGATGGGACGGCACCAATTGGTATGCGCTGGGCAGCGGCACTTCGACTCCGGGTTCGAGCAGCGGAACCGTGGGTGCGCTGGCCGGTCTGGGCAACGACCTTTACGCCGGCGGAACGTTCCGCATGGCCGGTGATAAAAATTCCTTCAATCTCGCGCGCTGGGACGGGCAGATCAATTTTGACACCCCGCAGGTCAGCGTCTTGCCGTCGTCCGGCGGCCAGTTCCGCATTCGTCTTTTTGGCATCGGCGGCCAGACCAATATCATTCAGGCCACAACTAATTTTACCGCCTGGACGCCGGTTTTGACCAACTCCGCCGGGATTTACGATTTTACGGATTCCAATTCTGCGAGCTATCCTTTCCGGTTTTATCGCGCCGTCCTCGGTCCCTAGCTGAGCCGGAACGATGCAGTTGATTTTATGGGGAGCACAGCCGTCCCGGCTGTAGTTCGGCGCGCCCTCGCGCTGAACCTTGCGCGGAGGGACGAACTAATCAGTGCGTGGAGCCCAATGCAAAAGCCGACGACGAGAGCGTCGTCGGCAGCGCCGGGGCAGGCGCGTTCCCCCAACTCAACTACATGGTTTCGGCTTGGGTAACAGGATTTTTGCGATCGGAAAGGCATGTCGCCCGCGGGATTTGCCCGGACGTGCGCCATTAAAACTTTTCCCCCGGCACCGGTTGCTTCAGGCATTGAGGGAAACAGGCAGATGGAAAGGTGAAAGTCGTAATCAGTCATCAGTAAACAGTAACAGCCGTTGCCACTGGCCACTCGCCACGGATTACTGTTTACCGATCACTGTTTACTTTTCACCGCCGCTTTTCCTGTATTGGACCAAAGTCCAATAGCCGCCCGCCGCCCGTTTCTGCCACTATTCGCTTCGCGTGACCAACCCCGGCTTTCTTACTGACGACGAGGTCGCTGGCCGGCGCGACAACAAATGATTATCCTTCACCAAAAAGGGTTGGGTGACGAACCGATGAGCAGGGATAAAATTCTTTTAACCAATGAGTTCCAGTTGCCGAAACGAATCACCCTTAACCGGAGCAAACCGGGGTAGGGCGTGTCAATCCGCGTGCGCCGTCCCGTTCGTGTGGTTCGCGGTTAATTGTCTTTGTGCCTTCGTGGTTAATTTCGACGTTCAGCGTTCGATGTTTCCCATTTTACTCCCTTGGCGTTCTTGGCGTCTTGGCGGTTATATTCGATGTTCCCCTTTCACCTCTCCGTTTCCTCCGCGTCATCCAGTACAATGTCTTGTTTGTTCAATGCCTGAATAACCACAAATATGAAAACCACACGTAAACTAAACCGCCTCACCCTCATTGCCCTCGCGCTGGCCGGCAGCGTGTTCATGTCACCCCGCCTGCTGGCGGATGAAACCAACGCCCCCGCCGGCGGCGGAAAAAACACCGAGGCCCTGGCCAAGGAGGCGCAGAACCCGGTTGCCAAGCTCATCAGCGTGCCGTTCCAGAACAACTTCAACTTCAACGTCGGCCCGGAACACGTCACGCAATACATTCTCAACGTTCAGCCGGTCATCCCCGTCAGCCTGAACGACAACTGGAACCTGATCACGCGCATCATCATGCCGATCATCAACCAGCCCTCGCCCGCTCCGGGGGCGCCGAACGCCTTCGGCCTGGGCGACATCAATCCCACCTTCTTCCTCTCGCCTGCCGGCGGGAGCAAAAAGCTCATCTGGGGCGTCGGTCCCACCGTCACCCTCCCCACGGCCACCGATGCCCTGCTCGGCAACAGTGAATATTGCGCCGGCCCGGCGGCGGTGGTGCTGACGATGCAGGGTCAATGGGTGGTGGGCGCGCTGGCCAACCAGCAATGGTCCTTCGCCGGCTGGGGCGACCATTATGTGAGCTCCTTCCTGGCCCAGCCGTTCGTGAACTACAACCTGCCCCACGGCTGGTACCTGACCTCCGCTCCCATCATGACCGCGAACTGGGCCGCGGCCAGCCGCGACCAGTGGACCGTGCCCGTGGGCGGCGGCATCGGCAAAATCCAGTGGTTCGGCAAACTGCCGATCAATTTCCAGGTCCAGGCATTTTACAATGTCGTGACCCCCGAGTACGCACCCGAATGGCAGCTCCGGTTCCAGGTCCAGTTCCTGTTCCCAAAATGAAAGACCAATTTAACCGGAGCAAACCGAGGCAGCAGAGCCGGCCTGGAAAACCTCTGCTTGCTCCGCGATCTCCTGTTCAAAACGGAAAATCACAAGCAAAAAAACAAACACCAACAATTCCAGCCAGGCTTGCCGCTTGACAATCTTTTGCCCGACTTTGAACATCACCCGCACAGCCCGGAATAATGGCAGCAACCAAAATTAATCCTCCAAATCTCACTTGATATGAACACCGAGAACACCAATACCAACAACAACGAAAAGACGAACGCCATGGGCCGGCGTGACATGCTGAAAATCGTTGGCGCAGCGGCGGCGGGCATGGTGGCCGGAGCCGTGTCCCCGGCACAGGCAGCCGACCCGCAGCCAGACCCGTGCGAGCCAGTGAATCCCTACGGCGGCGGGCCGAGCACCGGCCTGCAATTCCCGCCTTACTACCAGCCCACGCCCTCCGTCCGCAGCCGGATGAATTATTTTCCGGGCAGCGAGCCGATCGGGCCGGATGAGATGCGCATTTCGTTCATCGGCAGTTGCCCCTTCCCGCCCCGGCGCGACCAGGCCGGCACGTGTATCATGGTTGAACTGGGCAACGGCGACCGCTTCTTCTTCGATTTCGGCCCCGGCTGCGTCAAGAACATCATCTCCATGGGCATCCCGGTGCAGGAGATCAACGACATTTTCATCACCCATTTGCATGTGGATCACTACCACGATCTGTCCTATCTGCTGCCGTTCTCGGCGTGGTCGGGACGCTGGAAAATGCCGCTGCGCGTCACCGGGCCTTCCGGGGCCAGGCCCGACCTTGGCACCAAGGCGATGGTGGACGGCATGAAGCAGATGCTCAAATGGCACTTGGAAGCCTTCGACGCCTGCCCGATTGGCGACGGCTACGAGGTTGAGGTCAATGAATTCGACTGGAAGGACGAGAACGGCGTCTGCTACGACAAAAACGGCGTGACCATCCGCCACTGGCGGCGTTCGCACGTCAAGGACGGCGCCTCGGCCTATCGTCTGGACTGGAACGGCCTTTCGTTTGTGTGGACCGGCGACGGCCGCCCGGACGACTTGACGGCCAAGTATGCCAAGGGCGTGGATGTGTTTGTCACCGAATTGCAGCCCGACTTGGCGCGTCTAAACCAGCTCAAGTATGGGCTTCCCGAGTTTCTCTTCAATTACACCGTGGACATCCACCATACGGTGGCTTATGCCACGGGCTATCTCATCAACCAGGTCAACCCGCGCTGCGGCATGGCGACGCACCTCGCGTTCGACGATGACACGCTTAACGAGCAAAGCGCCGACATCCGCGCCCATTGGAAGGGGCTTTTCCTCTATGGCGCGCCGGACGTGGTGACTGTGAACGTGACCAAGGACGCAATCTGGGCACGCGATGCCGTGCTGCCGGGATTTGCGGGCCAGCCCCTGCCGAATCCTACACTACTTTTCGGCAACCCGCTGCCGCTCGCGACGGGACAGGGTGTCGTTCCACAGCCCCGGCTGCCGCGCGAGCAACAGCAGGAGCAACTCACGCGCGACTTGGAGATTGATCCGCACAAGTATTATCCGCCGGACGTTTACCGCGAGCCGCTCACCAAGCTGCCGAACCCCCAGTTGGTTGATCTCCTCGCGATGGCGAAGGTGATGAACATTGATCTGAGCAAATTCATCCCCAAGAAATAGCGTGAGATGGGCAGCGAAAGGACAGAGCTATGAAAACAACAATGAAAACGAAACACCAACAAAACCTGCTGGCCCTCGCGCTCGTCGGCTCGCTGGCATTTGCCACCGGCTGCGAAACCGAACACGAAGGAAACTCTGAAAAAACCGCCCGCTCCTCCGGTGAAATCGAAGGCTGCGTCCTGATTGCCGGCCAGCCCGTCGCTGGATCAACCATCACGCTTTACGCAGCAGGCGAAGGCGCACCCACGCAACTGGCGCAAGGCAAGACCGACGCCAAGGGTGAATTTGAAATGGACGCCAAGTCCGCGCCCAAGGACAGCGTGGGCTATCTGGTTGCCGAAGGCCCCAAGGACGGCGTCGCGCTGATGTCGTTGCTCGGAACTTCGTGGCCGGAAAAAGTCACGGTGAACGAACTCACCACCGTGGCCTCGGCCTTCACCGCCGCGCAGTTCATCAACGGCGAAACCATTTCCGGCAAACCGTTGAGCCTGCACATTGCCGCCGGCAATACGCCGAACTTGGTTTGTCCCAAGACCGGCGGTTGGGGCAAGGTGCTTCTGGACCCGCTCAACAGTTCCATGACCACGACGATGGCAACTCTGGACACGCTCGGTTCACTCATCAGCGCCTACGCCACCACGGCCAATGACGACTGGAAGGCGCGCTTCATCAAGGCGGCCACACCGCCCACCGGCGTTGCGCCGAAGAACACGATTGAAGCAATGGCCGACATTGCCCGCGTCTCGTATGCCGCACCCAAGGAACTCTACGGATTGTTTGATGAAGCTTATCCGCTGCCCGCGCCGGACGGTCGGCGCAGCGCGCCTTTCGTGCCCTATCTCGTCTGGGCGCCCGAGGACTTCGCCCTTTCGCTGTGCTTTTCCGGCGGCGGGGACTTTGCCAATGGACGTTTCATGTTCGATGCGAACGGCAATCTCTGGAGCGGCATGAACTGGTTGCCCGGTTCGCAGTCCGGTGTCAACAAAAGCACCGGCGGCGGCGTGGGCAAGTTCGCGCCCAATGGCAAGGCGCTCTCGCCCGACATTTTCGGCTTCACCGGCATGGGCATTGACGGTGTCGGCTGGGGCACGGCGGTCGCGAAGGACAAAGTCTGGATCACCAGTTTCAATGGCAAAATTCTGGTGCTCAATTTCGACGGCACGCCCGCCGCCACGGAGAGCGATGTCCCCTTCAAGGAAAAAATGCTCGGCCTCATGGGCATTGGCATCGCCAACAACGGGGACGTCTGGATTGCCGACGGTTCGGACAATCAGTTGCTGTTCTTTCCCGGCGGCGTGTTGAAGGATGGAAAAATAGTCAAAGTCGCGGGGCTGGTTTCTCCTTTCGACATCGTGATTGATGACCAGAACCGCGTCTGGGTCGCCAACTCATCGTCGGACACCGTCGTCCGTTTCCCCGCCGACGATCCATCCAAGGTGGAAACCTTCCATTGTGGCATCGGCGTCCGCGCCCTCGCGCTGGATTCCAAGGGCAACGTCTGGGTGGCCAACAACATGGATCTGGCAATGCCGGTTCCGAAGCTGCCCGCCAACGCGTCCATCATGGAGCAGTTCAAGCTCATCACCGAGGCCATGCTCAAATACATCATGGAACCGCCGGGGCATATCGTCGGCCAGGTCAATATGATCCGTCCCGACGGCACCCAGGATGCACCGAAGGGCTACACCGGACCGGGTGAAAGCATTCCGTGGGGCATCAATGTGGACGGCAACGACGACGTGTGGGTCGGCAATATGTGGGGCCGTTCCGCCACGCTGCTGGCGGGCGACAACACCGCCGGCCATCCGGCCGGCACGAAGGCGGGTGACACTCTCCACATTTTTCAAAGCGGCAGCATCCAGATGGTGACCGATGTTTCCATTGACCCCGCCGGCAACGTCTGGGTCGCGAACAACTGGAACGCCCTCGACGCCGCCGCATCGCCCGACCCGAAACGGCCCACCTCGACCTGGGGCGGCGGTTCCGGCTTCACCGTTATCTACGGCGTGGCGTCGCCGGTGCAATCACCGCGCATCGGCAAGGTGCGCAAGATGTAATTCAACTTCGCTTGTGAGACACGCGGGCCGCTTCCAATTCAGTGAGCGGCCCGCGACTTCACCAACGAGTGAAACCTTTTCCTGAAAGGGCGAAGCCGGTTAACCAAACAAACATATCGAAAGACAAAACATGAAACGAACCCTGATCAACAACGGTGTGTTGCTGCTGACTGCGGCGGCGACCATCGTCTGCGCGTCGTGCAGCACGGCCAGCGCCCAAACGTCCACCGGCCAGCCAGCAGAATTGGACACCAAAGCAGTCGCCACGAAGGGTGTCAGCGCATCGCCCGCGCAAATCGCGGCGATTCAGACTTGGTCTGGCACGCTCGCCGTGCAAGCCGCGACTTACGCCGCGCCGCTCGTTGCGATGTATAACCTGCGTTCCACAGTGTCCGTCGGCCCCAATCCCAAGGCCGCGCCCAACACCATATGGTGCATGGAGGACATTTCCACCCCCAAGCTCGCCGCCGAATCCGGCTATGTCTCGCCGAACCTCGATGTGATCTACGGCTTCGGTTTTGCCGATCTGGGTCCAGAACCTGTCATCCTCACCACGCCCGACTCGAACGGTCGTTACTACATGGTTGAAATGTGCGACATGTATAGTACCGCTTTCGCCTATCCCGCCGGGGGAGCCTCCGGTTATAGCGGCGGCAAGTTCGCGCTGTGCGGCCCGGGCTGGACGGGCACGCTGCCGGATGGAGTCAAGCGCATTGACTGTCCGACGCGTTGGATCGAACTTCAGCCGCGCGTGAACGTCAAGAGCGAGGCGGATTTGCCGGCGGCCAAGAAAGTGATCCAGGCCATCACACTCCAGACGCTTTCGCAATACACCGGCGGTGCTGCTCCCGCGCCGGTGACCTACAACTACGAAGTGCCCAAGATGGCACCGGGCGTGGCCACCAGCCACTGCCTGTTTGATGACCCGTTGCAATTCTGGTCCATCTTCTCGGCGGCCATGAACGAAAACCCGCCGCCGCAAAGCGAGATTGATTCCGTGCTGCCGTCTTTCAAGTATCTCGGCATCAAGATTGGCCAGCAATGGAAGCCCTCGGACGTGAACCCGCTCATCCTTGAGCAAATGAAAAAAGCCGCTGCGTCCATCGGTGACCTCGCGCTCGGAACCATGCCGCTCGCCGGCACGTTGAAACACGGCTGGGTCATTCCGCCCGCGAACACCGGCTATGCCGGTCCGGATTATCTGTCCCGCCTTTGCGTCGCGGTCTTCGGCCTGACGGCGAATTCCGCCAAACAGGCGATCTATTATTCCGGCGTGTTGGACTGCAACAACCAGCCGATGACCGGTGCCAAGAAATACACTCTGACGCTCACACAGCCGATGGCCTATGCCGCGCCGATTCCGCCGGGTTTCTGGTCGGTGACGATGTATGACAAGGCCACCAGCTACACCACCCCAAACGCCATCAACCGCTACCATCTTGCCGACTACGACAACCTGACGAAGAACGCCGACGGTTCCATCACGATGTATTTGCAATATGACAATCCGGGCAAAGACAAGGAATCCAACTGGCTGCCGACGCCGAAGGGGGATTTCTATCTCATCTTCCGCAACTACGCGCCGGAAGCTTCCGTCTCCGAAGCGCTGAAAGACCGCGCGACCTTTGACGGGCCGCCGGGAGTCATGCCAGTTCAATAAGTTTGCTTTTGAACCACGCGGGCCGCTTCCAAACCGGGAGCGGCCCGTTTTTGCCTAACAACGTTGCCGCCAGCCTCGCCAACTGTTAAAACCGTTAGCACAGACGGATTTTGACCGACCGAAACAAATGCAAACATGAAAACCAACCACAAACAAAACCTCATCGTCGTCGCGCTCGCCGGCGCGCTGGCTTTTGGTGCCGGCTGCACCACCACGCACGACAAGCCACTCACCAGCGCGAAACTCCACCAGCGCACGGTGGAACGCCGCGCCGTGGATGCCGTCATCTGGGGCCTGCCGCTCGTGGGCGAAGACTCGTGCAAACAGGCCGCGTTCCGCGATGGCAAGGCGACCTACAATGACATCGTCTGGTGGCCCACGGGCAGTTGGAAAAACCAATCGCCCACGCCCAACGTCAACACGCGCTACCTTTATTTCTTCTGCAACACCAAGCAGGACGGGCCGGTGGTGGTGGAATTGCCGGCTGCCGTCCCCGGTGCCAGCTTCTACGGCACGATTGAAGATGCGTGGTATGTGCCGCTCACGGACATCGGCTTCGAGGGCAAGGGCGGAAAATATCTCGTGCTGCCACCCAATTTCCAAGGCGAAGTGCCGGACGGTTACACTGTGGTGCGTCCCGCGACCTACAACACCATGACGTTGCTGCGTTCCATTTTGGATTCCGGTTCCGCAGCGGATTTGAAGGCGGGCAACGATCTAGTGCAGCAGGTCAAAGTCTATCCCTTGTCGCAGGCGGCCAACCCGCCCGCACAGCGGCTGCTCGACATGAGCGATGTCATGTTCAATGGCCTGGTCAATTATGACGCCAGCTTTTTCACCAATCTCGCCCGCGTCCTGAACGAAGAAACGGTGCAACCCCGTGACCTCGAAATGATGGGGATGCTTTTGCCGCTTGGCATCGAGAAGGGCAAGCCGTTCAATCCCGATCCCGCGACCGTGGCCCTGCTGAATTCGGCGGCCAAGGAAGCGCTCGCGTGGTTGATGGACAAGGCGGCGACGGACGTGACTCCGTGGTGGTCGGACAGCCAGTGGTGCATCCCGTCCCCGCCCATTACCATGCCGACGATGTTCAAGTGGGAGATGCCGAGTTATTTTGGCGTGGATGCGCGCGGCATCGCCCTGTCACAATATTTCTGCCCCACGGCCAAGCTCGGCACCGGCAGTTTCTACTTTGCATCCTTTCACGACCACGCCGGCAATCCGCTGGAAGGCGGAAACAACTATCGCCTGCACGTTCCGGCGGACGTGCCGGTAAGCCAGTTCTGGTCCGCCACCGTTTACAGTTTGAAAACGTCGAGCTTCTTCCTCCACGCAACGCGCCTCACGCTCGGTTCACTCGACAAGGATTTGAAGAAGAACGCCGACGGCACGGTGGATGTTTACTTTGGTCCGCAGCCGCCCGCCGGTCAGGAGTCCAACTGGCTTTACACGCAGCCCGGCCAGAAATGGTTCCCGTGGTTCCGCGTGTATGGCCCGGAGAAGGGGATTTTCGACAAGAGCTTCAAGCTGCCGGACATCGAGCTGGTGAAGTGAGCAAACCAATTTTTGCGAGGCAGCGTTAAACCATGGAACTCATCGCCGACCACGGCAAGGCCGTGCCGATCACCGTTCTGACCGGCTTTCTTGGCGCGGGCAAGACGACGCTGCTGAACCGCATCCTGACCGGCAACCACGGATTGCGCGTGGGCGTCCTCGTCAATGACTTCGGCTCCATCAACATCGACGCCGAACTCGTCGTCGGGGTGAAGGACAACATGATCAGCCTGTCCAACGGCTGCGTCTGCTGCCAGATTCGCGATGATCTGGTCGCGTCCGTTACCGACCTGCTCGCGCGGCCGGAAGCCATCGAATACATCCTGCTCGAAGCCAGCGGCGTGGCCGACCCCGCCGGGATTTTTGTGACCTTCAACGATCCCAACCTGCGCGACCGCATCCGGCTGGACAGCGTTTCCTGCGTGGTGGACGCGGAACAGGTCTTCGCGCATCCCGAATATCCGCCGCTGATGGAACTCAAGCTCCGTCAGATTGGTTTCGCGGACATGCTCATCCTGAACAAAGTGGAACTGGCCGGTCCCGAACAGGTCGCCAAGGTCAAGGCCTGGCTCGATGAACGTTTCAACAACCTCCGCATCGTCGAGACGAATCATTGCGAGGTACCAAACGAAATCCTGCTGGGCGTCGGGCGCTTCGATCCAACCCGGACCAACTCGCCCGCGCATGAGCATGACTGCACCGACCCGAACTGTCATGACCATGCCCACGGACATGACCACTCGAAGGTGTTCAGCACCTGGAGCTTTGAGACCGACCAGCCGCTGAAGCTGGAAGCGTTGCGTCAAACCATGCGCAAGTTGCCGGGAACAGTCTATCGGGCCAAAGGCGTGATTTATTCCACCGACGCGCCACAACAACGGGCGGTGTTGCAGGTGGTTGGCCGGCGTGTGGACATCTCGTTGCAGGACGAATGGGGCGACCGGACACCGCGCACCCAAATAGTCGTCATCGGCGCAGCCAACAGCCTCGACCCGCAGAAGCTTCGTCACCAGTTCAACCTGACGGTGGCG